>Ga0105101_10001456_pt1 | contig 10314 bp, 5 predicted proteins | sample PPLLak21cMay2015_2_FD_87037 | JGI IMG/M metagenome (GOLD analysis project Ga0105101, IMG submission 87037) | Freshwater sediment microbial communities from Prairie Pothole Lake near Jamestown, North Dakota, USA - PPLs Lake P8 Core (1) Depth... | ecosystem: Environmental > Aquatic > Freshwater >...
GGAAACGGACTCGGTAATATTCAGGAAAGAGCAAAGATCATCGGTGGGGAGTTGACAATTAATTCAAAAGAAGGTGAAGGAACCACGGTAAAATTTGAAGGAGCTATTTTATAATTTATATATAAGCTCTTGGAAAAATTTTTATAAGGTTATTATGATAAAAGTAGTTGTAGTTGAAGATAACGATTCTATACGCGAAGGATTAAAAATATTGATCGATGGTACTGAAGGTTATTCCTGCGCCCATTCATTTTCCGATTGCGAAACGATGCTGAAGAATATTGTAAAGCTTGAGCCGGATGTTTTACTGATGGATTTAGGTCTGCCCGGGATGGGAGGGATAGAGGGAATTAAGAAAGTAAAAGCTTTTATTCCCGATTTAACAATCCTGGTGCTTACAGTTTATGAAGAAAACGACCGTGTGTTTGATGCATTGTGTGCCGGCGCCTCCGGTTATCTTGTGAAAAAAACTCCTCCGTCAAAACTGCTGGAAGCAATTAAAGAAGCCTACGATGGAGGCGCACCGATGAGTTCGCAGATTGCCAGGAAAGTAATTGATTTCTTTCAGAAGAAAAAGCCTGCCTTTCCCGGTAAAGAAGTATATATCCTAACCCCCAGAGAAAAAGAAATATTGAGCGGATTGGTAGAAGGACATAATTTTAAATCTATTGCCGATTCTCTTTTTATCAGTGTTGAAACGGTACGGTTTCATTTCAGGAATATCTACAAGAAGCTGCATGTGCATTCGCAGTCAGAAGCAGTTGCAAAAGCAATTAAAGAAGGAATAATTTAATTCCCGCCTATGCTAATGCTTCGGCGGGCAGGTCGGATTGCGGATTTCGAATTTTGGCAACTCATCACCGTAAGGCAAGTTCTGAATTCAGAATTCGGCAATTTTTTTTCATTTGGACTTATAAATCCGAAACCTTATCCAAACTTTTCAAATCATCCATCTAAAATCAGTCTAGGAGTAAGATACTTTAATAGCAGCTTAATCCTTAAGAAAAATCCATCCATTATTTATGAATTACTTCGAATTCCGAAATCGTAAACCTGCCTGCTTGCCTCGTCTCTGACAAGTCGGAGCGGCCGGCAAGGCAGGTCCAAAATCCGAATTCTTTCCCCTATTTAGGTAGTGTAAGAGAAACTTTTCAAATCATTCATCCCAAAATCCCTTCATTCGTGTAGTAGATACATTTTCCTTTTAATAATAGCTTAAGCTTTCGGAAAAATTATATCCAGTACTTATGAATAAATTCGAAATGCGAAATGATTAAAGTTGCTGTTGTTGAAGACAATGATACAATCCGGGAAGGATTAAAAATATTAATAGACGGGACAGAAGGATATTCCTGCGTTGCAGCTCATCCTCAATGCGAAACCATGATTAAGAATATAAATAAATTAAAACCCGATGTACTATTAATGGATATCGGTTTGCCCGGGATGAGCGGTATTGAGGGGATCAAACAGATAAAGGGATTGCTTCCCGATTTAACTATCCTGGTGCTCACGATTTATGAAGAGAATGATTTAATATTCGAAGCATTATGCGCCGGAGCGTCGGGGTACCTGGTTAAGAAAACTCCGCCTTCAAAACTGCTCGAAGCCATTCAGGATGCGTACCAGGGGGGAGCCCCGATGAGCAGCAACATCGCCAGGAAAGTAATTGATTTATTTTTAAAAAAGAATCAGTCGGCTCCTGAAAATGATTCAAGCATATTAACGCCGAGGGAGAAAGAAATACTAAGCAGTCTTGTGGAAGGAAACAGTTTTAAAGCCATAGCGGATTCTCTTTTTATAAGCATAGAAACTGTGAGATTTCATTTCAGGAATATTTATAAAAAACTGCATGTACATTCACAATCGGCTGCCGTTGCAAAAGCGATTAAAGAAAAACTTATTTAGCAAAGTTTAACCTATCTATTTAGGTAGTATTTATAAACCAATTAAATGAGTGATTTAACAAATACCTTCGTTTATGTAGTAGAAATGAATCAGGATAATTCAATAGGTTAAAGGTATTGCAAAATTTTCGACCTGCTTCTTTTTACTTAGTTTTTAATATTCGGCATCAGGGATGTGGATCTCTCGATTCCGAATGCTTATTAAGCGAAGATTATAGAAATGTTTTTGGAGGTATGAATGAGATATTCTTTACAACTTTTTACCATAATTCTTTGCATACTTTCCTTATCAAACACCTACTCTCAATCAGGTAAAATCTCCGGAAAAATTACAGACGGTTCTACAAATGAACCCCTTCCTTTTGTAAATGTTATAGTTGAAGGAACTACAAACGGTGCGGCAGCCGATCTGGACGGAGAATATTTTATCTTGAATATTCCCCCTGGAACTTATTCAGTCAAAGCTTCTGCAATCGGCTACAACAGCGTCACAATACAAAATATTAATGTAAAATCGGGATTTACAACAAACATCGATTTTACTTTAACCCCCGTAGCCATTGAACTGAGTGAAGATGTAGTAGTTGTTGCAACAAAACCAATGGTGCAGAAAGATCTTACCGCATCAACTTCCGTTGTGGGAGCCGATGTTATTTCCCAGCTTCCGGTAACCGAAATAAACGATGTTCTTCAGCTTCAGGCAGGTATTGTTACTCAAGGGGCCGATATACATATTAGAGGCGGACGCAAAGGACAGATTGTTTTCCAGATTGACGGCGTGCCTGTAACCGATTCCTACGACGGCAGTACTGTAATTGATGTAGCGGCCGATGCGGTTAAAGAGCTTCAGGTTATAAGCGGAGCGTTTAATGCAGAATATGGCCAGGCAATGTCGGGTGTTGTTAATATTGTTACAAAAGACGGCGATAATAATTTCAGAGGAAATATTATTACTTATGCAGGAGATTATGTATCGAATAGAAATAGCACCTTCTGGAATATTAATGACTTTAATCCCACCTCCATAAGAAATATTGAGGGAAGCTTAAGCGGACCTGTGCTTCCGGATAAAATATTCTTTTATGTTAACGGAAGATATTTCTATAATACCGGTTATTTCTTTGGAAGGAGATTATACCTCACTACCGACCAGGCAACCGAAATTCCTAATACAAACGGAACACAATTTAACATAAGCAAAAGCGGGGACAGCTCATATGTACCGATGAATCCGAATGAAAGATTCTACGGCCAGGGAAAATTAACATACCGTCTGCTGGACGGAATGAAGGTCAGCTATAATTATATTTTCGATAAACAGGATTATAAGGATTTTGCCGAACAACGGAGATTAACGCCGGATAACAATCTTCAAAGATTCAGAACCGGTATTTCTAATACTCTCTCAATCAACCATGCCATCAGCAGTTCATCCTTTTATACTCTGAATTTATCTTACTTCTTTAAAGAATACCATCACTATTTATATGAAGACATTTGGACTGATGACCCGAATAATCCCACGCAGTATGTAGATAATTTTATTCATTTTCAGCCTCCTTATCATTTTGAAGTCGGGGGCACCGATTACGAAAGATTTGAAAGAAGCACGGGAACTTATTCGGCAAAACTTGATTGGACCACTCAGTTTAACCAGGAAATTAATGTCCAGTTCGGCGGGGAATTTAAACGGCACCAGATTTTTTATCATAAAATCACACTCTTTCCGTACTATAATGAATCAGGTAGATTGACAGTAGGTATTGCTCCCCTTACATCCACTTATAATGACCAGTACCTGCATAATCCGCTCGAGACGTCCGCATATGTGCAGTCAAAATTTGAAGCGTTCAATTTGATTTTCAACATAGGGGTAAGATTTGATATGTTTGATCCGGACGGTGTTGTTTTAAACGATGCACATTCCGATCCGAACGATGCTCTCTATTATCAATACACTGTGAATGATCCCAACATAGCAAATCCTTTGAAGCCGGGTAATCAGTTTAATGATTTAAATGGTAACGGAGAGTATGATCCCGAGCTGGGTGAAACAATAAAAACAATTGCCGACCGGCAAAGCTATTGGTACAAAAAAGCTTCAATAAAATATCAGTTCAGCCCTCGTATCGGTTTGGCATTCCCAATTACCGATAAAGGGGTGATTCATTTTTCATACGGCCATTTTCTGCAGCTTCCTCCTTATGAAAGAATGTACGAGAATCCTGACTTTGAACTTGGTGTAGGCTCCGGAAATCAGGGATTATTCGGAAATGCAGATTTAAAACCGCAGAAAACAGTAAAAGGCGAGATCGGTTTACAGCAGCAGATAGGGGATGATATTGCAGTGGATTTAACTGTTTTCTTTGAAGACTTCAGAGATTTAACGGGAACACAAACCGATGAAATCCTCGTTTTCGGAAGAGGAGCCGCCTACAGCAGGTATGCGAATTCCGATTTCGGTTTTTCCAAAGGCTTTATCGTAAAATTTGAAAAAAGATTCTCCGCAGGACTGGCCACAAGTGTAGATTATACTTATTCGGTTACAAAAGGAAATGCGTCAAATCCTGCCGATGCAAGAGATGCATTGACAAAGGGTGCATTGCCGGAAACATTTATTGCTCCGCTTGACTGGGATCAGACCCATACACTTAATTTTTCAGTTGCATATTCGAAGGAAAGAGATTACGGATTTTCTTTGATAGGAAATTTCTATACCGGCCAGCCGTATACCCCTTTAGTTAATAAAAATACAAACGTTACGCAGAATGCGTTTCCAAGAAACAGTCAGAGCAAACCGGTAAACTTTAATCTGGACTTAAGACTTTATAAAGATTTTCCGATTGGTCTTACAACCATCTCGTTGTTCTTAAAAGTCTTCAATGTGTTAGATCTTGAGAATCCAAGAAATGTATTTACAAATTCCGGAGATCCTGTATTTTCGTTCGATGAGCTGGATGCCGAAAAGATTAATTTACCATCGTACAACGGAATATCTTTGAGCGATTATTACAACAGGCCGGATTATTTTTCCGAACCGAGAAGAGTAGAGCTTGGACTCTCATATAACTTCTAAAATTATGGAAGCAAAAAAATGCAAAGGAATTTTTTAAAAATATTTTTTCTTTCAGGAATTTTGTTCTTAAGTCCCAATCTCTTCGCTCAGCGTGGTGATCCGACATTGCTCTCCGTCGGCCTCCATACAGGAAATAGAATAGGTATTTCCTTTCATAACGACGGTCAAATTGCTGGAATTCTCAGCGGCGTTGATATCAGAGGTGAATGGCCTTTGGGTTCAGGCGAGCATTACATAGGAGATTGTATTCCTCTAATTGGTGTGGAATTCATAAACATACTCGGAGATACTCTGCATTCCGTGGTCATTTCACGGGGACCCAGAAGCCATCAGTCCGAAGAAAGACATCCTGTATTCAACTATTTCTGGGGATGGAACCCGATACCCGGATTCAGAAATTCTAATTATGAATCGGTTGCTATGAGCCATCTCCCACAGTCTTATCCGGTTGGCGGGTGGAATGACCCGGTATCTAGGGACTGGGTTGACGGTTCTGGCACTACTCAGTGGTTCGGGTATTTTGGAAGGGATATAAAAAATGCGGACCAGGAAAGTCTTTTCGATGCTGATGATCAAACCGATGATGAATTTAATTTTAACAATTTTAATGAAAATGAACCGATCTTCTTACCCGACAGCCGGGATCCTTCCAGGCACGGTATGGGATTAAGGATGAGAGTGCGCGGATTTCAATGGTCAAATTTCCTGGCAGAGGATGCAATCTTTTGGCTGTATGATATTACAAATGAAGGAACAACAATTTACAGGAAAGCAGACTTTGGAACGGTAGTCGGAACTCTGGCCGGCGGTGACGGGGACAGCGGTGATGATCTTGGTTTATTTGACCAGCAGGATTGGATTACATATTCATATGATGCACCTCCCGGAATCGGAAATCACGGCCAGAAAGTGGGCTATGTAGGTTATGCATTCCTTGAATCTCCGGGGAATCCTTTTGACGGCATTGACAACGATGATGATTCACAGGATCCGGCTACTCCCAGATTTGAAGAAACAGATTTTGATTCCTTAACATATAATATCGGCGACCAGGTAGTTCTTATCGATCCGAATACTTATGGAAGAACACTTCATCAGATTGTTTCTCTGCCGGATACAGTAAATTCTCTTGGAGTTAGTTTTGTTATTGAAGCTGGTAAGTACTTCCGTGAGGGTCACATTGGCTCAATAGTTAATGGGGTTTCTATTCCCCACTCTTCTGCTTATGACGGAATCGATAATGACTTGGATGGATTGATAGACGAAAACCAGGCAATCCATTATACAACCAGGGTCCGCAGAATAGTAAACGGAGTATTATCCCCGATTCCTCCCTTAAGCTATAAAAATTATGTTACCGGCGCCGGTGTTAATAATCTCTTAATTGATGAACGCAGAGATAATAACATTGATGAAGATAACGATTGGACACAACAGTTTGATGACGTTGGTATTGACGGATTGGGAGAGCAGGATAATAATTATCCGGGGCCCGATCAGGGAGAAGGAAACGGAATTCCTGATCAGGGTGAACCTAATTTTGGTAGAACAGACCCGGACGAATCGGATCAGATCGGATTAACCGGTTTTAACTTTTTCAATCTCCAGGTAGCTCCCGATATGAGGAATGATTCCCTGCTGTGGGGAAGAATGACTCCCGGAAGATTCGATGTAATTTCGCCGCAGCCTCAGGATGGTGATTTTATTTATTCATCAGGATATTTTCCCCTGATTCCCAGCAACGGCAACACCGAAATAAAAGAAAGATTTTCTGTTGCGTTGCTTTTCGGCGAAGATTATGGGGATATAGTAAGCAATAAACGTATTGTTCAGCAGATTTATAATTCCGGATATAAATTCCCCCAGCCGCCGAGGAAACCTAAAATTACCCTTTCGCAGGTAGACGGGAATGTAGTTATTTACTGGGACAGGGAACCCACTGAAAATGACAGGGATTTTATCACTAAGAAGAAAGATTTTCAGGGTTACAAAATTTATAGAGCTACCGACCAGAACTTTGCAGATTCAAGAGTAATTACAAATGCTCAGGGATTTTTAGCTTTTGATAAGCCGATTGCTCAGTATGATCTTATTGACTCAATTGAAAGCTATTTCTACCCTTCCCGTGGACTGCTTGAACAGGTGGGTGGTACAACCTTTTATCTTGGATCAAACAGCGGAGTTGTAAATAAGTATATTGACTCTAGTGTTGTTAAAGGACAAACTTACTATTATGCGGTATGTGCATACGATGAAGGTGATGCCATATTAGATATTTTCCCTACAGAAAATTCCAAATTTATCCGCAGATCAAACACCGGCGAAATAGTTACTGATGATAATACCGGCTACATTACGCCGGGAGCACGCCCTGTCGGCTATGTCCCCGGTTCCTATACGAATTTTCAGAAATCTGAAAATTTTATCGGAACGGGCAGCATTGTTATAGAAATGGTTGATGATGATAAAATAAAAGATGGATATAATTACCAGATAGTTTTTCAGGATACTGCAGTTCAAGGCTATACAAAAAGCTGGTCATTAGTCGATTTGCAGACACCGGATACGGTGTTGGTGCCGGGAAATTCCGAACCTATAATTGTGAATCCGCTCCAGTCAATTGAGATACCGGCGGGAGTTGATACCGTTACTGTTAATGGTCTGCCTCATCCTACGAATGGAAGCACTATTTATACGGCTCCGTACGACAGCTTGGTTTCTCAAAATACAACTTTCCAGGGTAATACCCCGGTAAGACACGGATTCAGAGTTCAGCTTTATAATGATCAGGTAATAAAGCTTGATACATCAAAGTCGGGATTTGTCGGAAATTATAATGATCCAAACAGAATACCCTCAATCGCAATTCAGGTATTAACCGACAGCCTTTTGCCTCAAAATAGCGGAACAATAATTCCAAATGATTATTTAGTCGAGTTCTCAAATACTATAGTTGATACTTCGGTAGCCGATACCCTTTTGCAAAGAGGCAGGCCGAATATAGTGCATCCGGCAGTTCCTGTAACATTCAGAGTTAAAAATTTAACAAAGAATCAGTATATCGACTTTGCTTATTTCAAAACCGGAACATTATCATCGGTTTATACAATTGATTTTAAAGAGAATCTATTAGGAGAACTCAAGAGGACATGGAGAGTAGTAATGACATATCTATTTCCCAATGTTCCTATAGAGCAGCAGGGTACATATACAATCTCAACACGCAAACCATTCAATAGAAACGATGTTATTTCTTTTGCAATGCAGGGCGCCAGAATAGACAATGCGCAGGCAAATTCCAATATGGACAACATTAAGGTTGTACCTAATCCATACGTTGTTGCACATGATGCGGAGGCACGCCTTTTAAGCACCCAAACCAGCGGAAGAGGCGAGAGGGAAATAAGGTTTACTCATATTCCTCCCGGATCTAAAATTTATATCTATACAGTACGCGGCGAATTGATAAAAACTTTAACTCACGATAATATGTATGTCGGAGACGTTTACTGGAATTTAAGAACCGAAGAAAATCTTGATGTTGCGTACGGTGTTTACGTTTATGTAGTTGAAGCAGCAAATATCGGTAAAAAGATCGGCAAATTTGCTCTTATTAAATAGCGGAGAAAAAGAAATGTCGAATGTGAAAATAGTCTTACTTATTGCATTCCCAATTTTATTACTGCTTCCTTTAGAAAAGACAGTTGCGCAGACTAAAGTCGGCTCAACGGCTGCACCATTTCTTAATTTAGGAGCAGGTCCAAAAGCAATAGCCATGGGGGGAGCATTTGTTGCTACTGCAAATGATCCGACTTCTCTCTATTGGAATCCGGCAGGGGCTGCAAGAATGCTGTCCAGCGGAGCGGCATTCTCCCACTCGAGCTGGTTTGCGGATATTAATTACAACTGGGCAGGCGCAGTTCTTTCTCTCGGCGATATAGGAGCAGTCGGATTAAGCGTAAACTTTTTAGATTATGGAGATATAGAGGTTACCACAAACGAAGAACCTGAAGGTACAGGCGAAATCTTTAATCCTCAGGATTTTGTAATCGGATTATCCTACGGATATAATTTAACCGACAGGTTTTCAATCGGCGGTACCGTGAAATATGTTAACCAGAAGATATGGAATTCAACTGCGGATGCCGTTGCCCTGGATCTAGGCGTACTTTTTATTTCCGATATCTACGGATTAAGAATAGGAGCCACTATTAATAATTTCGGCTCGGATATGCAGCTTGACGGGAAAGATTTATTAATGCAGGTAGACGTTAATGAGCAGATAAGCGGAAATAACGATCAAATTCTTGCAAAGTTAAATACCGATACTTATCCTCTTCCGCTTACATTCAGAGTAGGTATCGCAATGGATGTTATTAATTTAGAAGATCACCGCTTTACCGTGGGAGCTGATGCCCTGCATCCGAATGATAATTCGGAATCTTTAAATGTCGGCGGTGAATATACTTTTATGAATATTGTCTCCCTTCGGGGAGGTTATAAATCTTTATTCCTCGATAATTCCGAAGAGGGATTAACCCTTGGTTTCGGTCTTAATTATAATTTTGATCCGACTTTAGGTCTATTCTTTGACTACGCATATCAGGATTTCGGAAGACTTGATTATACTCAACACTTCTCAATAGGAGTGAAATTCTAACAACTTTTTAAAAAAAATAATTGTAATTTCTTTCAAAACATTAAAGGAGACAAAAGATGAAAAAAATGTTCTACATTTGCTTCGCAATGTTTATTGCAAGCACGGCTTTTGCTCAGAACATTGAGTTCAATGTTGATATGAGCGTAAAAGCACAGGAAGGGGTTTTTGTACCTGGAACCGATGCTGTACACCTTGCCGGTAATTTCACCAATTGGGGAACAGGCTGGGTAGAAATGACAGATGGGAATAATGATTCAATCTATACGGCAACTGTTGCAATTGATACCGTTACTTTCGATACTTTTGAAGTCGGTGATACTTTGTTATTCAAATTTGTCAGGGGTGATAATTCCTGGGAAAGCGATCCTAACAGAATGCTTGTAGTACCGGAAAATGATACTGCAGTTACTTACTATTTTGACAGAGATAGTATTGTCAGCTTAAGTATAGATCTTACATTTTCATGCAATATGGAATTTGAAATTGTTTCCGGACGTTTCAATCCTTCAACAGATACATTAACAGTTAGAGGATCATTTAACGGATGGTCCGGTGACGATATGATGACTCCGAGCATTCAGGATCCGAATTTCTATGAAACAACCATATCATATCCTACATCAGCCGGTGAAGTGATCTTTTACAAATACGCATATATCAATGCAACCGGA
>Ga0105101_10001458_pt1 | contig 10306 bp, 7 predicted proteins | sample PPLLak21cMay2015_2_FD_87037 | JGI IMG/M metagenome (GOLD analysis project Ga0105101, IMG submission 87037) | Freshwater sediment microbial communities from Prairie Pothole Lake near Jamestown, North Dakota, USA - PPLs Lake P8 Core (1) Depth... | ecosystem: Environmental > Aquatic > Freshwater >...
CAAGTTTACAAGAACAGGTTTACCGGCGGTTGGCGCCTCGTGTTTCAGGTTCTTCCGGATGAAGCCTTCTCCGCCTACAAAGAGCAATTAAAGACAAAAGCTCCTGTGGAGCTTAGAGCCTTCCTCAAGCTGGGAGATAACGTTCTCACTGAAACCTGGAGCTACGCTTACGAGCCTTGACTCTCAAGAACGCTCGGTTCTCACGGACAGCCCCGCTGCACATGAAACGGAAAGGAGAGTGATCTCTTGACTAACTTCCTTCTGGAGACTTTGGTGATTTTTCTCTTGATCGCTGCCAACGGTCTTCTGGCCATGTCCGAAATCGCCATTGTTGCAGCCCGAAAAGCCCGTTTGCAGCAATCGGCGAATTCAGGAGATGCCGGTGCTCGCGCCGCACTTGAATTGGCGACTCACCCGAACCGGTTCATGGCAACCGTACAAATCGGGATCACCCTTGTGGGCATCCTAGCCGGGGCTTTCGGAGGGGCGACCTTAGCGCAAAAAATCGAGCGTCTTGCCCTTGATATGCCCTTGCTTACGCCCTACGCGGGGATCATCGGGGTCGGCGTTGTTGTGGTCGCGATCACATTCTTCTCCCTCGTGGTGGGCGAACTCGCACCCAAGCGAATTGCTTTGGCCCACGCAGAGCGAATCGCGTCTGCGGTGGCGGCTCCGATGCGTTTTTTGTCGTCGCTTGCTTTTCCTTTTGTGCGGCTGCTCAGCCTGTCCACGGACCTGGTCCTCAGGGTATTCAACATCAAACCCTCTTCGGAACCCCATGTCACCCTTGAAGAGATCAAGATCCTCGTTGAACAGGGCACTGAACTGGGCGTTTTCGAAGAATCCGAGCAGGACATGATCGAGGGGGTATTGCGATTGGACAAGCGGCCCATTGGAGCCTTCATGACGCCGCGGACTCAGATGGTGTGGATCGATGTGGGGGATTCCCAGGAAATCCTCCTGGCTAAGATGATGAACAGCCGTCATTCGCGCTTTCCGGTCATCCAAGGAAGTTTCGACAATGTCCTGGGCATTGTCTCTGCAAAGGATATCCTCAAGCAGTCCCTCAGCAGACAACCCACCAACCTTCGACAGGCTTTGGGACCTCCCCTCTTTGTTCCCGAGACCTCTTCTGCGCTAAGAGTCCTCGAACTGTTCAAAAGGGAAGGGACCCACTTTGCGCTCGTCACGGACGAATATGGCGGTATCCAGGGCCTGGTCACGGACAGGGACATTTTGGAAGCCATCGTGGGGGAGCTCCCTTCCCGGGATGAGCCCCATGAACCGGAGGTGACGGTCCGCGAAGACGGTTCCTGGCTTGTGGACGGGCTCTTGGATATTGACAAACTCAAGGAAATCATCTCCATGGACATGTTGCCTGATGAGGAATCCGGCCGATACCACACGGTGAGCGGCTTTATGATGACCCAGCTTGGAGGCATACCGGCGACAGGGGAACACTTCGAGTGGGAGGGTTTTCGTTTTGAGGTGATGGACATGGACGGTCGTCGTGTGGACAAGGTGCTGATCACGAAAGTGTGACCCGCCACTTTGGAAGGGGCTTCTTCTCTATCTGAAGCCTGATAGGACTCTGATCTCTTCCATGGCCGCGGCGAGGAATTCTTCGGGTTTCGTTGAGGGCTCCCAGGGGATGGTCTTGCCGAAGGTGATGTCCACGCGCCTCCGCATGCTCTTTCGTGAATAACGGATTCCCACTGGAATAAAAGGGCCCTCGACCTGAGAATGGATCAGGCGGATAAGTCCCACATAACCTAACCCCATGCAGTTGCTGTAGTAGGTCCCTTCCGGGAAAACCACGACTCCGGCCTCGCCTTTCAGAAGCCACGCGATTGCTTTGATGGAATTCCGGCTCGCCAAAGGTCGGCGTCGGTCTATGGGGATGCCTCCGAGAGAGGTCATGAACCAGTTCGAAAGGCGATTCGTGAAAAGCTCGGTCTTTGCAACATAATAGAGAGGAATTGGCGATGCGAGACCCAGCAGGGGAATATCCTCCCATCGCTGGTGTTTTGGAAGAAAAACAAAGGGCCCTCTTTGAGGAAGGTTTTCTCGCCCCTCCACGTGGAGTTCAAAAAAAGGGGCCAGGACAATCCTGGCCGCCGCTTTGGTGATCTCATACACCCATGAGTTGATGGTCTTGACCGAACCTCGCTCCAAGCCTTTCCTCGTAACTCTCACTCCACTGTGACGCTCTTTGCGAGATTCCTTGGCTTGTCAATGTCCCTGTTCAGAAACCTGGCGCAGTGATAAGCTAGAAGCTGGCAAGGAACCACCGTCAGAATTGGATAAAGGTACTCGAGCGTAGCCGGGACTTCGATCACCTCGTCCGCCATCTCCTTGATCTTCTCATCGCCTTCCGTGGCAATGGCGATCACGGGCCCTCTGCGGCTCTTGATCTCTTGAATGTTGCTGACCATCTTTTCGTACAGGGAATCCTTGGGGACAACCGCTACCGTGGGCATCTCCGGGTTGATAAGTGCGATGGGCCCATGCTTCATCTCTCCAGCGGCATAGCCCTCTGCATGGATGTAGGATATCTCCTTGAGCTTCAGGGCGCCTTCCAGGGCAATGGGGTACTGGTATTTTCTCCCCAGGAACAGCCAGTTGCTGCACTGGACATACTTGTCCGCAATCGCCTGGATGTGGTTGTCCTGGTAGAGGACTTTTCTGACCTGGTCGGGCAGTGCGGTGAGAGCGCGAATCGCCTCCACGCCTTCGGTGAGAGACAGTTTCTGATGCCGGCCCAGCAGAACCGCCAGAAGGGTGAGGATCGTCAGCTGGCTGATGAAGATTTTGGTTGAGGCTACTCCGATCTCCGGGCCGGCGTGGTTGTAAACCCCCGCCTCGGTTTCCCTCGAAATCGAGCTCCCCACCACATTCACAATCCCCAGGAGGCGGGCGCCTTTGCGCCGAGCCTCCCGGATCGCTGCAAGAGTGTCCGCCGTCTCTCCCGACTGACTGATAGCGATGATAAAGGTATTGGGCGGAAAATTCAGTTTCCTGTAACGAAACTCCGAGGCGATTTCCACCTGCACATCAATCTCGGTCAGCCGCTCGAAAATGTATCGTCCCACGCATCCGGCGTGAAAGGACGTCCCGCAGGCGACGATGACAATATGCCTCGAGTCCTTGAGTTGATCCCACACCGGCATAATGCCGCCCAGTTTCGGGACTCCCTCACTCGGCTCAATCCTCCCCCTCATGGCATTCATGATGGTTTCCGGCTGTTCATAGATTTCTTTTAACATGAAGTGGGGGAAACCGCTCAACTCCGCATCTTCGGCCTGCCATTCCACGGTCTCCGTAGCCCGGGTAATGGTCTTGGCCTGGGCTGTGGATAGGGTGAACCCGCTTCGTGTCAACGTGGCCAGCTCATTTTCGCTGAGGTGGACCACCTTGTTCGTGTAACGAACCATAGCCCCCACATCGGAGGCGGCAAAATGGCCGTCCTCTCCAACACCGATGATGAGCGGGCTCCCTCTTCTCGCTACGACGATCTGCCCGGGAGATTGTCGGTGAATCACGGCAATTCCGAAGGTCCCCTCCACCTGCGACATGGTTTTTCTCACGGCCTCGCCCAGATTTCCGTCGTAGTGGAGCGCGATCAGGTGGGCCAAGACCTCCGTGTCCGTTTCCGAGCGGAAGGAGACGCCTGATTTTTCCAACTTCTTCTTCAGACTGTAAAAGTTTTCGATAATGCCGTTGTGAATCACGAAGACATTTTCGGCTTGATCCCTGTGAGGGTGGGCGTTCCTTTCATTCGGTTCCCCGTGGGTCGCCCATCGGGTGTGGGCAATGCCGGAGGACCCGGGAATGACGAGTTCCCCGATCTTTCGCTCCAGCTCCACGATCTTACCCACCGACCTGAAACAGGCGATGTCCTTTCCGTCCTGAACCGCAATTCCTGAAGAGTCATACCCGCGATATTCCAGTCGCTTCAAGCCTTCCATGAGGATCGGCTTGGCTTCTCTTTCACCGACATAACAGACAATGCCACACATATTTCTCTCTCCTCTCCAGAAACCTGGAGAAATCAGAATGTCCACCTAGGAGCGATAGTGCCGGTCGATAATCAGTCTCGCAATATCCTTGGCCCGCACTCCGATTCTTTCTCCGTGGGCCGTCATGACCGTGATGCAGAGCCCCCCGTCTCCATCCGAAGGCAGAGCGTAGGCCGTCAGCCATTCATACTTGTAAGTGTCCGTCGCTCCATTGATCGTGCCTGTCTTGGCACCCAGGTCCACGTACCTCAATTCCCTCTTTCGCTGCAAAGGCTGAAAGGCTTTCTTGCACGTCCCTTCCACAACGGTCCCTTCCATGAGAGTCATCATCTTGCTTGCCGTTTTCTTGCTGATAGGGCTGGCAAGCACCGAAGGATCCGCCTTGTAGAGCACATCACCCGCATCGTTTCTGACGGTTTTGACCAGCCACGGCGCCATCATGGCCCCCTCGTTCGCAATCGATGCGGTGATCAGCCCCGCATGGAGAGGAGAGATGAGCGTCCTTTTGTTGAAGCCCGAGGCCACTTCGGCAAGGGCGTAGTCATCCGTCGGTGTCACGTAACGGCTCGGCGCCACAAAAAATTCAAAGGGGATGGCGTGATTGAAGAGAAACCGCTCCGCATACTCTGAGATCAACTCGCTCCCGAGGTAGTGGATGCCGATTTTGCCGAAGACGGGATTGATGGAGTCCGAGAAGGCCTCTCTGAGCGTCGTTTTGGTCCCAGGGTTCTGTTTCTTTCCCTTCTTTGACTTGTCCTCTTTGAGCTGGCTTTTGTAGAGCGTGTACCTCTGGCCCCTGAACGCCAGAGGGGTTTCCGGATTCATGCCGCGGGCTTCAACGGCGGCTGCAGCCGCGACGATCTTGAAAAGACTTGCTGCAGGAAAGTCCGCCCGGAGGCAGATGTTTTCACCCCTGCCCCCGTTGCCGTTGTTTTCATAGCTTGCCATGGCCAGGATCTGACCCGTATCCGGCCGGATCACCACTGCCGCGGAATGCTGGGTCATGGATCTGCCCAGCAGGTCCGTGACAAATCGCTGAAGATCCTTGTCAATAGAAGTCTCCAGCGTGTATCGCCCTCCAGGGGCTTCTACATGGTAGACCTGTTCAAAGGGGCCATTGGTCGACTTGACCTGCGCAAGCAACCCCCTGAGGTCCTCTATCGAAAAGGGTTTCGGTTTTGATGTCTCCGTGATCGTGTTGGACGGAGAAGGCCGCCGTGAGTCATCGAAGACTGCGGAGATTAGTGAGCCGGAAGGGAAAGTCAGCCCTAGGACAAACGCGCATAGGGAGAGAAGCGCCCCTATCCATCCCCCTTTTCTCACCGCCTCTTTTCTTCGGGCTCTGCGGTAGGATCGCTTCTGATAATCCAGCCAAGTATGCAAATGATCGTCGCTCGGCATCATGGTTGTGCGGGTTTAATGAACTCCATTCCTCCCATGTAAGATTCAAGAACTCGCGGTATTCGGACGGTGCCGTCCTTTTGCTGGCAGTTCTCCAGCACAGCCACCAGGGTCCGGCCCACCGCAAGACCGGATCCATTCAGGGTGTGGACCAACTCGGTTCCGCTCGTTCCCTTTCTTTTGAATCGGATGCCAGCCCGCCTAGCCTGGAAATCCTCAAAGTTGCTGCACGAAGAAATCTCCCTGTAGAGTTTCTGGCCCGGAAGCCAGACCTCCAGATCATAGGTCTTGGCCGACGCAAAACCGAGGTCGCCGGTACAAAGAGCGACGACACGATAAGGCAGTTCCAATCGCTGAAGGATCGTCTCTGCGTTCCGGGTCAGATCTTCCAGTTCGCGGTAAGAGTCCTCTGGCTTGCAGAACTTGACAAGTTCCACTTTGTTGAACTGATGCTGTCTGATCAACCCTCTTGTATCTTTCCCGTAGGAACCCGCCTCCGATCGAAAACATGGAGTGTAGGCGACATAATGAATGGGAAGGGATTCCTCCGCCAGCACTTCGTCACGATGGATATTGGTTACCGGAACCTCAGCCGTGGGGATCAAGTACAAATCCCAGCCTTCGATCTTGAACAGATCCTCTTTGAATTTGGGAAGCTGGCCCGTTCCGGTCATGCTGGCTGAGTTGACCATGAAAGGAGGCAGGACCTCCGTGTAACCGTGTTCCCTTGCGTGGATGTCCAGCATGAAAGAGATCAGCGCTCTTTCGAGCAAAGCTCCGGCGCCCCGATAAAGCGCGAATCTCGACCCTGCAAGCTTTGAAGCCGCAGCAAAGTCCAGGATGCCGAGCGTTTCCCCGAGATCCCAGTGCGGAAGGGCCTCGAAGTCGGTCCCCGGAATGGCGCCCCAGGTTCTGACCACAGGATTGTCTTCACTGGCCGCCCCCACAGGCACAGACACGTGAGGCATGTTCGGAATGACCATGAGAAAAGGCTTCAGATCCTCGTCAACCTGGGCAAGAGCGGCCTCCATCTCCTTGATCTCCACAGAGACTTCCTTCATTTCCCCGATGAGGCCCGAGGCATCCTGCCGCTGCTTCTTCATCTGGGCGATTTCCTCGCTCACCTTGTTTCTTCGGTGGCGAAGGGTTTCAAGGGTGGGAAGGATTTCTCGCCTCTTCCTGTCAATGGCTTCAAAGACGGAAATGTCCAAATCGTTGCGCCGGTTCTTGAGCATCTGTCTAACCGTATCAAGATTCGCTCTAATGAACCGAAGATCAAGCATGATGAACCCTCATGAAAAAACACTAGAATCTATAAGGATACCTTTTTATCACAAATGCAGCTCAAGCGTCAAACTTTTTTATAAATCCGTAGCATTTTATATGAAATTGAATGCCGATGGCTGATGTCGGGGAGACCTCAAGGTCGCCTTTTTGAAAGCCCCGCAGAAACAGAAGGTGGAACATTTTGGGGGTAGAGTATTGAACCCTTCATGTTAAAGATATACTTTGTTTTCCTAATACTTTGGATTCCCTTTATGACCTCATCCGAGACCGAAAAGAAATCGAACGTCCTGTGGGACGTATTTACTTCTGTAAAGCTTACCCTGGGACTGCTCATCGTTCTTGCCGTCACCTCCATCTTCGGAACCTTGATCCCTCAGCAGGAAGGGGCCATGGAGCTTGTCGAGCGATTGAGTCCCGGTCTGGTAGGTTTCCTGAGTTCACTCCAACTCTTCGACATGTATCACTCCCTGTGGTTCAGGCTGATCATCGGCACTCTTGCCTTGAACCTCATCATTTGCTCTATAGATCGTTTTCCGTCTGCCTGGAAACGATTTCGAGCCGCTCCGAAGCTGGACCGGTCCAAGCCCTTCGAAGATCTTCCTTCGCACAGGAATTTCAGCGCAGCAGGCAAGCTCGACGACATGCTTCCCCTGACCGCAGGAATTCTCAAAACCCACTACAAACGATTCCAACAGAAAGAAACAGATAATGGGGTCGTGCTCTTTGCCGAGAAGGGCCGGTTCTCTCACTTGGGTGTTTACCTAGTCCACCTGAGCGTGTTGATCGTTCTCATCGGCAGCATTGTGGGTTCCCTATTCGGCTTCGAAGCCTACGTGAACATCCCGGAGGGGGAGGCGATCAGCAAGGTTAGACTCCGCAAGAGCCAAGCCTTCAAACCCCTTTCCTTCGACGTTCGATGCGATCGATTCTCCGTGGAGTTTTATGATAACGGAGCACCCAAAGAGTACCGATCGGACCTGACTTTTCTGGAGGATGGAAAAGCGACGTTTCAAGGACCCTTGCTGGTCAATCATCCCATCACCTTCGGAGGGATTACGTTTTACCAGGCCAGCTATGGTTCCCTACCAGGAAACAAAGCGCGCATCGGCATTCGCCGAGAGGGCGACCCGGCCAATGCGGCCCTTGATGTTGAAATCGAAAAGCTTTATGACCTGCCGGGCCACGGGGGGCAATTCATCGTCTTCGAAGCCAGATCTGATTTCATGAAAATGGGCCCTGCGGTTCAGGTGGCGGTCAGGCCGCCGGAGGGCGAGGAAATCCGCTTTTGGGTATTTAAGAACATCGACTTGATCAAGGATCGTTTTCCGGGTTTCTTCGAGCGATTCCCTAAGTTCAATCCCGGCGTTTACAAACCCTATCACTTTTCCTTGGAAAGCATCGAAGCCAGACATTACACAGGGCTTCAGGTGAGCAGGGACCCGGGCGTTCCCCTGGTTTGGATGGGCTTTTTTCTCATCATGATCGGTCTCTTCGTCACTTTCTTCGGGTCCCACAGGAGCATCTGGATCCAAGTGGCCAAGACAAAGCGTGGCCTGAATATCCGCGTTGCCGGAAGGAGCAACAAGAACCCGGTAGGGCTGGAAAGAGAGCTCGACCAACTGGCATCGAAGATCAAGGCGAAAGCTGAAAAGAGAGCCCCTGTATGAATGCGGAACGGAGACCGGTTCGCCGGATCCGACCCGACGTGATTCTGAGAGGTGAGCGGTGAATTCGACTATTTTGAGTTACATCACTTTTGTGTATTTCGCATCCTTCATGCTCTATCTCCTCATGATGGTAATGAGGAAGGAGTTCTTCGGCCGCCTGGCGACCTTCGTTACCCTGGCGGGGCTTCTGAGTCAGTCTCTCGCTATCGTTCTTCGCTGGATCGAATCCTATGAGCTCGGCATTGGACACGCTCCCTTGTCCAATCTCTACGAATCTCTGATTTTCTTTGCCTGGACCATCGTGTTTCTCTACCTCCTCATCGAGTGGCGGACAAAGAACCGCAGTCTCGGCGCATTCGCAACTCCCCTCGCGTTCCTCGCCATGGCCTATGCCTCCTACTCGCCTACGATCAGCAGCCGGATTCAGCCTCTGGTGCCTGCCCTCAAGAGCAACTGGCTGATTGCCCACGTCCTCACCTGTTTCTTCGGCTATGCCGCTTTCGCCCTGGCCTTCGCTTTGAGCCTCATGTACCTCCTGAAAAAACGGGAAAAGGCCAATAGAAGCAATGTGTTGATTCGGATCATTCCGGATTCCTCCATCCTGGACGACATGAACTACCAGATGGTGGTCATCGGGTTCTTGCTTCTCACGCTCGGCATTATTACCGGTTCGGTCTGGGCCCATTCCGCCTGGGGCACTTACTGGAGTTGGGATCCCAAGGAAACCTGGTCTCTGATTACCTGGCTCGTGTATGCGGCGTTGCTGCACTCCCGCATGGTCCGAGGCTGGAGAGGAAAGAAGCTCGCCCTCCTCTCCATTATCGGGTTCTCCTGTGTCCTCTTTACCTACTTTGGGGTCAATTACCTGGCAGGACTGCACAGTTATGCGAAGTCATGAAGGCTGCCGAGGTCCCCATGTTCCAGTACCAGATCAACCATCGTTTTTTTGCCCAGGTTCCGGAGGGGATTGAAGAACTGGCCGGCCAGGAGCTGACGGAGCTAGGCGCAGAGCGTGTGCGAACCTCCTACCGCGGCGTTTTTTTCGATGCCGGAAAGGCCGATCTTTACAGGATCAACTACGGCGCGCGGCTGACCACGAGGGTTCTTGCTTCCCTGATTACCTTCCGCTGTCACAACCCGGACTATCTCTACAGGAAATCCAAGGAGATCTTGTGGGAGGAATTTTTCACCCCGGAGCACACCTTCGCGGTGTTTGCCAACGTCACCCACAGCAAGATTCGTCACTCCAGGTATGCGGCGCTCCGGCTCAAAGATGCGGTGGTGGATTCCTTCAGGGAGCGTTTCAGCAGAAGACCCTCCGTGAAAAAAATCGACCCCGATGTATGGATCGGCCTTTATATCGAAAACGACAAAGCCACCGTCAGTCTGGACACCTCGGGGGGGTCCCTTCATCGCCGCGGCTATCGCGAAGAAGGCGGTCGAGCCCCGATGCAGGAAATTACAGCAGCCGCCATGATCAGGCTTTCAGAGTGGGACGGCTCCAAGCCTCTCTATGACCCGATGTGCGGTTCGGGAACGCTCTTGAGCGAGGCTTTGATGGCCTATTGCAGGATTCCCGGCAGCCACACGAGAAAGCGGTTCGGTTTTCAATTTCTTCCCGACTACGATGAACCTCTTTGGTTGGCTGTCAGAGAGGAACTGGATGGAGCCATTCGGGAGCCTGCCCATGGCCTCCTGTCGGGAAGTGATATCGCAGGAGAAGCCGTCACCTCGGCCAGGAAAAACATGATGGATCTCCCTTACGGAGATCGAGTCGGTCTGAGGGTCGTGGATTTCAGAACCCTCCCGGACCTTCCCGACCGAGTGATTCTCTGCAACCCTCCTTATGGCATACGGCTCGACCGCGATAGAGATCTGGGGCCCTTTTACAGAGATCTGGGAGACTTTCTCAAGCGAAGATGCCGGGGTTCC
>Ga0105101_10001471_pt1 | contig 10274 bp, 12 predicted proteins | sample PPLLak21cMay2015_2_FD_87037 | JGI IMG/M metagenome (GOLD analysis project Ga0105101, IMG submission 87037) | Freshwater sediment microbial communities from Prairie Pothole Lake near Jamestown, North Dakota, USA - PPLs Lake P8 Core (1) Depth... | ecosystem: Environmental > Aquatic > Freshwater >...
CTTCGCGTGTGTCGTGGTGGAATGTTTAAAGGATGATCGTCTCTGGCGTGTCGTCGATGATGATGTCGACGCTGTTGGCCATCTCCATGGCGCGGATGTTCCGGCCCTCGCGGCCGATGATCCGGCCCTTCATGTCGTCGGAGGGCAGGTCGACGACCGAGACCGTCGTCTCGACGACGTGCTCGGCGGCCGTGCGCTGGATGGCGTTGGACATGATCTCCCGGGCCGACGAGACGGCCTTCTCGCGGGCCTCCTCCTCGATGCGCCGGACGGAGGCGATGGCCTCGAGCTTGGCCTCCTCCTCGATCCTCTTGATCAGCATGGCCTTGGCTTCTTCCTGGCTCATGCCGGAGATCCGCTCCAGCTCCTCCATGCCCTTCCGGACGGCCTCGGCGATCTTGGCCGTCTCGGCCTCGAGGTCCTTTTCCTGCTGGGAGAGCTTGCGCTCCTTCTGGGAGTTGTCCCTTTCCTTGCGCTCGATCGACTGGAACCGGCGCTCCAGGTTCTCCTCCTTGCTGAGGAGCCGGCGCTCGGTCTCGTTGATCTTGCGCTGCTTCTCGCGGCTTTGGGCTTCGAACTCGTTCTGGCGGGCCAGGTCCTTCTCGCGGGCCGCGATGTCCGCTTCCCGCTTGATCTTCTCCCCGTCCTCACGGGCCCGCTCCAGGATCGTCCGGGCCTGTTCCTCGGCCTCGGCGGCCTTGCGGGACCCCGCCTGCCGCTTGAGCAGGAGGACGACGACGACGACGGCCAGGATGGCGCTGAGCGCCAGGCCGATAATACTGAGAACCCCTTGCATGACGAACCTCCTCATCTATTCGAATGAGGAGACGTGAAGGAAAGAGCGGAGGCGTCAGATGCCCGTGCCGGGATCGGCCCGGCCCACGAGTCCGCCCCGAAGGGGCGGCCCGTCACGACGGGGATTTATCGACATCCGTGTATGTATTCTCATCTGCGAAAAGATGAACCTCCAAACTTTCGATCTCCGTCTCCATGTGGCCCAGGGCCTCGTTCAGCTGATCCAGCTTCTTCTGGCTCAGGAACAGCTCGTCCGCGATGTTCAAGGCCGCCAGAACGGCGATCTTGGTCGTATCCGCAGACTTGGATTTCACAGCCACTTCGTGCATCTTTTGGTCGACGAGCGAGGTCAAGTGGCCGATATACTTCTCGTCCTCCTCTCCTTTGACGCGGATCTTGTACCGCTGTCCGAAGATCTCGATCTCGAGGATTCGGTCGGTCATAACCCCAGCTTGTCGATCTCGCCGATGATGGCTTCGATCTTCCCTTTCAGCAGCGCCCGTTCGCCCTCGGACTTCTTCATCTCCTCGTCCAGGCGCGCGAGCTTGCGGGCGCTTTCCTCGACTTCCTTCTTTTCGGTCCGGGTCTCCTTGACCTGCTGCCTCAGCTTCTCGTTCTCGGCCGTCAGCTTGTGGATGTGATCGACGACCTGCCCGATCTTCCCTTCGAGTATCTTAATTCGCTCAAGTTCGGATGTCAATTTTACCCTCCCTGAGTTGGATGTTGAGCGCGGAACGGAGGTGCCCGACGATCTCCTGCTCGACGCGGTCCACTTCGTCGGCCACGAGCGTCCGCTGGGGGTGGCGGTAGCGGAAGCGGACGGTCAGGCTGACCTTCCCGGCCGGGACGGACGGACCGGAGAAACGGTCCCGGAGCTCGAAGCCCTCGAGAAGCGGCGGATTCAGCCGCGCCAGGACCCGGGCGACCTCGCCGTAGGCGACGCCGCGGTCCAGGAGGAACGACAGGTCGCGCGTGACGCCCGGGAGCTTCGGGACCGGCGCATACTGGAACGGCCGCGGCGTCTTCTCGAAGAGCGCCGCGAGATCGACCTCGGCGGCGTAGACCGTCCGCTCGACCGACGAGATCGCGGCGAAGTCGCGGCGCAGGGCGCCCAGGCGCCCGACCTCCTGGCCCTTGTAGAGGACGGCCAGGGCGCGGCCCGGCTCGAAATAACCGTGGTCCTTCTCCTCGAACGCGACCGGCTCGAACCGGAGCGCTTCGAAGAGCGCCTCGAGGGCGCCCTTGAGGACGAAGAGATCCGTCTCCGCGGCGGGCGTGTCCCAGCCCGCCCCGGGCCGGAGCCCCGTCGCGAGCAGGCCGAGGTGGAGGTCCTCGCGGTGCTTCTCCTCCTCCCAGTAGTAGACGCGCCCCGTCTCGAAGACGTGGACGCCTTCGAGGCCGCGGTTGAGGTTCCAGGCGGCGTTCTCGAGCAGTCCGGGGAGAAGGGTCGTGCGCATGACCGAGGCCCGGTTGGAGATGGGGTTCTGGATGGGTATGGGCGTCCGTCCGCTCCCCGCCGCCGCTTCCCTCTCCGGGTCGGCGAAGCTCCAGTTGATGACCTCGTCGAGCCCCTGGCCGAGCAGGGTCCGGCGGAGCCGGGCCAGGCGCATCCGCTTCCGGTCGACGGTCGCGTCGAACGAGTCGACCGGGGTGACCACCGACGGGATGCGGTCGTAGCCGTAGAACCGGGCGATCTCCTCCACGAGGTCGGCCTCCCGCGAGATGTCGACGCGGAAGGTCGGGACCTCCACGCGCCAGGCGCTCCGGTGCGACGTGTCAGCCCGGAAGCCCAGCCGCGCCAGGAGGTCGGCGACGAAGGCCTCGGGGACATCCACGCCGAGAAGCTCGGCGACCCGGCGCAGGCGGAGCCTGACCGTCCGGGGCTTGAGCGGCCGCGGGTAGCGGTCGATGACGCCCCGGCTGGCCCGCCCCCCCATCTGCGTCAGGAGTGACGCGGCCATCCGGGCCGCCTCCGGGGCGAAGCCGATGTCGGCGCCCCGCTCGAAGCGGTAGGAGGCGTCGGTCGAAAGGCCCAGCTTCTTGGCCGTCTTGCGGATCGAGACCGGATCGAAGTTGGCGCTCTCGATGAACACGTCCCGCGTCGACGCCGTGATGCCGGACGCCTGGCCGCCGATGACGCCGGCCAGGGCCACCGGCCGGGACTCGTCGGCGATGACGAGCATGTCGGCCGTGAGCGCGAGCGTCCGGCCGTCGAGGTCGACCAGCGTCTCGCCCTTCTTCGCCTTGCGGACGACGATGCGGCCGCCGCCGATCCGCCCGAAGTCGAAGGTGTGGATGGGCTGGGCCGTGGCGAAGAGGACGTAGTTCGAGACGTCGACGATGGCGTTGATGGGCTTGAGGCCCATGGCCTCGAGGCGGCGCCTCATCCAATCGGGCGAAGGCCCGACCGGCACGCCGCGGACGACGAGGCCGCAGTACCGGGGGCAAAGGGCCTCGGCCGCGATCTGGACGTCGGCGATCTCGGCCGTGGCCGTATCGAGCTCGACGACCGGCCAGTCGCGCTCGAGAAGAGGCCGGCCGAGCATGGCCCCGATCTCGCGGGCGACGCCGAGGTGGCCAAGGGCGTCCGGGCGGTTGGCGTAGGTCTCGAGATCGAGGATGAGATCGCCGTCCTTCTCCTCGACGGTCTCGGGGACCCAGCCGGCCATGGTCAGCCGGTCGACGAGCTCCTGCCGGGGGAGGTCGACGGCGACGTACTCGCGGATCCAGTCCAGGCTGATCTTCATTTCGTCCCGAATTGCCTGAGGAACCTCAGGTCGTTCTCGTAGAAATAGCGCATCTCGGGGATGCCGAACGCGAACATGGCCGTTCGGTCGATGCCGAGGCCGAAGGCCCAGCCGGAGTACTTCTCCGGATCGATGTTGACGTTCTTCAACACCTGGGGATCGACCATGCCCGAGCCGAGGATCTCCTTCCAGCCCGTCCCGCCGCAGACGCGGCAGGCGGGGTCCTTCCCCGAGCAGACGATGCACTCGATGTCGACCTCGGCCGACGGCTCGGTGAAGGGGAAGAAGCTCGGCCGGAAGCGGACCTTGATCTTCTCGCCGAACAGGGCCCGGATGAAGTACTCGAGCGTGCCCTTGAGGTGGGCGAAGGTGATGCCCTCGTCGACGACCAGGCCCTCGATCTGCATGAACATCGGCAGGTGGGTCGGGTCGGGCGTCTCGCGGCGGAAGACCCGGCCGGGGCAGACGATGCGGATGGGCGGCTTGGACCGCTCCATGACCCGGATCTGGACCGGCGAGGTGTGGGTCCGGAGGAGCAGCTCGTCCTTGATGTAGAGCGTGTCCCAGCTGTCGCGGGCGGGGTGGTGGGGCGGGAAGTTGAGGGCCTCGAAGTTGTAATAGTCGGTCTCGATCTCCGGCCCCTCCTCGATGGAGAAGCCCATGCCGAGGAAGATGGCCTCGATCTCCTCCTGGAAGAGCGTGAGCGGGTGGGGCGTCCCCACATAGCGCTTGCGCCCGGGCAGGGTCAGGTCTGGCTTGACATCTGTCGCCTTGCCCGAGACTGATGACGTCGCCTTGATGCGGCCTTCGACGGCCACGATCCGATCTTGGATGTGAGCTTTGAACTCATTAACCAGGCGGCCGGCCTCGCGCTTCTCCTCGGCCGGAACGGACTTCAGGTCTTCGAACAGACGGGTGACGTGGCCATTCTTGCGGCCCAGGTAGGCCGTTCGGAGCTCGTCAAGAACCTTGGCGTCGTTGGCCTTGGCGGACTCTTCGTCGAACGCCTTCCTGAGACCTTCGATCCGGTCCTTCAGGCTGGCCATGGGCGGGAGGCTAGGCCGCCGGCGTTTTCGTCATCCGGACCAGGTGGGCGAAGGTCTCCGGGGCGCTGACGGCCAGGTCGGCCAGGATCTTGCGGTCGAGCGTGACGCCGAGCTTCTTCAGCCCGCTGATGAAGCGGCTGTAAGAGGTCCCGTTGGCGACGGCCCCGGCCTTGATCCGGACGATCCAGAGGCTGCGGAAGTCCCGCTTCTTGTTGCGGCGGTCCCGGTAGGCGTAGAGCAGGGACTTCTCCACGGCCTCTTTGGCGGTCCGGTAATTGCGGCTTTTGGCGCCGAAATATCCCTTGGCCAGCGTGAGGACCTTCCTCCGCCGGTCGCGTCTCTTGGTGCTGCGTTTTACGCGTGGCATGGTCGTCTCCTTGTGCGCGGGGCGCGGATCACATGTCGTACGGGAGCATCGTCTTGAGGGCTTTGCGGTCGGCGGCGCTGGCCACGCCGATCTGCCCCAGATGGCGCTTGCGCTTGGAGGTCTTCTTGGTCAGGATGTGTCCCTTATTGGCCTTCTCGTGCAGGAACTTTTTCTTGGCCGAGACCTTGTACCTCTTTTGCGCTCCCTTGTGGGTTTTTAACTTTGGCATCTTTTCCTCCAGTTTTCGTGGGAACCAACAGGGCCGACACGGCCCAATCCTGCTTCCGGGCCGACCCGTCCTGGGTGGCCAGGTCCTTGACGTCGCCGAGGACCCGGTCGAGGACCTGGTAGCCGAGCTCCGGTTTCTGTTTCTCGCGGCCGCGCAGCATCACCGTGATCTTGACCTTGTTGCCTTCCCCGAGGAAGCGTTTGACGTGCTTCATCTTGAAGTCGTAGTCGTGGACGCTGATCTTGGGGCGGAACTTGATCTCCTTGATCTGGATCTGCTTCTGGTGCCTCTTGGCCTCGTGGTCCTTCTTGTGCTGCTCGTACAGGAACTTGCCGTAGTCGGTGATCTTGCAGACCGGGGGGTCGGCCGCGGCCGCGATCTCGACGAGATCGAGGCCCCGGTCGCGGGCCATCTGGACGGCCTGCACCGTGGGCAGGACGCCGAGGGCGTTCTTCTCCTCGTCGATGACGCGGACCTCCCGCGCCGAGATCATCTCGTTGATCCGGTGGGGCTTGGCCTTGGCGACCGCAGGATAGTAACCGTGTCTCTTGAAAATGGTCGGTCCTCCTTTAGAAATTCACAGTGTTACTTTTATTTTTAACGAGTTCTTGGGCTTGCCCGAGGAACCGGGCGACGTCGACCTCGCCCTTGTCGCCCTGGCCGTGGACGCGCAGGGCGGCCGTGCCGCGCTCGACCTCCTTGTCGCCTACGACGAGGATGAGCGGGACCTTCTGGAGCTCGGCGGTGCGGATCTTCTTGCCGACCTTCTCCCGGCTGAGATCGACCTCGGCGCGGAGCCCGGCCTCGCGGAGCCGGCCTTCGAGCGACTTGGCGTAGGCCTCGTGCCGTTCGGCGATCGGCAGGACCAGGGCCTGGACCGGGGCCAGCCAGAGCGGGAAGGAGCCGTTATAATGCTCGATGAGGACGCCGAAGAAGCGCTCGAGCGAGCCGAGCAGGGCCCGGTGGACCATGTAGGGCCGGTGCTCCTTGCCGTCCTCGCCGACGTAGGTCATGTCGAAGCGCTCCGACATGTTGAAGTCGAACTGGATGGTCGTGCACTGCCACAGCCGGCCGATGGCGTCCTTGATCTTGATGTCGATCTTGGGCCCGTAGAAGACGGCCTCGCCCTCTTTCCGCTCGTAGGGGTATCCGCGAGTCTCCAGGGCCTTGACGAGCGAGGCCTCCGCCCGGCACCAGAGGTCGTCCGCACCGCAGTACTTGCCGGGGTTCTTCGGGTCGCGCACCGAAAGCTCGATCTTGTTGTCGGTGAAGCCGAAATCGGCCAGGATGGAGACCGAGAAGTCGAGGACCCGCAGGATCTCGGCCTCGATCTGATCGGGCGTGCAAATGATGTGGGCGTCGTCCTGGGTGAAGCCGCGGACGCGGAGCAGGCCGTGCAGGGTGCCGCTGCGCTCGTAGCGGTAGACGGTGCCGAGCTCGGCCCAGCGCAGGGGCAGGTCGCGGTAGGAGCGCATCCGGGACTTGTAGATCTCGATGTGGAAGGGGCAGTTCATCGGCTTGAGGTAGTAGGGCTGCTCGTCGATGTCCATCGGCGAGTACATGCTGTCCTTGTAGAAGCCGAGGTGCCCCGAGGTCTGCCACAGGGTCGCCCGCCCGATGTGGGGGGTATAGAGGATGTCGTAGCCGCCGGCCCAGTGCCGCTCGCGCCAGTGCTGCTCGATGACGGCCCGGACCCGGGCGCCCTTGGGGTGCCACAGGATGAGCCCGCCGCCGAGCTCGTCGTTGGAGCTGAAGAGGTCGAGGTCGGTCCCGAGGCGGCGGTGGTCGCGCTTCTTGGCCTCCTCGAGCATGCGCAGGTGGTCCTCGAGCTCCTTGGCGGTCGGGAAGACCGCGCCGTAGATCCGCTGCATCTGCGCCCCGCGCTCGTCGCCCTTCCAGTAGGCCCCGGAGACGGAGAGCAGCTTGACGTGGGCGAGGAGCCCGGTCGAGGCGACATGCGGCCCGAGGCAGAAGTCGGCGAACGGCCCCTGCCCGTAGACGGTGACCGTCGCGTCGCCCTTCTCCCGGATGAGCTCGACCTTGAGCGGCTGGCCCTGCTCCTCGAACAGGCGCATGGCCTCGTCCTTGCCCAGGACGCGCCGCTCGATCGGGACGTCCTCCCGGGCGATCTCCTTCATCCGCTTCTCGATCGCCTCGAGGTCTGCGGGCGTGAAGGGCTCGTCCCGGAGGAAGTCGTAGTAGAAGCCGGTCTCGACGGCCGGGCCGATGCCGGTCTTGGTCCCGGGATAGAGGTCCAGGACGGCGTGGGCCAGGAGATGGGCCGCGCTGTGTCTCAGGACGTCGATCGGAAGATGTTTATCGTCGCTCATTCTCGTTTTCAGTTACTCGGGGCGGGAGAACCGAACAGGCCGGGACGACGGACCGCTGCATTCTGACCGCTTGAGTCATCGTGGTAGGCGCGGAGGGGATTGAACCCACGGCCTCTTCCGTGTCAGGGAAGCGCTCTCCCACTGAGCTACGCGCCTAACGTTCGCATTAAAAGCCGTTCTATCTTAAGCAAATCGGCCCCGACTGTCAATATCGCTGAAAAAGGACCGGTTCGGGTATAATCAGAGGGAAAGGCACCCATGATCGGAATCCTCTCCGACACCCACGACAATCTGACCCGGGTCCGCCAGGCGGTCCGCCTGTTCGACGACGCCGGCTGCGACCTGGTCGTCCACGCCGGCGATTTCGTCGCCCCTTTCACGGTCGAGGAGCTGCGCAACCTGCGCGTCCCCGTCCGGGCGGTTTTCGGCAACTGCGACGGCGAGAGGGCCGGCCTAACCCGGGCCTTCCGGGGGCTTGGGGAGATCGCCCAGGCTCCGCTGAGGTTCGAGCATTCCGGCCTCCGCTTCCTCGTCTGCCACCTCGACGCCCCCGTCGGGAGGTACCTGGCGGAGAAGAGCTGCGACGTTCTCGTCTTCGGCCATACCCATAAGCCCCTGATCGAGCGGCGGGACGGGGCCCTGCTCGTCAATCCCGGGGAGGCCGGCGGCTGGCTCCGGGGGAAGAGCACGGTCGCCTTGCTCGACCCGGCCGCCCTGACCGCCGAGATCATCACCCTCTAGGAGGTTCCCCATGCCCCATCCCATCAACCGCCGCCAACAGCCCGCCTGGAAAAAGACCAGCCGGCCCCCGACCCCGCCTCCCCGCCAGGGCGGGTTCCAGAAACGCGCCCCCGGCCGCAAGATCTCGCCGTCTTCCAAGCCAAAATAGCGGTATATTTTATTCTATTTAAATAAGTTGGGTTGACGATCAGGCGGACGGGCGATCACGCCGCGCAGGGGTGTTCCCGGAGAAGCGGCAGGGAGCGAATTCGGCGGAGCGACCATCAGAAGCGCGAGGGAGCGACTCGGAGGAGCGCTTCTGGGAAATATCTTCATAAAGACTCTCGTTTAAGATATTTATCAGAATTGCGGCTTCGAGTACTCTGCCACAATTCTGCAGGTCGCTACGAAGACTCCGCTTCCCGCCGGCCCGGAGCGGGAAAAGGGATCGGCCGGCCAGCCTGACCGGTAACCCCACCTTATTATTGAAATAAATCCTATATTGGTCTATACTTCCCGTTCGTTTTCTTACAATTGAAGAGTTTTGGAATTTATCGACGGAGAAGTTTTTCTATAAGGAGAAAGGAGAGTTCGCATGAAAAAGGTCCTGATCATGGGCGCCGCCGGGCGCGACTTCCACAACTTCAACACCTACTTCCGCGACAACCCCGACTACCGGGTCGTCGCCTTCACGGCGACGCAGATCCCGGACATCGAGGGCCGCAAGTATCCCGCGGTCCTGGCCGGCAAGCTCTATCCCAAGGGCATCCCGATCGAGGCCGAGTCCGAGCTCGACCGGCTCATCGCCGACTACAAGGTCGACGACGTCCACCTGGCCTACAGCGACCTCCCCCACGCCTATGTCATGGACAAGGCCTCCCAGGTCATGGCCGCCGGCGCCAACTTCGTCCTCCTCGGCCCCGACGACACGATGATCAAGAGCCGGAAGCCCGTCGTCTCCGTCTGCGCCGTCCGCACCGGATCGGGCAAGAGCCAGACCAGCCGCCGGGTCGCCGAGATCCTCCAGAAGAAAGGCCGCAAGGTGGCCGCCATCCGCCACCCCATGCCCTACGGCGACCTCGCCAAGCAGGCGGTCCAGCGCTTCGCCACCTACGCCGACCTCGTCAAGCACGAATGCACCATCGAGGAGCGCGAGTAATACGAGCCCCACATCGACAAGGGCATCATCGTCTACGCCGGCGTCGACTACGGGGCCATCCTCCGTCAGGCCGAGAAGGAAGCCGACGTCATCCTCTGGGACGGCGGCAACAACGACTTCCCCTTCTACAAGTCGGACCTCGAGATCGTCGTCGCCGACCCGCACCGGGCCGGCCACGAGCTCTCCTTCTACCCCGGCGCCGTCAATTTCCGCCGGGCCAAGGTCATCGTCATCAACAAGATGGACACGGCCACGCCGGAAGGGATCGAGACCGTCCTGGCCAGCGCCAGGAAGGTCAACCCCAAGGCCACCATCATCCGGGCCAACTCCCCGACCATCGTCGAGAACGGCGGCCGCATCACCGGCAAGCGCGTCCTGGTCATCGAGGACGGACCGACCCTGACCCACGGCGGCATGAAGTACGGCGCCGGCATCGTCGCGGCCCGGAAGTACGGCGCGGCCGAGATCATCGACCCCCGGCCCTTCGCCGTCGGCTCGATCAAAAAGACCTTCGAGAAGTACAACCACCTCGACAACGTCCTGCCGGCCATGGGCTACGGCGACAAGCAGACCCGCGAGCTGGCCAAGACGATCGAGGCCATCGACTGCGACCTCGTCGTCAGCGCGACGCCGATCGACATCACCCGGGTCATCAAGGTCTCCAAGCCCATCCTGCGCGTCGGCTACGAGCTCCAGGAGATCGGCACGCCCACCCTCAAGGACGTCCTGAAGAAGTTCTAACCTGGACTATTCATGAAAACGCAGCATTTCTACATCAAACAAGAAAAGCCAAGACCTGCGTTTTCACCCTTCGGGCAAGCCGATCCGGCCGCATCTGCTTCGTTGCAAAGGGTTCGCAGTACTCCGAGTACAGCTTCACC
>Ga0105101_10001472_pt1 | contig 10273 bp, 7 predicted proteins | sample PPLLak21cMay2015_2_FD_87037 | JGI IMG/M metagenome (GOLD analysis project Ga0105101, IMG submission 87037) | Freshwater sediment microbial communities from Prairie Pothole Lake near Jamestown, North Dakota, USA - PPLs Lake P8 Core (1) Depth... | ecosystem: Environmental > Aquatic > Freshwater >...
AGGGAAAATCAGGATTCCTTATTTGCATATCTCGTTGGTATGCTTCATAAAAGAAAATGCCACTCATATCAGGTGGGAGGATATTCTAATCATGTTCATATTGTGACGCATCTTGCGCCAACTATCAACCTTGCTGACCTGGTCAGAGAGCTTAAGAAAGCCAGTCATGAAATGATGGTGAAGGAAAGAAAATCCTATCTGTATTTTCCCGGATGGCAGGTTGGATATGGTGCTTTTACATACCATATATCAATGAAACCCATACTGATCAATTATGTATTAAATCAGGAACAACACCACAGGGGAGTTTCATTCAAAGAGGAAATGATTCAATTACTTAATGATAATCTTGTACCATTTAAAGAAGAGTATCTGATTATATAATATCAGCAAGTTTCATCCCTGACTTTCCACAGGTAATAAGTGGTAATTCGAAGGCAACCCCTCCGGGGTTGTAATATTTGTACTGTCACTTACCCCGGGTGGGACCGGGGCTATTTGATGTCAATGCCTCCGGCATTGATTGTCCATCCGCAGAATGTCTTGTAATTTTGGATTGCAATTTACTCCGTACCGGGGATATTTGATGTCAATGCCTCGGCATTGATTGTCCATCCGCAGAATGCCTTGTAATTTTGGATTGCAATTTACTCCGTACCGGGGCTATTTGATGTCAATGCCTCGGCATTGATTGTCCATCCGTAGAATGCCTTGTAATTTTGGATTGCAATTTACTCCGTACCGGGGATATTTGATGTCAATGTCTCGGCATTGATTGTCCATCCGCAGAATGCCTTGTAATTCCCGAGTTTGACAGTTGATTTTTTTAACTAGTTAATATTAAACGCATTACTCGAGCAAAAAAATTTTGTGCCACTACATTTCCGTTTTCTGTAATATTTTTGGTGGGATTCTCATTCCGATATTTTTTATAAGATTTTGAGCATTGGGAGATATATCTGTTCTTACCCAAATGGTTTGTTTTCTTACTTTTACAGTTATTGCCATTACCCGGTTAAGTTCATCCATTGCCTGAGCCACTGTCAATTCTCTTGTCCGGATAATTTTCTTTTCAATTGACTTTTTATCAAGATTATCTTTACTTTCTCTAAGTAATTTTGTTAGTTGGGCTTCACACAGAATCTCAATTTTATGCGGGTTTCAGAAGCACAAACCTCATTTAACTGTCAAACTCGGGACACCAGAGGTGTCAACGCCCAATAGCCCGGGTCCCGCCCCGTGTAAATATACAGTACCATTTCGACAACCCCGGAGGGGTTGCCTTCCAATTGTTTTGTTGACCCATTTTTAATATATTTGTATAGTGCTAATTTTAAATGGAATAATTATGTCAACCTACACTCAGATTCTTTATCAGATAGTCTTTGGGAGTAAAGACTATATCAGTTTTCTTACCAGGGAAAATCAGGATTCCTTATTTGCATATCTCGTTGGTATGCTTCATAAAAGAAAATGCCACTCATATCAGGTGGGAGGATATTCCAATCATGTTCATATTGTGACGCATCTTGCGCCAACTATCAACCTTGCTGACCTGGTCAGCAAGGTTGATTTCTTTACGATTGGCCTACCTGGGTATTGATTTTTCGTATGCCGAATACCTTTTAATCAATAAGCCACATTTATTCTGCAACCTCCGTAAATTAAAACAAGGCTACCAGCTGGCTTCTTACTCTATTCTTCCGATATATTTATCCGTCCTTAAAATAATGCAATTCCGCAGAATGGCAGGTGTTGCCCATATCGGATTCTGCATCTGAAACTGATTAACAATGTCCAGCTTTCTACCCGGTCTGATTATAATAACATCGCCCCTTACCGAAAAGAAATATATATTCCCTGCAGCATAAACAGGCGAAGCATTAAAATTAGCTCTTACTCTCGAGCTCCAGATCTCCTTCCCTGAAGATGCCTCAAGGCATATCAGGTTATTATTTGAGTCGACAGTATAAATTAGTCCGTCTTTAATTACAGGAGTCAGCAACTGAAGTCTTCCGCTCCTCTTCTTCCAAAGAACATTTGTCGCGGTGATATCACCCTTACCATCAGGATTGACAGCGATAAGCTCCGAGAATTCAGTGCCATCAGGATCAATCATATACCCTGTATAAAAATATACTTTGCCGTTTTCAGCAAAAGGCATGGCAATTGTTGATTCAGCTCCTCCAACGACACTCCAGATCTCCTCTCCCGTATTCGGATCATATGCATTACAAACAGCTGAACCATTGGTTATTAACTGATCTCTCCCTTTAACATTAAGTATGATCGGAGTGACATAGGCTTTTCTGCCGATCACAGTCAACGGTTCATATGGCTTCAATGGACGGTCAGTTTTCCAGACCGTTTTCCCGGTTGATTTGTCCAGGGCAGTAATAAATCTGACATCTGTCCCCTCAAAATGAAGTATCAGCAGGTTTTTATATAAAACAGGCGATGAAGCGGCTCCCTGAACATGTTTACATTTAAGGTCAGTCCGGGTCCAGACGACAGAACCGTTAGTCGAATTGATGCAGGCTGTGCCGGAACTTCCGAAGTGCACATAAACAAATCCCTTTTCAATGCATGGAGTTGGAGTGGCATAAGTATTAATAGAATGTTTTCCCGGAACCTCAGAAGGAGTAAATACCTTTACATCATGAATTATTTTCCCTGTCTGGAAATCTGTGCACACCGCATAAAGCTCCTTACCGTCCTCAGTGGCAGTTGTAATCCAGATCTGATCTCCGTAAACAACAGGTGATGACCATCCTTTACCGTGTATTTCGGTTTTCCATTTGAAGCCGGAATCATCTCCCCAGGTTACAGGAGCCCTTTCAACACTTGCAATTGAGCTCAGATTGCTTCCCCTGAAATGAGTCCAGTTAATTCCCTGCGACAATGCATCAGCTGATCCCAGTAGCAATGCAATTATCAGAAATCCAATCGTGAGAGTTAGTTTTCTAATCATATCTGAATTTTCATTGAATCGTATAAAACTTGTCAAATTATTAATTCGTAATTCGATACATCATTTATTAATACCGTTGTGCCGTTCCGCCGTTTTACCATTGAGCCTTTCATATCCATGCCCCTGCCGGTATCATGTTATGCCTGATAGTATCCTCGAAAGCTTCCTTTGAGGAATATTTAAATTTATAATCATACCTCGAAATGATTTTCGATGAATCAAGAATAGTTGGATATAAGGTATTTGAAACTGACGCGGGCTGGAGGTTCAATATCCTCAGATGCCAGCAAATCCACAGGGAACCTTTAAAAATGAATAGTGGTACGCCTACAAATCTTTTATCAGGAACAATATCTTTTACAATTGTATAGCTGTCTGGTGCAAGATTGTAAATACCGCTTATTTCCTTATCCCTCAGGATCAGTTCCAACAGAGACACCATATCCTCACTGTGAATAAACTGCACTTTTTTCTCCCTGATGAACTTTGGAAGGGCAGGAAGCTTTATCAGAAGTGAAACAACACTTCGTGGTTTGTCAAATGTCGGACCTAAAACAAGACACAGACGCAAAACGACAATACGAAGGTCTTCCCGGACAGGTATATTTGTGTAATTATGTTCCACCAGTTTTTTATTTATACCGTACCTGTATTTTTTTGGAATGAGAGGCTCCGATTCCTTCATCCATAGCGAATTATTCTTCTTAGCTCCATAAGCAGCAGCTGAACTGGAGAAAATCAGCTGCCTTACTGACGGAGTATTGTTGCATACATCCTTCACATTGTCGGAACCGCAAATATCAATTTCATACTCACGTTTCTGGTTCCTCACCTTATTGAAGGAGCAGGCAAAGTGCACAACATTTGTGGGTTGTACTTCATTAAAAATCGACCTGAGATTATCCTTTTCAGTAATACAGCATTTATAGAATCGAAATTTATCGGCCGGAAGGACTTCAGCACTTTCTCTGATATCTACACCTGTTACATTAATGTTTTTGTCAATCAGGTAGCTTATCAGCATTCTGGCCATAGATCCTGATGAACCGATGATCAGTACTTTCATAACAGAATTTTCAGGTTGTGTTACAAACTAAATTGAACTGTGGTAAAATTAAAAATATTTAGATAACAGAATGGTATATGTATAAATAAATGTTCCCGGTTTCCGGTTTCCGGCTTCCGGTTTCCGACTTCAGATTCCAAAACTTTATCAATCCTCAGTTGTTACTACTTGGAACGTATATAAATAACGAAACGAAAATGAAGAAAACTGTGACAATCACAGGAGTAGTTGTAATTCTGGCACTATTAGGACTGATGGTATTCCTCCGTTTCTCTTCAGCTAAAGATAAGAGTGAAATAGAATTTGCCGAGGTCAGAAAAGGAACTTTTGAGATAACAGTTTCAAGCCCGGGTGAGCTTATCGCCGAAAACTCGATTGAAATTAAGGGGCCCGATATGGTAAGGCAACGGAACTTCAGGGGGACGGCGATCAGAATCACCGATATGGTTCCGGAAGGGACAATTGTCAGGAAAGGCGGGTATATTGCCACACTCGACCGTACATTCTATGATAATATTTTAAAGGATGAGGTCACCGAACTGAATAATCTGCGGGCTGATCTTGAAATGAAAATTCTTGATTCAGCAGTTGTGCTAAACACTTTAAGAGACGAAATCAGAAATCAGACATTTGTTGCGCAGGAAGCTGCAGTAATAGTGGATCAATCAGTCTTTGAACCTCCGACAGTTCAGAGAAAGGCAGTGTTGGACCTTGACAAAGCTCAAAGACAGCTCAGCTGGCAAAACAGGCTCTATTATATGAAGAAAGCCCAGGTTCTGGCTGATGTACGAAGCAAAAAACAATTGTACAACCTGCAGTTGAGGAAGGTTACAGACCTGGAAGAAGCTCTGAAGGAATTTACTGTAAGAGCTCCGGCCGATGGTTTGGTATTGTACAGCAGGGACCGGCTCGGAGTCAAAATAAAACAAGGATCGACAATTCACCCATTCAATCCCGTAGTTGCATCCCTTCCCGATCTTTCAACGCTCGTCTCCAAAGCTTATGTGAGCGAAATAGATGTGAATAAAGTCAAATCCGGTCAGCAGGTTCAGGTTAACATTGAAGCATTCCGTGATAAAGTGTTCTCAGGCAGGGTTGTAAGTGTCGCAAATATCGGGGAACAGCTCAGGAATTCAGATTCAAAAGTGTTTGAAGTGCTTGTAAAGCTTGATCTTTCTGATCCGGTACTACGACCGACTATGACAACCGGAAACACAATAATTGCCAGGACATTTGACAATGTGATATATATTCCCCTGGAAAGCCTGCACACAGGTAGTGACAATATCCCGTATGTATATATGAAAAATGGCTTCCGCCAGATAGTACTGCCTGGGGAGTCGAACGACAGATATGTGATCATTGAGAAAGGTTTGGAAGAGGGCTCATCGGTATATGTTACAATTCCTGAAAAGCGGGATAAATTCACTCTTGCAGGCAATGTCCTGATACCGGTAATAAGAGAACGTGAGCGTGAAAGAGCAGCAGCAGGGATGTCATCAGTTCCTGAAAAATCAATTGCTGGCAGCAGCGAACATCAGTCTGCTGCCCGAAGTCGCGTTTACAATTCCCTTATACCGTGACCCTGTCATCTCTCCAGGAAGCTTACTCCTGCCTTTGCTCCGGTTTGACGGACATATTCGGCAGCCAGAAGATAATCTTCCTGGTTTTCAAGATGTTCAAGCATTACGGGAACATCCTTTAGTTTACTAGCCTCCAGCAACAAAACGGAATACTCCAGGGAACCGAGTCCAGGTCTTCGCTCCTCCAGGTGAACTGTCAGTTCAGGCAGAATGGTGATGTCCTTGGCATGGATGGATTTTATATGCGGACCAAGTTTTAAAAAACACTCCTTCAGGAATGCGCCATTATTATAAAATCTCTGAGGACTCGAGATCATATTTACCGGATCGAGATGGGCACCAAACTGTTTACGGTTTATAGCCTTTATTAATTTAAGGTAACTGTCAGGCGAATCAGGGAGCATGTAAGGCATGGGTTCCAGTGTATAGAAAGCATTGACCGGATTCACCTGATCAATAATATAACGGACCGTTTCGACGATCATATCAAAGGTTTCCGGTGCATAATTACCCGGGTATGGCCCATCCCATATTTCGCCTCTTGCTCCTGATATATTAACACAACACCCTGCCCCTATCTCGTCAGCCAGCTGAAGTGCTGTAATATTTTTTCCGATAGCCAGCTTCCCTGCTTTCTCATCCGGGTCGAGCATGTTATTCCACACTCCGACTTCAGCAATAAGGATATTGTTCTTTTTTGCTTCTGCCCTGAAGGATCTTACAAGTTCCCCGGGAGCACCAGGCTGAACGGGACAGTATGCCGCACTGTATCTCAATGCCCTGACAGCCTTTACCCATTCCACCGGATCAGTGAATTTCCCGGGGACCGGAGCACCAAGCCTGACCGGATTGCCTGCTATTTTAACTGATCCGGCATTTATTACTGATGGTTTCAGGGTCAGCCCTGCGGCAATAACGGAACCTGTTTTAATAAAATTTCTTCTGTTAAATTTCATTTTTATAAATATTATGACCTGATTAATAGTACCTTCCAATATATTTATTCTCTACTATCATTTTTTTTATCCGATGAGGATCAATCATATCTGGTTTCTTATAAATGATCTTACCACCCGGCTCGATAAGCATTGTGAATGGCAAAGCTCCCTGCCACTCGGGATCGACAGCTTCGATAAGTTTATATACATCGTCATCATTGAAGATGTAGTTTTTATTTGAAGCCTGTTGTGTTTTAAGGAACTTCAGGACATCAGGTTTTCTGTTCTGTTTATCGGCACTGACCGAAATGAACTCAAAAGGTCTTCCCCGGTACATACGGTCGATTACCACAAGATCAGGAAATTCAGTAATGCATGGTCCGCACCATGTAGCCCAGAAATTTATCAGCCTGAGCTTTTCGGATGAAGTATTCTTTATGAGCTCCTTAATTCCATTAATGTCTATATCTTCAAGATTAACAGGCAGTTCGGCCCACTGCTTGTACAGCTTTTTTGTATATTCATTCTTCCATGACCATTTAATGGAGCATCCGAAAACTTTAGTCACCGGATTATTTACCGTTTTACCGGCCAGGACAGCATCAACAGCATTTCTGATATCTTCTCCCTTGCCGGTCCCCGGTTTTTCAGAACCGTCGATTCGCCCGGCATACCGCAGGATACGATCCCTGTCAAGAACGAAACAATGAGGAGTTGCAACAGGGCCATAAGCCAGGGCTGTTTTCTGATCATTCCCGTCAAATAAGTAAGGGAATGTAAATCCCTTATCTGCAGCCCTTTGCTTCATATCTTCAAAACTGTCACCCATATCGGAATAACCCAGTTCGGAATAGTTCAGGGCATTGACATCATTTGGTGAGATCATAACCAAGGTAACTCCTTTGGGTTTATAGTCTTTTGAGAATTCAATTATCCTGTCCTCGTATGCCTGTGCAGTAGGACAATGATTGCAGCTGAATATGATTACCAGAACCTGTGCCTTTTCGAAATCTTTAAGACTGTATGTCATACCGTCAACACCCTGAAGATGAAAATCAGGTGCCTGTTTACCAATTTCAAGGGTTTTTGGTTCAGGATGAGCTGTTTGTGAAAAAATCCTTAACGGGCAGATCAGGATCAACAGGATCACTAAGGAAACTTCTAATGATTTCTTCATTATATTCAATCAGATTATTTAACATCATTCAAATATATTTTGTTTTTATCAATAAACTGCAGGAACGTTGCAACATGAAGTAAAAGATTCTTCCTATCTTTTAATGCTAAATAAATTGTAATGAAGAGAAGAGAATTCATAAAAACCACATCAACAATTGCCGGCGCTTATACTATATCGGATCCTTTATTGATAAGCATCGGCAATCAGCAGGACGAGGAGACATGGTTTGATCGTCCGATGAGATGGGCACAGCTGACACTTGTTGAAAATGATCCGGGTCGGTTTGATCCTGATTTCTGGCTCAGCTATTTTAAGCGTGTCCATGCTGACGGTTCCACGCTTAGTGCAGGAGGGATTGTTGCTTATTACCCCACAGATATTCTGATGCATCATCGCAGCATTTGGCTGGGCAGCTCCGATCCCTTCGGATACCTGCTGGAGGGATGCCGTAAAATGAACATGTCGGTAATTGCACGCACCGATCCGCATGCCACCTGGCAGAACGTGTACGACACACATCCCGACTGGATAGCAGTTACAGTAAAGGGTGAAAAACGCCGCCACTGGGCGAATCCGGAAATGTGGGTCACATGTGCACTGGGACCTTATAATTTTGAATTTATGACGGAGGTCCATAAAGAGATAATGGAGAGATACCAGCCTGACGGTATATTTTCAAACCGATGGGCAGGTCATGGCATTTGTTACTGCGAACACTGCAAAAAGAACTTCAGGGAGTATTCCGGTCTTGATTTGCCGGAAAATAGCAACCGTTTCAATCCTGCCTATCAGAAATATAGCGAGTGGAGTACCGGACGCCTGAGGGAGCTCTGGCTTTTATGGGATAATGTAATCCGAAAAAACAGATCCGCTTCGAGATTTATTCCTAACGGATTTCCTGACAAGGTGGTAACAGGGCAGCTTTCTGATATTGTATTCACCGATCATCAGGCACGCAGCGGGTACACTCCGCCATGGTCCAATGCAAAGGTTGCCAAAGAGTTACGGGCATCAATAGGAATGAAGCCGCTTGGCGGTATCTTCAGTGTCGGCTTTGAAGAACAATACAGGTGGAAAGATTCAGTGCAGAGTGAAGCTGAGATAAGGGTATGGGTTGCTGAAGGAATTGCAAACGGAATGCGACCCTGGTTCACAAAATTCTCCGGTGTGCTTTACGACAGGAGGTGGCTCGATGTTGTTGAAAAAATATACCAGACCCATCACCGGTGCGAACGTTACCTGCGAAATATAGCACCCATGGCAAGGGTCGGTATGGTGTATTCTGAACAAAGCAGGAACTACGGCGCAGAGACATGGCAACAGAGAAACAGTGACCATTCATCAGGTATGTATCACGCACTGACCGAGGCAAGGATTCCTTTTGAGATGGTTAACGACAGGTTGCTCGACAAAGAATACCTGAAACCGTTCAAAGTGCTTGTTCTTCCGAATATTGCAACTCTCTCTGATGAACAGTGCGGTCAGTTGAAGAAATTTGTTGAAGATGGCGGAAGCATGGTAGCCACATTTGAAACATCGCTCTATGACAGGAATGGTAAGAGACGATCTGATTTCGGGCTTGCCGGTCAATTTGGAGTTTCTTATGCAGATGGCGTCGAGGGGCCAATGCAGAACAGCTACCTGAGACTGAAAGCTGATCCCGTGACCAGGCAGTATCACCCGGTGCTTAAAGGACTCGAGGATGCATACCGGATAATTAATACGGTATACAGGGTAAAGGTTAAACCTGCTGCAGAGTTCCCCCAACCGGTTACCCTTATTCCTTCATATCCTGATCTGCCGATGGAACATGTTTATCCGCGGATCCCGGAAACAGAAATCCGTGAGCTTTATCTCAGAGAATCAGGGAAGGGGCGTGTAGCCTATTTCCCGAACGATATTGACCGGTCTTTCTGGCAGATTATGAGCCAGGATCATGGAAAGCTTATCCGGAACACTATACTCTGGGCACTCAATGAAGAACCTGTAGTTGAAGTTAAAGGGCCGGGTGTGCTGGATGTTACAGTATGGCGCCAGGAACATTCAATGACTGTCCATCTGGTGAACCTCACCAACCCGATGATGATGAAGGGGCCGTTCAGAGAGCTTCTCCCGGTATCGGTTGAGGTCAGCATCAGGATCCCGGAAAAAATAAATACTGAAGATATCCACCTTCTTGTCAGCGGACAACAATCTGATATTAAAATGGCCGACGGGAAGATTTCACTTATCGTACCACAAATATTTGATCACGAGATCATTGCAATAGATTTAACTACCTGATATGCAGTTAAATAAGAACTATTTAGATTCCTATTCCTTTAAACAGATAAATATAAGTTAAACAAACTTGAATATCTTTGCTAACTTTAAGTTTTTACAGCGATCTTAAATATTCAGATCTCAAATTAGTGTTTTACATAAATCAATCTTTTCATGGCAAATTTCATTGATGAATTCATGAAGAATTACGGGCCTGAGGTAACCAGGCAAATGTCTACGAATTTAAATATCGACCAGGGAACAGTGCAGAAA
>Ga0105101_10001474_pt1 | contig 10269 bp, 6 predicted proteins | sample PPLLak21cMay2015_2_FD_87037 | JGI IMG/M metagenome (GOLD analysis project Ga0105101, IMG submission 87037) | Freshwater sediment microbial communities from Prairie Pothole Lake near Jamestown, North Dakota, USA - PPLs Lake P8 Core (1) Depth... | ecosystem: Environmental > Aquatic > Freshwater >...
GTTCAAATGATTGTCCTTCTTCTATTTCCGGTCTGTGTTCAATAAATAATTGTTTGTATGAAGTTGAAAGATTATCATTTATCAAACGAATATTTAATTCTTCAAAGTTCCCGGGAGGTGCAAAGTAATCTAAATCATCATAATCATCTTTTGCACTTTCATCAAAACCAATTTTTACTTCAGAAGTAAATTCCTGTGAACTTAAATTCAATTCTAAACTTTTTTCAGAAACAAAATATGACTGCTCGTTTGTTTTTGGCAAGCTTGAACCAAACGGATAAGGAATGTCCAGATTTGGATGAGTACCATCATTAAAGATATAATAACCTTCATACGGAAGCATAGTTGTCGGCTGTGAAAAATTTCCATTAAAGGTATGAATAACTGCGTTCGGGAAATTGCTTGTATTTCGTATATCTGCAAGGGTGACATTTTTTTCAAATGGATTCGAAATTATATTCCATCCATTATGAAGAGAAATACGAAAGAAATTTCCAGTTAGATTAACTGTATTTACCTGCTGGGATACAGATATTGGATTTCTGCTTAATGCCCAGAAACCTTTGCCGGGCGTAAAATTAAAAGTTGCCTGACCGTTAAACTCAATTAGAAAATCTGTATCTGCACCATTATCATAAAATACATTCCAATCTTTTTTATGTGTTCCGGAGATAAAAGTATTAACAAGCGCATTATTAATTCCAGGGATTCCGATTAATCTATAGCTGCTGCTTTGAGCAACGTCTCCAAAAGAATAGGTTTTATTTAATTGAATTGTGGAAGGATAATTTGAAGTATTGGTTCCAGATATTGATACTAAATCTAAAGAAATTGCCCCGCCGTTGGATAAATTATCGGCTACAAACTCTCTGAAACCTATATAAACGTTTGAACCCGCTATTGATTCGCCAATAGGAATAAACCATTTTCCCCAATTTGTGTCAGATTCAGCTGTATAAAAAACCTGCCCCAGGATATTGAAATTACTACCGTCAGTTGAAGAATAAATATAAATGGAATCTGCCCATTCCACCTGATTTCTCATCCAGAAAAAGAGTGTGTCTGTTGATTGAATATTCTGAATAAATGGGGTAATCAGCCATTGATCGTTAAACACAGTAGTATCATTCCATGTACAATATGCTACTGCGTTCCCGCCTTGGGGAGGTGTTGAAGCCACGAGGTCAGTCCAATCCGGTAGATCAGATCCGGCAGTTAATCTGTTCCACGCACTTCCGCCGAAAGTAAATACTGTCCAGCCTGTTGGAGGAAATGTAGTTGATTCAAATGATTCAGAAAGTGTGGCAGCAGGAACTCCAAGTTGATTGGAGATATTAAGATTAATTTTTTCTTTTTTGGATTCTTTTACTTCCTGAACTTTATGTAAATCCTGCGAATAAATGTGAGTAAATAATAAAATATTTAATGTAAACAGTAAAATTTTTTTCATCTAAATATTCTCCCAAATTTTTTTATTTTACTCATCTTTTTTAACAAAGATGAACAGTCCACCTTCATCATTAGTATCTTTTACAGCCTGTAATATTGGAGTCTGATCTGAATTATTTGTAACTGCAACTTTGAAATCATTAAAAAGCTGGCTTGCATCTAAATATTTATTTTTATTTTCTTTTAAAGCTTTAAGAAGATAATAAGTAAATATTGAATGATTATCTTTTCCTGCATCCATAACTTCTTCAATACCACCTGAAGTTAATGCAAGTCTTGATGGTTTACGGTAAATTTCCTTGTAATATCGTGACATATCGCTTGGATCAAATGGTATTTTATTGGTTTCTCCTCCTCTGAAAATATCTCCTGCAAAACATGCATCTGTAATTAATAAAGTATGCTTGGAAGGAATTCCACCGAGAAATGTTTTCACATCATTATTAGAGATATAATCTGCTAAAGAATTAGTTTTTGCATCAACCGGAACCCAGTAACCTTTATTAAGGGATTTGTAATATTGGCCATGACCCGCATAAAAAATCAGCAGGTTATCATCAGGGGAAATATTACTTGTCAGCCATTCGAACTTATCAATTATATTCCTTCTTGTAGCTTCTTCATTAATTAAAGTATGAACTTCATCAAAATGATACTTGTTCTTAAGTACATCAGCTAATTCAGTCGCATCATTAACAGCCGTATTTAATGATCGCCAGTATCCCTCATACGAATTTATTCCAATTACCAGGGCAACATATTTTCCAACTGTTATCAGATCTTCCAACTTTCTTACTATTGTAAATGTATCAGTTGTTGTATTCATATAACTATCCGTTGCCTGAACAACAACCTTATTATCACCCATCTGCAGATAGAGATCCACATTAAATTCTCCATTTTCTTCAATAGCAGCACGCTGATTATTTACTTTTACTTCAATCACTCCATTGGGGTCAATCGCATAACCTTTTATTGCAGCCACTTCACTCTTTCTCACAACTTTAATTCCGCGGGTTACGGAAGGTTCTACAATTGTAACTGTAGGAGAAAAATTATCAAGTGTATTATTTATTTTAAAAGTAAACTCACCCTTTTTCCCAGCATCATTAATTGCTTCTACTTTAATATTGTTGGAACCGTTTGAGAGTGTAATAGTTGCGTAAAAGTTATTATCATTAAGTAAATTGGCTTTTGTTTTATTGACCATTACAGATGTAATTGTTGACGCATCATTTATTTTTCCTCTTATAATTATACTCGTCTCACTAGAAGCAGCTTCATTTGAACTATTGAGCTTTGGTTCCGTAATTACTATTTGAGGAACCATGTATTCTGATTGGCGGTCAACTTCTTTTTTGGGAATTAACCTTCCCGATGGTGTTGAACCTGTTACCTGCGAATATACAGGCAACGAAACCAGGAATATAAAAATGATTATTAATGTTTTCATTTTACACCTTAAATTTTATTGTGGTCGTCCTGGAGGACCTGCCACTGTTGTAGTTCCTTCGTCGGAATTATTTCCGCTTAAAAGAAAGTAAGCGGCAGCTCCGCCTGCAGCTGCTACTCCGCCAATTACATATAACCAGGGGAAACCGCCTTCTTTTATTTCTGTTGCAGTTACTTCAAAATAAAAATCTTCTCCATCTATCTGGGCTTCTTCTTCAGGTTTAATATGCCAGATAATTGTTTTTCTTGCTCCGGCAAATTTGCCTGTTCCTATATCACCAGACATATCTTCAGGTGTTAATTCAAATGAAGGATCGCTGGTTCTTTTTAAAACAGCATTAACTTCAAATTCTTTTTCAGCCTCACCCTTTATAGTATAATAGATGAGAACTTTTCCTTCGATTGCTTCAAATGTTGCACTTACTTTCTCCTGTGAGAAGATAAATCCTGTTATAAACAGAATGAATGTTAGACTTAATTTGGTTTTAATCATTTAATCTCCAATGAAAATTCTTTTACCATTTTATGTAATGCGGAAAATTAATTTCTTATAGCTCATTATTATTTATTTTATATGATTTATTTCAACTAAAACCGGGACAATAGTTTTTCCTTTACTCTTTGCTTTAAAATTGATTTTACCATCGTAATTATACAGAATATTTTCTTTTATTATTTTTTTATTATCAAGCACTTTATTTAGTCTTTCCCAAAAGCTCCCTTCATTGTTTTCCATTTCAATCATTATCCTGTCTATATCAAGATCTTCCTTCGAATAAAGAAAACAGAAATATGATGTTCCTGTTGTTTCATCAAGAACGTTGTAACTTTCTTCATCAGGAATGGCTACATTGTTTTGTTTGTAAGGGAGGTAGGCAACCATCCTTTCTGTAAATGGAAAGATTTTGTATGTCTTATAAGTAAGATCGGAACTGAATGCATAAACATAAGCAGGCTCATTATTAGAAATAATCAGTTCAAACAAAGTGCCGCTTGAATAAGAATTATTCATTACAAAATATTCACCATTAAATGTAGCCGGCATATTAATTCCATTACTTTCTCTGAAAGATAATGTACCGGACAAATCAAATTTTTCAGGATCGTAAGATGTTTTATCTATAATTTCAAAAGCATATTTACAGAAAAATTTAAAATCTTCATACCTAATCCAGGCATATCCGTCCTTTCCCCATCTTTTTCCCCAGCTATTCATTAATTCAAATGCACCGCCGAATTTATTATCATCGTACCCGATAACCGTCATTGCATGTCCGCGGGACCAGTTTTTATAATCACTATCAAGTGGTATCCATAATTCCTTAGCGGTATTAAAAGATATAGGAACATCTATTGCAACTATGACAGGTCTGCCTTCTGCAAGACTTTTCTTAACGTTTAAAACTTTATTGTAACCATTAGTAGTATTGTCGCGGTATTCAATTATTTTATATTCCGATGCTTTAGCTTTATCAAGATCGGTAACTTCTCTATCACAATCATCAGCAAAATCTTTAAGCTTAAGTCCGCCTTGTTCTTTTAAAACTTCAAGCGCAGTAATGAGACTTGTACCATTCTTACATCCTTTAACAGTTCTGATCTGGTTGTAAATAAATGATGGGGAAAAACTATTGCTGTCTACAATACTTCCACTCCAATTGTTTCTCATTGCTTCAAGTATTGTTCTTGCTGCATAACCCGTTGACCAGCCGGCGCAAGTTCCATAAGGTCCCTGGTAACCGGGAACAGGTGTAAATAATTTTAGTGAAGATACAGAAGGAAGATCTATATAGTCACCTCTCATCAAAGGTGCAGCAGTTGGATTATTTGCATAAAGTGAATCATCCAACAATAAACCCATTCCAAAATCTTGTGCAAGAACCGGAATACTGCTTAAAACAAAAACTAATACAGGAAATATTTTACTTCTGTAAAAACAACGCAAAATTTATTTACCCTCAGAAATGTTTTTCAAAATGATATAATAAAAAACTTATTGAAGTTTGAATTATAAATCAATAGATAGAACGAATTAAAATGTTTCAAATTAACTTAAAATGAGTTATAAATGCATATTTTAAATAATTCATATCAGTCAGTTTAATCTTTATTAAGAAATCTTATTATGTTATATTTTCCCAATCTCATTATAAAAAGAATAAAAAAATGATAAAGGTATTAATTGTTCTGCTGATACTTAGCATACCTGGTTTTGGTTTCACGCCAAAAGACTCTGTAAAAGCCAGAATTGCTATACTTCACAAAGCCGGTGAAAATTACAATCCTCTTAAAACCAAGGACAGGCTTAAAGTTGGAGAAATGCTGAGAGTTTTTGTCTTGCCTTCAACAAGTTGTTTTGTTTATGCCGTGCATACCGGCAGTAAAGAGTCTTTTCTTCTTTGCAAAACAGAATTGAAAGCCGGCAAGGATACACTTTTACTTCCAACACCGGAAGATTATTATATTTTTGATGAAGGAGGTGTGAAAGAAAAGATCACGATCTTCTGCAGTACAAAAAAAATAAATGAGATTGAAAAACTTTTTATGAGTTCAGAATTGGTCCCTACCAAATCCTGGAATGATGTTGAAACAAAACTTATTTCCCAAAATAAATCCAACCTAAGTGAAACTTCCGATAAACCTTTTCCAATGGCAGGAAATGTAAGTGCAATAAATGAAGACTTCATTGAAACAATGCAAATGTTTGTCGGAGTAAATATGCTCATCAGGAAATATGAAATTGAAGTTAAAAAATAGAAAGGTTGTCAGCAGAATAATAACTGCAAACCTTTTAATTACTCTTTCAGTTTCCATTATATTTTTTCTTTTAGATGTTCCATGGAATATTCTTGATTACAAGCTAAATGATTTTTTTTATGAAAAGATAATTGAAGAAAAAAAAGGTTTACCCGTTGATGAAAGAATTGTATTCCTGAATATTACAGATGCCTCTTACAATTTTTTTGGAAGTAACGCATTGAGCAGGGAAGCTCTTGCAAAGTTTAACCACACAGTTTATAATCTCAGCCCCGAAGCAGTTTTTTATGATATAATTTTTCCACGCTCAAGTAAAGATTTTCACGATTCGCTTTTTTCAGAATCGTTAAAAGAGCTTGGCAATGTTTACCTTCCAGCGGGTTTTCAACTTGAAGAATCTCCATGGAACTTCAGATGGGAGTCAGGAGTTTTTTTTCAAAAATTATTTAATAACTACCTTAAGAAGCTGGAAGAAAGTGGAAATGGGAAACCTTATTACACTGTCTGGGCCCTTCCTCAAAAAGATGAATTTGCAGAATCTGCTGTTAACTCCGGGCATATTTCTATTGTAAGAGACCGGGATGGAATCCTTCGGCATTTTCCTTTAGTAATTAAAGTTGATTCACTTTATTTCCCAACAATCAGCTTATCAATCTTTCTTGATTATAATAAAGTTTCTTTTGAAAAAGTAAAAATAAACTGGGGAGAAAATATTGTTATACCTGCAACTCCTGAAAGCTATCTCGATGAAGATGTAAAAATTCCAATTGATGAACATGGAAATGTTTTTATTCCTTACTATGGATTCTGGAATGACGAGTCATCAAAAATGATGGAAGTGCAGAATCTTTTTGAGTATGCTGATAAACCGGAATACTTAGATGATCTGCTGGATTTTTATGAAGGGAGTTTTGTTTTTATAAGCGATATTTCTGTCGGCACATCTGATCTCGGGCAAACTACAATGGAAGAAAATGTCCCCCTTGTTACTGTTCATGCTGCTCTTCTCAATGGGATGTTAAATAACCAATTTTATGCAAGATGGGATTTGTTACCCCTTACAATTATAATTTTTGTTTCCGGCTTACTGTTAATATTAACTTCGTTACCAAGGACAAACTTATTTCATTATCTGATTGCGATTCTACTTGTTTCAGTAATAATTTATTTTGGATATAACCAGCTTGTCAGTTTTTATTTGTTCCCGGCATTCTCTGTTGCGGTTTCTGTTTTTGTAATATTTTTGGGAATGATTGTCAGCATCCAGGTTATAACGGTTAAATATATAGCATTTATATAGAAAGCATGTTCACAATATGTCCCGGATAAAATTGTTGAGAACCTGATTGATAATCCTGAACAATTAAAACTTGGGGGTGAGCAACGTGAGCTTACAATTCTTTTTTCAGATATTGCAGACTTTACATCAATCTCTGAAAAAATGATTCCTGCTGATCTTGTTTCTCTTTTAAATGAATATCTAACAGAGATGACAAGGATTATTATTGAAAATGATGGAACGATTGATAAGTATATTGGAGATGCGATCCTTGCAGAATTTGGTGCGCCGGTTATGATTGAAAAACATGCTGATTCAGCAGTTGCGGGTGCAATTCTTATGCAAAGAAAATTAAATGAATTAAATTCAGAGTGGAAAGAAAAAGGTTACCCCGAAATTCACTGTAGGATTGGTATTAATACGGGTAATGTTATTATCGGCAATATGGGCTCGGAACAGGTTTTTGATTATACAGCGATTGGCGATTCCGTTAACCTTGCAGCAAGACTTGAAAGCGCAAATAAGTTTTACAATACAAAAATTCTAATTTCCGAATTCACCAATAAAAAGCTTAACAGCAATTTATTCAGAGTACGGCTTCTTGACTTAATAAAAGTTAAAGGAAAAGAAACTGCAGTAAAAATTTATGAAGTTGTTGGATTTAAATCTGATCCTGTTTCAGAAAATGATTTAAAATATTATGATATTTATGAAAATGCTTTTAATCTTTATCTGCAGAAAAAGTTTGATGAATCAAAAGTACAGTTTACAAAAGCAACACAACTTCGTAACGATGATCATTCTGAAGAGATGATTAAGAGAATAGATAAATTATACTCCTTTAGTTTAGATGAAAAGTGGGATGGTTCAGTATCGTATAAGGAAAAATAAATCATTTAATAAAATCGTAACACAGATTATTAATCTGTCCTCTGAATTGTAAATTTTTAATAAGGTATATCTATGCAGGAAGAAAAAAAGATAAACGTTCTCTTTGAAATACTAACAAGTGAACAGCAGATATTGCAGCGCGCCGACCAGAAGGCTTTTACTATGCTTTCTTTACTTGGAGTATTTGCGGTTTTCTTCATAGTTCATTATACAAAAATTCCGCCAACTATATTTTCATTCATTTTAATTTCATTCTATTTTATTTCTATTCTTGTTTCAATGTTCTTTCTTGTGAGTGTGGTATCACCAAGAATTAAAGAAACAGAAAATATAAGTGCTGAGAAGAAAACTATTCTACCCACTTTCTTCGGAGGAATAGTTAAGTATAAATCTGCAGAAGAATATGCAAAAGAACTGGGGATTATTCTTGAGGATAGTGAGGCAACTTATAAGATATTTTCTCAGAGCATTTATTCTATTGGAAGAATAAACTCTTACAAACACAAATATCTTAAATATGGAATAAGAGCTTTTGTGTTTGCAATAGGGATTGAGTTTACAATTATTATAATGTTGTATCTAAATTTACTGCGATTAGAAACTGTTTAGAATCAGATCGGTTTAACTACAAAACTTTTAAAAGATAGCATTATCCCACAAATACTTTGCATCTTTCTCATTCTTCCTTAACCTTATAAGGGAAGAATTCATAAATTCTGAGCCATAATGTGATATGGACTGAATCACAAAATTTTTATCTGTATTTACTGATTATTAAAATTTTATATTAGGTTTGCAATAATTCATTTAAATTTCCTATTCTCCAAACCAGATTAAACTATTTCATTATTTCTTTTGTTTAATGTAAATAACAACATTTTATTATAAAATGAGGAATAGATGTCCGGAATAATTAAACCGTTACTGTTTGTTTTAATTATGTCATCCATTTTTATTTATTCTCAGCAAAGACAAATGGGTAAAGAATTTAACGGCGGCACGATCATGGGTAAAGTTTTTGATTCAACCTCAAAAGAAAAAATTGAATATGCAAATATAGTTGTCCTATCAAAAGAAGATTCTTCTGTTATAACAGGAACCGTAAGCAATGCTGAGGGGAATTTCACTGTTACCAAAATTCTTCCAGGCAGCTATTATGTTGATGTAAGGTTTATTGGTTTTAATGATAAGAGATTTGAAGTTACTATAGACAGGAATAACCTTAATCATAATCTTGGAGAAATATATCTTGAATCGGCTGCTTTTGAACTTGAAAATGTTATGGTTGAAGGAGTGAGATCTCCGGTTACATACCAGCTTGATAAAAAGGTTGTTGAAGTGGATAAAATGCAAACAGTCATTTCCGGCAATGCAGCAGATGTTCTTGAAAATGTCCCTTCAGTTACAGTAGATGTAGAAGGTAATGTTAGTTTAAGAGGCAGTTCAAATTTTACAGTTCTGGTTGATGGACGTCCTTCTATAATGGATGGCCAGGATATTCTTCAGCAGGTGCCTGCAAGTTCAATTAAGTCAATTGAAATTATTACAAACCCTTCAGCTAAGTATGATCCCGAAGGCTCTGCAGGAATTATTAATATTATAATGAAAAAGGATCAGAATTTAGGATTAAGCGGAGTTGCAAATGCAAATGCAGGTTTAAATGATAAGTACGGAGGTGATTTCCTTTTTGAATACAAAACTGAAGGAGTACATACAACTTTTGGTTTTGACTACAATAAAAGAATTTTTCCCGGCGAAGGTACTGTTGAACAAAGATTTACTAATGATAATAATACCTCTTTTCTTAACTCAACAAGTAATATGGATTGGGGAAGAACATCTTTTGGTATGCGTGCAGGAATAGAATTTTTGTTTAGCGAAAAGGATGTTTTGAGTTTAGGAGGAAGGTACAATGACAGGAAACATAACAGTAATTCTTTCCAGAATTTTTTGGAATGGTCAGATCTCTCACCAGAACCATTCTCATACAATAGCATTGGAAACAGGGAAAGATCCGGCAATGGTTTTGATCTGAATATGAATTACTATCATAAGTTTAATGAAAACGGGCATGAATTAAAAACAGAATTAAATTTTGATAAAGACAATTCTGATGAAACAACTATTACATCGGAATTCAATCAGGGAGTTCAGATATCCGGAAAAGAAACAACTGAAAACGGACCATCATCAGAAGTAGAAGGTAAAATAGATTATACGCTGCCTCTTGGAGAAAACAGCAAGTTTGAAGCCGGTGCTCAGGGTGAATCTGAAACTTCTGAAGAAAACACCTCCGTGCTCGAGTATGTATCGGGAAGCTTTGAAGAACTTCCGCAATTCAGCAATAAAATAAATTATAACACAAGCGAACTGGCCCTTTATTCAATGTACTCCGATCAATTTGGTAATCTTGGCATCCAGGGAGGTGTAAGAGGAGAATA
>Ga0105101_10001475_pt1 | contig 10268 bp, 5 predicted proteins | sample PPLLak21cMay2015_2_FD_87037 | JGI IMG/M metagenome (GOLD analysis project Ga0105101, IMG submission 87037) | Freshwater sediment microbial communities from Prairie Pothole Lake near Jamestown, North Dakota, USA - PPLs Lake P8 Core (1) Depth... | ecosystem: Environmental > Aquatic > Freshwater >...
ATACTGTAAGGATAGAATATGTTGGCAAAGTACGCAACAGACTGCTGTCGAACCTGATCATCTCCCCTGTCAGGTATAATCCATCCCGGAACAATATTGAGGTGATAACTTCCATGAAGATAGAGGTTCTGTTTTACCAGGAGGCCGTTACTCCCTCTAAATCGATGTCATCCGAATCATTGCTGTTCAGTCAGTCGCTTGACAAGGGCATACTCAATTATAATCCCCAGGATGTAATTACAGGCTACTCAGATCAGCCTGTGGAAATGATCATACTTACTGACACCACTTTCAGGCAACAACTTGCACCATTCTTCAGATGGAAAAAGCAGAAAGGATTCAGCCTTAAGGTTATTTATAAGGGAGATGGTCTGGCAGGAAGTACCTTCGCTGAAATCAAGGAGACAATTAAAGGGATCTATTCATCTTCATCCCAATCAGGGCACCCCCCTGAATATCTTATGATTATTGGTGATGCAGGAATTGTACCCACATACGGTACCGGTTATCTTACCGATATGTATTATGGCGAATTTGACGGGAACGGAGATTATATGCCTGATATGTTCATCGGCAGGGTTCCTGCGCCTGATACGACTTCGGTCAGGTCGTTTGTTGAGAAGATCATCCAGTATGAAAAGTTTGAATTTGCCGATACCAACAAATTTTATTCGCGTGCACTGGCACTTGCCGGCAAGGATGCTAATTATGCACCCTATATGAATGGTCAAATCAAGTATGCGATGACAAACTACCTGAATACTGCAAACCGGATCAACGGGTTTCACTTTTATTACCCTGAGGGATCGACCAGAAAGGATTCTGTGATGAAATTGATTTCAAACGGTCTCTCCTTTGTCAACTATACAGGTCATGGTTCATCGGCGGGCTGGCTGCATGTTGAAATAAAATCACCGGATGTGGGAGAGCTTACCAATAAAAACATGTATCCTTTTGTGATCAGTAATGCGTGCCGGACTGCACAATTTGATGATTCAGCCTCCTTTGGGAATAAGATGCTGCTTGCGCACCAGAAAGGGGCCATCGGCTACATCGGATGCAGCAATGATTCATACTGGGATGAGGATTTTTACTGGGCAGTCGGAACCGGAACTCCCGGTTCTGATCCTAAATATACTAACACAGGTCTGGGAGCTTATGACAGATTATTCCATACACACGGGGAATCTCCCTCCGACTGGTTTATCTCAATGGGGCAGGTAAACTACGCGGGTAACCTTTCGGTCAGCGCCTCTCCCTCACTCAGAAAGAAATACTACTGGGAGACTTATACTCTTCTGGGCGACCCGAGCACTATTCCTATAACAGGCACACCGCAGCCTTTCAATGTCTCAATACCCGATACACTGCCAAACGGCATCAGGTCATTTTCTGTCACTATTGAACCTTTTTCATACATTGCAGTCTCTGATTTCGAGACATTATGGGACGCCTCGTATGCAAGCCCTTCAGGAGCAGTTGTTCTCGACCTGCCGGCGTTGCCTCATGATTCCTGTCTTGTTGTAATCACCGGACAAAACCGCATTCCGTTAATCAAAACCGTCTATTTTTCAGATATTTCAGGAGAATTTATTAACCTTTCAGGATCTGAGATAAATGACATTGGAGGAAATGACAATAACCAGGCCGATTTTGGCGAGAGTTTTTATTTAACTCTAAAGATCAGTAATTTAGGAGCCGCTACTGCGACAAATCTTTCGGCTGCAATTACATCAACGTCACCCTGGGTAACCATCAATTCAGATTACGCATTGATTGGCACTCTCGAAGGTAATTCAGAGACGGTTCTCGAAAACAGTCTTGCGTTAACAATTGATGCTGATGTGCCTGACCTTGGAATTATTACGTTAAGTCTGACACTAAAGGACAGTCGTATTGAAAAGAAATATAAAATTGATATTCCAGTTCATGCCCCCAGTCTTGAGATTCTAAACTGTATAATTGATGATTCCGCAGTCGGAAATAATAATTTTGTTGCCGATCCCGGTGAAACTTTTAATATCCTGTTCCAGGTGCGGAATCAGGGAAGCAGCAATACATCGGGCCAGCTGGATGTTGAAAGTGAGCAGGACGAACTTGAAGTACTTGATCCGAATGTAAAATCCGGGATACTGCAATTCGGCGAAATTTCAACTATTCCGATAACCGTGAAGCTGTCAGAGTCAGCCCGGATCGGCGACTTCATTTCACTCCTTTCAACTCTTGATTGCAGCCCCTTCATTGTAAACAAGAACTTTGTATTCAGGGTCGGGAGGGTAAGGGAGAGCTTTGAGTCGGCCAGCTTTAAGGTTTTCCCATGGATCAACATTGGTTCCAAACCGTGGATTATAAGCCATAACGATTCGCCGGACGGTAATCTTTCCGCACGGTCGGGAGCCATAGGACATAACGGGGTTACAACATTAATGATGAGAACTTATTATTCGGAGGCTGATTCCATCAGGTTCCATTATAAAGTTTCATCAGAACCCAATTACGATTATTTCCAGTTCAAATTAAACGATGCTGAAGTTTTGCGGATTTCGGGCGAAAAAGAATGGGAAAGAAAAAGTATTGAAGTTCCTGCCGGCCTTAACAAGATGGAATGGATCTATAAGAAAGACAATTCGGTTTCGATGTTTGCTGATTGCGCATTTATCGATCTTATTGACTTTTCGGTCTCCGCGTCTGTCAAATATATTCAGCGCGACATAGAGGTGGCCAGGATCGAAGCTCCGGTCCAAAAGGAGGTCTATGGGCAGGAGCCGGTCACAGTCAAGCTATTGAATAACGGAGCAGATACCCTGAAGGGATATAACCTTGCATATATAATCAATAACAGGACGCCGGTTGTACAGAGGTTTGATACAGAGCTTCTGCCTTTCGGTGATTCCGTAACTGTAACTTTTGAAAGGCGGGCTGACCTGGACCTGAACGGGAAATACAACATTCAGGTTTACAGCCTTGATAACTCGGACGATTACCTTCTGAACGATACTTTAATGATCAGTCTTGAAAATACTGAAATCGAGGAATCAGCCAGAATATTCCCAAGTCCTTTTGTCGATAAGCTTAATATCATAATAAATTCAAAATCAGCCAACAAGTTACGTTTCAACCTGACCGACGCTTCAGGAAAACAACGCATGACCATTGAAAAGGAAATAACAGAGGGAGAGAATTATATAATCCTCGATACGTGGCATCTGGGTCCGTCATTTTATATCCTGAATATTAACGGAACGAATTTTTCAAAATCTTTCCGTCTTATTAAAGTAAAACGCTAAAAACTGGTTGTTTCTAATCCTGCTTTAGTATTCCTGTTTAATTCTTAATACAATCATGAATCAAAAAAATCCGACTCGGGATGAGGCATTTGCCCTTCTTAAAAAATACAATCAATCTGAAAGCCTGATAAAACATGCATTGGCAGTGGAGGGCGTCATGAGATATATGGCAGAGAAAGCTGGTGAAGATGCCGAAAAGTGGGGGATCATCGGTCTTATTCATGACCTCGATTATGAATTATACCCCGAACAGCATTGCATTATGACTGAAAAAATATTAAGGGAGAACAATTGGCCGGAAGAGTATATCAGGGCTGTTTTAAGCCACGGATGGGGTCTTGCCACAGATATTGAGCCGGTTTCGAGGATTGAGAAAACTATTTATGCAGTGGATGAGTTAACGGGGCTTGTTGCAACAAGCGCATTGGTTCGTCCCTCTAAAAGTGTGCTTGACATGGAAGCCAGGTCGGTTAAAAAGAAGTGGAACGACAAGAGGTTCGCGGCGGGAGTTAACAGGGAGGTAATCGAGAAGGGGGCAGAAATGCTGGGGGTCACCCTTGACGAGTTGATTACCGATTGCATTCTGGGAATGAGGCAGGTTGCCAGGGAGATCGGTTTGGAAGGGATGCGCCCCTGAATGCCAGTAAAAACCGTAGAGACAGGTCTGAAATATGTAGAGACAGGTCATGACCTGTCTCTACTCTACATAAATATTATTATTATTTTCAATCCGATCCCGGAAATACAATATTTACATCTCCTTGATTTTGATATTCCTGAACCATACGTCGTTTCCATGGTCCTGAAGGCCGATATAGCCTTCCCTGGCAGGATTGACGAAATTCGGCCAGTCCTTGAATTTTGAGTTTGCGACCATATTTTTCCAGGCATCGGTCCACAGGTGAAATTCAACAACATTGGCGCCATTTTGCTTGAAAACAACTGTTCCCTGATAGCACAGGATCCCAACCTGGTTCCATTCACCGACAGGTTTAGTGTTCTGCGGAGTTGCCGGAAGCAGGTCGTAAAGCGAACCTGCTTTACGGTTACCGTTTGTTCCCAGCTGGGCATCGGGGTGTTTGTCATTGTCGAGGATTTGCATTTCAGGAGAAGACATATAGATTGGTTCTCCCGGAATTTCCTGACCAAGAATAAAGATACCGCTGTTTCCTCCTTCGGAGATCTTCCATTCAAGCGACAATTCAAAATTACTGAATTTTTTATCATAAATGATATCGCCGCCACCTGCTCCACCGGCCTCGCCGGCACCGGAACCGATGCAATGCAGCGTGCCATCAACCACTTCCCATCCTTTGGCCGGGAATGCAGTTGTATCGTATCCTCTCCATCCGGCAGTGGAAGTACCGTCAAAGAGAACCGTCCAGCCATCGGCCGGAGCAGCTGCCTGTTCTGTGGCAGCTTCTTTTTCGGCTTTCTTGCTTTTGGACCCGCATGACGTTGCCAGTCCAAGGACAAGAACAAATGACAATATTATATTTATTATCTTCATTGTTAACAGGTTATTAAAAGTTAAAAATGCAGAGACGGAATGCAATCCGTCTCTGCCATATTTTTATTCATTAATTACTAAGCAGGCATTTCAGGTAATGTAAAGCCCTGGCGATAAGTATGCTTAATCATTTCTGCAGCAAACTCTCTTGCATTCATTGTAATATTGGGTCGGTCGAATTTAGGATCACCGTCAACGATTGTGAAGTTATCCGATATTGTGAGTCTGACCTTATCATCTGCCCCGATATTGGTGAATTCCATTTTTTCGCCGTTCCATTCGAGTTCTTTATTCAGACCCTGGAGTCTTACAGCAAGAACACCCATAACAACCATTTCATTGAACGGGCCTGCTTCGGCAAAATTCGATTTGGTCTGAACCCTGCTTTCAGGACTTTCCTTGCTTGCACGTACCCAGTCCATTTCATGTCCGCCATTCATAGCCTTCTCAATTCTTCTTTCAGTTGTTGGGACAACAGGTTTGCGGCCTGATAATAACCATGGACGTACTCCGTAACATCCGCAAATCAGTTTGTCTTTTGTTCCATGGAAAATCACACCACCTCCGCTGTCATTCATGGTTTTTCCAGCCGGCCATCCGGCAGGTTTTGCAGGCTGCAAACCGCCGTCATACCAGATCACCTCAACCTGCGGAAGTTTCATCTTGGCATTTTTCGGGGTAACCCTTTCAGGATAAACCAGGGTAACCATCTGTGCATTTGGTGCACAATCTGTCAGAAGCAATGTTGAACTTCCCTGTGCCTTAATCGGATATTGAAGCTTCAGCCCTTTGAAAACAGGATGCAGAATATGGCAAGCCATATCGCCAAGCGCTCCGGTTCCGAAATCCCACCAGCCTCTCCAGTTCCAGGGAGTATATATACTGGCATATGGACGCATCTTGGCCGGTCCTATGAATAGATCCCAGTTAAGGGTATCGGGAACCCACTCACCTTTCGGAACATTAAGGCCCTGTGGCCAAATCGGACGGTCGGTGAAAGCTTCCACTTTTCGTACCTCACCAATTTCGCCGGCCTGCAGCCATTCAATAGTCTGATTTACACCCTCGTCTGATGAACCCTGGTTACCCATCTGTGTTGCCACTTTATGTTTGGCAGCAAGTTTGGTAAGCAGCCTCGATTCATATACTGTGTGTGTCAAGGGTTTCTGAACATATACATGTTTCCCCATCGTCATGGCTGTTGCGGCAATAATAGCATGAGTATGGTCTGCTGTGGCAACAATTACAGCGTCAATGGATTTGCCCATTTCATCGTACATTTTACGCCAATCCCAGTAAGGTTTGGCATTTGGATTAGCTGCAAATACTTCTTTTGAGTATCCCCAGTCAACATCACAGAGAGCAACAATATTTTCTGTCGGAGAAACATTTTTGAGATTTGAATTTCCCATTCCCCCTATTCCCACAACAGCAATATTTAGTTTGTCGCTCGGAGCCCTGTGTCCCAGTCCGCTTATTACCGAACTCGGAATTATTGTCAATCCGGCTGCAACAACGCCAGTTCTTCCAATAAAGTCACGGCGTGTAATGTTCTTAGAATTGTCTTTCATTGCAAGGTATTTTAAGATTAAAGTTGATTTGATTGAAGTGTAAAAATAGTAAATTCTGACTTAAATTCATAAATATTTATTAATCATAGGATAACGACTCCCAATAAAAAATCAAAGCTCCCTTATCCAGATATTCCTGTATGCAACGGGATTGCCGTGATCCTGGAGAACAAGAGGCTCAGCCCCGTGTTTTTTGACTGAATATTCCGGAATTCCGACATAGAGTGTTGGCCCCCTCAGGCTGACATTATTCTGTATCAGGACTCCATTGTGCAGGACCGTAACACGAGGAGGTGTAAAATAAGCTGTACTGTCGTTTCCAAACCGCGGTGCTGTGTATATGATATCATAAGTCTGCCATTCACCCGGCTTCCTGCTTGCATTAACAAGGGGAGCATATTGCTTGTAGAGACTTCCGGCCTGGCCCTGTCTGTAGGTAGGGTTATTGTAGCTGTCAAGAACCTGGACTTCATAAAGTCCTTGGAGATAAACACCGCTGTTACCTCTGCCCTGACCGTCGCCCATCACCTCCGATGGTGATTTCCACTCAATATGAAGCTGAAAATCATTGAATTTGCGTTTTGTCTGGATAACGCCGGATCCTTTTACACAAACCAGTGAACCATCCTTCACAACCCACCTGGTCGGTTCTCCCTTCCTGTCAACCCACTCTTTGTTCACATCGGATCCGTCAAATAAAATCAGTGCATCTGAAGGCGGCATGCCAATCTGCGAGGCTGGCTGAATGATTTTTACTTCAGGTACAAAAAACTCGGTCATCTGGGGTGTCATCCTGGCAGGATAAACCTGTTTTTCCTGGGCAGGCGGAACGGTCCGCTGCCGTTCCTGAGCTGTCATCAGCAGGAAAGGGAACAGCATTACTGCAAAAATCGCTAATTTTTTCATTTGAGTTAAATTGGTTTTAATTTATTAATTGTTTATGGCGGATATAAGATAACAAACAGGTAAGCCCTTAAAAACTGAGAGGGTGTTTTTATAACACCCTCTCAAATTTAAAAACAATTTAGATAAAACAGCTGTTCGGACAGAGTTTTAACCTTTTTTAATATCCGGGGTTCTGGGTCAGATTAGGGTTAGCATCCAATGCAGTCTGTGGAATAGGCCACAACAGACGAAACTCCGGAAGAGCCGCACTTCTCCAGCCAGGGATAGCATTCAAAAAGGTTCCGAACCGGATCATATCCTGTCTTCCCCATCCTTCCCAGGCCAGTTCCCAACGGCGTTCAAGGTAGATATCATCAAGGGTGACGCTGGTTTTAAGCTTTGCAGGATCGGTAAACACTCTTTTCCTGATCTCGTTGACAAGTCTTGTAGCTTCCACATTATCCTCTCCGGCACGTACCAAAGCTTCAGCTTTCATCAGGTAAACATCAGCAAGTCTGAAAATAGCATAATCATTTTCCATTGCTGTAGCTCCTTTCTTATACTCCCATTTAAAGCATCGTGCTCCGTCTTCCTGTTCGGTTTGACCCCATCCGTCGGCATCGAGTGCATATTTCATGGTGATATCAATAGTATGGTCGAGAGGTCTCCCGTGAGCTGTAATAAGAACCTCCCCGGTAGAAGGATCTAACTGAGGTCCGATAATGAAACTCCAGCCTAAACGTTTATCATCAGGATCAAAGGATCTGACAAAATCTGCATGAGCTGCTATTCCATTGTTTGCACTTCCCGGAAGGCCCAAAGCTTTCGGACCCAGGTAATGAAGGGTATAGCCACGCACTCCAAATGAGGATGAAATACTGTTTACGGCTACCAGAATCGCTTCTTTGGAATTTTCATTATTGGCACTGAATTGTTCTTTCCAGTTGGGTTCAAGAGAATAACCAAGACCCATTACAACATCGCATGCATCAGCTGCCTCCTGCCATTTTGGACCACCGGCAGGATTCCATACCTCAGCATTAAGATACATCTTGGCGAGCATTGTATAAACAGCCCCTTTTGTGTACTTACCATAACTTGAAGCACTGACATCAGATCTTATAACATCTTTAATGGCATTGAGTTCAGACAAAACAAAATCATAAACCTCAGCTCTTGGGTTTGTAGATGGTTTCGACAAATCAGTGAAATCAGTAACAATCGGGACGTTACCATATTCATCAAGCAGTATAAAATACCTGAATGCTCTGGCAGCTCTTATCTGGGATAGAAATGGCTCCTTATCAGCAATCGCCGGACTATTTTCTATCATATAAATAATCCTGTTGCATTCGGTTATACGTGAATAACTGGTATTGTAATCACCGATTATAGCACCGGTTTGCGGCCTCCAGGTACCCTGTGCCATTTCCTTAAAGGCTCCTCCGTCCCACCAGTCCCCTCCCCTTCGGGTTGGGGTTACATACATATCGGTGGTATTATTAACAGCACTCCTTATCGCATTAAAATCCCTGAGACGTGAGTAGATCGGTGCAATTAATGAGTTTACCTCTGTATCAGTAGCTCCATACGAGTCTACAGGGATTTGAGAATAAACTTCTTCCTCAAGGTCTGTACAACCTGCAGATAACAAACCCAAAAGAAAAATAAATGTTCCGTATATTATTAACTTTTTCATAGTCAATTCATTTTAGTGTTAAAAAGTTACATTTATGCCCAATAAAAAGGTCCTTGATTTCGGGTAATATTCCCTTCCTTCAACACCTGGATCAAGTCCTGACATGGACACTTCAGGGTCAACTCCCTTATATTTCGTCAGAGTTAACAGATTGTGGGTAGTGGCATAGAGCCTTATTCTGCTGACTCCCAGCATATCTTGCGGTAAAAATGAATATGCAAGGGTCATGTTATCCAATCTGGCGAAAGAACCGTCTTCAATGTAATAGCTGTTATAGAAAGGACTCTGTTTTAAGCCCATGTCCAGAGCAGCATGAAGTACATTAGCTCCGGGCAGCCACTGCAAATTTGCATATGACATTTTCGAGAAATTCAGGACATCATTGCCATATACACCGCGGATAAAGAAGGAGAGCTCCAAATTTTTATAAGTCAAATTGTTGCTGATACCATAGGTCAACAATGGCTGTGCCTTTCCGATATATGTGTAATCATCAATTGTTACACCCTCTTTCCCGTCGACCATATCGTTAATAATATAGAGCCCGGCATCATCAATTCCCAGGCATTCCGGCCCAAAAAACTGACCCACCTGGTATCCCTCCTGGATTATATGGGTTGTATTTGCAGAACCTCCTCTTACCCAGGCACTACCTGTTTTAATAACCGAAGTGGTGAACTCATCATTTGAAAGTGAAATAATCTCATTTTTATTATGAGCTGCATTTACAGACATAGTCCATCTGAAATCAGATTTCCTGATAATATCTCCTGTCAGTGAAAGTTCTATTCCTTTGTTGCTCATTGATCCGACATTTGCGGTCATTGATGAGTACATATAAGGAGGTACGGGTACAGGATAATTGTACAGGAGATCTTCAGTTACTTTATCGTAGTATTCAATTGTACCGCTAATTCTTGCATTCAGCACACTGAAATCAACGCCCACATTAAACATTGATGTCGACTCCCATCTCAGATTCGGATTTTCATTCTGACTGACTGCATATGCTGTGTGCCATGCACCATTATCAAAATATAATCCCGAGGAACCATACAGTGCTATTGACTGATAAGGATTCAACCCGCTCTGATTACCTGAGACACCATAACCGGCACGGATTTTCAATTCATCAAACACACCTCTTGCACCTTCCATAAAAGGTTCGTCAATCAATCTCCAGGCGGCAGATACTGATGGGAATGTACCCCATTTATAGTTAGGACCAAATTTGGATGAGCCATCACGGCGCAGAGTAGCTGACAAAATATATCGATAAGCAAATGAATAATTTACCCTGACAAAAAATGAGATCA
>Ga0105101_10001476_pt1 | contig 10267 bp, 9 predicted proteins | sample PPLLak21cMay2015_2_FD_87037 | JGI IMG/M metagenome (GOLD analysis project Ga0105101, IMG submission 87037) | Freshwater sediment microbial communities from Prairie Pothole Lake near Jamestown, North Dakota, USA - PPLs Lake P8 Core (1) Depth... | ecosystem: Environmental > Aquatic > Freshwater >...
TCCCTCCTCGGGCAGGCTCCCACCACCCCCTCACGCTGCGCGTGCCACCCCTCCTCGGGCAGGCTCCCACCACCCCGTCACGCTGCGCGTGCCACCCCTCCTCGGGCAGGAGGGGAGTATTCTCTCTCTCCGCCTCTCACGAGGCGGGGTGCCAGCGCAGCTGGCGGGGCGGTGTGGGGTTCGCTGCCATCACGAGTTCCATCACGCGCGCACGCCGGGCATCTTAAGGGGAGCCCGGGACATGGACTCGGACTTCTAGTCAGGGCTATTGCAGATAGCCGTGCTCCCGCCACAGGGCGTAGTCGGCGCGGAACTTCGAGTAGGACTCGTAGATCCGTTTGAAATTGGGGTTCTTGGCCGACTCCTCGGCGACCACCTCGTTCCAGGCTTTCTCCATGGCCTGCATGATCTCGGGCGGCCAGCGCATGATCTTCACTCCGTGCTTGTCGCGCATCTCCTTCATCGCCTTCCACTGCGTGGCCTCGCCCTCGGCGATCATGTCCTGGATCATGTCGCCGCAGGCCAGTTCGATGACCGCCTTGTGCTGATCGGAAAGCGAGTCCCATCTTTTCTGGTTGACGCTCAGCACCAACAGGGATGTCTGCTGGTGCCAGCCCGGGAAGTAATAGTACTTCGCCGCCTGGTAGAAGCCGAACTTCTGGTCCATGGAGGGCATGGCGAACTCGGTCGCATCGATCGATGGTGCCCAGCTGCAACGCCTGAAAGATATCGCCCGGGGCGAGCAGCTGGGTGGATACGCCCAGCTTGTCCATGACCTTCGCGCCGAACCCGAAGAAGCGCATTTTCAGGCCCTTGAGGTCCTTGACCGACTTGATCTCCTTGCGGAACCAGCCGGACGCTTCGGGGGGCGTCATGGCGCAGGGGACGGCGTGGATCCCGTGCTTGCCGAACATCTCGTTCATCAGCTCGATCCCGCCGCCGTAGCGCATCCATGCCAGGTACTCGCCCAGCCCCGGGCCGAAGGGAATGCTGGTGAACATGGCGAACGCCGAGTCCGTGCCGGTGAAGAAGCCGGAGGGAGACCAGGCAGCGTCCACCGAGCCACGCGAGACCGCCTGGATCGCTTCCAGCGGTGGAACGATGGCTCCCGGCTCATGGAACTTGAACTCGAGTGTCCCGCCCGAGGCACGCAGCACCCGCTGCGCGAACTTCGGCGCGGCTTCGCCGACCAGCGTGAGGCTGCTGGGGAAAGCGCTGGCCAGGTTGAGGCGAACCTTCTGGGCCGATGCGGCAGGCGCGAACATCAGCGCCGACAGGCAGGCCAAGGTAACAACGACGCGAAGCTGGCACATAGTCTCTTCCCGCGACAGGTGGAATCGTGCGCCGGTAGCCATCCGCCCGGCGCAACTCGCATTACAGGCGCACCGGTCGCGGTTGTCCAGTCCGGACGCCGGTCGATGCGCTGTGTCGAGTGAGATCGCTCGTAGAGGTGTCGGGACTCACCCCGTCTGCGAACCTCGCCGCACGGCGTGGTGGGAGGCCCGACGCCTTGGCTATGGCCCGATCGTGGCGATAAAGCCCTTCGTGCCTGCGGAGAACGATAAAATAGGGGATCCGACAATCAACCGGCAGATCCGGTAGGGCCACCGTCGCGAGCACGCGCTCCTGGCTTCGCCGGGCCTGCAACTGCCGCCCGATACCCGCGCATAACCTCGCGCCCTTGTGAGAAATGCAGGCCTAGAGCCATGGACCTCAGCCAGTCCAGCAGCGCCGAGAGCGTCTACATCACCAGCGAGCACCTCGCCCTGCGCGAGCAGGTGGCGCGCTTCCTTGCAAAGGAAGTCGAGCCGAACGGCGGGCGCTGGGAGGAGCAGGGTTGGGTACCGCGCGAGGTGCTACGCAAGATGGGCGCGATGGGCCTCTTCGGGATCACCTACCCACAGGAGTATGGCGGCGCGGAAGCCGACGCGCTGACTTCGCTGGTGTTCGCTGAGGCCCTGTCGCGTTCGACTTTCGGTGGCTTCGTGGTTACTGTGCTCGTCCACACCGACATGGCCTCGCCGCACCTGGTTCACGCGGGAACCCGCGAGCAGCTGGAGCGCTATCTGCCGGGTATCATCCGCGGCGAGATCATCACGGCAGTCGGAATCACGGAGCCGGACGCCGGCTCGGACGTGGCGGGCCTGCGCATGCGGGCGCGACGGGAAGGTGGCCGCTGGGCGCTGAATGGCGCCAAGATGTTCATCACCAACGGCGTGCATGCGGACCTGTACATCATCGCGGCCCGCACCGACCCCGATGCCAAGGGCTCGCGTGGGGTCTCGATGTTTCTCGTGGAGAGAGGCACGCCGGGGTTTCGCGTCGGCCGCGCGCTCAAGAAGACCGGCTGGCTGTGCTCGGATACCGCCGAATTGGTATTCGACGATTGCAGGATCCCCGAGGAGAATCTGCTGGGCGAGGAGAACGCCGGGTTCTACGCCGTGATGAAGAACTTCCAGACCGAGCGTATCGCGCTGGCGGCGATGGCCGTGGGCCACTGCATGACGGCGCTGGCGTTGACGCTGGACTATGTGCGCACTCGCAAGGCCTTCGGGGCAACGCTCTACGACAAGCAGGCGATCCGGCAGCGGCTGGCCATGCTGCAGGCCAAGACCGAAGCGGCGCGCGCGTTCATGTATCACTGCGCGTGGCTGGTGGCCCAGGGCCGCGACTGCGTGAAAGAGGTGTCGATGCTCAAGGCGCTGACCGGGGAGCTGGCCAACGAAGTCCTGTACTCCTGCCAGCAGTTCCACGGAGGCATGGGCTACATGCGCGAAACCCCCGTCGAGCGCCTGACGCGCGACGCACGCGTGCTGGCCATCGGCGGCGGCGCGACCGAGGTTATGCTCGAGGAGGTGGCGAAACGCTCATGAGCGAGGCAGGCATGCAAAACGACAGCGAGCATCCGATCCAGCTAAGCATCGATGGCCAGGCCGTGGCCACGCTCACCCTCAACCGGCCGGAGGTGCACAACGCCTTCGACGATCACTTGATCGTCGGGCTGACGACCAGGCTGCGGGAGCTGGACCATACTGCCGACGTCCGTGTGGTCGTGCTGGCCGCCAACGGCAAGAGCTTCTCGGCGGGTGCCGATCTGAACTGGATGAAGCGCATGGCAGGCTTCTCCGAGGGTGAGAACCTGCGCGATGCGGTGGCGCTTGCCGACCTCCTGCACACTCTGAGTGCGCTCAGCAAGCCCACAGTGGCGCGTGTGCAGGGCGCCGCCTACGGTGGCGGCGTGGGTCTGGTGGCGGCTTGCGACATCGCGGTGGCGAGCATGTCTGCGTCGTTTTCTTTGTCGGAAGTGCGGCTGGGGCTGATCCCCGCCGTGATCAGCCCCTACGTGATTGCCGCCATCGGCGAGCGCCAGGCGCGGCGCTATTTCTTGACTGCGGAGCGCTTCGACGCGCAGGAGGCGCTGCGCATCGGCCTGGTGCACATGGCGGTGGAAGAGGCCAGGCTCGACGAGGCCATACGCGGCATCGTCGGCCACCTGTCGAAGGGCGGTCCCAGGGCGCTGGCCGCCGCCAAGAATCTTATCGCCGCGGTCACCAACCGCCCCATCGACCGCAAGCTGGTCGAGGACACGGCAGATCGCATCGCGCGCATCCGCGTCACCGCCGAGGGGAAGGAGGGTATCGCTGCTTTCCTCGAGAAACGGCCTCCGGCTTGGACTACACCCAAAGAATGAACCGCCAAGGCGCCAAGGACGCCAAGAGAACCCAGATGGGCCGCCAAGACGCCAAGACGCCAAGAAGAACGCTTCGAGTTCGAAGTGGCGGCCGCGATCTTGCTTTGCCGGTCAGACATCTGACACAGCGCACCCGTGTTGCGTCGACACGGTATGTTCTGGCTTCTCTTGACGTCTTGGCGTCTTCGCGGCCATATCCGGTTTTGACCTGTGCGTCCTACCCTTGCGCGCTGGCGCATGCCCGAGGCCCTCGCTTCGCTTTCCTTGGCGCCTTGGCGGTTCAAGGGCATTAAATGTTCGAGAAGATCCTCATAGCCAACCGAGGCGAGATCGCTGTGCGCGTCGCGCGTACCTGCAAGCGCCTGGGCATCCGCACCGTTGCGGTCTACTCCGAGGCCGATGCCAGCGCGCTGCACGTGAGCGTGTGCGACGAAGCGCATCTGATCGGCCCGGCTGCTGCGCGCGAAAGCTATCTGCGCGCCGACCGCATTCTGGAGGTGGCGAGGCGAACCGGCGCACAAGCCGTGCATCCTGGCTATGGCTTCCTGTCGGAGAACGACGACTTCGCGCAGGCCTGCGAGCGGGCCGGTGTCGTCTTCATCGGTCCGCCAGCGAGCGCAATCCGCGCCATGGGCTCCAAGAGCGCGGCCAAGCAGCTCATGGAGAAAGCCGGGGTCCCGCTGGTGCCGGGCTTTCACGGCGAGGCGCAGGACCTCGACACGCTGGCGCGGGAGGCCGACCGCATTGGCTACCCTGTGCTGATCAAAGCCTCCGCGGGAGGCGGCGGCAAGGTCATGCGCATGGTGGAATCTGCCGCGCAGCTTAAGGACGTGCTCGCTTCCGCGAAGCGCGAGGCGGCAGCTTCCTTCGGCGACGATCGCGTGCTGATCGAGAAGTACCTGACGCGCCCGCGCCACATCGAGATGCAGGTATTCGCCGACACCCACGGCAATGCCGTGCACCTGTTCGAGCGCGACTGCTCGGTGCAACGGCGCCATCAGAAGGTGCTGGAAGAGGCGCCGGCGCCGGGGATCACCGCCGCCAGGCGGCGCCAGATGGGTTCGGCCGCGGTGGCCGCCGCACGCGCGGTGGGGTATGTGAACGCCGGCACTGTCGAGTTCATCGCCGACGAACACGACGACTTCTACTTCATGGAGATGAACACCCGGCTCCAGGTGGAGCACCCTGTGACAGAGCTGATCACCGGGCTCGACCTGGTGGAATGGCAGCTGCGCGTCGCCTCCGGGGAGACGCTGCCGCTTGCGCAGGAGCAGCTCGCCATCAACGGTCATGCGATCGAGGCGCGCATCTACGCGGAGGACCCTGCGCGCGACTTCCTACCCGCTGCCGGGCGCATCCAGCACCTGCGTGTCCCGCTGGAGTCTGCGCACGTGCGGATCGACAGCGGCGTGCGCGAAGGCGATGAGATCGGTGTGTACTACGATCCCATGATCGCCAAGCTGATCTGCTGGGACGTCGACCGTGACTCTGCTCTGCGGCGCCTGCGCGCCGCGCTGGGACAGTATCAGGTCGTCGGGCTTGCCACCAACCTGCCGTTTCTGTCGGCGGTCTGCGCCCATCGCGCCTTCGCGCTGGCGCATCGTGAGCCCGGGCTGCTGGACACTGGTCTGATCGGCCGCTACAAGGCGGAGCTGCTGCCCGAGACGCAGCCGGCTTCCAACCAGATCCTGGCGCTCGCGGTGCTGGCGGAGCTGATCCGCATCGACGCGCAAGCCGATGCGGTTGCGGCAGCCTCCGGAGATCCGTGGTCCCCCTGGAACGCTCGTGACGGCTGGCGTCTCAACGAAGACAACCACCACACCTTCACCTTCAAGGATGGCGAGCGCGAGGTGGCGGTGACGGCGCACTACCGCAGGACAGGGTACCTGCTGGATCTCCCCGCCCAGTCGGTGATGACACGCGCGGAGAGCGCCGACGGCGGCAACCTCGTCGCGGACCTCGACGGGGCCCGCGTGCACGCCAGCGTCGTGCGCTCGGGCAATGCTCTGACCGTGTTCGCCCTCGGCGTTAGCCATCGCCTCGAGCTGAAGGAGTTCGAGACCGTGGCCGATGAAGATGCCGGGGGGCGGCTCACCGCACCGATGCCCGGCAGTGTGGTCGATGTGCTGGTGAGCGCCGGGCAGAAGGTCGGCAAGGGTCAGCCCCTCATGATCATCGAGGCGATGAAGATGGAGCACACGATTGCGGCGCCCGTGGCAGGTGTCGTGGCCGAGGTGCTGTTCGGAAGAGGCGATCAAGTCAGGGAAGGCGAGCAGCTTATCCAGTTCGAGACGGAAACCCCCTCTCCCCTCGCGGGAGAGGGTCAGGGGTGAGGGGGTACGATGCAAGTGTTGCCGAGGCGGGTGAAGATGGTCGACGTCGGGCCGCGCGACGGGCTGCAGAACGAGCCGGGTGTGGTCTCCACCGATGCGAAGGTCGAGCTGGTTGATCGCCTGAGCGATGCCGGGCTGCCGGCAGTGGAAGCCACCAGCTTCGTGTCGCCCAAATGGGTGCCGCAGATGGCCGATGCGCCAGAGGTGATGGCGCGCATCCGGCGCAGGCCGGGCGTGAGCTATCCGGTGCTGGTGCCGAACATGAAGGGGCTGGAAGGCGCCATGGCGGCAGGCGCGAAGGAGATCGCCGTCTTCGGCGCGGCGACCGAGTCGTTCTCACAGCGCAACACGAACTGCTCGATCGCGGAGTCCTTCGAGCGCTTCGAACCTGTCTGCAAGACCGCGCTGGACAACGGTATCAAAGTGCGCGGTTACATTTCCGTCGTGCTGGGCTGCCCCTACGAGGGCGAGGTGGCGCCGAGAGCCGTCGCAGACGTCGCCAGGCGCCTATGGGCCATGGGTTGCTACGAGATTTCGCTGGGCGACACCATCGGCGCGGGAACGCCCGGCAAGGCCCAGCGCATGATCGAGGCGGTCGCGGCGCACATCCCGGTCGAGAAGCTCGGCGGTCACTACCACGACACATACGGTCAGGCGGTCGCAAACATCCTCGCTTCGCTCGAGATGGGTGTAGCGAGCTTCGACAGCTCGGTGGCCGGGCTGGGCGGATGCCCCTATTCGCCGGGCGCCACCGGCAACGTGGCCAGCGAGGACGTGCTGTACCTGCTCGACGGACTGGGCATCGAAACTGGCGTGAGCATGGATCGTCTGCTGGAAGCGGCCGAGTACATCTGCGGGGTGCTCGGCCGTCCGACGAACTCCCGCGCCGGGCGGGCGATCCTGGCGAAGCGCAAGCGGGAGATCGCGAAGCAGCCAGCATGAGCCTCCCACCCGACCACGTTGCTTCGCCTTGCGTAAAGGTCTGCGCGCTGGACCCCATCAGCGGACTGTGCCTCGGCTGCTTTCGTACCCTTCAGGAAATCGCCGACTGGCTCGAAATGACTGCCGAGGAGAAGCGTGCGACCTTGGAGCGCGCCGCCGACCGCAGCCGCTCCTTCGGCACACCCTAACCCTTACACCCAGCGCAAAGGCGCAGAGGACGCAAAGAGCGCAGAGAAATGCTCGATGCAGATATTGCCGAGGCAGGGCAGATGGATCAATCGTCTTGCTTGATCGAATGCCAACTGTTCAGTCGCCTTCTCTGTTTTCTATTCGCTTTCCTTTGCGTCCTTTGCGCTCTTTGCGCCTTTGCGTTGAGACGCTGACTTTGACTTGGCTTCGAGAACCAAATGCCGCTGACCAACCCAGCCCCCCGCAAGCCGATGCACACCCGCACAGTCGAATGCCGCGGCTATCTGAGAGACGACGGCCTGTGGGACATCGAGGGACATCTTACCGATACCAAGCCGTTCCCCATCCCCAACGAGGACCGCGGCGGAGAGATCCCTGCCGGTGAGCCTCTGCACGAGATGTGGATCCGTCTGACGGTCGACACCGACCTGGTCGTGCACGACGTCGAGGCATGCACCGACCACAGCCCCTATTCGATCTGCGGGAACATCGTCGAGAACTTCAAGGCGCTCAAGGGCCTGACCATCAAGGCAGGCTGGACGCAGAAGACGCGCGAGCTGCTGGGCGGCACCCGCGGCTGTACGCACCTGGTCGAGCTGCTCGGGCCGATCGCTACGACTGCCTTCCAGACCGTGTATCCGGCGCGCGTAAGACGCGACAGGCGCGAGCCGCTCAGTCATCGGCCGGGTCTGATCGATTCCTGCCACGCCTACGCATCCGACGGGCCGATCGTGCAGCGGCGCTGGCCGCAGTTCTTCACCGGCTCTGACTAGCTAGGGCCTACACCCAACGCAAAGACGCAAAGAACTCAAAGGACGCAAAGGACGCAAAGGACGCAAAGGACGCAAAGAGGGCCCGGTAGTATTCTCGGCGCCCTGGTTGAGCAGTCGCGGGCCGGCTCGGTGAAGTCGATGCCCGTCCATCAGCATGTCTGCATCGAGCTTTTCTTTGCCTTCTTTGCGCCTTTGCGTCGAGGTGCTGTCTTTGACGCTGAATCGCGCCTTAGGCCTCTTGATCTGAGGCGGTGAGGCGCGCATCATCGCGACCTTGGGCCGTTCGCACCTCGGTGCGCCGGCTCTTTTCCCATCTGGACGAGGAGGAGCGCGATGAGCGAAGAAACACCAACTAACGATCCAGCGGTGAGCCGGGATGACAGCGGCGAGGAGAAGAACGTCCGGCGGGCGTTTCTGAAGGTCGGCACTGCGGCGGGCGGCGCCTTCCTGCTTGCGGCGCCCTACATCCGCAACGCCGAGGCTGCCGCGGGACAGGTGTGGAAGATCCAGTCCACGTGGGACGCAGGCACCACCGGCTACAAGCTGTTCGAGGAGTGGTGCAACGGCTTCAAGGAAAAGTCGGGCGGCGAGCTCGAGCTGAAGCCGTTTCCCGCCAAGGCGGTCGCGGCGGACAACAACGCGCTGTTCGACGCCGTGCGCACCGGCGTCCTACAGGCGATGAACCCGTTCACCCTGTACTGGTCCGGCAAGATTCCGGCGTCGGTGTTTCTCTCCTCCTATCCTGCCGGCCCGGACCAGCCCAGCCAATGGGACACGATGTTCTACGGTCTGGGGATGCTCGACATCACACGGGATATCTTCGCGAAGTTCGGGCTGTTCTACGTCGGCCCGATCCAGCATGATGCGAACATCATACACTCCAAGAAGACGGTGACCAGCCTCGAGGAGCTCAAAGGCATAAAGGACAGACTTAAGGGCGGGATGGTGGCGGAGGTGTTCGAGAAGTTCGGCGTGAGCACGACCAGCATGCCCGGCTCGGACATCTATCCGGCGCTGGAGAAGGGCACGATGGACGCGGCCGACTACGTCGGCCCGGCCGTCAACTGGGACCTGGGGTTCTCCGAGGTCACCAAGTACATCATCTGCATGGGTCCTCCCGGCCAGACCTCCTTGTATCAGCCGGTCGACCTGATGGATCTCACGGTGAACATGGGCGTCTGGAAGCGCTTGTCCAAGAAGATGCAGGTCTTCGTGGAGGAGCAAGTGCAGACCTACTCGGTCCACCACTTCGTCATGATCCAAAAGGCCAACGTCGTCGCGATGGAGCGCTTCCTCAAGGCCGGGACGACGATATCGCGCCTGTCGGCCGACGACGTTGCCCGGTTCCGGCGCGCGGCCATTCCGGTCTGGGTCAACTGGGCAAAGAAGAACGCTGACGCGACGCGCATATTCAAGCTTCAGCTTGACTTCATGCTCAATCCCTACATGGGCTACCTGTCGCCCGACGACGTGAAGGGCATCAAGCTGTAGACAAGGCTGGTGTGGGCGACACAGGGTGGCGCCCGCGCCTGCATAGACCCAGACGTCGAGGGGGGTTCCCGCAGAGCACGCAGTGCCCTGCGGGGGGCGTGCCTGCCTTGGGTCGGGTCGCGCGAATGGGACCCCGCGGTTCTGCACAGGGATTTCCGTTAACCTGACGCCCTCGCTGGAGGAGCGATGAGCACCTATACGAATTTCGTTCTGCCGCACTGGCTCTACTGGGGATGGCTCGCGGTGATGCCGCTGGTGTTCATGTGGCTCACGCGCGGCGCGAGGGAGTCGATTACGCCCGACGAAGAGACCGCCGTCAAGGTTCTGGCCGAACACGACCCGGCCCTGCATGCGCCCGGCAACGTATTCACCCGGGTGCTCGACTGGCTGTCCGAGCAGTCCGGGCTGTTCGTGTCGCTATGGACGGTGAATGCGGTGTGCGTGTACTTCTTCGAGGTGGTATTGCGATACATCTTCAACGCTCCGACCATCTGGGCTCATCAGGCTTCTTATCTGATGTTCGGCATGCAGTATCTGCTCGCCGGCGGCTTCGCGCTGCTGCATGGCGACCACGTGCGGGTGGATGTCGTCTACATCAAGCTGCCACGCCGGGCGCAGATCGGGATCGACATCTTCACCTCGACCTTCTTCTTCATCTTCGCATTGGCGCTTGCCGGCACGTCGTGGCGCTTCTTCACCGACTCACTCGCGATGCGTGAAGTGACCGACGAAACCTGGCAGGTGCAGTTCTTTCCGGTGAAAGCCACGATGGTGGTCGGGGCAGTCCTCCTCGCCCTGGCCGGCCTGTCCAAGCTCATCAAGGACATCCAGCTGTTCGCTGCACACGA
>Ga0105101_10001479_pt1 | contig 10263 bp, 5 predicted proteins | sample PPLLak21cMay2015_2_FD_87037 | JGI IMG/M metagenome (GOLD analysis project Ga0105101, IMG submission 87037) | Freshwater sediment microbial communities from Prairie Pothole Lake near Jamestown, North Dakota, USA - PPLs Lake P8 Core (1) Depth... | ecosystem: Environmental > Aquatic > Freshwater >...
GCAACCGTGCTGCATCGGCGTTGCGGGCGAGGCAAGCCTCCAGCACCCCGGCAAGGGCGAGCGTCTCGAGCTTCATTTCGAAGCCCCCTGACTCGAGGCTGGCCAGGTCGAGGACGTCGTTCACCAGCGCCAGCAGGCTGTTGCCTGCCAGCCGGATTTCATGCGCGCCGGTGATCGCGGCCTCGGGCAGGTCGTCCTGCATCGCAAGCAGCTGGGCGTGGCCGAGGATGGCGTTCAGCGGGGTGCGTAGTTCATGACTGATGCTGGAGAGAAACAGGGTCTTGGCGTGGCTGGAGGCCTCTGCGGCCTCCTTGGCCTTAAGCAGGGCATCCTGCTCCTGCTTGCGCGCGGTGATGTCGCGGTCGATGCCGCGGTAGCCGAGATAATTCCCTCCGGCGTCGATGATGGGCACGCCGCTGGTTTCCAGCACGACCTCGTGGCCGTCCCGGTGCAGGTTGACGTTCTCGAGGCCGGAAAAGGGCCGCCGGCTGGCGGCGATATCCCGGAAGGTCCAGCCGACATGCCGCGCCTCCTGGGCCGGCATGAAATCGAACGGCGTCTTGCCGACCACTTCTTCCGGCGTGTAGCCCAGCAGATCCAGCACCTTGTTGCTGGAGAAGGTGAAGATGCCCTGGGCATTCACCTCCCAAACCCAGTCCGAGGTGGATTCGAGCATGCCGCGATAGCGCGCCTCGCTTTGCTGCAACGCCTGCGCGTTCGCCTCGCTTTCCATTTCGTGACGCAGGCTGCGGGCGAACTTGGCGAGGATGGGCGCGAACAGCCGTTGCTGCTCCGCAGCCTGTGGAGGCGCCTGACGGAAAAACAGCAGGATGTGGCCCAGTTCCGGCAGGGCAAGCTCCAGCGTATGGCGGATTTTTTCTTCACCCACAAATCCGCCCGGCCTCAGTTCACCGCCCGCGCCGTCCAGAAACCCGGCGGGCCAATCCATGGTTTTCCCTTCCATCGCGCGCAGGGCCGGGTTGCCGATGGCGACATAGACATCGGCCGTCACGCTCGTGCCATCACCGGCGGAGCGCGGATGCAGCAGCACCGCGCCGCAGGCGCTGCCGGTATGGGACATGAGGCGCTGCAAGACCGCCGTGGCCAGTGGACGCGGACGGGTTTCGCCCGCCATGGTCATGGCCAGGTCATAGAGGAAGGAGAACGGCCGGTCGCGATTCAGAACCATGGCAGCGCAACCATCGTGGCGTTGTGGAAGCGGGGGTAGCCCTGGCCCTGGTAGTTGGCCACTTCGCCCAGACTGAGGGCGCCGAACACCGGCGCCGGGGCCAGCGCATCCTCCAATGCGGAGAGCTCCCCTTCCGCCGCCGCCTCCCCTTGATGCAGCAGGCGACCGGCGCAATAGAAGGCAAGCACCGCGGCCGGATCGTGCGCGCGCACGCCGGCGGCAACGACGTCCGCAGTTTTGCGGCTGCCTGGCGAGGCGGCTTCGACGACATAGAGCAGAGAGGATTCCGGCACTTCGCCGATGCAATGCAGGCTGCCGTCATCGTCAATCGAGACGGCGATGCGCACCAGCGGTTCGCCTTGGGCCAGATGCAGCGCGAGCGGGAAATGCACGGCGTGCTGATAGAAGTTTTCCCGGGTCAGCGCCACGCCATGGGCCTTGCCGATCAAATCCTGGTACACCTCGAAGGCGGGACGGCCGTCGATGGTGGCGATGCGGTTGCCGTACGTACTGGTGGCCACGTTGAGGGAGTTGGTTCCGCAGTAGTGGTGGGCCAGCGCTGCGCCCGGATTCCGCGGCAGCAGCAGCGCGAGGGCGGCGCCCTGAACGAAGCGGGTATTGTCGAACAAGCAGGGGACGGGCCGGAAGGTCTCGCTGCCGACGTTCGAGCCGGCATAGCGAACCCGGTTGCCCACGCGCAGATAGAGCTGGTCGAGCAGCGAGCCGATATCCGGCGTCATGGCGTCGAGCAGGAGAAGCAGCGTGTCGGTGTCCTCCTCGCCTGCATGGCTGTCGACGAAGGCGGCCAGTTCAGTCACTGCAGCTGGGTCAGTGCCTTTACCGCCGCGCTGCAGGGGCACGATCGTTTGCGGGATCGCCGCGTCGAGCGCCAGCAGCAGCACGCCCCTCCGCTTGAATCCGCCGCCGCTGATCAACCCCGGCACCACCGCGCCCGCGAGCGGCAGGGCGGTCTGGTTGGCCGCCTGCTGCAGGGCAGCCACGGCGCCGGGCTCGTGCTCGCTGGCCAGGGCCAGGATGCCGAGGTCGGGTTGCAGCCTGCGCCAGTCCTGAAATGTCGCAGCGAGCGCGACGGCGTCGACAGCCTCGATGTATTTCCATAGGACCGGCTTCATGCCGGGCCCCTGTCTTCAAGGATCAGCGTTTCGACCACCCGGAACAGTGAGGGGATATCGATGGGCTTCGTGAGATAGGCCGCGAAGCCTGCGTCGAGCCCCCGCTTCTCGTCGCCCTTCATGGCGTTGGCGGAGACGGCAACGACCGGTACCGCCGCCGTTTTCGGGTCGCCCTTGAGCACCGACAACGCCTCGTAACCGTCCATGCCGGGCAGGTTGATGTCCATCAGGATCAGCGCCGCCGGCTCGACCCGGGCGAGCTGGATGCCGATCTCGGCGGTATGGGCAGTGCGCAGTTCGAGGTGCTTGCGCGAGGCGAATATCTGCTGCATCAGACGCTGATTCATCGGATTGTCCTCGATGTAGAGCACATAGGAGCGGGCAGCACGCGTCTCGGCGATGACCGGCGCGGGCGCCGCCACGGCCTTCGGCATCGCATCGATCGCAACGGGAAACTCGACCCAGAACGTGCTGCCCTGACCCACGATGCTGTCAAATCCGATGCTTCCCCCCATGGCCTCGACGATGCGCTTAGTGATGACGAGGCCGATGCCGCTGCCTTCCACCTGGCCGCGTTCCGCCCCGAGCCGGTCGAAGGGGCTGAACATGCGCGATTGCTTGTGCGCCGGGATGCCCGGGCCGGTGTCGGTGATGGCAATGTGCACCACGCCCTCGTTCGCGTGGCAGACCAGGTGCACCGAGCCTGCGGGCCGGTTGTACTTGATGGCATTGGCGAGCAGGTTGATTAACACTTGCTGTAGCCGGGTGGCGTCGGCCTGCACCAGTGTGTCCCGGCCATCGCCGCCAGCGTCGATCAGGCGGATACCGCGTTCGCGGGCAATCGGCGCGATCATCGCCAGACTGTCCCCGAGCACTGCCTTCACGCTGACCGGTGTGGGGAAGAGTTCCAGCTTGCCCGCCTCGATGCGGGCCAGGTCGATGAGATCGTTGACCAGTGACAGCAGGTGCTGGCCGGCGCGCTCGATCTCGTGGGCATGATCCCGGGTTTTTTCAGGCAGATAGGGATCCATGCCGAATAACTGGGCGAAACCGAGGATGGAGTTGAGCGGCGTCCGCAGTTCGTGGCTCATGCTTGCCAGGAACTCGCTCTTGGTGCGGCTGGCCGCTTCGGCCGCTTCCTTGGCTCGCAGCATTGCGTGTTCCGTCTGTTTGAGTTCGGTCACGTCCTGCACGGTGCCGGTCATGCGCACGACCCGGCCGTCGGCGTCGGTTTGCGTGCGCGCCAGTTCGTGGACGTAGCGCACCTCGCCGTCCGGGCGGACGATGCGGTGCACCACGTCGTGCACCCCGCTTGTGGCGGCGCAGCATTCGCTCTCACGCACCAGATCTCGGTCGTCGGGATGGATGGCCTGATGGAAGGCCTCGACGCTGGGTCTGAAACGGGCCGGATCCAGCCCGAAAATGCGGAAGATCTCGTCCGACCACTCCAGTTCCCCGCTTGTCAGGTCGGCCGTCCAGTGGCCGAGCTTGGCCAGGCTCTGTGCCTCCTCCAGTCGCATGCGGCTTTCCTCCAGCGCCAGTTCCGCCTGCTTGCGCTCGGTGATGTCCTGTACCGTTCCCACAAGAGCCAGGGCCCTACCGTCGGCATCTCGCTCAGCATAGCCTTCAAGATGCATCCAGCGCACCGTGCCATCCGTCCAGAGGGAACGATGATCGATTCGTTGCGGCCCGAGGTGCTCTATCGCGCGCTGTTGCGCCTGCTGTACTTTTATTACGTCGGCGGGGTAAACAATCTCGGCGTAAAAGCTCTGCAGCGTCGGGACGTAATTATTTGGGTCGCGATTGGTCAATGCATAGATTTCTTTGGACCAACTCATTTTTTTCGTCGCGAGATCCATTGACCAGTTCCCCAGCCGGGCGATGTGCTGGGCCTCTTCCAGCCGCGTGCGGCTTTCTTCCAGCGCCATCCCGGTCAGCTTGCGCTCGGTGATGTCCTGTACCACGCCCAGCATGTGCAGGGGGTTGCCGGCGGCGTCGCGCACCACGTCGCCGCGTTCCAGCAGCCAGTGGATGGTGCCGTCCGGCCACACGCAGCGGTGCTCGATGTTGTATTCGGCGCCCTGTTCCACGCAGGCGTTGACGGCGTCGATCACCAGTTGGCGGTCGTCCGGGTGCACGGCTTCGAGGAAGTTCTCGTAGCTGGTTTCCAGCGTGCCTTCGGGGTGGCCGAACAGAGGAGCGATGCGTTCCGACCAGAACAGCTCGCCGGTCTCGATGTTCCAGTCCCAGGTGCCGATATTGGCATAGGCCTGGCTGCGCGCCAGGCGCTGCTCGGCCTCCTTCACGCGGCTGATGTCGGTGCGGATGGATATGAACTGATACGGTTTTCCGGCGGCATCGAGAAAGGGCGCGATGCTGGTTTCCACCCAGTACAGGCTGCCATCCTTGCGCCGGTTGCACAACTCGCCATGCCAGATCACGCCACGGTTGATGGTGCGCCACATGTCGGTATAGAGCGCGGCAGGATGCAGCCCCGATTTGACGATGCGGTGATTCTTCCCCAGCAGTTCCTGGCGGCTGTAGCCGCTGGCTTCGCAGAACTTGTCGTTGACGTAGAGGATGTTGCCGGCGGTGTCGGTGATGCTGACGATGGCATGGGCGTCGAGGGCGTGCTGCTGGCGCTCTCGCTCGTACAGGGTGGCGCGCAGGGTTTCGACCTGCTCGCGTGTCTGCCGGAAGCGCCGTGCGTACAGGATCACCGCTGCGACCAGGTGCTGCGGGTCCACCGGCTTGGTGAGGAAAAGCTCGCCGCCCTGTTCGAGCGCGTCGAATTGCCTCGAGACTTCGCCTTCCGCCGACAGGTAGACAATGGGGACGAAATCGTGCCGCCCGTCGCCGCGAAGGATGGACGCCAGTTCCGGCCCGGTGCATTGCGGCATGTACATGTCCAGCACCAGCACTTCGGCTGCGAAATCCTCCAGCACATCCGGCACCTCGAGCGGATTGGCCGTCTGCCGCACCTCCATGCCGGCCTCGCGCAGGATCGCGGCATGGACTTCCAGCTGCTCGGGATCGTCGTCCACGAGCAGGATCCGGTAGGACCGGTTCGGCACCAAGGCGGCCGAACCCGCGATGGTTCGCAACAATGTTTCACGGCTCACCGGTTTGGTCAGATAGCGGGTGGCGCCCGCCCGATAGGCGGCCAGCTTGGCGTCCATGTCCTGCCGCACGGAAAGGAAAATCACCGGCACGCCGAACAGGCGCTGCGACTTCATTTCAGCGACGAATTCCGCGCCCGCATTGCTGCCCTCGGGAAAGACCATGTCCATGACCACCGCCGCCGGCACATCGCCGTTACGGCAGGCCTCGCGACAGTCGGCCAACTGGTTGAACACTTCAACCCGATAGCCATCCTCTTCCAGCACCGACCGCAGCCACATCGCCTGGTCCATGTCGTCATCCACCACCAGCAGCCGCCGGGAGTGCCGCGCCGGCGGCGGCGGCAAGATTCCATGGGTCGGGTTTTCCGCCGCCGCTGCCAGTCTGCCCAGCGCCTTGTGCAGGGCGAACAGTTTCGGCTCGTCCGTCTTGCCTTCGGGCGGCAGGTTGGCCGCGAGGTGTTCCAGCTTGCGCGCGGCCTCCGAAATATCCATCAGGCGGTGGACGCCTGCTGCGCCCACCAGGCTATGTGCCGCGTGATGCAGCATTTCGGCGGAACCTGTTTCGCCGAGCGAAACTTTCGCAAGCAGCGTTTCCAGCGAGAAGATGCGTGCCGGCAATTGCGCGATGAACTCGTTGCGCAAACGGATCAGGGTGGCCTCGATGTTATGTGCCATGATTGACTCTTAGGGGCCTGATCGGGGGGACTGCGCCGGCTTGGCCCCTGTCGCGCTGACCGCCTGTCTGAGCTGGGTCGCAAGACTCATCGGGTCGAACGGCTTGGCGATCACATCCAGCGCGCCCAGGGACCGATAGTGTTCGACTTCGGAGGGCTGCGCCTTGGCTGTGAGAAAGATGACCGGGATGTTCGATGTGGCGGGATCGGCCCGCAGATGCCGGAGCGTGGTGAGGCCATCCATGCCCGGCATCATCACATCCAGCAGGATCAGGTCCGGCGCGAAGGCCGCGGCTTGTTGCAGGGTTTCGTTTCCGTTGCCGCAGATCATCGTCTCGAAGCCGCCCACCAGCTCCAGGGCCAGTTTGGCCACGATCTGGATATCCGGGTCGTCTTCCGCGCAGAGAACTCGTTTCAGATTCATGTCATGCAGTCTCCGGGTCGGCGTGTCCGGCGAGTTGGCGCTTGAGGCTGACGAGCAGATCCCGGTTGGTGCTGTGCGTCTTCACCAAGGCCGCCTGCACGGCGGCCTTCCGTGCGGCAGTCAGTTCTTCCGCGGACAGCACGATCACGGGCGGTTCGGGATCGAGCGCCTTGATGTGCGGCAGCAATTCCCAGCCGCTGCCATCAGGCAGGCTGATGTCCAGGATTACCAGGCTGTAGGGGGTTCGCGCTAGGCTGGCCCGCGCCTCCGCCAGGGTGTGAACCGTGTCGAAGTCGGCGAGTTCGCGGCCGATGGCCGCGACGATGCGCTGTAGGTCGGCATCATCCTCCACGTGCAGCACGCGCGGCCTGCTGTGACCCGGTTTCGACAGGGTGCGGCGGATCGACGCGGTCAGACGCGCCTCGTCGATGGGCTTGTCCAGCCAGTCCATTGCCGTGAGGTCGCCGTCGATCGAGAGCTTCCCGCCCTCGGTATGGGCCGATATCACGATGATGGGCAACGTCGCGGTCTCAGGCGTGTTGCGGATGCGCCGGATCAGGTCGACGCCGAGGTGGTCCGGCAACATGAGGTCGAGCGTCATGGCGTCATAAGTGTTTTGAGCCAGACGGGCGAGGGCGGTCTTGCCATCGGGCGCGATGTCCACGCGATAGCCGCCGCGCCGGAGCATCATTTCCAGCAGTCTGGCGATATCCGGTTCATCCTCGACGACCAGCAGGCGCGGTGCGCTTGAATTCAGGGCCGGCCCCGCCGTGGCGGCGGCATCCGTTTCGATGGTCGGCAACTCGAGGAAGAAGCAGGCCCCTTCGCCTTCCTGCGAAGCAAAGCCCACCCCGCCATTCATGCGTTCGGCCAACTCCTTGCTGATGGCGAGCCCGAGCCCGGTGCCGCCCTTTGAGCGCGTATCCGAGGAGTCCGCCTGGGAGAATTTCTGAAAAATTCGCTTGCGAAATGCTTCCGGTACGCCGGGGCCGTGATCGATGACGTCCACCCTTGCCCTGCCTTCGCGGCTGGATACGGCAATTTCGATCCGCGCGCCCGCGGGTGAGAATTTGGCGGCATTGGACAGGAAATTGGCCAGGATCTGCTGCAGCCTGATGCTGTCGACGCGCACCATCACGGCGTCGTCACGCTCGATCAGCTCGAACCACACCTGGTGCTGTTCGGCAAAGACGCGGTTGGCTTCGAGGGCCTGCTCCACAAGCGGCATCAGCGGCTGGACCTGCAGGTCGAGGCGCATCTTGCCGGCGGCGAGTTTTTCAATATCGAGCAGGTCGTTGATGAGGTGCGACAGACGCAGGCTGTTCTTGTAGGCAATGTCGATCATCTGCCTGGCCTGGGTCGGCAACTCGCCCAGCGCGCCGCCGGCCACCAGACCCAGCGCACCGCTGATGGAAGTCAGCGGGGTGCGCAACTCGTGGCTGACCGTGGAGACGAACTCGCTTTTCATCTGCTCCATCTGCTTGCGCTCGGTAATGTCGCGGACCAGGCCGACGTACATGGACTGGCCTTCGTGCGCAAGATGGGACACGGCGAGGTCCATGGGGAAGGTCGAGCCGTCCTTGCGGCGACCGACCACTTCGCGGCCAATGCCGATGATGCGCGGCACGCCCGTGGCATGGTAATTCTCGATATAGCCGTCATGCTGGCTGCGGTACGGTTCCGGCATCAGCATGCTGATGTTGCGGCCCAGCACGTCTTCCGTGGCATACCCGAAGATGCGGCTGGCGGCCGGGTTGAACGATTGGACCGCGCCACGTCCATTGATGGCGATGATCCCGTCCACCGCGTTGTCGAGAATGGCCTGCCTGTGCAGCACGTTTTCCTGCAGCGCCTGTTCGGTTTGTTTGCGCCCGCTGACATCCCAGCAACAGCCTACGTAACCCTGGAATTCGCCGTCGGGACCGAAGCGCGGGCTGCCGGCGTCGGCGATCCAGCCATAGCGGCCGTCGGCCCGCTTCAGGCGATATTCCAGCTCGAAGGCGCGGCGTCCGTCGAACGCAGCGGCCCGGGCGGACACGCAGCGTTCCCGGTCATCGGGGTGGAGGCCGGCCAGCCAGCCGTGGCCCCGTTCCTGTTGCAAGGTGCGGCCGGTGTATTCCAGCCAGCGCCGGTTGTACCAGAGGCCGCGATCCTGCGCGTCGGACAACCAGATCAGGGCGGGCGCGCTGTCCGCCGCCCCGCGAAAATCCATCCGACGGGCGTCCTGCGCCGGGTTTCCGCTCATGGATCGCACGGCTGCTACGGATTCAGCGGGCCGGGCGGCGCATGGCCCGCTCGACGACGTGCTTCAGTACGCCCATGGGAATGGGTTTGGAATAGACGGGGATATCGTCCGGCAGGCCGCCGTGCGATTCGATTTCCAGTGCGTTCAGGGCGGTCACTGCGATGATTGCGGGAATGTTCACCTCGCTGCTGCGCACCAGGTGGCGGATCATCTCGAAGCCGTCCATCCCGGGCATCGACAGGTCGGTGATGACCAGGTCGGGCGCGTATTTGCCGACCATCACCAAGCCCTCGAAGCCATCCTCCGCCAAGTAAAGATTGACCGGCAGCTTCCACTCGGCGAACTTGATCCGGTACATCTCGCGCTGGACGGGCTCGTCCTCCACGATGACCACGCTACGCCCATGATGTGCCTGATCCTCGGCCACTGCGGACTGCTGTCCTGCGAGCATGGCGTCGATCGCCTCGCTGGGAATGCGGCGATGGCCCCCGGCGGTTTTCCAGGCCGACAAAACTCCCGATTCCACCCACAACTGGACCGTCGTGACCGACACCCCGAGCTTTTTGGCGGCTTCCCGGGTGGTGTAGAAGTTGAACGCTGCCTGCGTAGAGCTGTCCTGGCGTTTTTGCATATTTGTATTTTTAATGTTTTTCGCTCGATTGTCGAGCCATCGTTTAGTAACAATTGCATAAAAACAACAGAATTAACAAATTTATACAATCATATTCTTTATAATTTGTGTTTTTAACAGATTTGGATATTATTCATCCCAAGTGTGACTGATCGGCTGGGATGAATCGTATGCCGTGAGATCAGGGGTCTGTTTTTGGTTGGCCTTACATGCCACAAAAACGAATGCCAGAAAAGGGAGCGGGTGGTCTGATGAAAATATGCCTTATGGAAATGGACGACCGGACGAGACAGTCCATGGTTCTGGTATTGAGCCATCGGGCGGACGACGCTATCGTCCTGGCGGATGCGGAGACGGCGGATGTTGCCGTTCTGGATCTCGACCACCCGAACGCCATCGAGGCCTTTAAGACGACACATGCCCGCCGCCCGGCGATGAAGGGAATTGGGCTGACCTCCCGGTCAGATCTGGCGCATGACGACCTGCTGGTGTTGCGCAAACCCGTATCGGCCAATCGGTTGCTGGAATCGATCCAGCACCTCGGGGGGCGCGAAACGATCGGCGCAAAAGTGATGGCCGCCGGCGCAGCCGCGGCATTGAGGGAGCGCACGGGGAGCGCCCGGCGCAGGTCCGAAACCGTGGCGGTGCCGCCCCATGAAAAACAGACCTTCAATCCCGCCGCGTATCTGCTGGGGATTCTGATCGATGCCGCTGCGGAAGCTGGGAAAAGAGACCAGGTTGCGGCCGTCAGTTTCTACGGCGACCGGGTCATTCTGGTCGATAGCAAGTCAGCGGTGGTCCATACCAACCTGTCCACGGCTCAGGCGCGCGCATTCTCGCTGTCC
>Ga0105101_10001480_pt1 | contig 10263 bp, 8 predicted proteins | sample PPLLak21cMay2015_2_FD_87037 | JGI IMG/M metagenome (GOLD analysis project Ga0105101, IMG submission 87037) | Freshwater sediment microbial communities from Prairie Pothole Lake near Jamestown, North Dakota, USA - PPLs Lake P8 Core (1) Depth... | ecosystem: Environmental > Aquatic > Freshwater >...
AGACGACGCCCCGGGGGCACCGATATCCGCCGACGTTGTGATGCTGTCGTTCCATGTGGTGATTGTCCGACCGATGACAAACCTCTCTTTGACGTCGTTAGTGTCGATCGTAATGCCCTGGGCAAACAAAGCCTGGGCACTTGCGAAAAACAGGCCTGCACAGATAAGGCCTCGTATCGTTCTCTCCATATCTCCTCCTTCAGGAGTCAATGAAACGTTCCCAGCACCGAGTCGATGAAGCACTCCCAACTATACTTGTGTGCACAATATCAGAAATACCGGACAAACCTATTGTGACCCATGTCACATCTTCGCCTCGAGGACCAGCATATATGTCCGCGGCGGATTCATGTTGCCAATCAGCTCTACGTAGTTGTACTGGAAGGCATTGTTGACGCTCGCTGTAGCGGTAAAGGGGGCGTTTCCGACTCTAAAATCGACCCCCAGACGGAAATCCGTCACCACGATCTCCGTCCGCACGTCGCCGTCGGGCACAATGCCGAAATTCCCGAGAATATCGTCCACGCGATCAACACGGCTGATGTAGCGGAAATCCGCAGACGGGTGCAACGGGCCGATATGACTGGACAGTGAGGTGTAGAAGAGGTGGCGCGGCCGGTACTTCAGGATGTCGTGCTGCGTCAGGTCCTCAGGCCAAACATACGTGTAACCGAAATTGTATTGCAAGGCACCCCCGAAGAATCCCAACTTCAGCGATGTTTCAAAACCCTGTATACGTGCTTCGGCGACATTCCGCCACTGGAACTGGAGCGCATTTCCCTGAACATCCGGCACTACTTCAATCAAGTTGTCAAAATCGGAACGGAATCCCGCAATGTCGAAGGTCCCGAATTCCCCCAGCCGCTGTGACAGACCGATCTCGTATGAGCTGCTTCGCTCAGGTTTCAGATCCTCATTAGGACGTGCGATGATGTTGCTGAAACCTGCCATCAAAAACGCCTCGGCAACGGAAGGAACACGGAATCCCCTGCCGAACGAGGTACGCACGGCGGTTCCTTCGAATGGCCTATACGCAAGGGCGATTTTCGGATTCAAAGAACCGCCCCCGGCGGTGACCCCAACGGAAGTGAAGTCGTACCTTCCGCCAACCGTCAGTGATAGCGGTTTGGACAGGAGGATTTCATCCTGCGCGAAAAGGGCAAACCCCCCAATAACCCGCTGACTGATTACATCCCCCCCTATCATGTCGACATTCCCGTCCACACCAAAGGTCAGGGTATGCATGTCGTTGGGGATGAGGGTTGCCTGGGATTCCAGTCTGAGGTCGTCCGCGACAGACTCCGCGCGGCCGACACCTGCGCGGGTTTCAAACCCCCAGTCGTTGTGGAACCACATGGCACGCGTGGTCAGTGCAAACCCTTCGTGTATCACCGTGGTATACTGGCCCGTGGTGAAGAAACGGATGGATTTGATGTTGTCGTCTGCCTGTGCAATGGGCGGGATGAGCGCCGAGTCGAGGTTCCGCCAGTAGAGAAATTGCCCCCCGTACTGATACAGCAACCCGAATGTCATGGTCAGCGCGTCGTTTTGTGCATAATCCTCTTTGACCTTGACGAAGACGTTGTACCTGCGCCGGTAATCGTTCTTGCGGTATCCATCGTCAAACTGCCGCGACGCGAAGAGCCCGAGGCCAAGGTCGCCGACGCGGTAGGTGTGGCTCACCGATTGCCCGTTGACAAACCGCCATTTATCGCTCCACTTCCACTGCTCGTGCGAGGGCTGGTTGTATACTCCGCCGTAGAGCCGGATGTCCGTGCTGGGCGTTTCCGGGATTTCCTTGGTGATGACGTTGATAACACCTCCAAGGGCGTTGGAGCCATAGAGCGCAGAACTCGCGCCCTTTACCACTTCGATCCGGTCCACCTGACCGACGGGAATAGTTTCAAAGTTGAGCTCACCAGTGTCGCCGGTGATGAACGGAATGCCGTCCAGCAGCATCAACACACGGCTTCCTGCACCCCTGCTGTAGCCGCTGGAGCCGCGGATGTTGACCTGAAAGCCCGTCATGTTCACGCCAGGGATGTAGCGGAGCGCATCGTCCAGCACCAGCGCATTGCGCTGACGGATCTCCACGGCATCAAGCACGGAGAGGCTGACGGGGACCTCTTCGAGCGACTGCGCCCTTTTGCTTGCGGTCACGACTACCTGGTCAAACTGTACCGGCGCGCCCGTCAGCGAGAAATTGACAACGGCATCCTGGCCTTCTACCACTTCAATATCCGGACGCAAGCTCCGCTGGTAGCCAACCATCGAGACTGCGAGCGTGTAGCGTCCCGGCGGGAGATCCGAGATCCGGTATTCTCCCTTGAGGTTTGTCGTGGTGCCGCGAACCGATCCCTGGATGAGGACAATGGCACCGATAAGGGATTCGGCCTGGCCTTCGGTGACAGCGGTAACCCGGCCGGTAATGCTGCCACCGGCCGCAAATGCCTGCGCAGCGACGGAGGCAAGCAATGCGAGTGTCAAAGAGATTCGTTTCATCGCCATGGCTTGGGTGGGAGGTTGTTGAAGTCGACGGTAATGTTGACATCTTTCCTTAACCGGTTGGACCGGACAATCACCGCAGCGGGCTCAAAGGTGCCGGGATTGAGGGTGAAGACACCGGCGGGGACCCAATCGGCAAAAAAGTTAGGTCCGTAGCGCCAGGCAATCACCACATAGTTGTAGGTCCCTTCCTTCAGAATGGTACCTTCAGTGAGGAACGTGTAGTGCACTGTATCCGCGGTTTTGTTGCCGAGGATTTGCAGTGCACCGGCAACGCCGGTCGTCACGTGGGGATAGATCGCCGCACGCATCTGGAGCAGCGTTTCGAATATGCTGGCGCTGTCCGCCGGATAGTCGTTGAACGCAACCAGACGGAGTTCCAGAACCTGCTCCGGCAGGGGCCAGTTTTTGAAGGTTATCACTCCGCTGAAACCGGTCGGTTCAGATATGGGGCCGAGCCCCTTATCACAGCCCGGGACAACCCCCGCGAGAACCATGAGTAATGCGGGCAAATAACGATGTATTTTCATGGGGACCTCTGAAACTCAGAGATTGCGAGTAGAAAAAGGTTCGAATCAACTTGCTAATGTGCCACCAAGGCTTTAGATTCGTAAGAGGATCTGTCCGGCCAATAGATACACACATTCATGCTGAAAACCAACGTCTCTAATATTATCCTCGGAGGGTCTATGAAACGCATTCTGCTCTTTTGTGCCCTGCTGATCGCTTATTCAGCCTCGGCGCAGTCAATTGGGTTTGGGGTACACGGTAATATGCTCAATTCAGACGTAAATGCAAAGGTGAAAGAACTATTACAGCTCGACCAGACCAATTCCGGAACGCTGCAAGTAGCACTGGACGAAGTGTACGGCCTCGGGTATGGTGGCGGCGTCCATCTGGATTTCAATCTACCAGTCATCACCATCCGCATTTCGGGCGACTACCTCACCGTCTCGCCCGATAAAGACAAATTCTCGACCTTTGTGAGGCAAAGTTTTGGCAACTTGCCGGTCTCCTATGTCGACGGCGGCAAAGTGGACATGATATCGGGGAACGCCAATGCCAAGATCGTTGTGCTCCCGCTACCGGTAGTGAAGCCCTATGTCACGGGTGGCGTGGGCCTCTGCAACGTGAATGCCACCGAAGTGACCCTTTCGATCGGCGGCGCCAACCTGAAGCCGGTCCCAATCCTGAAAACGCAGACCGTCTTCTCGTACAATGCAGGCGTGGGCGTTGACTTTGATTTCAGCGGCACTGCCATCTTCGCCGAGATGAAGTTTAATTGGATAAACGTCGATGAAGGAACAGTCGCGCTGGTGCCTATAGTAACAGCAGGCATTACGTTCTAGCTCCCCTGTAGTCACTCATTGGTGCTTTTAACTCAGCAGCCCGGGTCATGAGACCCGGGCTGCGATGTTTGCGACCGTTTGCGTGAGAAGTCACTCCCCGGATTCGTCTGCCTCAACGGCTCTCTTCGACATCCGTCTACGGACATCGGCATCCAGGTGCTTCTTGCGGATCCTGATGGATTTTGGCGTCACTTCGACAAGCTCATCGTCGCCAATCCACTCGATGGCCTGTTCCAGGGTATGAATATGCGGCGGTTCAAGTCGGACCGCCTCGTCGGACCCGGATGCACGCATATTGGTCAGCTGTTTCGTCTTGCAGACATTGACGGTCATATCATGCTCCCGGGCGTTTTCCCCCACCACCATACCGACGTACACCTTCGTGCCCGGCACAATGAAGAAGACTGATCGCTCCTGGAGCTTCCACATCCCGTAGGCAACCGCCTCCCCGGCTTCCATTGACACCAGCGCGCCTTTCGTCCGGTGTGCAAGGTCTCCCTTATACGGTTCGTACCCGTGAAAATTATGATGGAGGATGCCCGTCCCCTTGCTTTGCGTCATGAACTCGCCGCGGAACCCGATCAATCCCCGCGCGGGCACGATGAATTCGAGGCGGGTGTTTCCGCTGCTGCTCAACATGTTCCTCAGTTCGCCCCGGCGCCGTCCGAGGTTTTCAATCGTGACGCCCACGAATTCATCCGGCACATCGATGATCACGTGTTCCATCGGTTCGCTGAGCACATCGGCAATCCGCTTGTATATCACCTCGGGCCGGGAAACCTGGAATTCGTACCCCTCGCGGCGCATCGTCTCGATCAGAATCGCCAGGTGCAGTTCCCCCCTCCCGCTCACCTTGAAAGTGTCCGGCGAGTCGGTGAGTTCTATGCGCAGACTGACGTTGGAGCGAAGTTCCCTGATCAGCCGCTCGCTCAGATGCCGCGTCGTGACGTACTTTCCATCGAGCCCGGCAAAGGGCGAATTGTTCACAACAAAATTCATGGAGAGTGTCGGTTCTTCGATGGCCACGAACGGAAGCGGCGTAGGGTCCGACTGATCAGCGATGGTCTCACCGATATCCACGTCCTCCATACCCGCTAGGGCAATAATGTCACCGGCACCCGCCTGCTCCACTTCGATGCGCTTCAGCCCCTCGAAGGTGTAGACTTTCGTGACACGTGCGTCTTCAACCACCCCATCGCGATGAATGATCTTCATCGAAGAGCCGAGATGGATCGTGCCTCGATGCACCCTGCCGATTCCCAGGCGCCCGAGATAATCGCTGTAGTCGATTGTGGTGACAAGCATCTGAAAGGGGGAAGCCGTGTCGCCCGGAGGAGCTGGGACGTGCGTGACTATCGCATCCAGCAGGGGCGTCAGGTTGGTGCTCTCTTGGTCCATCTCGTTCTTCGCAATACCTTGCTTGGCGATGCAGTATATGGTCGGGAAGTCAATCTGTTCATCGCTTGCGCCAAGGGAAAGAAAAAGCTCAAACACCTCGTCGAGCACTTCGTGCGCCCGCGCATCCTTCCTGTCGATCTTGTTGATGACCACGATCGCCTTGAGGTGAAGATCGAGTGATTTCTTGAGCACGAACTTCGTTCCCGGCAGCGGACCTTCTGCCGCATCGACAAGCAGGAGGACGCCATCCACCATGGTGAGCGTGCGCTCCACTTCCCCGCCGAAATCAGCGTGTCCGGGAGTGTCGACGATATTGATCTTCACCCCGTTATAATGGACGGACGTATTCTTGGCTAAAATGGTAATGCCCCGCTCCCGTTCCAGATCATTCGAGTCCATGACCCGCGTCACCAGCTGCTGGTTCGACCGGAATGTACCCGTCTGGCGCAACATGTGATCCACGAGAGTCGTCTTTCCGTGGTCGACGTGCGCGATGATCGCAATGTTCCGTACATCATTCCTTTGCTGCATGTGCCTTATTCCTTACCACCGTGCTTGCACAAAAAGAGATAGATAATAAATATGCAAAGAAACGGAGTCGTATACAACCGACCAGGCGCCCGCACTGGCAAGCCGTCTACTTCTTGAAGATCTTGATAACCGATTCCAGAGTCACTTTTTTGACAGTGAGCGCCTGTTCCACCTCGCCGGCATCGAACCACGTACCTCCACAAGAGAAACACCTGTCGACCCGGATGCTCCGGAATTCAATTTCCGTGAGCTCCATGCCGCACTTGGGGCACCGCATATGATGCAGCTGCTTCAGCCGTTTCTTCTCTTCGGCTTTCAATTTCTTCTCCGCCTCCTCCTGGCGCTTGCGCAGGAGCTCCAATTCCTTCTTGAGAAAGAAGTCTTCTTCCTTGTTCAACGGTGTGTTTGTCATAGGTACGGCTCCTGAGATTCATGAATGGGTTGCCTGCATGATGATAGTAAGAGTAGCTCTTCCTTGCAAGCATCGCGAGCGTCAGAGGAACGCCGGCCACCCCTCGCCGAGCAGAGCCCCGATGCTTTGCTTTTGTCCGCAGGCGGAGGTATTTTGTGCGTGGACCCGTCCGGCCACCCACGAAATGCCCCCAGTATCACATACCAGAGTGCTCCTTCCCGCAGGCATCATCGTGGGAACCCTGATTGCGCTTCATGCAGGCGCCTCCTACGGCATCGGTTGTTACGCGGCTATTTTTCTGTTTTCTTCCGCCGTTTACGTCTGGCTGGCGATCGAAGTGCGGCACGCAGAGCTCCCGGAAAGGGTCGTGTTCAGTCTCCTGAGCATCGCTCTCCTGCTCCGCGCGACGTTCCTCTTTACCATGCCGATGGGCTCAGACGATGTCTTTCGCTACCTCTGGGATGGAAAGGTGCAGGCCGCCGGAATCAACCCCTACCTCTTTGCCCCCAATGCGCACGAGCTGGCAGGCCTCAGGTCAGACCTTCTCCCTGTTGCTGTGAATCATCCGGAGATGAAATCGGTCTATTTTCCGCTCAGCCAGTGGGTATTCTACGTGAGTTACCGGATTGCCGGCGAAGCCATGTGGGGCTTCAAGCTCTTCCTGCTTATCGCTGAGGCCCTTACCTTCACGGCGTTGTGGCGCCTTACGAAGCTCCTGGACATGCCGCGCACACACACGTTGCTTTATGCCCTCTGCCCGCTCCCAATCATTCAGTTCGCATTTGATGCGCACCTTGATGGACTGGGCATCCCCCTCCTCGCATTCGCACTGCTCTATTACCTTTCGCAGAAACAAGCCCGGGCCGCGGTCCTGCTCGGTGCGAGCCTCGCGATTAAACCCGTCGGACTGTTGCTCCTGCCCTTCTTTGCCCTCGGCACGAAGAACACTTCGACAAGAGTGTGGGTCCTCACACTGCCGTTTGTGCCTTTTGTGCTGCAGTTTCTCCCGTATCTCCCGTCATCAGATCCGTTCGAAGGACTGCTCACGTTCAGCCGGCACTGGACCTTCAACGGCATTTTTTTTGAGGCGGCAAATTTGTTCTTCGCCGACAACCTCAACTCGCGACTTCTCTGTGCTGGATGTCTCGCAGTCTCCCTCTTGGTGCTCCTGTGGATGCCGGGAAACCGGATCATGAGAATGTACCTCGCCACGCTGGCACTCCTGCTGTTCTCGCCCGTCGTCCATCCCTGGTATGTGTGCTGGTTGGTGCTCTTCCTGCCGCTTGTGCGTCAGTGGTCGGGCGTTATTTTCGCAGCAACGGTGAGTCTCACGGTCTTGACGGCCATGGAGTACCGTCTCGGGGGCGTATGGGAACAGCATCCGCTTGCGCTGGCAGGCGAATACATACCCGTCCTCGTGGTACTGGGCTTCGACATGTGGAAGGAACGGCGGGGCGCGGCGCGTGCGTGAACCTGCCTGCCCTCCCGGAACGACGGGGGCAGGCGAGTCCGGGAAAAAAGTCGGTCATTCGGCGACAGCGGCCTGCAGCAGCATTTCTTTCATTGCAGCGCCAAGGCGGCGAATCCCTTCCATAATTCTCTGTTCGGGCATGTTGGAGAAATTCAGGCGCATGGTGTTCTTGCGCTGCGTATTCGGAAAAAATGAGCCGCCGGGAACGAAGGCCACTCCGCGGTCGAGAGAGATGCGCAGGAGCCGCCGCGCATCCACCTCCTCCGGCAATTCAAGCCAGAGAAAGAGTCCGCCCCGTGGGTGCGTGACAGTGACCCCGGGAGGCATCTCGGTCTCCAGGGCTGCCAGCATCGCATCCCTCCGCTGGCGGTACACTTCCCGCTTCCGGACGAGATCTTTTTCGATGTCGTGTGTCTGCATGTACACGGACACGATCATTTGATCGAGTGTGGAAGAATGCAAATCGGCTGCCTGCTTCAGCACCACAAGCTTGTCCAGGACGTCCCTGCGGGCGGCGATCCACCCGACGCGTAGTCCCGGACAGAAGATCTTGGAGAATGTTCCGAGGGATACGACAATTCTTTCATCGTCCATGGCCTGGATCGCTCGGGGGGGCTCCCCTTCGAACGTCAATTCGCCGTAGGGGTTGTCTTCGATGATCGGCACGCCGAATCGTTGTGCCAGGGCCAGCAAACCCCGGCGGCGTTCAAATGACCATGTACGTCCCGTAGGATTCTGGTGGTTCGGCACGACATAGATCATCTTTGCCCGTTGTCCGGTCTGCAGCTCATGTTCAAGTGCAGCGAGGTCCATCCCGTCTTCATCGGTCGCCACTTCGATCCATCGCGGCTTGAAAACATTGAACGCCATCACAGCCCCGAGATACGTCGGGCTTTCACAGATCACCGCATCACCCTCGTCGATCCAGAGTTTAGCAATAAGGTCCAGTCCCTGCTGTGAACCGGTCGTCACAAGTATTTCCTCGGCACCGAGGTGCGTCGACCAGAGGGTGTTCATGCGGTCCGCGATCTGTTCGCGCAGAGGCTGAAACCCTTCCGTGGGAGAGTACTGCAGCGCCACACGCGCCCGCGTGCGGAGGATCTCTTCGGCAATCTGCGCGATCGCCAGGTTCGGGAACAGCTCCGGTGCCGGCAATCCCCCTGCGAAGGATATCATGTCGGGGTTTTGCGTGACTTTGAGGATCTCGCGGATATCAGAAGCCCGGACGATGCTCATGCGGGAGGCAAACGAGGTCTGCATGGTTTTTTGTCCTGAACGTGCACAGGTTACGCAATAGGCCTGGTCCCGGCATACTGCCGGTCCCGGGCGTGGTGGCGTGTCGCGAACTCTGCTGCCATCGGAAATATATTCAAAATCATTGAATATCAACAGCCGAAAGAAGAAGCATGGACCCCTGCAATTGCCAATATCGGCATCTTCGGGAACCTCAAAGGGCGACTCGATGCGCAGACTGCTTGCTTTTCAGCGCATCGCGAAATGCCGGATTGCTTCTCTCTGAACTGCTTCTTAATATAAAAGAATTATGGGGGAGATCCACACTCCCACCGGGCAAGTACGATGACACCGTAATTCATCTCGTGGAGTAATCATGGATACACCTGAACGCAACAGATTCATGGAATTGTCACTGTTCCGTCTCATCATTACAAACAACGCGGCGGACACCAAAGTCGCCACGCTTATCGGAATGAACACCACGATGCTTGCAGTGCTGGCTGCTCTTGTCACGCGCCAAGAGGTCGTGCAGGCGTGGATGGTGGGTCTTATCACGCTTGCAGCGCTCGGCTTGCTGCTCAGCCTCCTCTTTCTCTCGCTCAGCTCCTTCCCGCGCACTTCACGTCCCGCCCGATCCATTGTCTTCTTCGGTGCTATCTCTGCCGTTACAGGTAATGTCTTCGCAGATCGCGTCAGGACGATCAGTGACGCGGAGTATCTGGATGACCTCGTTGAACAGTGCTATCGCACCGCGACAATTGCGTCACGGAAGTTCCGCTGGATACAGCGGGCACAGATGGCCTGGTATTCAAGTATCCTCCCGTGGCTGTTGACGGTCTACTTACTGTCCCACAAGTAGCCTCCTCAAAACATGAGCGACGCAGACCGGTCACCATTCCCGGTCTGCGTCGCTCAGCATCCGTACCTGCACTACGTTCCCAGGTTGAAATCCAACGGGGGGAGGCTGGTTGTCTACCTGTCTCTGGGCACGTATGTTTTGTTGCCGTTCGAGTTGTAGTAATAATGGCCACCCCGCGGTCCTTCGTAAATGGGGCTGCCGTCCTTGGTCTTCCCGACAATCTTCGCCCCCACAAACTCCTTTACGTACGTCTTGTTGCCACTCTCCCCCATGTAGTAGTGACCACCCCGGGACCCTGCATACACGCTCCTCCCGTCGGCCGTCTTGCCCACGATCTCGTCCTGTTCGTCGTTCTTCGGTTCAGGTGCGGGTGCTTCCCGCTTCTCCACAGCCTTTTTTTCTGCGTCAACGTCGCTCTTAGTTTTCGCTTTCGCCTTTTTTACATTTATCTTCGTATCCTTTTTTACGACTTTCTTCGAATCTTTTTTTGAGTCTTTCTTCG
>Ga0105101_10001482_pt1 | contig 10260 bp, 9 predicted proteins | sample PPLLak21cMay2015_2_FD_87037 | JGI IMG/M metagenome (GOLD analysis project Ga0105101, IMG submission 87037) | Freshwater sediment microbial communities from Prairie Pothole Lake near Jamestown, North Dakota, USA - PPLs Lake P8 Core (1) Depth... | ecosystem: Environmental > Aquatic > Freshwater >...
AACATGCAGAATCAGCTCGATATCTCATATCTGAACCTTACCCAGATGCTTGAACTCGTATCGCCTGAAGGTTTTCAAATCGTTACTCCTGAGATTCAGATCGATACAAATACCGTCATAACCGGGGCAATAGATGAGATATATTCACAGGCCATGGGTCTGAGACCCGAGATCAAGAGTGCGGAAATGAAACTTGCAGCCAGTGAATTTGATCAAAAGATCGCTACCGGAGGTAGAAGCCCGCAGCTTTCCCTGAACCATTCCATCAGTACCCGTTTTTCGGATATTGCCATTAAACTGAGTAATCCTACAGAGAATTACAAATTTTCGGAACAATTGAATGACAACCTGAACTATGGTGTCGGATTCTCTCTCCGGGTACCCATATTGAACGGATGGCAGGTCAACAAGAACATATCCAATTCAAGGCTGACTGTCGAGAATAGCCAGTACGCCCTTGAAAATGAAAAGAAACAGCTTTACAAGAGCATCCAGCAGGCATATGCTGATGCAGTTGCAGCGCTAAAAAAATACACGGCGAGCATAAAGGCAGTGGCCTCAATGGAGGAGTCGTTCAGGTACACTGATCAGAAATTCAATGTCGGAATGATCACCCCGGTCGACTATAACGCCGCCAAAACCCAGCTTCTCAACGCCCAGTCCGATATGGCCCAGGCCAAATATGAATTCGTTTTTAAAACAAAAGTCCTTGATTTTTACAAGGGTATACCACTCAACCTGACCAAATAATATTACAATGAAAAACAACAAAGTACTCAAGATCCTTGTTCCTGCTGTAATCCTGCTGCTTATTTTTGCGATTGTCGGTAAAAAAGCCGGCTGGTTCGGAAAAGCCGCAACAGTGAAAGTTGCAGTCGAAAATGCCGAAAAACGCACAATTGTGGAAACAATTACGGCAAACGGTAAGATCCAGCCTGAAACAGAAGTAAAAATAACTCCGGAAGTATCGGGTGAGATCGTTGAACTTACCGTCAAGGAAGGTGATTATGTCGAAAAGGGACGGCTTCTCCTGAGAATAAAGCCTGACATCTATATTTCACAAAGAGACAGATCGGTTGCAGCTATCAGTTCGGCAAGGGCCAGACTGGCGCAAACCGAGGCACAGTTCATGCAATCGGAGCTTAACTTCAACAGGACCAAGCAATTATTCGAAGAACAGACAATTTCAAAATCGGAATACGAACAGGCTCAGGCTTCATATGCGGTAGCCAGGGCAGAAGTTGATGCCGCACGGTTTTCCGTTGTAAGCTCTGAAGCCTCGCTTAAGGAGGCTAACGAGAATCTCGTTAAAACGTCAATTTATTCCCCTATGGCAGGTACGATTTCAATGCTGCTTGTAGAACTTGGTGAAAGAGTCGTCGGTACAGGTATGATGACAGGTACGGAGCTGATGCGTGTTGCCGACCTTTCACGCATGGAGGCCCAGGTGGAAGTAAATGAAAATGACATTGTCCGTGTGACTCTTGGCGACACAGCCATTATTTCAGTGGATGCATACCTTGAAAATAAATTCAGAGGTTTGGTTACAGAGATTGCCAATTCCGCAAAAACGACCGGTGTGTCAGCCGACCAGGTGACCAACTTCGATGTTAAGATTCTGGTTCTTCCTGAATCGTACTCTGAACTTGAAGGTAAGGGGAATAAAAATCCGCTAAGGCCGGGTATGTCGGCAACTGTGGATATACAAACCGAAGTCAAATCGGATATTATTGCAGTTCCTATCCAGTCGGTTACCACAAGGACCGATACGACAAAGGTTGTTACTACCCCTTCTGATGAGGACATCAGAACAATAGTATTTATCACCGACGGTGAACGGGCCCTGGCAAAGGATGTTAAAACCGGCATACAGGATAACAGCTATATCGAGATCCTGTCGGGCGTCGCTGATAGTGACAGGGTTATATCAGCTCCATTCAGCGCCATCAGTAAAAAACTTTCCGACAGTACACTTGTTGAAATTGTAGAGAAGGAAAAGCTTTTTTCGGTGAAATAGATTTCGCTTATCATCTCTTAGTATGATAATTTGCCTGGAAACGTCAACAGCGCTTTGCTCTGTTGCTTTATGTGACAGCAATGGAGTAGTGGCATTGAAGGAGAGCGGCGAAAATAAATCGCATGCATCGCTTCTGACTGTTTTTACGGGCGAGCTGCTTTCTGATGCCGGACTGAAAGCAGATGCTCTTGAAGCCGTTGTTGTAAGCAAGGGACCCGGTTCCTTTACCGGTCTCAGAATTGGGGTCTCGGTTGCCAAGGGCATCGCATATGCCGCTTCAATACCACTTATCGGCATTGAGACAACAAGGTCGATGTATCACGGGGTCACCGATACACTTAAAAAGAAATATGGCGCCGGCGATTCAACACTTTATGTGCCGATGCTCGATGCCCGCAGAATGGAAGTTTATTATTCTGTGATGTCGGCAACAGGAGAAACAGTGAGGGATATTTCAGCGGAAATTATCACGGAAGATTCATTTTCTGAAATTGACGAATCTGTCAGGATCCTGATTTTCGGCGATGGCGCCGTAAAATGCAGGGAAGTGGTTAAAAGAGCCAATACCCTGATAGTGGACGAATTCAGGATTTCAGCCGCGTCTATGTATGAACCTGCATATAAATCACTTAAGGATCATCACTTTGAAGATATTGCATACTTTGAACCGTTTTATCTTAAAGATTTCATAACTTCGCGTCCTAAAAAAAATATTCTTGGCAGGTAATTTGATTAGTGAGAACAAAAGTCAACAGAAAAAATTATGAGGGTTAAAAACGTTCTTGCTCTTTTATTTGTGATACCCGTTCTCTCATTCGGACAGACATCTCCCTACCAGGCGGGGGAAAAGATTGAATATACGATCAATTACGGTGTAATACAGGGAGGTGTAGCCTCTCTTGAACTCAAATCTGACACTTTCGGAGGGAAGGAAGTCCTGCACACTAAATTATTTGGCAGGACAACCGGTCTGGCCGACGCAATTTTCAGGGTGAAGGATATTTATGAAAGCTATTTTGAGGCTGAATCCGGCCTGCCGGTCTTCTCCATCAGGAATATACAGGAAGGCAGGTATAAGAAGTACAATGAGGTGATCTTTGATCATTATTCAAGATCCGACTCGGCTATCCTGACAAGCGACCTGACCGGAATCCATCTGACCCAGCCGGGTATTCACGACATACTTTCATGCTTCTATTTCCTCAGGAATAATCATCTTCCAAACTACGAAAACCTAAATCCGGGTGATATGATCACAATTATGACCTGGTTTACTGATGAACTTTATCCCATCAGGCTGAGATACCTGGGTCTGGATGAGGTCCGCACCAAGGTTGGCAGGATCAAATGCCTTAAATTCAATCCTGTAACTGAGACAGGCAGGTTGTTCAAGACTGAGGAAGATATGTCGATCTGGTTTTCGGCCGACAAAAATTTCCTGCCCGTGAAGATCAGGTTTGATCTTCTGGTGGGAGCCTTTACAGCTGAAGTGGAAGGGTATGAAGGGTTGAAATACCCGCTTGGAATAAAGAAGAAGCAATAGGTAAAACAATTAATAAACTAAACAGAGCGTAACCGAATCATTTATGGCAAGTACTGCAGATTTCAGAAATGGCATGGTCATCGAGTTCAATGATGACCTCTATACGATTGTCCAGTTTCAACATGTCAAGCCCGGAAAGGGCCCGGCTTTTGTCAGGACAAAATTAAGAAGTATCAAAACAGGAAGGGTGATCGATAATACATTTTCGTCAGGTACAAAGGTTAACATGGCAAGGGTTGAAAGACGGCCCTACCAGTATCTCTATAAAGATGATATGGGCTATTATTTCATGCATACAGAAACATATGAACAGATCCATGTCGCTGAAGAGATGATCGAAAACGCTGAATTTCTGAAAGAGGGAGCGAATGTAGAGGTAGTGGTGCATGCCGATACCGAAACGGTACTTTCTGTCGACCTTCCCCAGTTTGTTATTATGGAGGTTACATATACCGAACCGGGCTTAAGGGGTGACACTGCAACCAACACCCTGAAACCGGCCAAAATTGAAACAGGAGGCACAATAATGGTACCTCTGTTCATAAATGCCGGCGATAAGATCAAGATCGATACCCGAAACCGGACCTACCTTGAAAGGGCCAAATCATAGGACATGAACGGAAAAAAGTCTTCAGTCAAAAGGCTGCAGGTCTCAAGGTTCAAGCTCGATTCCCTGCTCGACATTACCCTGTCGATCAATGCCAACCTGCCCACTGGGGAGCTTTTGTCAAAATACGAATCAATACTCCGGAATAACCTCGGGATAGGAAAAATACTGATCTTTAAGTACTCAGGTAAATGGGAGTGCCTGCTGAACGGGGGCTTCCCGGATGATCTTGCAACAGGAATTGATATAGAATCGCAGCTGTTGAAATACTCAGAAACTGCATTCAGGGATGAAATCAGCGGTCTCGAAGGAGTCGATATCATTATCCCTGTTTATAACAATAACGTACCGCTGGCATTCGTGCTGATCGGCGATATAGAGGAAGAAGGAGAAGGGGTGAGCCCGGTAATAAAGCACCTCAACTTTGTCCAGACCATATCGAGTATCATATTGGTGGCAATTGAGAATATCAGACTCTTCGGTGAAAGCCTGCACCAGGAAGCCCTTAAAAAGGAGCTTGAACTGGCAGCAAGGATGCAGCAGAAACTCATTCCCGATAACAGGACACTGCCCTGCAACAGCTGTCTCAAGGTAAAGGGGTTTTATTACCCTCACTATGAGGTGGGCGGCGATTACTATGATTGCATAAGCCTGTCGGACAATGAGACAGGCCTCTGTATCGCTGATGTTTCAGGGAAAGGCATTTCTGCCGCCATTCTCATGTCTAATTTCCAGGCGAGCCTGAGGGCGCTGTTCACAAAGGATATAGGCCTCCCCGAACTTTTAAAGAAACTCAATAATATTGTTACAGCAAATGCTGCGAGTGATAAATTCATAACCTGCTTCATAGCACGCTATGACCAGCAGAACTCCATTCTTGAATATCTGAATGCCGGCCATAATCCGCCGGTACTTTTCAATACCGTAACCGGATATGTTACTCACCTCAATTCCCTTTGCGTCGGATTGGGAATGCTCGATGAAATCCCTCCGGTTCAGGTTGAGATGATCAAGATAAATGACTATTCCAAGCTTGTCTGTTATACTGACGGACTATCGGATCTCAGGGGGGATGACGGAAAAGAGATCCAGACCCGCGAGATCATCCGGTACATAAAAAATTCAGATCCCGTTGAAGCCAATATAGGTGATATGCTTGTCAAACTTGGCATTCCTGACAGCAATCCGGATCTTTTCGACGATGTTTCGATCATGGCTGTCGATCTGCTTAAGTAGCTCCTAAACGACCTTCAGCAGATAATAGTTCTTCCTGCCCTTCTGCACGAGAAGATACTTATTGTTAAGCAGTGATTCAGACTTGATGAGCATATCCGGATCCTCTATCTTTTCCTTGTTGATGCTCAGCCCACCCCCCTGCACAAGACGCCTCAGTTCGCTCCTTGAAGCAAAAACCTGGGAATGCTCTGCACAAAGGTCGGTTACGGTTAGTCCGCCCTGCAAAAGCTCCCTTTTGATGTCAAAGACCGGGACCCCTTCAAAGACTGACAGAAAAGTACTCTCATTCATCCTTTGCAGCGATTCTGTTGTCCCTTTTCCGAAAAGGATCTGGGATGCCTCAACTGCCGCATTATACTCGTCGCGTGAATGGACCATGACAGTCATCTCCTCAGCCAGGCGTTTCTGAAGGATCCTTTCATGAGGTGCCCTTTTATGATCTTCGGCAAGGCCGTCAATTTCATTCCTGCCAAGCAGGGTGAATATCTTAATATACCTGGATGCATCCTCGTCGGATACATTTAGCCAGAACTGGTAGAATTGATACGGAGATGTTTTATCAGGGTCGAGCCAGACATTTCCCGATTCGGTTTTTCCGAATTTGGTCCCGTCCGATTTCGTGATGAGCGGACAGGTCAGGGCATATGCCTCACCGCCGGTTTTACGCCTTATAAGCTCAGTGCCCGTTACAATATTCCCCCACTGGTCCGAGCCGCCCATCTGCAACCGGCAGCCCAGACTGTTGTAAAGATGAAGGAAATCGGTTCCCTGAACCAGCTGGTATGAAAATTCGGTAAACGACATCCCCTCCTTTGCTTCAGAACCGAGTCTCTTTTTGACCGAGTCTTTTGCCATCATATAGTTTACCGTGATGTGTTTTCCGATCTCCCTGATGAATCCCAGAAATGAGTATTCCTTCATCCAGTCGTAATTATTGACCATCACCGCCCTGTTTTCTTTGTCGGCGCTGAAATCAAGGAATTTCGAAAGCTGTTTTTTAAGACCCTCTTCATTCCGTCGCAGGGTTTCCTCATCGAGCAGATTCCTCTCTTCCGATCTTCCCGAGGGGTCACCGATCATCCCTGTAGCGCCCCCTACCAGGGCAACGGGTACGTGTCCGGCACGCTGGAAATGAACCAGCAGCATCACCTGTACCATATGGCCTATATGAAGCGAGTCGGCAGTGGGATCAAACCCGATATACCCCGTAATGACCTCCTTGTTCAGCAGTTGTTCGGTACCGGGCATAATATCATGGATCATGCCCCTCCATTTCAGTTCATCAACAAAACCCATAAAAATATTTTATGAAATGCAAATATAGCAAACAGGCTTATATAGTTTCACCCTCAGGCTTCTTTTTAAGCCTGTCGAAACTTTTACCAAGATCCCCTTCACCGATCAGGGGAAAAAGAGCCGGTGCAATATCGGCAATAGGACTATAGAATTTAGATCGTTCAATTGTGTCTCTGGGAAGGAAATGATGTTTGTCATCAATCGCATTAAGAATGACAAAGATTACGCTCAGGATCAGGGCAGTTTTGAAGAGTCCGAAAACTATCCCGAGGAGCCTGTTCAGGAAACCAAGTGAGATGGCGCTGACAAACCTATCAACCAGTAATCCGATGAAATGAATTATTATAACAATCACAACAAAGGTAATTGCGAATGCTATTATCCCCACGTATTTCCCTGTCATATCAAAATAATCATAAAGCTTTTCCGCTGTGAAGGCAGAAAATTTTATCGCTCCCCATATACCCAGAATAAGGGCAAGAAGTGACGCGAGCTCCTTGATCAGGCCGTCGATGAATCCCCTGGCAAGACCAAAGACGAGGAGGATTATAATAACAAAATCGATCCAGTTCATTGGTTTATGATTTTGAGTATGAAATTAGTAAAGTTTAGGGATTTGAATGCCAAAAAAAAAATATACTTTTGCAGACCAATGCAATTGGCCATATAGTTCAATGGATAATGAGGCCCCATAGTTCAATGGATAGAACGGAGGTTTCCTAAACCTTAAATTCAGGTTCGATTCCTGGTGGGGCTACTAAAACAGAGTGAGAGTGAGAGCGAGAGCGAGCACTCTCATTCTGTTTTAAGAATTATCTTTCAAGGTCTATGGCCTTCTCTGTCAGAAAAGATCTGATTTCGTCCTCTGAGGGTATTCCCGTTTAAATTCTTTTACAAGCGGTAAAAGTTTGAGCTGATTATCCGAAAAAATTTCTTTATGCATATCTTTTAAAATATATTGAGAAGAAATTGTATATTTCAGGATAATAATTAAGCTTTCTTCTTTCCTGAGCAGCAAAGAAAATCTTTGCAGTTTCCTTTACTCCCAAAATCCTGATCATGGTCTTGACATCCTCGATTGACCCATAGTTCAGGATAAATTCCACAATCACATCAGGACTAAGATCTTCCTTCTTATCCTCCGGAATATACCAAAACAGGGAGCTGTGGCGGCGAATAAAGTCTTTAAACTCAGGACTGTTCATGTTATGATAAAAGAATAAAAATACTGAAAATTTGCCGTAAGATCAAATGATCATCTGATCTCAAATTCCTTTTCTGTCTAGGATTTCCTTTGGCACCACTCCTGATCTTTCCGCCCATTTTTCAAACGACTCAATCATTTTCGATTTCTTCAATCCTTGCAACTCCCATAGAGACCCTGTATTTTCCGTTTGTAGCTGCAAATCCGTCACCATCGCCCCATATTCCATACTGGTGGTCATCGTCTGCCCAGGTAAGCTGGAAATTGTCACTACCCTGGGCATGGCGCCGGTGGTTTGTCCAGTCTATATCCATCCCGGAGATAATCTGGCTTTTAGGATAAGGAGGTACGGGTACCGGGTTAACTTCAGTAAGCCTGACAGACTTAATAAGACCTGCATCAAGTTTCTTCTTTTCTTTTAAGATAAGTGTTATCCTTTCACTACCTGCCCTGAGCTCCAGGTTACCGGCAGTCATCCATGTCCATGTCCTTTCCACTGATTCGCTGCGCTTAACATAATCGCGATCAGGAAGTATCTGTGAATCAAATGGCTTATTAATAATGAAGCTGACTTCAGAAGATCCAGACCTCAATATGAAAACACTGCCAGTTTCACTTTCAGGACACCCATATTGCAATTCGGCCTTATAAACGGCTGAAGTATTAATATTAAGCGTCCATGAGATTGAATCACCGTTTTGAATCCAGTTCTCAGTGTGAGACTGATTTGGATGTATGCTCGAATACTTAATTTTTCCTGACAGCACAGCGTCCTGAACAGGAAGAGTGAAACTCTTTTCTTCAGCAAATCCTGCTTCAATCGTTGTAACAGGCTCATAGGCTGAAATCAGTTCAGTATTATGGTTCACAAGTTTTGCGAGAAGCGAATTGCCAATATCAGACCCTTTAGAAAATAGATCATTTTTTTGGCCCGGATCACTTTTCAAGTCGTAAAGCATTGTATCCCTGAGTGTAAGAACCAGCCGGTAGCGATCATTCCTTACTGAACTATTGCAATTCTTAAGCACCTGGTTTCCCTGCCGCGAAAAGATAAGTCTGTCAAATTCTTCCCCTTTCCCGTTAATAAGCGGGGAAAGATCTTTTCCATCAATCGACTTAAGCGGATCATATTTAATACCGCATAGCCCCAGAAGAGTTGGCATGATATCAATATCCTGGGCAAGCTGCTGTTTAACTCCTGCCCTGATCTTGCCCGGCCACTTAATATAAAAAGGTACCCTCACTCCTCCCTCATCCACAGATCCTTTTCGCCCCTTCATTCCACCATTGTACCGCTCAGTGTTTGGGCCATTATCGGAAAGGAAGATCACGATTGTGTTCTCTGCAAGTTCAAGTTCATCAAGCTTTCCCAGTATCTTTCCTATGTTTTCATCCATGTTCTCCACCATTCCGTAAACCGAGGCTAAGGTGGAGTCAAGTCCTGCCATATATTTTTCGAAATACCCTGAAGGGACCTGGAATGGAGAATGAGGAACGTTATAAGGAATATAACAAAGAAATGAGTTATCCTTGTTCCGTTCAATAAAATCGAGAGCTTTTGCAGTAAAGTAATCACTGGCGTACCCTTCAGATTGTTTTTCTTCGTCGTTATGAAGATAGAAGGCATCAAAATAGTAGCCCAGGTGTCCAACCGGAAATCCAACGAACTCATCAAAGCCCTGCCTATTGGGATGCTGGGGATAGTATCGTCCGTTATGCCATTTACCAAAACAGCCAGTTGTGTAACCGTTATTCTTAAGAACTTCGGCTATTGTGATTTCATCTGTTCGCATGTTTTCATATCCCCTTGTCACAGATGAGACTCCCGTTCGCAGGAAATATCTGCCGGTGAGCATTTCGGCACGTGTGGGGGCACTGAGAGGACAAACATAAAAACGGTCAAAACTGAGGCTTTCCGATTTAAGCCTGTTTAGAACCGGTGTTGAGATAAGGTCGTTACCGTTTGCATTAATATCTCCCCAGCCCATATCGTCGGCAAGTATTACAACTATGTTCGGTTTTTTGCTTTCGGCCGGTCCGTTACAGGCAATCAGAGTGGCAGTAATTCCTGTCATGCAGATTTCAAATGTTCTTCTTCTCTTTTTCATTTTCTGTACTTTAAATTAGTTTCAAACTTCTTTAAAGTATTTTTTAAGATTAAATTAAGGCTGCCACCTGTCGGGTTTGCGGTCAAGTTAGCAGTTGGTGAATCTCATACCGGTTTCACATCCTGTGCAAGAACCGCACCGGAATCGAGTAGCAATGAAGATAGGCCTGTCAATCGTTATACAAGAGATTTTACTCAATCTTTTCTATTTCAACGTATAAGGGCAAAATCCTTCTCCCGCCTGTTAAAT
>Ga0105101_10001484_pt1 | contig 10253 bp, 5 predicted proteins | sample PPLLak21cMay2015_2_FD_87037 | JGI IMG/M metagenome (GOLD analysis project Ga0105101, IMG submission 87037) | Freshwater sediment microbial communities from Prairie Pothole Lake near Jamestown, North Dakota, USA - PPLs Lake P8 Core (1) Depth... | ecosystem: Environmental > Aquatic > Freshwater >...
ATCGACATGGTAAAGAACCACCTGAATCCCAGGCTGATTGACATTAGAACCGAGAAAATCCGAATTCTGGAAGAGGCAATCAATTCCGATCCGCTTTTACGGATCAAGTATTCCGCCAAGATCGCAGGAATATCCAATTCATGGAAGAAATGGCAGGGAGAGCTCCTTGGACTGGAAAGAATGAGGACAATAGAGAAAAAGCAGGAGTACGAATCAAATCTGTCAAAATGGATCGAAACCGACCCGGCAAGGCAATCTAAATATGGAGGCATCCTGCCGGCGTACAGGGACTTATATGCCGGACTCAGCGAGTATATGCTGGTTAACAATTTTACAGGCGAGGTTATGAATGGTGTTGAGGCGATAAATTTTTCAAAGGGCATAAAAGGGCTTATCGATCTTTACGAAAGAAATGCGCCTGTGGAGGAAATAGATAATTCAAAGGCAGTTTTAACTGCCTCCGCGGAAATGTTTTTCAGGGATTACGATAAGGAGACCGACAGGAAATTATTTGTTTCCATGATGACATTCTATGGAGAAGATCTTGATATCAAATGGCAGATTCCTGAATACCTGAAACTTAAAAATTCGTGTAAAGGTGATTTTGAGAAGATTGCAGGGAAGCTGTACGACCGTACAATTTTTTCTGATGAAGTCAGGTATGTTTCTTTCATAAAAAATTTCAGTCAGGCATCGGCCGCAAAGGTAAAAAAGGATCCTTTTTATATCCTGGCCGGTGGGACAGGTGATTTTATCACAAAGAATGTAAGGCCTGAACTTCTACGATTAAACGCTGAGATCCAGAAGCTTAATAAGAATTATATGCTGGCTCAGATGGAGTTTGAAAGCGATCGGGTTTTTTACCCCGACGCCAATTCAACCCTGAGAGTATCGTATGGGACCGTTAAAGGGTATTATTCACGGGATGCCGTATATTTTACCCATTATTCAACCCTGAAAGGGATAATTGAAAAGGATAATCCTGAAATCTATGATTACGATGTTCCCGACAAGCTGAAGGAGTTGTTTGCGGCGCGCGATTACGGGCGTTATGCTGTAAACGGAGAGATTCCAGTCTGTTTCATTGCAGATAACCACACAACAGGAGGTAATTCCGGGAGCCCGGTTATAAACAGTGAAGGTCACCTTATTGGCATTAACTTCGACAGGGCATGGGAGGGCGTTGCAAGTGATATGTCGTTTAATCCCGGGCAGAGCAGGAATATAAGCCTTGACATCCGGTACGCCCTGTTTGTAATTGACAAGTTCGCAGGTGCCGGGTATCTGCTTGATGAGATGACGATTGTTGAATAGCCGCTCCCGGATTCAGGTGCTCACTCCCTTTTCCCCCTCCCTGGTTAGTAAAGAAGCATAAGCCGGAAAAAATAAAATACGTATTATAATACGTATTAAAATACGTATTATAATACGTATTTCTGTCATAAGATGAGCATCTGCCCATTTATTCGGACCAGCAAGTTTATCTAGTATCCCTTGATGGTTTTCAGCTTGTCAGCATAACGCTGGTAAACAGCCTCCTGCGCAGCGATTAATTCCCTTAGCTTTTCCTGCTGTCTTTCATTCCTGGGGATATCACCTGTATCCTTGTCGATATCGGAATCAGATCTGTTTATCTTGTTTTCGGAGGATTTTATTGAGTTTTCAGCTTTCTTCTGCCTCTTTTCAAGTTCTTTGATCATTTCTGCCTTTTCTTTCTGGGCAGGACCGGCTTCCATTGTGCTGATCAGTTGATTTTGTTCGGTAAGGGCAGCTGAAACTGTTGCAAGTTCAGCCTGCTGCACCGCAATATTTTCCTTCTCGCTGATAATGTTACTATTGTTCGACTGGACGGATTTCTGCATACGTGATTTTTCATTTTCAAGCGATGACAGCTCTTTCTGGAGATCCTTCAGTTTTCTCTCCTCTGCATCTGCCTGATCTTTGACAACATCGATATACCGGGCTTTTGAAAACTCCTTGAGATAGTTCTGGGCTTTTGCAAATACCGCCTCGTCCACTCCTCTTTCAATGTACTCGTCTTTTTTAAGTTCAAATGAAGCGTAGAGCTGCAGCATTGAATCCCGCTCAACAAGTCTGCTGTAAACATTGACGGGATTGGGACTTATGTCCTTTATTTTTGCACCGAAGATCGACATTTCGTTATTCTCAGTAACTACTCTGGATTTTGTCCCTCCCTGAAGGTCCTTTATCCATTCCTTAAGGGTTTTTTCATATCCCGCTTCCGGTATTGTTACTGATAAGCCTGGTAGCACGCTGTTGCCAATTTTCAGGCTGTCTTCAGAAACGAGAATTGGTTCCTGCGCTTTAATACCGGCAAACGGGATTAAAAACGCAATAAAAATAAAATGGGTAAAATTTAGTTTCATAGCATATTCTGTTTGATTTGTAACCACGTTTATTGTATAAATTTACGAAAAATTAACTAAACAAATTCCTGAAATTTGAGTTTAGTATATTCAAATATGGTGCCAATGTTAATTAGTTATAATTCAGTACTGTAATAAGCCTCTGGAAATTTTTTCCCGGTTAACCAGTTAGTCGCCGCAATCAATGCAATAGGTGTTGTGCCTGATCTTTTGGAAGCACTCCCTGCCCTCGCTGAAGGAGAACCACGCAAGTCCGATTGCTCCGATACTGTCGATGTAGATAAATCCCGTGAGTTCATAAATTAGACTGCTGATCAACAGGATTACCGACATGTAAATGCAAACCCTTGTACATTCGGCATCGGCAAGTATTGCATCCGACTGAAGCTTTTTGCCTGTCCTTAACTTGCCCAATATCAGCAAGCTCATTGTGAGAATTGAAACAGCTGAAATCACTACACCCCAAAAGGTTGTTTCAGGCTCGTGTTTTACTGCAATATTATAAACTCCGGAAATCACAAGGCCTGCGGCCAGTATGTAAAATGAGACTCCTGTTATGCTTAAGGCCCTGTTTTCAAATGCACTTCGTGAAGATCCGGAATTGCTTTTCACGCGGAGGACCATATGGGCGATTCCCACACCGGAAATAACCTCCACAAAGCTGTCGGTACCAAATCCGAAGAGGGCAAGGCTTTCGTCGGCAAACCCAAGCAACATTGAAACCAGTCCCTCGATTATGTTGTAAACTATGGTAACAATCGCCAGGATAAAGGCTATCCTGTAAAGTTTCGGTCTGTCGGCAGTTAAGGAAACGGCACTATCCATATCATTTTTCAAGTTCCTTTTTCAGGTTTGTCAGCCCGTTTTCAAGGTCTTTCCCCAGGAGAGCATCCATATCCATGAAAACTAGTGACATATTCATTGGATACTTCATCTTTCCGAAAAAGCCCCAGGTAACCTTTGTGGCTGCTTCACTCTCACCGGTAAGCTCGAGGAAGGCATAATCAGTCGATTTCATTGGTTCAAAAAAACGGATCTCATAGTCAATCCTTTTTCCTTCAGTCATCTTTTTGATCTCCTGTTCGCCTTTTCCGGCTTCCTTATTTGAGCTGTCCCATGCTGATACAAATCCTTCGGATGCATCTGTTCCCCTGAACTCTCTCTTCATATTGGGATCTATTTTACTCCAGACGCTGTAGTTATCCTGGTTTTTAAGGTATTTTACATAGTCGTACACTTCCTGTTTCGGAAGATTTATGCTTATTGTCCTTTGAACGGAATACTCTTTCTTTACGAACAGAGCGGACACCAGCACGATAACAATGATCGCGATTAGCGTAACGGCAAAATACTTGAGAAATTTTTTCATATAGATATGGCTTTAACAGTCTTCATGTAAAATTTAAACAAACTTCTGGGGTTAATGTTTCAATTCGCCCTTGCTATGATGACCGCCGCCCATTATTTTTCCTCTGTGAAATTCGTGAAACAGGGAAACAGGTCCCGGAACAGGAGAAGTTTATGAAATTCAGATAAATTTTCTTTCCTAAAACAAAAAAATTGCAGTCGTAGTTTTAAAAATTGCTATCTTTCATTTGTAAATTTTTTGATAATGATCAGAATTGTTGCCGATGATAAAATTCCGTTCCTGAAGGGGATTTTGGAGTCATTTGCAAAAGTCACCTGGCTGCCCGGTAAACAGATTAACAGAGATGCTGTTATGGATGCTGATGCCTTGCTGATAAGGACACGGACCAAATGCAACGCTGACCTGCTTGAGGGAACGGCAGTTAAATTTATCGGAACCTCCACGATAGGTTTTGATCATATTGATACTGCCTATTGCGAAGCAAACAATATAAGGTGGACCAACGCCCCAGGTTGCAACTCCTCATCTGTTCAGCAGTACATTGCTGCAGCGCTCCTTAAGATATCCTCTCAACCCGGTTTTGACCTGAGGAATAAAACACTTGGTATAGTGGGCGTTGGAAATGTTGGTTCGAAAGTCGAAAAGCTTGCGGGGATACTAGGTATGAAGGTTCTGCTGAATGACCCTCCCCGTGCGAGAAAGGAAAAGAAGAATGACTTTGTCAGACTGGATGAACTCCTGGCGGCATCCGATATCATTTCACTGCATGTCCCCCTTAGTATGACCGGAAATGACAAAACCTGGCACCTCTTTGATCATGATATTTTCAACAAGGTAAAGACGGGAACCTGGTTTATAAATTCCTCGAGAGGCGAAGTTGTCAATACCGAAGCTTTGAAGGAAGCTCTTGTCCATGACCGGCTTGCGGGCTCAGTGATAGACGTTTGGGAAAAGGAACCGGAAATTGATATTCCGCTCATGCATATGTCATTTCTGGCCACTCCGCATATCGCGGGATATTCAACCGATGGTAAAGCCAATGGAACTGCAATGACTGTTAAGGCGTTATCCGAAGTGTTTGACATACCTTTGGCTGGTTGGTTCCCTGCCGAGATTCCTGTTCCCGCCGAACCTGAACTGATAATCGACAGCAACGGGAAAAGTGATGCGGAGATAGTAAGAAGAGCTGTAATTCACTCATACAATATTGATGAGGATGATGTCAGACTGCGGTTCGATCCATCCCGTTTCGAAAAAGTGAGGGAAGAGTATCCACTCCGAAGGGAATTCCCTGCCTATTCCGTAAAGCTGAGAGGTGGTTCACCAGAGGTCAGGGAGAAACTGAAGGAGTTGGGATTTAAAGTGCTGTGAAAACCGAAAAAGTGCGACAGCACAGGGGCATAACGGCCTGACGGTTGCAGTGGGGGATTACAGGTTAAATTTGCAGTTTGCCAATGTCAAAACTAAGTTTCAACCGCAGGGATTTTACAAGAAAGGCTGCTTTTGCAGGAGCAGGTATAGCTGCAGGCCCTCTTATTCAGAATCCGGAAATAATCAAACAGCAAATCCTGAATCCTGTTTACGCCAGAAACCTTAAAATCAGTCTTAATGCATTTTCCTTTGACAAGCCGCTGCGAGCCGGAACAATGACAATTGACGACCTGCTTGATTACTGCGCAAAGACCGGCTTTGACGGGGTTGATCTTACCGGTTATTATTTTCCCGGCTATCCGGCCGTACCAACTGATGAATACATTTATCATGTAAGGCAGAGGGCATTCAGGCTTGGGATTGAATTAGGCTGTACCGGAGTCAGAAATGATTTTACCTGGTCTGATCCGCTAAAGAGGGAAGAGGAGAAGAAGCTGGTAAAGGAATGGGTTATGGTTGCTCATAAACTTGGTGCTCCAGGGCTGCGTATTTTTGCAGGAAACCTTTCCAAAGAAAATTTCCCGTGGGAAGAGAGGGCAAAATGGATAGCCCATGATATCCGGGAATGCGCGGAGTATGGTAAAACCCATGGAGTTATGCTGGCTCTGCAAAATCACAATGATTTTTTAAAGACTTCTGCCGATGTTGACCGGATGCTGAAACTCATCAATTCCGAATGGGTTGGTCTGATGCTGGATATTGGAAGCTATCATTCAGCCGATCCTTATAAGGACATTGCGGCCAATTCCGGACATGCTATAACCTGGCAGATGAAGGAAAAGGTTTTTGTTAATGAAACGCAGGTTGATACCGATTATAACAGGATCATCGATATTGTATTACAATGCGGATACAAGGGCTATCTTCCCCTTGAAACCCTCGGTGATGGTGATCCTTTTACCAAAGTGGAAATACTGCTTAAAAAGGTCCGCAACGTTATGTCAGAAAGACTTTAAGGCCTTTTACCTTTATCAGACTGTCACCTTTTCCCTGATCGCGGCAAACTCCTTCACCTGGAATACAAATGCCTGAAGCCTTGTATCAAGAGAAACAGAATCCTGCCCGTCATAGGCAATATTGATGAAAGGCATGTTATCATGATCCTTCCTGAATGAATCGCTGACTGAAGCCACAACAGTACCCGGCATACAGGTGAATGGCAGGATTGCGGCCAGACCTGAAACACCTCTTTTTGTCAGGGCAACTGATGTCCCCATTGCAATTGGAGGATCTCCGTCGTAGAACTCATTCACATATGTATTGCATAGTTTCAGCATTTCGTGAAGTGATACATCCTTTTCATGATCGGTGAATTCCTTGATCCCTCTCAACAGTGAATTCGCAATAACATCCTGGCCGAAGCCCTGAATTTTGGATTTAATAACTCCCTTATAGTCATTTTTCCACTTGCTGTCGCGGGTGAACCGGTATGTGGAATAGTAGATCCATTCGGAGAATGGTCCGATAACTACTTCAACTCCAAGATCTTCAAGCCTGTTTGCAATATTGCCGTTGCATCCGGCATTATCGCGCATGAATATCTCCCCGATAATGCCCACAACAGGTCTTCTCACGCTCTTATCGACCTTTATTGCCATGAAATCAGCAGCTATTCCTGCCAGGACTTTATGGAGTCCGCGGGCGCCTTTTTCAATGCATCTCTCGAGCCGGTGGATTGAATCCTGATAGAGGCGTTCCGATTCCCCCTTATTGATCTCATAGGGTCTTGTTTCCCTGTAGATCTTCCTTATATAATCTGCTACGATAAATCCCTTCCAGGCATTGATCCTGAACTTCTGGCCATGCTCCCCGGCGACGTCTTCGTAAGATGTATCATTTGAAGGAGTTATCAGCTCTGCCTTCTCAAATCCCAAACGGTCGAATAATATCCTGTGAAACTGGTTATATTGTCCAAACCGGCATGGTCCGTTATGATCGGGCATGAAGAAACTCATTTTTGAAGGGTCCGCCCCGGGTTCCTGTAATTTTTTTATAAAGCTTCCGGTCGTACAGATCATCGGGAAACACTCCTTGGAAGAGGTGTATTTCCTTCCGATGGCCAGATCCTCTTCATCCTGCATCGGAAGCACCTCCGAAGGAACACCTATACTGCGTGCGGCAGCAGCAAGCATATAAGCGCCGTCGTTCATATATGGAAAATACAGTATCCTGTCTTTTGGAGGAGATGCCGGACTGGGACGCGGCCTGAAGATGGTTACATCTTTTTTCTCATTCTGTTCAGAGCCTCTAAGGCTATCAAGGAAAGCTTCAATTCTTGTCACCATACCTGCATCGGCAGAATGTTCGTCAACCTCAAGATGGAGGAATGGTTTCCCTTTCAACTCCTCAGTAACATAATGCCATATGAAGGAATCCGGGCCGCACCTGAAATTGCTCAGATAGACTGCATACAATCCATCAGTTTTTGCAACATGCTGGGCTGCAGCAATGATCTTCTGCCCGTTTGGCCAGTACATATTCCGGTAATTGACAAAAATATTGTAAGGAGTCAGGTCCAGCATATCTATCGGAATAGGCATTACATTCTGGGTGATAAGCTTTTCGATCAGGCCCAGGTTCAGATGTGGATCGCCGCTGTTATAGGGTTTCCCCAGCAGAACAACGGGCCTGCAGTTTTCGGGGATATTTTTGAGGACTTCCGTTCCATAATCCACAAGGCTCTTTTCGAATGCCACCTGAACTTCATCAGCCTTATAAATGGCCTTTTTGATCTCTTCCTTCCCCAATCCGAATTTATCATTGAAATAGGTGGTCATCTCTTTCACCAGGGCGCGCTCAAAGAATCTGAAATGGAGTGTGGGCACCAGCAATTTTGATTCATCAATTTTTCCCTTCAGCGCAGCCTTGACCATAAACGGATAAGTCTGAACCCATGGGCAATTGCAGTTGAAGGTTTTGTTCCCCTCGCGGAATTTGGCATTTACTATAAAGGGCAGAAAGATATAATCAACTCCTTTTTCGATCAGGTCAATTACGTGACCATGCATCAGTTCGACCGGAAGGCATGTTTCTGTTGTCATCGTTTCAATCGACTGAGTGACAAGGGCTTTATCCGACTCTCTTGAAAGGACAACATTGAACCCGAGCTCCTCAAAAAAGGTACGCCAGAACGGGAACTGCTGGTAAAAGACCATCAGAGCCCTGGGTATACCGATTGTAGCAGTTTTTACACCCTCCTTTTCCTTAAATCCGTCCATCAGCATTTCCAGCCTCTTGTTGAAAAGGTTAGGGATATTATTTGCCACTTTTTTCCGGCCGTCCGTTTCATATCTTTCACAACGGCCTCCATAAAACAGTGATTTCTTTTCACCGGTAATCTTAACTTTTCTTATCTCACAATGGTTTGTACAGCTCTGACAGACAAACCGGCTTATATCATAGGTTGCGTTACGCATCCCAAAGCCTTTGAATGTGGTTTTCTGCTCTTTGGTCATGGATCTTTGGGCAAGAATAGCTGCACCAATTGCACCTGTAACATCAAAATGGGGCGGAATAATGATTTTCTTACCCAGCACCTGTTCAAATGCTGCCACAACAGCCTTGTTATTTGTAACACCTCCCTGGAAAAAGATCTTATCCCCGATCCTCCTGTCGGCGACTACCTTCTGAAGGTAATTGTATACGATTGAATAGGCAAGTCCGCCTACCAGGTTTTCGTTTCTGGCACCCTTTTGCATGAATGAGTTAAGGTCCGACTCCATAAAAACGGTACACCGGTCGCCCAGTTTAACGGGACATTCTGAATTCAGGGCCATACATCCGAACTCCCCGACAATATTGATATTCAGTTTTTCGGCCTGCTCCTCAAGGAATGATCCTGTTCCTGCGGCGCACACTTTGTTCATTTCAAAGTCGACCACCACACCATTCTCGATGCTTATGTATTTAGAATCCTGGCCTCCGATCTCAAAAATTGTGTCAACCGTCCGGTCGTAATCTATCGCAGCTGTAGCCTGAGCGGTTATTTCATTCTGTATGGTGTCGGCACCGATAAAGTCGCCGGTCAGGTACCTGCCTGATCCCGTAGTTCCTGCGCCGATTACTTCCACCCTGTCGCCGACCTCATCATAAATTTCAGTCATCCCTTTCTGGATAGCTTCCAGGGGTTTCCCTGCAGTTGGAAGGTAACGCCTTGCAATGACCTTATGATCAGGATCAATAAGGACCACATTTGTACTAAGCGATCCCACATCAATACCAAGGTAAACCTTTATCCTGCCTTCCCCGTTTGATTTAAAATGGACAACTTTATCATAAATTGCTTCCGATTCCTGTAACTGGGGGAGGCTGTTAAATGAGGTCTGGTCCTCTGAAAGGTACTTTTCCAGCTTCTGCATCCCCTTGAAATGGTTCATCTCGAGCCCGTTGGAGCGAGCATACATAACAGCTCCAATAGCACCCATCGATGCGTGATGCTCAGGTATAATGAGTTCATCCTCCTTCAGGTCAAGGATTTCCCTGAAAGCCCTGACCATTCCTATATTTGCAGCCACACCGCCTGAGAAAATAACTGGTTTCTTAAACTCCTTGCTTCTGGCTACATTACTGCGAAAATTTCTGGCAAGTGCAAAGCATAATCCTGCCACAATATCATGGAGCGGGGTTGCTATCTGCTGATGATGTATCATGTCGCTCTTGGCAAATACGCTGCACCTTCCGGCAATTCGCGGCGGGTCGACAGACTTTAACGACATTTCTCCAAACTCCCTGATAATCGGAACTCCAATTCGCCGTGCCTGCTGATCCAGAAAAGAACCGGTCCCGGCAGCACAAATACTGTTCATTTCGAAATCAACCAGTCTCGAATGCCCGTTTGAAGGGTCCTTCTCTAAAAGTATAAGTTTGGAGTCTTCTCCGCCAATCTCAATAACAGTCTGTGCTTCAGGATAGATCCTGCCTGAGGAGGTTGCCTGGGCAATGATCTCGTTTACAAATATCCCTCCGATAAGATCAATTGCAAGTTTTCCCCCTGTTCCTGTCACAGCGATCCCTGCAATTTTTTCCCGGGGAAGCCTGTCAAGAATTGACTGGAGCCTCTCTCTGAG
>Ga0105101_10001488_pt1 | contig 10242 bp, 14 predicted proteins | sample PPLLak21cMay2015_2_FD_87037 | JGI IMG/M metagenome (GOLD analysis project Ga0105101, IMG submission 87037) | Freshwater sediment microbial communities from Prairie Pothole Lake near Jamestown, North Dakota, USA - PPLs Lake P8 Core (1) Depth... | ecosystem: Environmental > Aquatic > Freshwater >...
ATTTCCTGATTTCTTTGTCATTCCCGGATAACAAAACACCCGGAACTTTCATTCCTTTATATTCAGCAGGACGAGTAAAATTTGGTGCCTGTATTTTTTCTCCATCCTGAAAAGAATCATTCAGTGCAGATTCACTATCATTCAGAACACTAGGTATCAACCTTACAACAGCATCAATCATTAAAAGAGCAGGAAGCTCGCCTCCAGTTGCAATAAAATTCCCGATTGAAAATTCATCGGAAGCAAATCTCTGCCGGACTCTATCATCTATATCTTTATAGTGACCGGTAATAAAAATCAGGTTTTGTAAAAGAGAAAGTTTATTCGCGTCCTTTTGGTCAAAAATTTTCCCACCCGGGGATGTGAATATAATTTTATCGTAAGCTCTCTCTTCTAATAACTTCTCAATACATTCGAAGAACGGTTCAGGTTTAAGAACCATCCCGGCTCCGCCGCCGAACGGCTTATCATCAATCTGTTTATGCTTATCATGTGCATAATCCCGAAGATTATGAATATGAATTTCTATCTTACCTTTATCCTGTGCTCTTTTTATTATGCTTGTTTTTAGAGGACTAACAAGCAGATCGGGGACAGCAGATAAAAGATCAATCCTCATCATTGTCGTATAATTCCTCGACCGGCCTTAGGTACAATATTTTTTTTGATGAATCGAATTCTTGAATGTAGTCATGAACAGCCGGGATTAAAATCTCGTTACCGTTTACATCTTTAATAATATAAACATCATTTGATGGTAAGGATAAAACATCTCTAACCTTTCCAATTTCAACATTATTTTTAAGAACAGTACTGCCGATTAGGTCATGAACAAAATAATGACCTTTTGGCAGCTTAATCAAATCTTTATCATCAATAAAAATTTCTTTCCCTTTAAGTATATCTGTACTTTTCCCATCATTAAAATTTTTAAACTTAATTAGAAAATTATCATCAGACCTTTTCAATTTATCAATTAAGAATTCTTTCTTGATTCCAAAAAAATCTATATAGACTTTTTTAAGATTGAAAAGATGTCTAGGAAAGTCTGTAAACAAATTAATTTTTACAAAACCTTCGCTGCCGGAAGCAGAAAGAATTTTAGCAAATAAATAATATTCTTTCACCTAAAAAATCGTATCAAATCCTTAGTCAAGAATTTCAAGGATTGCTCTTTTCCCTTCTTTAGCCGCAATAGCAGTCAATAGTGTTCTCATTGCCTGTGCTGTTTTACCCTGTTTACCGATAACTTTACCAACATCATCTGCCTGAACTTTGAGTGAAAGGACTACCTTTTTATCTTCCGGTGTCTTTTCATCTACTTCCACGCCGTCAGGGTTATCCACAAGATGTTTAGCGATGAATTCGATGAATTCTTTCATAGAAGAAACCTCCTATATTAAAGCCAGGGAGCTTATGATAATTGAGGTACAGAAATCCCAAGGATCTGATGACAATCCGCCGGGCGGATTACATTTGTCAACCGGAATTTTCCTCAGAAGCAGCGCCCTTTACTTCTGCTGTACTTTTTATATTACTTTCTTCTTTAGAAACCTGTTCACCCTTTTGTTCTGATGCCTCTGCTTTTTTTGATTTCTTCTTAGATGTTTTGGTTTTTGATTTTGCTTCCTGCAATTTAGTCCACTTATCCATCTCAGAATTAATCTGTTCTTCACTTAATTTGCGACGTGTCAGCTCCCGCTTTAAGGTAATGCCTTTTTGCTTTAGTAAACTTTTTACCGTATCGCTTGGTTGAGCTCCTTTATTCAGCCAGTATAAAACTCTGTCTTCTTTTATATCAACTGTATGGGGTTTTGTTAAAGGATTATAAAGTCCAACAGCTTCAAGAAATTTACCATCGCGTGGAGACCTGGAATCTGCTGCAACAACTTTATAAACCGGTTGTTTCTTTTTTCCCATCCTTCTTAGTCTTAATTTAACAGGCAATTACTTTTTCCTCCGTTTTTTTCTAATTGAATTTAAGATTATTAATTAAAGAACCTTTCCTTGACATTTGTCCGATCATTTTTTGCATTTCATTAAATTGTTTAATCAGTCGGTTAATATCCTGCACCGATGTACCGCTACCTCTTGCAATTCTTTTACGCCTTGATCCATTCAGAATTTTAGGAGTTGATCTTTCTTCAGGCGTCATTGAATTAATAATTGCTTCAACTTTAATGAGCGCTTTTTCATCAACATTAGCACTTTTTATCTGGGAGCTAATTCCAGGAACCATTGCTAAAATGGATGAAAGTGAACCCATTTTCTTGATTGCTTTAATTTGGTTAAGAAAATCGTCAAAATCAAATTTATTTTTACGTAATTTTTCTTCCAGCTTCCCGGCTTCAATCTCATCAATATTCTCCTGAGCTTTTTCAACTAATGAAATTATATCACCTTTACCTAAAATCCTTGAAGCTAGTCTATCTGGGTAAAAAGTATCCAAATCACTCAATTTCTCACCATTACTGATGAATTTAATAGGTTTTCCAACTACCGAACGAATTGAAAGCGCAGCTCCACCTCTTGAATCTCCATCAAGTTTAGTGAGGATAATTCCATCATAGTTAACAATATCATTAAATGCTTTTGCTGAATTTACTGCATCCTGCCCGGTCATAGAATCAACAACAAACAAAATTTCTGTTGGTTTCGTTATTTCCTTAATCTTCGCAACTTCATTCATCATGTCTTCATCAACATGAAGTCGTCCCGCTGTATCAATTATTATTGTATCAAGATGATTTTCTTTTGCATGACTGAGAGCAAGTGAAGCAGTCTTCAGCGCATCTTTTTCTTCTAATGAAAAAACAGGAACACTTATTTGATTACCCAGCATTTTTAATTGCTCAATTGCAGCGGGTCTGTAAATGTCTGCAGCAACCAGCAATATTTTTCTCTTCTTTTCTTTTAATTTTTTCGCAAGCTTTGCGCTGAAAGTTGTTTTGCCGGATCCCTGTAAGCCAACAATCAAAATTACAGTAGCACCAGACGGATTTATATTCAGTTCAGTTTGATTACCGCCAAGCAGCAAAGTCAGTTCATCATAAATTATTTTTGTGATCAACTGCCCGGGTGAAACAGAAGCAATAACTTCTTTTCCAAGAGCTTTAGCAGAAACATTTTCTATAAATTCTTTTGCAACTTTGTAATTTACATCTGCATCAAGAAGTACCCGTCTGATTTCACGAAGTGTATCGGAGATGTTATTTTCGGTAAGCCTTCCCTGCCCACGAATTTTTTTTAATGCAACATCAAGCTTAAGTGATAAATCTTCAAACATTTTTTATATCATCTCCAAATAACATCAATTCTATTGCGCTTTAAGTGCATTAGCACCTGAAACAATTTCCAGGATTTCCTTAGTGATAGCCGCTTGTCTTTCCTTATTATAAGTTAATTGAAGAGTACGGATCAGTTCTCTGGCATTAGTTGTTGCATTGTCCATTGCAGTCATTCTTGCACCAAGTTCAGCAGCATTAGATTCGAGAAAGATTCTCCACATCTGCGCTTTCAGATGCTTGGGTAGAAGATAATTAAAAATTGATTCCTGATCAGGCTCAAAAATATAATTTGGTTTAATCTTTTTTTCTTCAGAATTATTTTCTTTAACAGGGATAGGAAGAAACTGTTCTGTTACAATTTTCTGCTGAATAACAGATTTAAACTCATTATAAATAATAACAACTTTATCAACCTTGCCTTCAAGATACATTTGAATTAGTTGTTTCGAAGTTGATAAGGCCGAATCATATTTAAGACTATTAAAAATACCTACAGATTGTCCCGCAAGATTATAATTTCTCCTGCTGAAGAATTCGTATCCTTTCCTTCCTGTACAAAACAATAGAGAATTAATTGATTCATTCTTAAGTTTCTCAATATACCTTGCGGATTCTCGTATAATATTTGTATTGAACGCTCCGCATAAACCTCTGTCGGCAGTTACAACAACAACGGCTATATTCTTTATTGTTCTTGGAACGAGGTATTGATTAGTAGTAGCAGCATCTTCAGTTACAAGATGTGAGAGCATAGTATAAATTTTTCTTGCATAAGGCCGGGCATTTATTATTCCCTCCTGAGCTCTTCTTAATTTAGCAGCAGCAACCATTTTCATAGCTTTGGTTATCTGCTGTGTATTTTTAACACCTTTAATTCTTCTCTTTATGTCTCTTAATGTTGCCATCTGATTTTGTTAAGCACTTTTCTTAAAGATTGTTAAAAATTCATCGGCTGCTTTTTTTATTTCTTCCTTAGTTGAATCACTGAGATCTTTTTCTTTTTTAATATTCTCAAAAATGCTATTGTATTTAACAGCAATAAATTCAAGAATTTCTTTTTCGAATTTTTTTATATCATGAAGAGGAATAGAATCAAGGTAACTGTTAGTCCCGAGGTACATACTTACAACTTGTTTCTCGATAGGAACAGGTGAGAATTGTCCCTGCTTCAGAAGCTCAACAAGTCTCGCTCCTTTTGCAAGAACACGCAAAGTAATTTTATCGAGATCAGAACCAAATTTTGAAAAAGCTTCAAGTTCTCTATATTGAGCAAGATCAGTCCTTAATGAACCTGCTACTTTTTTCATTGCTTTAATCTGAGCATTACCTCCAACTCGGGATACTGAAATACCAACGTTAATTGCAGGACGAACACCTGCATTAAACAAATTGGATTCAAGATAAATCTGTCCATCGGTAATTGAAATTACGTTTGTAGGAATGTAAGCTGAAACATCCCCCTGTTGTGTTTCAATAATTGGTAAAGCTGTTAAGCTTCCTCCACCAAGATCATCACTCAGCTTTGATGCTCTTTCTAATAATCTTGAATGCAAATAAAAAACATCGCCGGGATAAGCTTCACGTCCTGGAGGTCTGCGAAGTAATAGAGAGAGTTCTCTGTAAGCAGCAGCTTGTTTTGAAAGATCATCGTAGATTACTAAGGCATGCTTTCCGTTATCACGAAAGAATTCCCCCAGACTTGCGCCGGCGTATGGAGCAATAAACTGAAGCGGTGCAGGTTCTGAAGCTGATGCTGAAATTACAGTTGTATATTTCATTGCATCGTGTTCCTGTAACTTAGCAACAACCTGTGCAACAGTGGAACTTTTCTGGCCAATAGCAACATAAACACAATAAACCGGTTTAATTCCTAATTTAGCTGCTTCTTCAGTATGTGTATATTTTTGATTTATAATTGTATCAATTGCTACTGCAGTTTTGCCTGTCTGCCTGTCACCAATTATTAATTCTCTTTGCCCTCGTCCAATAGGAATCATTCCATCAATCGCAGCTATTCCGGTTTGAAGCGGTTCCTTAACCGGCTGCCTCTGTATAACTCCAAGCGCTTTTCTTTCAATCGGATAAAACTTTTTTGTATTGATATTACCTTTTCCATCAATTGGAATACCGAGCGGGTTAACAACTCTTCCAAGCATCTCTTCACCTACAGGCAAGGAAGCCACTCTTTTTGTTCTTTTTACTGTATCACCTTCTTTTACTAAAGCTGATTCACCAAAAAGAACGCACCCGACACTATCTTCTTCAAGGTTAAGTACCATAGCGAAAACATCATTTGGAAATTCAACCAGTTCACTTGACATAACTTTTGAAAGCCCATATACTCTTGCGATACCATCACCAACCTGCAACACAGTTCCAACGTCATAAATATCTACTTCACTTTCAAAACCGGATAATTGTTTTCTAAGTATTGCAGATATTTCATCAGGTCTGACTTCAGCCATTTTTCTATCCTTTTAAATTCTTTTTTAGTTTAGTTGAACACTACCTTGTAAAAATTCTTTTCTTAAAAGTTCAAGTTGATGTTTTACAGAGGCATCGTAAACAGTATCACCAACTTTAGCTACAAACCCTCCGACGATTGTTTTATCAACTTTAAAATTGAGATACGTTCTTTTGTTAAGAATATTATCAAGCCTGCTTTTTAATTTTGTTTTTTGTTCATCAGTAAAATCGAAAGAGGTTTTCACTTCAACGCTTATTTGTTCTAGCTTTTCATCTTTAAGCTCAAGAAATTTAGCTATTATACTTGGAAGAAGACTCTCACGACTCTTTTCTACAACAAACCTTATAAAATTTATTGAATCCCCTGATATTTTCTCCTGGAAAATTTCACTTAAAATATTTTTTTTCATCTCAAGTTTAATAACCGGGCTTTCAAGAAGATTTCTCAATTGTGAACTTGAGTTAATTGCTGATCGAACCAATTCCATATCTTCAGCTATCTGTTCAAGATTATTTTTCTCCGAAGTTAAATCAAGAAGTGAGTTTGCATAGCGTGTTGATACTTTGGTTTCAGCCATTATTAATTCCTGGTAATATCATCAATGTACCTGTCAACAAGCTTCTGGTTGGAATCTTTATCAAGATTTTCATGCAATATTTTTTCGGCACTCTGAATTGCAATCTCAGCTACCTTTGTCTTTAATTCATTGAAAACATCTTCTTTCTTTTGTTCAATTTCAGCAGAAGCATCCTCAATTATTTTCTTTGCTTGTTCCTTACTTTCTTTAATCATCTGGTCTTTAAGCTTCTCGGCATAAACACGGCTTTGGTCGATAATTTTTTTAGATTCTTCCTCTACCTTTAATAAAGATGCCTGATTTTCATTAAGAATTTTTTGAGCTTCCTCTTTTGCCTGCTCAGCTTTTTCAAGAGATTCTTTTACTGTATTCTCTCTTTCATTTAATGCTGTAAGAATAGGTTTCCAGGCAGTCTTTCTGAGGATTAAAAGCAGAATCAAAAAAGTAATGACAGTCCAAACAACAAGCCCCGGATTGATATCAACCAAGCTTCCACCACCTTCTGATGAAAGCGCAATAACTGCTAAATAAGCTTTAAACATTATTATTCCAACTTTTATTTAAGGAATAAATTTAATTAAGTTTTTACTGCTAATAGAATACAAATTACAAGTGCAAAGAAAGCAATACCTTCGATAAGAGCAGCAGCAATGATCATTGCTGTTCTAATTGGTCCGGCAGCTTCAGGTTGTCTTCCCATTGCTTCTAAAGCAGAAGCGGCAAGTTTACCAATTCCTAATCCTGCTCCAATTACTGAAATAGCGGCGCCAATTCCGGCACCTAACCAAGCTAAATCCATATTTTTCTCCTAAGTTTTTATTTACAGTTATAAGATTTTAATGTTCCTGATGAACTGCCATTCCAATAAACAGAGATGACAGCATTGTAAAAATATACGCCTGAATTACCGAAACTAGTATTTCAAGTAAATAGATAAATAAAGCAAACCCTACAGATACAGGTACAACATAAATTGATTTCATAATAAAAATTAACCCAATTAAAGAAAGAATAACTACATGACCCGCTGTCATATTTGCAAAAAGACGAATGCAGAGTGCAAAAGGTTTAGTGAACAATCCAAGAATTTCTACAACAATGATTAATGGTAAAAGCGGTATCGGCATTCCGGATGGAATTAATCCTTTGAAGTATCCAAAAAATCCATGATTAATTATACCCCCAATCTGTGTAGCAAAAAAAGTGAAACCAGCCAGAGTAGCTGTTACGGCAATATTGCTTGTAACTGTTGCAGTAAAAGGTACCAAACCGATGAAATTGCTGAAGAGAACAAAAAAGAAAACTGTTAAAAGGTAAGGAAGAAATTTTTCATAACCATTACCAATAGATGGTTTCACAATTTCATCTTTGACAAAAACAATGATAATTTCCAGAAAATTAGTTAATCCTTTTGGTATAAGTGATTTTCGATAACTTTTTGCAACCGAAGAAAGTATGACTATCAAAACCAAAGCGACTACCCATAAAAAGACTACATGTTTTGTAATTGATAAATCTAAACCGAATATTTCAAAGTGAGGAAGGTAAACCTTTCCCAGAGGTTCAAAATCCAGATAATCCCCATCCATTATATGATGAAGAATCCAATCACTACCACCACTTCCAGAATGTTGCGCCAGAGTATCTTTTACTATCAAAGTATCAGCAGACATAAACTCAGTTTTTTAATAAATTCAAGTAAAAAACTTCAACTATCATATAAAAAATGTAAAAAATGAAGATTGAAAATATATAACTATTACGATTTATATCCAAAAAAATCAGGGAAATTAAAATAACTGAGAGAAGTAGCAAAAGTCGTATAATCATTGACCCAAATATGATTTTTATAAACGTTTTTTCGCTTTTTTCAATACTGATTTTTGCTGAAATCATGCCTGAAAGGAAATTACATGTTGTGATCCAGAAACCAATTTGAACAGAGAAGAATTCTGAATAAGAAAGGATATCTGCAAAATATAAAATTGAAATACCACCAAAAAAAATCGGAATTATGATTAAAACAATCAGAAAAAATCTTTTTGTTTTAATCATTGACCCGATTTAATAACTTGTTTAATAAAATTATAAAGAGCAGCAAAAACTCCCAGGAAAGAACAAGCTATTGTTAACCATGGGGAAGTATTAAGTTTACCATCGAGCCATATACCTAAGAATGCCATTACTGCAACAGTCACAGCAAGCTGAAGTCCTGAACCGAGGTAAGGAGCATAATCCTTTAGATAATTACCGGAAGTATTCTTCTTACCAGAATCTTCCTTCATAATTATTTTATTAATGGAGGAGGTACATTAGGTTTAATTGTTGATGAACCTTCATCCATTTTGCTGTTACCATCGAATTTAGCGCCGGCTTCTATTACAAGAATTTTTGCTACAAGATCACCTTTTAAAATTGCTTTACCTTCCAGTACAACTTTTTCTTTAGCATTTAGTTTACCAACAACCTTCCCTCCGACGGTAATTATATCGGCATTTATCTCACCGTTAATGTCTCCGCTTTCACCAATAGTAACATTACCGTTTACATTAACATCACCTTTTACTGTTCCATCTAATCTTACATTCCCTTTGCTGGAAAGTTTTCCTTCGATAAGTACACCCGAGCTAATGATTGTTACTTCATCACCATTTTCAAATGTTTTCGGTTTCATCAATTTATCATCTCCTTTTATTGGTTGTAGAATAAATTTTCCGGATTAACCGGTTGCCCGTCTTTCCAAATTTCAAAATGTAAATGAGGTCCTGTTGTTATTTCACCGGTATTTCCGCTCAATGCAATTAATTCTCCCTGGTTAACATTTTCTCTTGGTTTCTTTAATAAAGTTGAACAATGTTTATAAACTGAAATATAACCATCCTGATGATTAATTATAATCATGAAACCATCTTTAACAGTATAATCAGCAAAAACAACATAACCTGAAGCTGAAGAAAAAACCGGAGTGCATACTTTTACAACATAATCAATACCTGTATGACCTTTTTCACTATTAAATTCTCTGCTTATAAAACCATTTACAGGTTTAATGAAGTAGTGAATTTCCAGCGGATCTTTTATAAGAGAATTTAATAAATCTCTAAATACATAAAAAATATTTCCACCTCTTTTTTTCTTTACTGAATTCGAATCTCTCTTTATATATAAAGATTCAAGCAGTGAAGAATCTCCCAGCATTACTGCATATCTTAATCTTTCGTTTGTTGATTTAAGACTCTCCAGTTCTTTTGAAAGAAAAATCATACGGCTATTAAGTTCTTCAATTTTCTGAATTTCCTCAGATGAAAATTTTTTATCGTTAGGAAAAACCATATCGCCAAATGGAGTTATGGAAAAAAATAAATATCCAAGGAGAGCAATTAACAGAGTATATACAAATAGTATGGCAGCGATTTTCGTTAATGAAAATCTCCGGGATTTAGTGCCCGTTGCTGAATTCCCCGGGATAATAAGTATAAAAAAACTACTAAGTTTTTTCAAGGATTCAAAAAATTTCACTTAAAAACTCAATTAAATTTTTTCAATATGTCTTCAAATTTAATTTTTCCTTTGCGAATTAAAGTAAGTTTGCTATTACTCAAATCTACAACGGTTGAGGATTCATGCAACAGATTTTTATCAGAATAAAATATAGTGTCAACTTCAGAACCAAATTCATCCCTGATCATATTCGGATCAACAAAAGGTCTCTCTTCGTTTCTGTTCACACTGGTTGATATCATCGGCATATTAATGGCGTTTAATAGTTTCAGGCAAAACCTGTTATTTGGAATCCTGAAAGCTGCTGTTTCAATATTTAATATTTCAGAGGTTTTTTTATTTAATTTAAGAACTACTGACACCGGGTTCGGCCAGATTGATATTAAAAAATCAAGATGCTTCTCAGAATG
>Ga0105101_10001489_pt1 | contig 10239 bp, 8 predicted proteins | sample PPLLak21cMay2015_2_FD_87037 | JGI IMG/M metagenome (GOLD analysis project Ga0105101, IMG submission 87037) | Freshwater sediment microbial communities from Prairie Pothole Lake near Jamestown, North Dakota, USA - PPLs Lake P8 Core (1) Depth... | ecosystem: Environmental > Aquatic > Freshwater >...
CACGGCCATGCCAATCCCGAGCAGCCCGCCGCGCGCAAGATCGAAGTCCTCGGCGATGCGCGACCATTCGTATCCGAAAACCGATCGACCGAGGGTGACCTCGGCGACCAGCATCGCAGCCAGCCACAGCAGTCCGACGGCGAGGGTTTCGGAGCGCGTACGGGCGCCGATCCAGCGGATCGTGAGCCACGCGACAAGGAGGATCAGCAGCGATCCGATCGCAACGCCGATCTGGCGCGCGCGCCAGTCGCCGATGATCGGCGAGAGCAACATCGTTCGCAGCACGCCGTGCACTACTTCGAGCGCAAAAATCGCGACCCAGACCGCCGAAGCGCGTAACAGCACCATGCCAATTGCTTCACTCCATCGTGTCGCGTCCATAGCCGGCGCAAGGAGCGCGCAGGCGCCATTGGATCAGCGACCCGGCGCGCTGGCTATGATCGCACCCGGAATTCGCCTTGGGGGGTTCAATGCTTCGTTTGCTGTTGCTCATTGCCGCGCTGCTGCCGGCGGTCTCCGCCGCACAGACCCCTGCCGCCGCGCCGCCTCGCGTCGAGGACAACGTCGCGCAGATCCCGCAGACCGCGCTCGGCGCACCGTGGGCCTTCATCGGATACGCAATCACGCCGCCAAGCGATCCGGAATGGTTCGTCACGAACAGCACGCCACGCGGCGGAACGATGGGTCGCCAGCTATCGTCCGGTGGCGAGCACACGGCCGTGTTGGTGCTCGCGAGCGAACTGCTGGACCAGCCGATCGACAGCGATGCCGCCCTGCTCGAGCTCGCGCGCGTACGGCACGCAAAGATCGGCGAGCGCTGGCATGTCGGCATGCACGAGGAGACGATCACCCGTCATGCCGGCACGCGCTGCGCGCGCCATCTGCTCGAGGCGATCGAGCCCGAGGACCGATCGCCGCGCAAGAGTGTGGACAAGGCGAGCGGACAACGTCCCACGCTGATCGTGCGCGGCCTGTCCTGTGTGCATCCGACCGACTCGACGCTGCTGGTCGAGGTCGGCGTGTCGGAGCGCGGACGCGCGACGAAGATGTCTCCCACAATCGAACGCGACGCCGAGCAGGTGATCGCGAGCCTCGCCTTTCATCGTTACAGCGAACAGGCGCTGCAGAGGGCCGCCGAGGCGGCGCGCGTGACGGGACTGGCCGACGCCGAAGCGGTGCTCAAGCCCTACGTCGACGCCGATGCGGCCTGGGCCCGGTTCTTCCTCGCGCAGATTGTCGACCGCGCGAAGCCGCCGCCGGATAACGTCGGCGTCCGGCTCAAGGCCTTGCTCGAACCGGCGACGGAACGCGGGCTCGCCGATGCGCAATGGTCGCTCGGCACGCTGTACCTGCGCGGCGTGCCCGGTCTGCCACGCGATCCGGCACTGGCCGAGGCGCTGTTGCGGCGGGCCGCGGAGCGGGGCAACCCTGGGGCCGCGTTCCAGCTCGGCATCGCGCAGCTCTCGGGCAAGGACGGGATACCCTCCAATCGGCGCGAAGCGCTGCTGTGGATTCAGCGCGCGGCGTTCCGCGGCCAGAAGGAGGCGCAGGATCTCCTGCAGAGCGCGCAGACGAAGCCGGCCGCGCCCGCGCAGAGACCGCCTGCGCCGGCCGCGAAGTAGAGTCGCCGTTCCAGATGCCAGCCATCCGCGCCATTTCCCGTTTGCGCCCCGGATCCCGCAACTCGTCGCGACACGGCTGCGCGTCGAGAGTCTGGCCGCCAGACTTCGGGTCAGAATTCTGGTTCCGGAGGCTGCAAATGTTCAGGAGTTTCGTGCTCGCGACGTCATTGGCACTGACTGCGACAGTGTTCGCGCAGACCACCGACATCTTCAAGGACTTCCCACAGGGCATCGGAAACGTCTTTGTCGTCGGTGGCTCGGGTGCGCGCGTCTCCGGCTCGGGCCACATCATCGAGGATCCGCGGCCGATCACGGGTTTCATGGCGGTGCGGTCGAGCGCGCCGCTCGACATCCGGCTCAAGGCCTCGGATCGCGAGTCCGTGACGGTGCGCATCGACGACAACCTGACGCAGTTCATCGAGACCAAGGTAGTGCCGGGTGAAGTCCCCGCACTGGAAATCAGCGTCACGCCGGACGTGTCGTTCCGGACGCAGAAGCACCCGGTCGTGCTGGTCGAATACAAGGCGATCAATGAACTCGTCGTTCGCGGCCCCGGCGACATCCGCGCCGACCGCCTGAAGGGCGACCAGCTCGCGGTGTCGATCTCGGGCAGCGGCGACGTCCGAATCGACCAGATGGACGTAAACACGCTCGGTGTCTCGATCAACGGCAGCGGCGACTTCCGCGCGGCTGGCCGCGCCGACCAGCAGGGTTACCGCATCACGGGGTCGGGCGACGTTGAAAGCGGCGACCTCGCCGGTCGCATCGTCAAGGTCTCCATCGCGGGCAGCGGCGACGTCGCGGTCAATGCGAGCGAGGAACTGGAGGCGACGGTCAGCGGTTCGGGCGACGTCAGCTATCGCGGCAGCCCGAAGATCATGCAACGCGTCTCCGGCTCCGGCGGCGTGCGCCGGGCAAAGTAGCGGTGGCGATCGAGCGCGCGCTGGCGGAGTCGTTCGCCGCGATCGCGCTCGCAAACGTCGGGACTCCCTACCCGTTCAAGCTGGACCAGGTCATCGGCAGCGACGCCGATGTGCTTGCACCGCGCGCGCTGCACCCGGTCTTCCACGGCAGCTACGACTGGCATTCCTGCGTTCACATGCACTGGACACTGGCCCGGTTGCTGCGACTGCATCCCGATCACGCAGGTGCCGAAGCGACCCGTCGCCATTTCGACGCAACGTTCACGCCGGTTGCCGTCGGCGGCGAACTGGCGACGCTCGCCGGGCCGCATCGGGCGTCGTTCGAACGGCCCTATGGCTGGGGCTGGCTGCTGAAACTTGCCGGCGAACTGCACGCGCTGGCGGTCGATCAACCGCAGGCAACACGCTGGCGCGATGCGCTGACGCCGCTCGCAAACGAATTCGCCGACCGCTTCGTCGGATGGCTGCCGCGCGTCGATCATCCGACCCGCGCCGGCACGCATGGCAACACCGCCTTCGCGCTGCTGCTCGCGCTGGACCATGCGGAAGCGATGCAGCACCGCGCGCTGGTGCGGCTCATCGGCGAGCGCTCGAATCGCTGGTACGGGCGCGACCGTCGATATCCCGCCGACTACGAGCCCAGCGGCGATGATTTCCTCTCCGGCGGGCTCATCGAGGCGGCACTGATGCAACGTGTCGTCGATGGCTGCTCGTTCTCCGACTGGTGGGCTCAGTTCGAGCCTGCGCGTTCGGCGATCGGACACTGGCTGGAGCCGGTGAGGGTCAGCGACGCGCAGGATCCGAAGATCGTTCACCTGCACGGGCTCAACCTCTCCCGCGCCTGGTGCTGGCGCCGGCTGCTGCCCGACCTCGCACCCGATCAACGCACCGTCGTGGAGCGCGCGATAGACACGCATCTGGCCGCCTCGCTGCCGGCCGCGACCCGCGGCGACTATGTCGGCACGCACTGGCTCGCATCCTTTGCGCTGCTGGCCCTCGACGATTCCGCGAACTGACTTTGCGTGACGCAAAGGCCGGGATGACATCGCGTTGACGGAAGTCAAGCCCGCAATTGCTCCACGCAGTGTCATAGGTGTTTCGGGTAGTCTGGACCGAAGCAGGCCGGCCGGAACAGATCGCGGGGGGCGAAGTGGCTGATTGGGATGTGATTGTCGTCGGGTCCGGCATCGGCGGCCTGGCCGCCGCAGCGGCGCTGGCAAAGGACGGCAAGCGCGTACTGGTGCTGGAGCGACACCACCAGCTCGGCGGACTGACGCAGGCGTTCGAGCGCAACGGCTACCGGTTCAATGTCGGTGTCCACTACATCGGAGGCGCTGGAGAGATCGACGGCAAGCCGGGGCCGGCGAAGAAGGTTTTCGACGCGCTGACGCCCGACGGCATTCCGATGGCATCGCTGGGCCGCGTCTACGACCGCGTCCACTTCCCCGGAATGCTGATCGAGTTCGAACATCCGGTCGAACGACTGATCTCGACGCTGCGCGCGCACTTTCCGCACGAGTCCGCGGGCATCGACCGCTACTTCGAGTCGATGCGCGCCGCACGCAAGGCGATCGAAGCGGTGTTCGCGGCGCACTCGATGCCCCAGCTCGTTGCGCGCGGACTGATGTGGTGGAAGGACGACGACATCGAGCGCTGGGTCGGCCGCACGTTATGGGAGGTGATCCAGGATTGCGTTTCCGATCCGAAGCTGCAGGCGCTGCTCGCCGCGCAGTGGGGTGACCACGGAGGACGGCCGACCGTTGCTTCGTTCGCGATCCACGCGGTCGTCATGGAGAGCTACTTCGACGGGGCGTGGTACCCGGTCGGCGGCTCCACCGTGTTTGCCGAACAGTTCGCGCGAACCATCGAGGCGGCCGGCGGCGAACTGCGCGCAAGTGCCGAAGTGGAGGCCGTGCGCGTCAGCGACGAGCGCGTGCAGGGCGTTACGCTCGCCAACGGAGCGCAGATCGACGCGCCGTGTGTGATCTCGGACGTCGGTATCCGCAACACGCTGCGCATGCTGCCATCGAGCGAGGTCAGCTACGAATGGGCGCGCGACGCGCTCGCGATCGAGCCATCGATCGGCTACGTCGGGCTGTATCTGGGGCTGGAAGGCGACATCGCGGCCAACGGCGCCTCCCCGGCCAACGAATGGATCTACGAAAGCTGGAACGTCGACGCGTTGTGGCGCAATCCCCTGATCGAGCCCGATGCGCCGATGTTCTTCGTGTCGTTCCCGTCGCTGAAGGACCCGGCGCACGACCCGGGTCCAGAACAGAGGCATAGCTGCGAAATCGTTGCCTTCGTCGACCCCGATGCCTTCACCGCGTGGGAACACGAGGGAATGAAGCGCGGCGATCCGCGCGATCCGGGCTACCTCGAGCTGAAGGAGAAGATCGAGCTCAACCTGCTCTCGCAGTTCGGGCGGCACTTCCCGCGGCTCGCGCCGATGGTGAAGTTCGTCGCTTCGTCGACGCCGGTGTCGGTCGCCACCTATACCGGAGCGGAGCACGGCGCGATGTATGGCCTTTCCACCGCACCCGAACGGTTCCTCAGCGACGCGCTGCGGCCGCGCACTCCGATCGGTGGTCTCTTCCTCGCGGGCCAGGATGCCTGCTGTCCCGGAGTCACCGGAGCACTGATGGGCGGGCTCATGGCCGCCGTCTCCTTCGAGCCGAAGCTGCTCACGCTGTTGCGCTGAGCAGGGCAAGCAGCCAGGTGAACAGCCGCGATACGATCGCGGCCGTTGCCTTTTGACACGAGCCCGCAGTGAGTTCCTGGCCCCGAATCTGCGCCGCGCTGGCGGTCGCGTCCGCGCTCTTTCCGTCGATCATGCAAGCGGTCGCGCAGTCCTCACCATCGCAGGCAAGCCTGAGCGCTGCCGATGAGACCGCGGCGCGACACTGGCTGCGCCGCACCGCGCAACCGCTGTCGGGCGCCGCGCCGAGCGCGACAGAACTGCAGCCGCTCGTCGATCGCCTGCAGGGCGCACGAGTGATCGGTCTTGGCGAGGCCACGCACGGCACGCACGAGGACTTCGCGTTGAAGGCCGCGCTGATCAAGGCGCTGGTGACGGCCGGCCGCATCAACGCGGTGGCTTTCGAGGCGAACTATCACGGTGGCCGGCGGCTCGATGCCTATGTCCAGGGTGGTCCGGGCACCAGCGCCGACGCGCTGCGCGAATCGGGCCTGTTCTCCTTCTGGGTCACGCAGGAAGTCGCCGATCTGCTCGAGTGGCTGCGCACATGGAACGTCGCGGGCAAGGAGCCGATCCGCCTTGTCGGTATCGATGTGCAGGACGTTCTGCGCGATACCGATGCCGCGCTCGGCTTTCTCGCCGCGTTCGAACCGGCCGCCGTCGAACTGCTGCGCGAGAGCTGGAAACCGATGCTGACCTCGGAATCGCTGCAGCGCCCGTTTGCGGAGCAGGTGCGCGGATGGACGCGCGCGCAATGGGAAGCGGCGTTCACCGCCGCGCAGGTCCTGGAAGACGTGCTGTTGCGCCCGCGCGAGATGATGCGGATGGCTCACGGTTACCGGGAGGCACGCCATGCGGCGCGCGCGGCGCGGCTCGGACTGCAGGTGTTCGAACCCGACGCCGGAGGCGCGCCGAATGCGTCGGCCGGCACCGACAGCGGGCGGGATATCGCGCTGGGCGAGAACCTGCTTGCGCTCGCGGCTTCGCCCGCGCGCGTCGCACTGTGGTCGCATGACAGCCGTGTCGCGCGCGGCGCATACCTCGGCATCACGCCCGCCGCGTACAACACCGGCGATGTGCTTGCCGATCGGCTCGGCGACGCCTATCGCGTCGTCGGCTTCGCCTGGCACCGCGGTGCATACCATGCGCTTGGCAGCGACGCGCAAGGCGGTCCCGATCGAGCGGCCGGATTCAAGGTCTGGCAGCAGCAACTCTCAGGCAACACGCTGGGTGCACTGCTCGCGCGGTCGGGCCCGCCGCGCTACTGGGTGGACCTCATGACCTTGCCCGACGTCTCGTGGTCGCGCAATTGGCGTGCGCACCCGTACGAACGCGGATGGCAGGGCTATGTTCATTCGGAATCCGGGACGGCGGTGCCGCTCGGCCGTGGTGTCGACGTGCTGGTCTTCTTCGACCGGATCACGCCTTCGAAGCTGTTGCCGGGCACCGACCGGAAATGAAACGGGCGATCCTGCTGTTCATCGTCATCACCTATGCGGTGAGCTGGACGATTGCCGAGGCCTACTACCGCCTGATCGGCGCCACGCCCGCGGGCACCCTGATCATGTCGGTCGCGTTCATGTACAGCCCGGCCGTCGGCGCGGTCGTTGCGGTGCGCTGGGGGTTGGGTCAGCCGTTGAAGTGGCTCGGTCCGGTGTTCCGGTGGAGCCCGTGGCTCATCGTGGCCGCGCTGGCGCCGCTGCTCTTTGCGGTCGCGCATGGCCTCGTCGCTGCCGCGCTGCCCCAGATCGAGCTCGCCACCAGCGCCGAAACACTGGCGCGCAATGTGCTGGAGTCGGTGCCTGACGAACAGCGCAGCACGGTCAGCCGGCAACTCGAGCGCCTGGGACCCGACCTTCCGCTGATACTGCTGGCTCAACTGTTGTTCGGTGGCCTGCTGGCCGGGATCTCGATCAATGCGATCGGCGCCTTCGGCGAGGAACTCGGCTGGCGCGGCTTCATGCATCGCGCGCTCGAGTCGAGCGGCTTCTGGATGCGTTCGGCGATCATCGGCGTCGTCTGGGGCCTGTGGCATGCGCCGCTGATCCTGCGCGGCCACAACTACCCCGAGCACCCTCAGCTTGGCGTCGCGATGATGGTGATGTTCTGCGTGCTGCTGTCGCCGTTGTTCGCGCACGTGCGCGAACGCGCCGGCTCCGTCCTCGCGGCCACGTTCATGCACGGGACGCTGAATGCCACCGGCGGCGTGCTCGTCTTTCTTTCCGGCGGCAGCGACCTGATCAAAGGTCCGGCCGGACTCGCGGGCATGCTGGTCCTGCTGGCGGCGAACGCCTGGCTCTGGGTGGCGCGGCGCAGGGCCGCAAGACACGCCGGCGCCGAATATGCACCGGGCACATGAGCTCCGCTGCCGCCAAGCGACCATTGAAGACGGTCCGCGCGAAAACCGACGAATGGCGCGCTTGGCTCGTCGGACACCATGATGCCGAGCGTGAGATCTGGCTCGTCTTCGCGAAGACGAGCTCACGGTGGGGATTCGAGCGAATCGCGGTTCCTGCCGGACTTCGGTATCGTCCCAAGTCCGGACCGGAGAGGGATTCATGGCGACGCGCGCAATGCAGGATGCAATCCCCGCAACGCTCGTTCCGGGCGACGGGATCGGCCCCGAGATCTCGGCGGCTGTCGTCGAGATCCTCGATGCGCTCGGCGGGCCCTTCGCCTGGGAGACCCACGAAGGCGGAATGGCCGCGCTGCAGAAATCGGGCGACCCGCTGCCGGCCGCCCTGCTCGACAGCATTCGCCGCACGAAGCTCGCGCTTAAAGGGCCGTTGACGACGCCGGTCGGCGGAGGCTTCCGCTCCGTCAATGTGCGTCTGCGCGAGGAGTTCAAGCTGTACGCCAACCTGCGTCCCGCGCGCACGCTGATCCCCGGCGGCCGCTACGAGGACATCGACCTCGTGCTCGTGCGCGAGAACCTCGAGGGCCTGTACGTCGGTTTCGAGCACTACATCCCGATCGACGGCGACCCACATGCGGTCGCGATCTCCTCCGGCGTGAACACGCGGGCCGGATCGCGCCGCATCGCCGAGTTCGCGTTCGACTACGCGGTGAAGAACGGGCGCAGGAAGGTCACGATTGTGCACAAGGCCAACGTGCTGAAGGCGCTGACCGGAGTATTCCTCGACACTGCGCTGCAGGTCGCGAAGAAATACGAGGGCAGGATCGAGGTCGATGAACGCATCGTCGACGCCTGCGCAATGCAGCTCGTGCTGAAGCCCTGGCAGTTCGACGTGATCGTGACGACCAACTTGTTCGGCGACATCCTGTCGGACGAGATCGCCGGCCTGGTCGGTGGGCTCGGCATGGCGCCCGGCGCCAATATCGGCGAGGACGCGGCGATCTTCGAGGCCGTACACGGTTCGGCGCCGGACATCGCGGGCAAAGGCATTGCCAACCCGCTCGCGCTGCTGCTGGCCGCCGCGATGATGATCGATCACGTCGGCCGGAAGGATATGGCGCAGCGCCTGCGCAAGGCGATCGACGCGGCGCTGCGCGAGGACGGCGTTCGCACCGGGGACCTCGGCGGAAAGGCAACCACGAAAGACATGACGCAGGCGATCGTGCGCCGGCTCGCCTGAACCGGGTCGCAAGGAACTGAAGTTCAAAGAACAGGAGTCGAGATGAAAGTTCGCGCGGCAGTACTGGAAGCGATGGGAGCAGCGCACCCCTATGCGGAGTCGCGGCCGCTGAAGATCGAGGAACTCGATCTCGACCCGCCGGGACCCGGCGAGATCCTCGTCCGCATCAAGGCCGCCGGCCTCTGTCACTCGGATCTTTCCGTCATCAACGGCGACCGGCCGAGGCCGATGCCGATGGCGCTCGGGCACGAGGCGGCCGGCATCGTCGAGGAACTCGGCGCCGGTGTGACCGACCTCAACGTTGGCGACCATGTGGTGCTGGTCTTCGTGCCGAGTTGCGGTCACTGCATGCCCTGCGCGGAAGGGCGTCCCGCGTTGTGCGAACCCGGCGCGGCGGCCAACGGCGCCGGAACGCTACTGCACGGAGTGCGGCGCCTCAAGCGCAACGGCCAGGCCATCAACCACCATCTGGGCTGCTCGGCGTTCGCGACGCACGCAACGGTGTCGCGCAACTCGGCGATCAGGATCGATCCGGAGCTGCCGCTGACTGAGGCCGCGCTCTTCGGCTGCGCAGTGCTGACCGGCGTCGGCGCCGTCGTCAACACCGCGCAGGTGCGCGCTGGCAGCACGGTCGCCGTCGTCGGCCTGGGCGGAGTCGGACTGGCCTCAGTGCTCGGTGCCGTGGCGGCCGGTGCGCGCCAGGTGATCGCGGCCGATCTTTCGGACGACAAACTCGCGCTGGCGAAGTCGCTCGGCGCGACGCATGTGTTCAATGCCGGCGCAGCGGACGCGGCCGAGGCGATCCGCCAGGCCAGCCATGGCGGCGTCGACTTCGCGATCGAGATGGCCGGCTCGACCCGCGCGTTCGATCTCGCGTACAAGATCACGCGCCGGGGCGGCACGACAGTCACCGCGGGTCTGCCGCCGCCGAACGCGACCTGGCCGATGCCGCCGGTCAACCTGGTTGCCGAGGAGCGCACGATCAAGGGCAGCTACATCGGCACCTGCGTGCCGTTGCGCGACCTTCCGCGCTATATCGAGCTGTACCGCGGCGGCAGGCTGCCGGTGAACAAACTGATGACCGGCACACTCGCGCTGGACGACATCAATCGCGGCTTCGACCTGCTGCACGAAGGCAAGGCCGTGCGGCAGGTCATCGTTCTCTGAGCGGAGTGCGCTCTCGCCACTGAACCGGCGACCGAGGCGGCCGAACTCGCCGATTCCGCCCATTGACGGAGCAACAAGCATGGATCTGACGAATCCCCAATTCTGGCTGGCCGTCCTGCAGATCAGCGCGATCGACATCACGCTCGGCGGCGACAACGCGGTGGTCATTGCGCTCGCGTGCCGCAAGCTGCCCGAGAAGCAACGCAAACAGGGCATCTTCTGGGGCGTGGCGG
>Ga0105101_10001490_pt1 | contig 10239 bp, 8 predicted proteins | sample PPLLak21cMay2015_2_FD_87037 | JGI IMG/M metagenome (GOLD analysis project Ga0105101, IMG submission 87037) | Freshwater sediment microbial communities from Prairie Pothole Lake near Jamestown, North Dakota, USA - PPLs Lake P8 Core (1) Depth... | ecosystem: Environmental > Aquatic > Freshwater >...
CTTTCAGGGATCTTTGAAAAAGATGTGGAAGAGATTGAGAGGCGGCTGACCCCCAAGCCTGCTGAAATCGTTCAACGGATACAGGAGAAAAACTGGTTGACCCTCGTGGGTTTCAATCAAAAGGGCAAGTGAAGTCCTGTCATTCAGACCTTGGACCTTGGACCTTAGACGTCAGACCTCGGACGAAACAAGCAAAATGGCCAGAGGCGATAGGAAAGATAAGGGCAGGGCATTGATTCCCTCCGGAGAGGAGTCTGGTCTTTAGAGTCTGAAGTCTAGCGTCTGAATGGCGAGAGTAAAATTAAAATGTTGTTGACTTCAATTTTTCATTGTGTTAAGAAAATCACGTTTTATCCTCACTTAAAATCCCAAGAATTTAGATCTTATTCAGATTTTGGCAGAATAACCCTCGTCTTTACTTGAAGGGGTCTTTCTGGTTTTGGGGGGGGCATGGAATCCAAACTTAAGAAATCAATCTTTTTTTGTCTCATCATTTCTGTATGGCTCTTTTGGGGCTCGGGGGTCGTGTGGGCGGCAACGCCTGTCCCCGAAAAAGAGAGTGTCAAGCCCGCGGGGACGACCCGACCCCCTGAACCGGCTAAAAAGGCGGAGAAATTTACTGTCAAGGGTCGGGAATTCTGCTACGAGTGTATTGATAATTCTGACTGTCTGGGTTGCCACACGAAGATCAGCGAGAGGAAATTTGCCCAGTCCGTTCATGGCGCCAACTCCTGCAACGGTTGCCACTATGATATCACAGATATCAAAACCCATACCAAATCCAAGGGCGCAAGAATTCATGCGGAACCGGTCACGTGCCATCGATGTCATAAGAGGGAAGGGGCGGAGCATTATGCAAGCGCCCATTTCATCAATGACATTCAATGTAAAGACTGTCATCAGGATATCCACGAGATGACTCCGTGGAAGGGGGACAAGGTTCGAGTGATCCAGAAATGTACGACCTGCCACTCGGATGATGGTTATTCTGAAAGCCTTCACGGCAAATCCGTCATCGATGGGAGTCCGGATTCAGCCACCTGCAGCGATTGCCACGGCCTCCATAAGATTCCTTTGTTAAAGGGGGATGAACCCAAAGCGGTGGAGTCTCGGAAGGAGTTCCACACAGAAGTTTGCCAGAAATGTCATGCAGACAAAGAGATGATGGAGAGAAACAGGGTTTTCCTCATTGCCACTCAAACTTATTACGAAAGTTATCATGGGAAGGTAGAGTCCCTGGGCTACCCGAAATTGGTGGCGGGGTGCGCAGACTGCCACGGGTTCCACAACATTCTGCCTCCTGATAATCCAAAGTCCCTCATCTCGGAGAAGCGGTTAGTGGAGACCTGTGGTAAGTGCCACACAGGGGCCAATACCAACTTCGTGCAATGGATTGCTCATGCGACCCATAAGGATCCAGAAAGAGAACCGATCCTCTACGGAACCTTTGTTCTGATGACCAGTCTCCTCGTTTCCGTCTTTGGAGTTTTCTGGTTTCACACCTTTCTCTGGTGGCGGAAAGACTTCTGGGAAAAGAGAGAGTTGAGGGCAAAGGGAGTCTTCTTCCCACTCCACCTGAGACCGGATGAAGCGGGCCATATCTATCGACGATTCAGCTTTTTTGACATCGTCCTCCATTTTACAATGATGGTGACCTTCCTCGGCCTTGTCCTGACCGGGCTTCCGTTAAAATTTTCTCACGCCCCTTGGGCCAGTGGTCTGATGCACTTTCTGGGAGGGGCGGGGATGGCAGGCTTGATCCATCGCATTTGTGCTGCCATCACTTTTGCCTACTTCGGAACGGCCATCGCTTACATCTTTTATTTTCTCTTCTTTAAAAAGATCCCCGGAAACCCCAATCCTTTGCAGAGACTGTTCGGCCCGGATTCGCTCTGTCCCCGGTGGAAAGACATTCAAGATATCGTCGGGATGATCCACTGGTTCTTTAACAAAGGGCCGAAACCCCGGTTCGACCGATGGACCTATTGGGAGAAATTCGATTTTCTTGCTGTCTTTTGGGGGATGTTTGCCATCGGATTCTCAGGATTGATGCTCTGGTTTCCGGAATTCTTCACCATTTTTTTACCCGGGTGGATTCTCAACATTGCCACGATCGTTCACTCGGATGAAGCGCTCCTGGCTTCCGGCTTCATCTTCACCGTCCATTTCTTCAACACCCATTTTCGGCCTTCAAAGTTCCCGATCGATACCGTGATCTTCACGGGGAGGTTACCGAAATACGAATTGGTGGAGGAAAGGCAGGAACAGTATGAGCGCCTGCTGGCGGAGAAGAACTTGGAGACCCATCGGGATAAATATCCCAGCGTGGGAACAGACCTCTTCTCAACGGCGATGGGATTTGCCATGCTGGCCATCGGGCTTCTCTGCGTCTTCCTGATTGCGTGGGAGTTCCTTTTTTAGAAAAAAATGGGTTCGAGGATTCAAGGATCCAAGGGTTCTAGTGGAATTCACTTGAACCCTAGAACCCTCAACCACTTCCTTCACGGGGAGATTCTGCAGCCGATTTTTTCGAGATAAGCTCTGTCACTGAAGGTGGGCTTAGATCTTTGGTGTGGTAATTTCGGCAAGTCCCAGGGTCACTTTCCTCTCCGGCCTTTCCTTTTCCGATGTTCCCTCGCCTCTCCGTGACAGGCCTCACACCGGACTCCGTGAAGCCAAAAAGGAACTTCTGAAACCGTTGCATCCTCTCCCGTCTTCCCGTAACCCGCAGCGTGACACATCCTCGTCACCGAAACCTTTTTTCCCCGGCCCGGATCACGATGTTCATCCAGTTCTCCTCCGGAGCATAAGGACAGGTATATTTTTCGTTGAACTGACAGAACGGATTGGCCGCCCGATTAAAATCGATCAGCACTTTCCCTCCAGGCATGGGTTCGATCGAGAGATAGCGCCCCTTTGGATAGGTCTCTGTCTCAGAAGTCTTGTCCTTAAAGGGAAGAAAAAGCTCTCCGCCCCCCAAAGGCCGATAAATCTGGAGGGGATGCATTTTCCCCTCCCATTTAAATTTAAAGCGGCCATATTTTACATATTTTCTTCCCGCCTCTTTATTCGTGGGAAGCGTGACGTACAGGGGTTTGGGTTCAGTCGGATATCTATCAATGACCCCGACCATGGCATAGTTGAGGTCGATGGGGTAATAAGAAAGGCCTTTGAATTTCTTCCGGTCACTCTCCTTTAAAGGTGAACGAGAGTCTTCCTTAAAGAACCGATCCCTCTTTTCTCGAAAGGCCTTTAATTCTTCCTCTCGGTGCTCCATTGGGTTTTCTTCCTCTTTTGAAAGGGAAAGATTGACCTTTCCATTCAAGAGGAGGAGGAGACATAGGAATGAAACGGAGAAAGGAAGCAATCTTCGGCTGCATCCACCCAGTCTTTCCATTTAAGGGATCTGTTAGAAAATAAAAGTCGTTGGTCTGCGATTTAAGAGTGAAATTAACTCAAACTAGCCCTGACCCATTGCCAAGAGACAATTTTCATGCTTTGTGAGTGGTTGATCAGCCCGTAGGCAATGTTGACAAAAATTCCCTCTTTTTGCTTTTCCTGCCAAAGAACAGAAGGGCACCACTTAATACGACAATCCAGAAGAGCAGGAAAAAGAGGACGATCACAACAAAAATGAGCAGTCCAAAAATAACCGTAGGCATAACGCCTCCTTTTTGGGAATGTGTGTCAAGAGTGAATCAGACGGATAAGGAATACTTTAATAAAAGCCAATCATGAAAATCAACATTTAATTTTATCTTGTGGAAAAAACATTTTCAACAGGGATGCCTCCGTGCCAGTTGGAGATTCTGTTTACCCTCCTTTTCACGGTCCGTTTTTCAAGGTTTCGGGGGGAAAACCACTCCGCCCTAATCGCATCCATCACAGAGTGAATGAAACCAATTCTTCTCTAGCTTCTGAGGAACGACTTCAAAATGACAAAATGGAATTTGTTATTGAAAAAAACGCAAAAGAATGATAAGAATGACGCCTATACTCAATGAGGTGGGAGGAGGATATCGGTGAGAAAATTTAAAAACCCTTTTTCTATGGATGAATTAAAAAAACTTTATAATATTGGGAACTTTAAAGAAGCTTATCATTTAATAAAAGCCTTTTGGTTTGATGTTTTTTTTAGTTTTAAAAAAGGAGCTCAGGGCCACACCAAGGCCATAAGGACTTCTCTTATTATTTGCATCATTGCATTCGTGATTCTCTCTCTCGCCCTTCTTAGATTCACGGAAAGCTCCACCTTTTGCGGCCTCTGCCACCAGATGGACGGCTATATGGAGTCGTGGAGGACTTCCAGCCATAAACACGTGACGTGTACGAAATGCCACTATGAGCCTGGGTTGTATAATCATATGAAAGGCAAATGGGTGGATGGCCAGGTATCGCTGGCTTACTTCCTCTCCGGGAAGAGCCCGAGCAAGCCCCATGCAGAGATCAGCGATTCGAGTTGTCTCCAAAAAGGCTGCCATAGAATCGAAGACCTTCAGGGAGACTTAATCTATAAGAATGTGGCCTTTTCACATGGTGGACATTTAGGTGAGTTGAGGAGAGGGATGAAACTTCGATGCACAAGCTGCCATGCCCAATTGGTCCAAGGAGCGCATCTCACCGTTCATGAGACCAACTGCGTCATCTGCCACTATTATAAGGCTGGTCCAAAAGGGGAGGAGGAGTGCATTTCGTGCGCCATCGGGGGTTGTACTTCCTGCCATGTCGAGCCAAAAGGGGACATCAAAATCAAAGGCTGGAACTTCAATCACCGGAAGTACATAGCGAGAGGAGTGTCCTGTGAAAAGTGCCATATCAATGTCGTTCAAGGGGATGCCCATGTGCCTGAAGGAAAATGTGTTCAGTGCCACAACCAGCCTGCCATCCTGACGACAAAATACACCCCTCAGTTCATGCATAAGAATCATGTCACCGATCATAAGATTGAATGTGCAGATTGCCACTCTCCGATTCGGCATGAGATTGGATCGATTCTCACCTTTGCTCATTCCCCTAGTACGTGTGATAGGTGTCACAGCAAAGAAATGCATTTGGGACCCAGAGATTTTTACCGGGGGACCGGAGGGCTTGGCGTTCCAGACTCTCCCAGCCTTATGTTTACGGCCAATGTCGACTGTATCGCCTGCCATCGAAGAGCTGAAGAAAGCCGGGCAGCACTCCACACCAATCGATTTGCGGAAAAGGCGATCAACGAAGCCTGCGTGGACTGCCATGGGGAGGGATTTGACGATACCTTGAAACAGTGGAAGGCCCTCCTTTCCAAGGCGGAAAGTGAAACAAATCAGAGGATTTTCAATGTTCAGAACACATTGCATGAATTTGAAAAGACCGGTGGAGGCGGGGCCACGTTGAAAAAGGCCCAAAGCCTACTCAATGAAGCCCGCCATGATTACAGCTATGTCCTTTTGGGGAAGGGCGTTCACAATGTGGAATATGCTTTTAAGCTTCTGAATGCAGCGAACAATAAAACGGAGCGGGTTTTGGCGATGATCGATAAGGGCCACACGCCCCGGGAGTTCAAAACCCGGATGACCTGCACCACGCTGTGTCACGTTGGAATCGAGAAGCGGTCCGTTCCTTTTAACAACGTCAAATTCTCCCATGAGACCCACATTGCAGGGAACGGACAGAAGTGTTCGGATTGCCATTCTCCCCGGGAAAATCACGGCAAAACGTTCATGAAAAACTGTGCGGGATGCCATCACGGGAAAGGAATTAAGAAAGTGAAATGTGATGATTGCCATGCCGTGGTCAAGAAGCTCGTTCAAGGAAAAGGAGGCATTGGCGTTAAAGAAAGGCCGAGTAACAAACTGGATGTGGTCGAATGCGTTGATTGTCATCGGGGCATCTTGGCGAAGAAGAAAGACACCTTTGAGGCCGTCAAGAAACTCTGCATCGAATGCCATGATCAAAGTTATGGGGAAATGGTGATCCGATGGAAAGCGACGTCGGAAGAATTGTTAAAAAAATTGGAACCTAAGATGGCCAGCGTCAAGGAAGAGATCGATCGGATTGATCGCAGCGGAGGCCATACGTTTGTTTTTCGAAAGCTGTATGGAGAGGCAGAATTTAACTACAATTTGGCAAAGAATGGGAAGGGAGTTCACAATCTGGAGTATACGGAGGAATTGCTGAATTTTGCTAATCGGAGACTGGATGAAGCCATCAAACAGATAGCCAGAAGGAAGGGAGAGATCGCGAAAGGGAAAACGTAAAGCAAAAGAGGATCGGCCTGAAAATATGGGGCAAAGCGCGACATGAAGATATACTTGACAAAAACATGAGAATTTAATATTTTTTGGTCAAAACTTGTGAAGGGAGTCACAAAATTGAAGTACAAAAAGATACCCGAGGCGACCATCAGGAGGTTATCGAGGTATTCGAGACGCCTGGAAGAGATGGATGAAAAAGGAGAAAAAGTTGTTTCCTCTGCTCAACTGGCCAATAAGTGCATGGTAAATGCCGCTCAGGTGAGGAAGGATTTGGCCTATTTCGGCGAGTTTGGAATTCGGGGAGTCGGTTACTATGTGAAAGATTTGCTAAATAATATCAAGAAGATATTGGGATCGAACAAGGAATGGAGGATGGGGCTTGTCGGCGTAGGAAATTTGGGCTCCGCCCTTCTCTCTTATAAGGATTTTCTGAAGCAGAATTACAAGATCGTTGCTGCCTTTGATATTGATCCTACAAGGGTGATTGGAAGGGTCTCGGAAAAATTGGGCAAGCCAGTGGAGGTTTTTCATATCAACCGGATCAAGGATGTAGCGAGGGAAAGGAGGGTCGAGATTGGAATTATCGCTACACCACCTTCTGAGGCTCAAAGCGTTGCTGACATGTTGGTGGAGGCAGAGGTGAGGGGAATTCTTAATTTTGCACCAGCGCAGGTTACCGTTCCTGAGGGCTTCGTGGTGAAGGATGTCTTTTTCACCACGATCTTAGATAATTTGGCTTACCTTTTATCAAACTAAGACAGGTTACTCCTTAGACAGAAACTAGAATTTTCTATTTTTCCATCCTTCGTATCCATTCTGCCATTCCCGCCTGCTTGCAGCAGACAGGTGGAACGGAAGCCAAGATATAAGCATTTTAAAAGCGATTCGGATCCTCGCTTCCGCAGGAACGAGAAATAGAGTAGAATAGCTAAAGAAGATCCATGATTCATGGGTAAGAATATCAATTGTGGAGGAGAGGGATGAAGAAGAAGATAGGGTTTATTGGTTTGGGAATTATGGGGAAGCCCATGGCCAAGAATCTTTTGAAGGCCGGGTTCTCCATCGTCGCCTACGACCTGAACAAAGACGCCACTGAAGACGTGGTCAAAGCAGGGGCTCTGGCCGCGTCTTCCTGTAAAGAAGCGGCGGGGAAGGCAGAGGTGATCATCACCATGCTGCCGGATTCACCCGATGTGAAAGAGGTTATTCTGGGAAAAGACGGGGTCCTGGAGGGAATCAAACCAGGGTCGATTGTCATAGACATGAGTTCCATCAATCCCCTCGTGAGTCAGGAGATCGAGAAAGAATTAAGGAAAAAGGGAGTGGAGATGCTGGATGCGCCGGTCAGCGGGGGTGAAACCGGTGCGATCCAAGGGACCCTGGCGATCATGGTGGGAGGAAAGGAGAAGGTTTTCAATGAGTCCGTGGAAATTTTCAAAGCGGTCGGGAAAAACATTGTTCACGTCGGGGGGATTGGCGCTGGCGGATTCGTTAAGCTGGTCAACCAGATCATCGTCGCCGTGAATATCGCTGCTGTCGGAGAGGCCTTTACCCTCGGAACAAAGGCAGGTCTTGATCCTCAGGTGATCTACCAGGCCATCCGGGGGGGGTTGGCTGGCAGTACGGTTTTGGAGACAAAGGCGCCGATGATGTTCGCAAGGAATTTTAAGCCGGGCTTCAAGATTAGGCTCCACCACAAAGACCTTCAGAACGCTCTTTCCACGGCAAAGGACCTGGGTGTTCCGTTGCCACTGTCCAGTTTCGTTCAGCAGATCATTCTTTCTCTGATGACCGAGGGAAGAGGGGAAGAGGACCATTCGGCATTGGCCACCTTTTTCGAAAAGATGGCAAAAGTGGAAATCAAATCCAAATAATCCTTATTGAAGATGTGAGAAGATTGCTGCCTTATCGGGAATCTGATTGACCCGTCGCTTATCTAGTAAAGAGATTCGGGGAGCAATATGGAAAAGAAAAGATTCTCATCTCCTTCGATCATGATGAAACTTCCAGGGCCTGAGGCCAGGAAGGTCCTGAGGAAGGATCAGAGATTTGTCTCTCAATCCTACACCCGTGTCTATCCCCTTGTCGTCAAAAAGGCGAGAGGAATGTGGGTGGAGGATGAGGATGGGAATCGGTTCCTCGATTTTACTTCAGGAATTGCTGTCTGCAATACCGGCCATTGTCATCCGAGAGTGGTGGAGGCAATTCATCGTCAGGCAAAAGAACTCATCCATATGTCCGGGAGCGATTTCTATTATGGTCTCCAGTCGGATCTTGCTGCCAAGCTCTCTGAGATCACTCCGGGTTCGAGAGAAAAAAGGGTTTTCTTCGGCAATTCAGGCGCTGAAGCCATTGAGGCCGCTCTCAAGCTGGCCCGTTATCATACCAGACGGCCTCAAACTTTGGCCTTCCTTGGCGCCTTTCACGGGCGGACCATGGGCGCCCTCTCTTTAACAGCCAGCAAAGCGATTCATGAAAAGGGGTTCTCCCCCCTTGTCCCCGGGGTGACCCATGTCCCTTACGCCTATTGTTACCGCTGTCCTTATCATCACCGGCAATATCCAGGTTGCAGCACCGCCTGTGTCGATTGGATTCGTGAAGACCTTTTTAAACGGAGTATCCCTCCTGAGGAAGTGGCGGCCATTTTTGTTGAACCCATTCAAGGCGAAGGGGGCTATATCGTCCCCCCGCCGGAATTTCATCAAAAACTTTATGAGCTGGCAAAGGAGTTTGGAATCCTCTTTGTGGACGATGAGGTTCAGAGTGGAATGGGAAGGACAGGAAAGATGATGGCGATTGAACACTGGGGGATCATCCCGGATATCATCGCTTTGGCAAAGGGCATTGCTTCCGGGATGCCCCTGGGAGCCACCGTCTCACAGAGCGAGGTCATGGATTGGGTCCCTGGTTCTCATGCCAGCACCTTTGGCGGAAATCCCATCAGTTGCCGAGCTGCTCTGGCCACCATTGACCTTCTTGAGGAAGGACTGATTGAGAATGCCGCATCCGTGGGGGCCTATTTCCTCGGAAAACTGAAGGAACTCCAGAAACGCTTTCATCTGATCGGCGATGTGAGAGGAAAGGGCTTGATGATCGGGATAGAGCTGGTGAAAGACCGGCAGACCAAGGAGAAGGCGATCGAAGAGAGGAGCAGAATCATTCGAGCCTGTTTTGAGAAGGGGCTCCTCATCTTAGGAGCGGGGGAAAACGTGATTCGCTTCAGTCCTCCTCTGATCATCGCGAAGAAAGAGGCGGACACTGCCCTCACGATCTTCGAGGAAGTGTTGCAGAAGGTTGAGAAGACATCAAAAAATCGGGTCGTCGTTCCCAAGAGAAAATGATGAAGTGTCATGGTGAGCGATAGGCCTCCGATTCCTTCAGGATTTTTTCAAGATCAGGGTTCATCTTTTTTCGACAGATATTCCAAAAGGATCATGGCGTAGATGTGGGCCGCATGGACCAAGGCATCCACCTCCACGGACTCATCCATCGTATGGGGTTGATTGACTCCTCCCGGCCCCAAGATGAGCGTGGGAATGCGACATCGGTTGATGTAAAAACGGGAATCTGTGAACCCGGAGAATCCTCTCAGGATGGGCTTCCTCCCCATCACGTTTTCGATGGCCTCCACACCTATCTTGACGATCTCCTCCTCAGGGTCGACCTCAGAGGGCTCAGCAAAGTCAATCTCTTCTGTGCGATATTGAAAGAAAGGATCCTGTAATTGGAGTGAATCCAGCATTTTTTTGATCTCTCCCAGGACTTCCTCTTTCTTTTCACCGGGCAACATCCGCCGATCCACTTCAATCTCACAGCCCTCGGGGACGACATTGACCTTTGTCCCGCCTCGAATGGTTCCGATGTTGAGGGTTGGTTTCCCGAGTAACGGGTGCTCTTTTTCCAAGGAGAGGCTACAGAGCCGTTGGATCAGTCACCTCACCTTTTCCACGGCCAGCACACCAAGCAGGGGAGAGACGCAAGACGACGAAGACGAAATATTAGAAAC
>Ga0105101_10001492_pt1 | contig 10229 bp, 8 predicted proteins | sample PPLLak21cMay2015_2_FD_87037 | JGI IMG/M metagenome (GOLD analysis project Ga0105101, IMG submission 87037) | Freshwater sediment microbial communities from Prairie Pothole Lake near Jamestown, North Dakota, USA - PPLs Lake P8 Core (1) Depth... | ecosystem: Environmental > Aquatic > Freshwater >...
CCGCCTTTTGAAGAAGCAATTAAGCTGAACGCCGACTATGCACCTGCTTACCGTGAGCTAGGACAGCTCTACGCTCGTGCGGGAAGGCTTGAACAGTCGAAAGAGAATTTCAAGAAATATCTCGAACTTACTGCCGGCAATACCCCTGCAAAGATCAGATATGTGACATCTCTCTTTTATTCAGGAGACTATGAAGAAGTCATAAAGAATGTGGAAGAAATACTCGCAGTTGACCAGTCAAGATCGTATATGAACCGTATTGCAGGCTATTCCGCCTATGAAAAAGAAAATCCTGACCTGGATAAGGCTCTGAGTTATATGGAGAAGCTGTTTGCCACAGTAGAACCTGCCCGTATTCTTAAAAAAGACTACCACTATCTGGCCAGGATTCTTGCCAAAAAAAATCAGAACTACCCGAAAATGGTTGAAGAACTGGCCAGCCTGAAAACACAGCTTGACAGGGAGAAATCAAGATTCGTGACCGCTTCAGCCGCTGACAAGCCCAAATTTAAGGCAACAGTTGATGACCTTACAAAAAAGATAGCAGATCTGGAAACAAGTGTTGCAAAGGCCGACCAGGAGATCACCAGGGCATTTGGAGAATACAATAAAGCCTTCAATTTTGACAAGAAAGATCAGGCCGGCACCGAGCTGACTTCACAGGATCGTGCGCTGCTGAGCGAAATGGCAACCACTTTCTATAATTTCAGAAGATACAGTGAAGCCGCTAAAACATGGGCAAAACTGATTGATCCGGCTGCTGAGAATAACACTTCAGGTTACATGCAGGTCGGAAGGGCATTCTATAACGGCGAAAAATACAAATCGGCTGATTCGATCTTTAATATTGTAATAAAGAAATCGCCCGATTACCTGCCTGCATATACTTACATCGCACGTACATATTCAAAAATGGATCCTGATACGAAACTCGGGCTTGCCAAGCCAAAGTTTGAAAAATTACTTCAGATAGCAGGCAAGGACTCCGTAAAGAATGAAGGCGAGATGATCGAAGCATTGACCTATCTCGGGTATCTTAATATGGAGAACGGCAACTACACGGTTGCCAAAGGCTTATATAACAGAATGATCAACCTTAATCCTGCCAGCAAGGAGAATAAGATCAGAGGTTTTAACGGGATTGCAAACCTTGAAACAAAAGCTACAGCCTCAGAAAAAACCCTTGAAGGCAAGCTTTCTTTCCTGGCAAAGGCATCCGAAGCATATCAGAGCATTCTGAGCATTGATCCTGCAAATGCTTCCGCGAAGGGCAATCTTAAATGGATCCAGGATTACCAGGCATCAGTAAAGAAAGGGATTAACCCCAATGAAATTAAGGGGATTGTCACGAATGCGTCAGGACAACCGATCCCGTATGCCTCAGTAAGGGTTAAGGATACTGCAGCAGAAAACCTGACAAATGCAAAAGGCGAATACAAGTTCGAGATACCACAGGGATCAGAAATACTGATTATCAGTGCCAAAGGGTATACTTCTCAGGAAATTGCGATTACCAAATCAAGGGTTTATAATATTAAGCTTGCTCAATAATTTGTATTGATAAGATAAAAGATAAAAGTAAAAAGGCATAAGTACAATATTTCCCCCTTGAGCGGGGAAGGGGAAATAAAAAGGAGAATATTTTAGTAAACCCTTATTATTTAATAGGGTGAATGGTATAGATGGATGTCTTGTTTAATAGAACAATTATAAACTATATTAAAAGTAAAACAATATTTTTTTAGGCTATTGGAAAAAAACAATTGAAGATATATATTTGCAAATCGTAAAATCTTAACCTAAACAAAATCGATAAAAATGAGTAAACAAGGAAGTTCGTTTAAAGAAACACTGCAGAATGTGTTCGCAGTAAGTGCTATTTTAATAGCTTTTGTGGTTTCCTATTTATTGTTCATCAAAATAATGGGTAACCCTGTTAATTTCGAAGGCGGCAATCCGCATGGACAACCGCTCGAAGGAAACTTTTTGGGTATAATATTTAAAGGTGGTTTCATTGTGCCTGTTCTTATGACCTGTGTGTTGACACTTATCATTTTTGTAATTGAAAGGGTCATTACTCTTTCAAGGGCAAAAGGCAAGGGAAGGTTAAATTCATTTGTTCATAATCTTCAGAATCTTCTTGCTGAAGACAAGATTGAAGAAGCAATGGAAGCCTGCGACAGGCAAAAGGGTTCACTTGCAAATGTTATGAAAGCCGGTCTGTTGCGCTACCGTGATCTTCAAAAAGACACTGAGCTCGAAAAAGACCAGAAGATCGTATCAATACAGAAGTCATTTGAAGAGGCAACTGCTCTCGAACTTCCAATGCTTTCAAAGAACATGGTTATTTTCTCAACACTTGCATCGGTTTCCGTGCTTATCGGTCTTATCGGTACAGTTCTCGGAATGATCCGTGCATTTGCTGCTCTTGCTCAATCAGGTGCCCCTGACGCCCTTGCCCTTTCACAGGGTATTTCAGAAGCCCTTGTCAACACGGCATTTGGTATTACAGGATCAACATTGGCGATCCTTGCATTCAATTATTTCTCATCAACAATTGACGCATACACTTTTAAAATTGATGAAGCTGGGTTTAGCCTGATCCAGAATTTTGCAGCATCATTGAAATCAAAATAATCAATGATCTATCTTTTGGTTAAATCTTAAAAAAAGCTACAATGCCAAAGATTAAATTACCAACTAAGTCACCCCGCATCGACATGACGCCGATGGTTGATACATTTGCCGTGATCCTGATATTCCTGATGCTTACCACGCAAATGCGACAGCCTGAACCCGCCACTGTCGATACTCCCTTTTCAATATCAGAGAAACCAACTCCTGATTTTAATACGATGACCTTCCTGTTATCGATTGACGACAAGATATTCCTTAACTTTGACAACGGACCCGACACCCTTCTGGCATTCAGACCAAAAGTTCTGCAGGAAATGGGAAAAAGGTACAATATTGAGTTCACCGATAAAGAGCTGAGGGAATTCCAGAAATATCCCTCCTCCATCGGTGTTCCAATGCAAAGCATGAAGGAATTTCTGAATTCGGATGATAGCAATGCCAGGAAAGCCATGCAACTTGGGATCCCGATCGATTCAACTGACAACCAGCTTGCTGCCTGGATCGTTGCAATACGTACGATTAATCCCAACGTTCAGGCCTGCATCAAGGGAGACTCCGAAACAGGTTTCCCCATCGTAAAGAAAACCCTCGATATCCTTCAGGAGAGGAACGTTAACAGGTTTAATCTGATTACCAGTCTTGAAGCAACTAAAATAAACCTGGAAGAAATACAACAGTGATATGGCAGAAATAATTCAAGAAGAAAAAAGCGGCGGAAAAAAGAAAGCTAAAAAACTGCTTCCGCATATTGATATGACACCGATGGTGGACCTCATGATGCTGCTGATCACATTCTTTATGCTTACGACAGCTTTCAATAAGGCCAAGATCATGGAAATTGTTCTTCCCGAGAAGATCAAGGATCCGACAAAACAGGAGGCTCCGAGGATTGTTGCGAGCCGTACTCTAAATATTGTCCTGGGACCGGAAAACAAAGTTTACTGGTACGTAGGAGCAGTAAAACCAGAGGAATACAATAGTCTGCCCCCGTTAAATGAGACAGATTACAGTGCTACAGGTATCCGTCAGGAATTGCTTGGCAGGAACAAGACGCTTGCAAGGAGAATTGCAGAATTTAACCAGCAGGTTCTATCCGGGAAAATTCCTATTTCGCAGGACTCCGCCAGGAACTTTGTAAGCAAGATGAAAACTGATGACGATACTGGTCCAATTGTGCTTATAAAAGCTTACAAAGAAGCCAATTACGGAAATTTTGTTGATATTCTCGACGAGATGAATATCTGCGGAATCGCCCGTTATACGTTTGTTGAAATGGCATGGTATGAAGACAGAATGGTGGAAATTGCTGCAGGAATAACTCCGACAGCTACCGCTACTTCAACCAATTAACCGTAAACCTTTAAAACAATGGCAAAAGAAAAAGATAAAGCGCCTGCCTTTGACGATATAGTGTTCGAGGACAGGAACAAGGAGTACGGAGCTTACAGACTACGGAAGAAGTATAACCGCAATGTTCTTATCGCACTGCTCATTGGTACCATCATATTGGGTACAGCAGTGATCACTCCTTACCTTAATGCCAAAGCTGCGGAAAACAGGACCAAGAGGCAGGAAAGGCAGGTCGAAATAAAGATGGAAAATCTGGACCAGCCGGTTGATGCGGTTGCTCCCCCTCCTCCCCCGCCACCTCCTCCACAGGATGTTGCGCAGCAGGCTAAATACGTTCCACCTGTAGTTGTGGACTCAGTCAAACCCGAAGAAGTGGTGCAGCTTATGACCGCTGATCAGGCACAGGTTGAAGTTCAGGACGAAGAGGTCGTTGAAATTGTAGAAGTCGTTAAGGAAGAGGTTGAGGAAGATGATCCCGAAGCCGAACCATTTGTGGTTGTTGAGGAAATGCCCATGTTCCCCGGTGGTGAAGTAGAACTACTGAAATGGATTATGGAACATACCCAGTACCCGGAAGTTGCCAAGGAAAACAATATCCAGGGAAAAGTCATTGTAAGATTCTGTGTAACCTCAAAAGGCACTGTCGACAGGGTTAGCATACTTAAAGGTGTTGATACCGAACTCGATAAGGAAGCCATCAGGGTTGTTCAAATGCTTCCGGCATTCAAACCAGGTAAGCAGGGCGGGAAACCGGTTCCTGTATGGTATATGGTGCCAATAAACTTTACTCTCAAATAGATAATTTCCATATTATCATTTAAAAAGCCGGGTTACCTAATCCGGCTTTTTTTGTGTTGTAAGTAAGTTCATCCTCATCATTACATCAGAGAAGTCGCTTCCCCATCTCCCTTTGCAGCAGATCAATCAGCCCGTTAATATCCTCCTCCGTCGTATCCCAGCTCGTCATTAGCCTGTATTCGGACGTAACCTCATTCCACGGGTAAAAGAAATAGGATTTGCAGACACTATGGGCAACTTCATGAGGTAGTATGGCAAAAACGCCGTTCGACTGAACCGGCTGGGTGATCTGAATTCCTTTGATTCCCGACAGTTTACCGGCAAGTATCCGCGCCATACGGTTTGAATGCAAGGCACTTTTTTTCCACAGATCATCCCTGAAATAAGCAAGATACTGGGCTGAGATAAACCTCATTTTCGAGGCAAGCTGCATCCCTTGCTTCCGTATGTATTTGAAATCACCAGAAATGCCCGGCCTTAAGAAACAAATTGCTTCACCAAACATCATTCCGTTTTTAGTGCCTCCGAAAGAAAGCACATCCACTCCGGCATCAGTTGTAAATGCTTTAAAGGGCAATCCAAGGCAAACGGCTGCATTTGCGATCCTTGCCCCGTCCATATGAAGATACATTCCGTTATCATGGGCGTAATCGGCTAACTTCCTTATCTCGCCCGGGGTATATACCGTTCCCATTTCTGTTGCCTGGGTAACCGATATTACCTTAGGCTGAGCATGGTGTTGAAAGTCAAATCCATGCATATGCCTCTTCAGAAGATCGACATAGATTTTCCCGTCAGGGGTATCCACTGTCAGGACTTTGGCGCCGATAAATTTCTCAGGAGCCCCGCATTCATCCTGTTCTATGTGGGCGGTAAAGGCAGTTATTACCGATTGCCACGAACGTGTAATATTGCTCAGGCCAAGTACATTGGCCGCAGTTCCTGTGAACACGAAAAAGATATCCGCTTCATTTCCAAAATGTTCCCTGAAAAGCCCGATAGCCTGTTCAGTGTAAGGATCATCCCCATATCCCAGTACATGACCGGCATTCGAAGCCGCCAGTTCGTCCAGTATCACGGCATGAACGCCGGCGTTATTGTCACTTGCAAAGCCCCTCGCCATTTTTCTATTCAGGCTTTAATAATATTACTCATATATTCCCTGGCGAGCTTAACCTGCTCGTGCACAAAATCGAGGCCGCCCGGTGTATGATCGTCGTTCAGCACAGGATGGCATAATTCGAAGGTAAAATAGCCTTTGTAGCCTGTTTCGGCCATCAAACCGATATAGTGCTCATAGTCGGGCAAGGGTTCCCCAAAACGCGTCTCCAGGACTTTCTGACGTATTGTTCCGTTTTCGTCCCGGAAGTATTCTCCTCCGTAGTGGGAATGTACCTGCAGGCTTCCAACGGTTCGAACGGCATTGGCAATGTAATCCCTGTCCTGTCTTTCAAAAATGGGCAGATCGAGGCATATTTTGAGCCACGGTGAATTGACCTCTTTTACAAGGTCATAAGTATCTTTCCAGTGTCTGATCAGGGGTGCATGGTTCTGAAGGGCCATAACAACCCCGTTTTCCTCTCCCATTCTTGCAGCCTCTGCAAGGCACTCTCTTACAAAGTTCCATCTGTCGAGCCGTGTAGCATAGGGATACTGCCTGGGGAAGGTATAATAGCTATCCCTGACAAAATCATAGGTGCCGGTTCCTTCATGGATCGGAACCCCGGCCCAGGCGGCAAACAGGCGGACAACTTTCGCGCCCAGGTCTTTTGCCAGTTTTGCCGTCTCACGCACCATAAGAAGCTGACACTCCCTGTGTTCGGGTATCGGGCTTGAAAAATCGTTATTGGCTGCCACACAGGGTATTTCCAGACCGTATTTTGAAAGCGAATTAAGCATTTCGTCCCTTTTACGCTGGTTAAGATCCATCGGACTCCCCATTGGGCGCTTGTTGTCAAGTTCCACGCCGTCAAAACCTGCCTCTTTTGCACGATTGCACAATTCGTCAAATGAGATAGCAGGACCCTTATACCATATCCCTCCATACGAAATGGAGTACAGGCCAAGCTTGATCCCGGAGATACCGGCTGTCTTCTGCCGTATTTCAGCAGCGGGTACACCGGCGGTTACAGGTGTTACGCTGCCAAGCATGGCAGCACCGGCTGCAGCCCCGGATTTTTCGATGAATTTTCTGCGGTCCATGGTATGTTTTTATGATCTTATTTTCGAACCCTTAACGGCAAAGTAAGTAATGTATGCGTAGTAAACAAACAGGCAGCAGATAGCAACGATGAGACCTATGCCCCTTTGAATGCCGCCCATCATAATTGGCAACAGTGCAGCTCCGATAACCGATGTCGCAATCACTCCGGATCCGACTTTTGAGTGAGGCCCGAGATCTTCAAGTGCAAGGTTGTATATACAGGGCCACATTATCGAATGCATCAGACCGGTTCCGAGGAACAATACCAGGGCAATCCAGTTCATTCCCATCGAACCAAGCAACAGCGACAGAAGTAACATTACAGCGCCAAATACCGCATTGAAACTCAATATCCTGCTTGCGGAATATTTCCGTAAAATAAAAATACCTGCAACACGGCCTACCATAAGTCCAGCCCAGTAATAAGCAAGTAATTTAGTCCTCATTTCACCGTCAAAATCGAAGCCCAGCTTGGCTGAATAATCTGCAAAGAAGCTCGGGATACCGATTTCAACGCCCATGTAGAAGAAAATTGCCAGCGAACCCAGCCACATATGCGGATATTTATAAGCGCTCGATTTTATCTTCTTTGCTACACCACCCTCTGCTGATTCACCTTCTTTGATCTCAGGCAGACGAAGGAAGAACATTATTACCACGATTACCAGTGTGACAATTCCGATGCCTGCGAAAGGGCCCTGCACTGTTTTGGGATCGGCAGCGCCGGCTGTATTGGCTGATACTATCAGCATGGAAACGAAAATCGGGGCTATCACCGTGGCAACGGAATTAAGTGCATTTGTAAGAGTCAGACGGCTGGCAGCAGTTTCAGGACTCCCCAGTGCATTAACGTAAGGATTTGCAGCTACCTGCAGCAACACAACACCTATTGCGAATACTGATACAGCACTCAGGAAACCATAGTATCCGATCGCAACACCCGGTATGCAAAGGAAGAAACCGAGACTTATAAGGCCGAGTCCGGCAAGAACCCCATTCTTATAACCTATGCGGTTCAGGAGGTAACCTACCGGTATTGACAGAATATATGCACCGTAAAAGAAAGTGTTTGGAAGCTGCTTTTCAACCTCGTTGAGACTGAATGCGTCCTTCAGGTAATTGATAAGCGAGTTATTCATGGTTGTGATAAAGCCAAGCATAAAAAAGAGCACGGCCATCACGATCAGAGGAAACAGATAGTTGTTTTTTTGGTTTTCCATGGCAGTAATACTATTAGTTTAAAGGTTGAAAGGTTGAAAAGTTTAAATGTTGAAAAGTTTAAATGTTGAAGGGTTGAAAGGTTTATGGATTTGAAGGCAAAAATTATAACCGCGAATTTTAAATCTGCAAATCATATTATCAGGTAAGATATAAGGATCCTTTATTTTGTACTGAATTTATATATGCAGCTATGTCTGTATTCATCTCCGGGAGCCAGGATTATTGACGGGAAATGAGGTTTATTGATGGCATCGGCAAAGTGTTGTGTTTCAAGGCAGAAGGCCCAGCGCTGGTAGTATTTTTTGCCGCTCTTTCCCTTTTCGCCGTCAAGCCAGTTTGCCGTATATAGCTGGACTCCGGGTTTGGTTGTAAAGATTTCCATCTGCCTGCCCGATGCGGGATCATGTGCAACGGCTGCCAGGCCCATAGTTCCTGTCCGGTGGGGCAGTACCCAGTTATGGTCGTAACCGTTGCCATATCTCAACTGCTCATCATCGAGGTAAATCAATTCTCCGATTTTCCTGAAGGCAGTGAAGTCCATCGGGGTTCCTTTTACAGGCCTGATCTCTCCGGTCGGAATGTTGGTTTCATCAGTAGGCGTGAAAAAAGCTCCGTTGATCATCAGCTCCTGATCATAAACCTTTCCTGATCCTTCTCCTGCAAGGTTAAAGTATGAATGGCTGGCCAGGTTAACCAGAGTCGTTTTATCGGTTGTTGCAAGATAATCGATCCGGAGCGAATCTTCATCAGTAAGTGTGTATGTTACAGATACTTTAAGGTTTCCGGGATATCCTTCCTCACCGTCGGGTGACAGATACTGAAGCTTCACGCCTGAGCCGGTCGAACCGACCACATCCCATACCACTTTGTCAAAGCCCCTGATCCCTCCATGAAGGTGGTTCGGACCGTTGTTGACGGCAAGGGTATATTCCCTGTCGGCAAGGGTGAATTTCCCTCCGGCGATTCTGTTTGCACATCGTCCGCAAACTGCTCCCATATAAGGACCATTTCCCTTAATGTACTCATCGATTGTATCATAGCCCAGAACAATATCGGCCAGAGTACCGTTGCGGTCAGGGACAAAAATACTTACAACAATGGCACCGTAATTTGTGACCTGTGCAATCAGTCCATTCTTGTTTCTCAGGGTGTACAGACCTGTCGGTTTACCGTTCCGGAACTCCCTGAATGATTCTTCACTGATTATATTCATGCTTAATATTCTGTTTACTGTATATTTATAAATCTACTTTCCCGGCTCCCTGGTGACGGATGAACAATTTATGGCATGAGCCTTTACCATAAATATGTTCAAGGGTCTTTACGTATTTGTCAAGAAGATTCTGCGGTACAAATGCCTGGATTGTTCCTGCAAAGCCTCCTCCGTGAACCCGCCATGCCCCTTCTCCCTTAAGTACAAGCTGACTCAGGGCAAGCGCCAGTGATACACCCTGTTCCCTGACATTGTTGACCGGATAGATATTCTGATTATACATATATGAAGAATACCCGGAATCAACCACCATTCCGAGAAATGCCTTAAAGTCGTTTCTTTCGAGCGCCGCAACCTGTTCAACAACACGCTGGTTATCGCCTTCGAAATGGATTGCCCGAAGTAAGGCACGGTCGCCTACCTTTTCACGTATTTTGGGAGCGATATCAATAATCTGCTCAAGTGTTACCTGGCGGAGCACTTTCGCGCCAAGCTCAGCAGCAACGGCTTTCATATCGGTCGGAAGGCTGGCGTATTCGTCGTTGAGATCGGCATGGTTGCCCCCGGTATCAGTTATAACCAATGCGAAACCTGTTGCAACAAAATCGAAATTCACTGTCTTAACAATTGGCTCGGCCGGATTCTCAAAGTCGATGGTTATTAATCCGCCCATTGCACAGGCAGTCTGATCCATCAATCCGCACGGCTTGCCGAAATAATTGTTCTCGGAATATTGTCCTATGATTGCATTCCGTATCGGATCGACCTTTCCCCCGTTGAACAGCTCGCTGAGGATTGCGCCGATAA
>Ga0105101_10001494_pt1 | contig 10221 bp, 11 predicted proteins | sample PPLLak21cMay2015_2_FD_87037 | JGI IMG/M metagenome (GOLD analysis project Ga0105101, IMG submission 87037) | Freshwater sediment microbial communities from Prairie Pothole Lake near Jamestown, North Dakota, USA - PPLs Lake P8 Core (1) Depth... | ecosystem: Environmental > Aquatic > Freshwater >...
ACCAACACCATCGTTTTCCTGATGCCGGGCGAATTGATGAACCTGATGATGCGCAGCGAGAAAAAGGCCGATTGATCGCGTGCGTGTGGAGTGCATGCCTGATCGATGCAGGCACTTTTTTCGGGAACCATGAACCGGGAAAACACTCTATACTCGCGTTGCAGTTTTTATTCACGTGATACCCATAGGGCATAAAGGAAACCACATGAACCCGCAAGTCACCACGATCAACCGCAGCCAGACTGCGGTCTCCTCGACCAACAAGCTCATCCGCAACACCTACATGCTGCTGTCGATGACGCTGGCATTTGCCGCGCTCACCGCCGGCATCTCGATGTCATTGAACCTGCCGCATCCGGGCATGATCATCACCCTGGTCGGCTACTTCGGCCTTTTGTTCCTGACCACCAAGTTCCGCAACAGCGGCCTTGGCATCGCCTTCGTGTTCGCCCTTACCGGCTTCATGGGTTTTACCCTCGGACCGATCCTCAACGCCTATCTCGCTTTGCCCAACGGCACCCAGGTGGTGATGATGGCGATGGGCGGCACCGCCGCGATCTTCCTCGGTCTGTCGGCCTACGTGATGACCACCCGCAAGGATTTCAGCTTCATGGGTGGCTTCCTCATGGTCGGTATCCTGGTCGGATTCCTCGCCAGCCTCGCAGCGGTGTTCTTCAACCTGCAGGGCCTGTCGCTGGCGGTGTCCGCCATGTTCGTGCTACTGATGTCCGGCCTGATCCTGTACCAGACCAGCAGCATCGTTAATGGTGGCGAAACCAACTACATCATGGCGACTGTCACGCTGTTCGTGTCGATCTTCAATCTGTTCATCAGCCTGCTGCAATTGCTGGGCTTCGCCAGCAACGACTGATTGTCGATGTCGGCAGTGAACCAAACGGCGCCCCCTGTGGCGCCGTTTTTGCGCGCCACTCCGGTTAATCCAGCGGCGCCGTTTTTGCGCACCATTATCATTGATCCAGCGGCGCGGTTATTGCGTACCCCCAAATGAATTCGGCGAAGCCGTTGTTTATCGATACGCACTGCCATCTCGACGCGGCGGAATTCGACGCGGATCGGGACACTGTCTACGCCACCGCGCTGGCGGGTGGCGTCTCCACGATGGTGGTTCCCGCCATCAGCCGCGACAACTTTGCCGCGGTAGCCTCCACCTGCAAGCGCTATGCGGGTTGCCTGCCCGCGTGGGGGCTGCATCCTATGTTCATCGACGTGCATCGACCCGGGCACCTCGCCGACCTGCGCGCACAAATCGAGGTGCAGCGCCCGGTCGCCATCGGAGAAATCGGGCTCGATCTGTTCGTCAGTCTCGACTATGCAACCCAGGAAAGCTTCTACGTCGAACAGCTGAAGATCGCCCGGGAATACGACCTGCCGGTGCTGCTGCACTGCCGCCGCGCCAACGATGAAATTCTGAAACATCTGCGCAAGATCAAGGTACGTGGCGGCATCGCCCACGCTTTCAACGGCAGCCCGCAGCAGGCCGATGCATTCATCAAGCTGGGGTTCAAGCTCGGATTCGGCGGCGCTTTCACCTGGCCGCGCGCCAACAACCTGCGGCGGCTCGCGGTCGACCTGCCGCTGGAAGCCATCGTGCTGGAAACCGACAGTCCCGACATTCCACCGCTGTGGATCGGGCGCGGCCGCAACGCGCCGGGCGAACTGCCGCGGATCGCACAGACCCTGGCCGAGCTGCGCAAATCAAGCCTTGAGGTCGTGGCGCAGGTCACCACCCGCAACGCCCGCGACCTATTCGGGCTGGCTTGAGTTCGCGCTCACAGCCAGCGCCGCACCCGGGTCTGGTAAGCACGGTATTCTTCTCCGAACTTCGCCTCCAGGTGCGCCTCCTCGTGGCGGATCACGCCGTAGCGCAATGTCAGCCAGATGAGTGGCGCACACAGCAGCGGCCATGCCGTGGACAATAGCAGCGACACTCCGCCGAAAATGAACCAGTCGCCCACGTAGATCGGGTTGCGGCTGAAGCGAAACGGCCCGCCGGTGCACAGGCTGGACGCCGCCTTGTAGGGATTGACCGTGGTGCGGTGGCGCCAGAAGGTCACAAGCGTCCAGCCGAACAGCGCCAGCCCGATGGCCACCAGCAGCCAGCCCAGCGGCCGCGTCGCTGCACCCCAATCGAGCGGCAATGCATGGACATGGCGATCCAGCCACCAGCCTCCGATCAGGGCGGCGGCATAGGGCGCGGGCGGAAGAACCAGCGTGCGCGGTCGGAGGGCGTGATCGGTCATGACAATTCCAGCGTACCTGCAGACTATTGATCCGGCCAGATTCATTCGCGAGTTCGTTCGTGCTGAGCCTGTCGAATTACAGCCCTTCGACAGGCTCAGGGCGAACGGTACTCATGCTTAATTCGTGCCGGATCAATAAAGGGGATAGCTTAACGCAATGTGCCTGCTGACGGCCTTCACCCGGTTCGCGCCCTCATCCGCACAGGCGCGCGGCCCGGTGCATGGCGAACAAACCGGGCAATTTCCCAGGAACTCCGTTACGCTCACACCCTCAGATGACATGATCCGGCAACGAAAAATTCCATGAAAACGCTGATATTGATTCTGGCCTTCATCGCCCTGCCCGCCGCGGCCGCGGAATGGAAAATGGACACCGGCCAGAGCCGGCTCGATTTCAGCCTCAAGCAGATGAACGTGCCGACCGATGGCGGCTTCAAGCGTTTTCTTGCCAGTGCGACGTTCGATCCGGCCAGTCCGGAAGCCGGTCAATTCAAAATTGACGTGGACATCAACAGCATCGACACGGGGTCGGACGAGGGCGACAGCGAGGTCAAGCGCCCGGTATGGTTCGACAGCGCACGCTACCCCAGAGCGACGTTCACCTCCACCCGGCTTCGCAAGGAAGCGAATGGCAGCCTCACCGCATTCGGCACCCTGACGATCAAGGGCCAGAAACGCCCTATCGCAGCCCCATTCTCGCTGCTGCGGCAACCTGGCGGTGGCTACCTGGCGCAGGGACGCTTCCAGTTGAAACGCTCGGATTTCGGCATCGGCGGAGGCGACTGGGACGAGGTGGTCGCCAACGAGGTCGAGGTCCGGTTCAAGATCGTGTTGCTGCCCTGAAGGAATCCCCCATGAACAAGCTTGCCCTCATCCTGCTGCTGGCCGCCGCGCCCAACCTGTGGGCGGCCGAGCGTTTCGTCCTCGACCCGGAGCACACCTTTCCCAGTTTCGAGATCCGCCACCAGAATGTTTCCTGGATGCGCGGCAAGTTCAACCGTAGCCGCGGGCAGGTGGTGCTGGATGCGCAAAACCCGGGCGACAGCCTCATCGAAGTGATCGTGGATGCCGGTTCGGGCGATACCGGCCACGATGAACTGAATCGCAAGCTGCTGGGCAACAATTTCTTCAATACCGCGCGCTTCCCAGAGATTCGCTTCGTCGCCCGCGACCTCACCTATCAAAACGGCATCCCGGTATCGGCCCGCGGCGAGCTGACGATGCTGGGCGTGACCCAGCCGGTGGCGCTCGAAATCCGCGATTTCAGCTGCGGCCGTCATTTCCCTAGTTTTCGCAATTTTTGCGGCGCGGACGTACATACCACGATCCGGCGCTCGGAATTCGGCATGAACTACGGCATCCCCCTGATCGGCGACGAGGTGAAACTGGCGATCGAGGTCGAAGGCTTTCGCGAGTAGCCCGGTGCCGCGGTCCGGCCCACCCCGGCAATCATGACCGAAACGGGGGAATGCAAGAAGCTGATGATCCCTTCCAGCAGCATGTCATCCGGTAGCGACCTCATCATTGACGATCGCAGCCATGGCGGCCTGCGCTCCGCTGTCGGTACCACCTGGCGGGTGATGACCGACACCGTCATGGGCGGCGTTTCCAGCGGCAGGCTGGTTCCGACAGAAGTCGCAGGGCGGCCCTGCCTGCGGCTCCGCGGAGAGGTCAGCCTGGAAAACAACGGCGGATTCGTGCAGGCCAGCCTCGATCTGAGCCCGGCCGGCACGCTCGATGCGCGCGACTTCCACGGCATCGAACTCGATGTGTACGGCAATGGCGAACGCTACAATTTGCACCTGCGTACCCTGGACACCCGGATCGTCTGGCAGTCCTATCGTGCCGGCTTCATGGCCGATCCGCGCTGGCAGACCGTACGCCTGCCGTTTTCGGAATTCAGCCCCTACCGCATCGACCAGCCGCTGGATCTGCAATCCCTGCGCAGACTCGGCGTGGTGGCGATTGGCCGGACGATGCAGGCCGATCTTTGCATCGCCCGCATCGTCCTGTATCGGTGAAGCCCTAGCGCAGGTCGCTTTGAGAGATGGCGCGCAGGAATTCGTTGCGCTGCTGGTCGCTGTCGCGGAAGCAGCCGGTGAATGCCTGGGTGACGACGCGCTCGTCGCCGCGCCGGTCCTCGCCCAGCAGCAGACACAGCTGTTCCGCCTCGATGATGCACGCCGCACCGCGGGCCCTGCCGTGGCTGACCAGCGCCTCGGCGATGTCGCGCGTCATCCATTCCTGATAGGTGAAGCGATGGCCGATGGCATCGACCATGCGCGCGATGCGGCCGAAGCCGTGCAGGCGACCGCCGGGAATGTAGGCGACGTGTGCGACGCCGCGAAACGGCACCAGATGATGCGGACACACGCCGTGCACCGCGATGCCGCGCACCACCACCATGTCGTCGCGATCGTCGGCAAATCCTTCGCCCAGCGCTTCGGCGGGTTCGATCGCATAGCCGCCGAGCAGGCGCTTCTGCCACAACTCGCGCACCCGCTGCGCGGTGCGCCCGGTATGCACCGAATCCGGTGCCACCCCGCAGGCGATCAGCATGTCGTTGACCGCACGCTCGAACGCCGCCGGATCGAAGATCCCGCTTTGCGGGATGCCGACGCTACCGCCGGCATGCGGGAGATGGCAGTCGTGATCGCAGGCGTCGGTCATTGGTTCAGCGTCGCCTTGAGGAACTCCAGGGTCCGCGTCCACGAGTCGGTATCGGCCTCATTGTCGTATTTGAGCGGCAGGCCGAACTGCGCGGCGTAGCTGTCGGCCTCGCGGTTGGTGAAGGTGTGCATCACGCCGGGATAGGACACCAGCATGTAGTCCACCTTGGCATTGTCCATTTCGGCCTTGAACGCCTCGACCTGTGCGGGCGGCACGATCGGGTCGGCCTCGCCGTGGAAGATGCGCAGCTTGGCCTTGATGTCGCCCGGCTTGACCGCCACGTCGGTCGCCAGCACGCCGTGATAGGTGACCACGGATTTCAGCGGCTCGCCGGCCCGCGCCATGTTGAGCACCACGCCGCCGCCAAAGCAGTAGCCGAGTGCCGCCAGATCGCCTTTTTTCACATTGGGCTGATTGTTGAGGAAGTGTTCGGCCGCCTGAAAGCGGCTCAGGGCCAGCGGCGGATTCTTGTTCACACTGCCCGCCAGCGCGCCGGCTTCCTTCGGGTTGTTCGCAACCTGGCCGTTGCCGTACATGTCGACCACCAGTGCGACGTAGCCTTCCCGTGCCAGCATGCGCGCGCGCTTTCTCGCGTAATCGTTGACCCCCCACCACTCTGGCACCACCAGTACGCCGGGGCGCTTGCCCTTGACGGCGTCGTCGTACGCCAGAAAGCCCTGCATGACCGTGTCACCGGCCTTGTAGCTGACATCCTTGCCGATCACGGCGGCGAGGGCGGATGAAGTGAAAAGCAACATTGACAGGGCGAGTGCGGTTTTCATGGATGTCTCCGGTTTGGGCGATCCAAAAGCATACCGCGCCCGCCCGGACAATAACAACCGTGTTCAGGCAACGGCCATTCGCACCCCGCCATGCGCTGACGGAACCGCAGGCATCACAGCGGTAGAATCACAGGCGTTCACTCATTTCTTGCCCCACCCACCATGACCGACCCGATCCGCCTGGCCAAACGTGTTGCCGAACTGCGTGCCTGCTCACGCCGTGAAGCCGAACAGCTGATCGCTGGCGGCTGGGTGCGTGTGGATGGGGGAGTGGTCGAGGAACCGCAGTTCCGGGTCAGCGATCAGCGTGTCGAAATCGACTCCGGGGCGGATCCCGCCCAGGCCGAGCCCGTCACCCTGCTGCTGAACAAACCGCCCGGTTATCAATCGGACGCTGGCGAAAAGCCCGTGTCGCTGCTGCTCGGCGCCGCCAGCCTGTGGCCCGGGGACGACACCGGCAAGCGCCCGCTGAAAAAGCACTTCGCCCAGCTCACCGCCTGTGTGCCGCTGGAGACCGAAGCCAGCGGCCTTGTCGTGTTTACCCAGGACTGGCGTGTGGCGCGTAAGCTGACCGAGGACGCCGCCACCCTGGAACACGAAGTCATCGTCGAGGTGGCGGGTGACTTGATCCCGCATGGTCTCAAACGGCTGAATCAGGGAATGGCGGTCGATGGCCACTCGCCGCAGTCGATCAAGGTCAGTTGGCAAAACGAGACGCGCTTGCGGGTGGCGCTCAAGGGCGCCCGGATCGGACAAATCGCTCAGATGTGCGAAGCCGTCGGCCTGCGTGTGCTGTCGATGAAACGCATCCGCCTCGGTCGCGTGCCGATGGGAAAACTACCGGTTGGACAGTGGCGCTATCTGCGCGCGGACGAGCGCTTCTGAAGCTTGCGCGAAGGTTCGTTCACGGGATGCCGAACAGATCCGCGTGAACCGCATCCGCATGGCGGGTGTAGACACGATTCCTGCCCGCCTTCTTGGCGGTGTAACACGCCATGTCGGCCAGATTCAGCGTGTCGGTGATGGATCGTCCGGCCTGAATGGGGACGATGCCAATACTCACGCCAACCGACAAGCACTGGGAACGCCAGTGAAACTCGAACGACTCGATGGTCGTGCGAATTTTTTCGGCAATCTCGATGGCCTTGTCCAGCGCGACATGCTCCATCAATACGGCGAACTCGTCGCCGCCGATGCGTGCCAGCGTGTCGCGTGACCGGACCTGACCTTTCAGCAATGCAGCGATCTGGCGCAGCAGTTCGTCTCCGGCAATATGACCGCTGCTGTCGTTGATGGCCTTGAACTGGTCGAGGTCGAGAAAGCACAGGACATGCTTGTCTGACGGGTCGGCCTCCGCTGACAGGAGCTGTTGCAGGCGTCGCTCGAATTCGCGCCGGTTCAGCAGGCTGGTCAGCATATCGTGCGAGGCCTGGTAGGCAAGCTTGTCTTCCAGAACGCGCTTGTCCGTGATGTCGCGGCAGACGACCAGCAGCCTTTGTGCATTCACCCCGGGCTCCACGGTGGCGCGCTGATGCACCCAGAAAATCGAACCGTCTTTTCTGATTTTCCGGTATTCGAGATCGACCGGGGCTTGCGGGTCACTGAACAACTTTGCAACGCACTCGAACACTGCAGGCTGGTCTTCTGGATGAATCACTTTCGCCGCAGACTCGCCAATCAGTTCCTCGACCTCATATCCGAGCATTACAGCGCCATTCTGGTTGATGGACAGGATCTCGCCGGCAGGGCTGATGGTGGTGTAGATATCGGGCGCATTCTCGTACAGCACCTGATACCGCGCCTCGGTGACTTTCAGTGCTTCCTCGGCCCTGACGGTTTCCGTAATGTTCCTGAAGATGCCGCGGGTCGATATCACCCCGCCTTCCTTGATGACCGATCCGCAATCCCCGGAAAGGTAGACGGTCTCGCCCGACTTGGCGATGAACTTGAAATCGATGCAGGTCAGGGTTTCGCCGTTCAGCAAACGGCTGAAGCGGTCCTGGCAGCAAAGCATGCTGTCCGGGTGCAGGATGTCCAGCAGGTTGAGCGATTGAACTTCCGCCTCGCTGTACCCAAGGGCATATCTCCAGGCGCGGTTGGTGTAGGTGATGGAACCATCGGGCGCAACACGCTGGATCAGGTCGCTGGTATGGTCGAACACATCGACGAAGAGTTCTTCGCTTTCGATCAGCTGCCTTTCAAGCCGGCGCCGGTCCTGGTCCTTCCTGGCACGCCTGAGCAAATCGTCCACCAGGCGGGGCAGGCTTTTCAGGTAAGGCGGGGTGGAGCGGATAAACCGGCACATGCCCGATTCGAGACAGCGAATGGCGACTTCTTCGGCGCCGCTACCCTCGAAGACGAGCACAGGCACGTCCATCTCTTTCTCATCGAGCAGGCTGACCAGGTCGAATGCGGAAAAATCCGCCGGTTCCAGTTCGCTGAAGGCCAGATGCCATCCCGGGAAGTCGAGGGCCTGCTGCAGATCCTGTGCAGAGTCGACGCGATGGATGCGCATGCGCGGCGCGTGATGACTCAGCGCCTGCTGGATCGCAGCGCTATTCTCGATGGAGCAGGCCATCAACAGATTGATCACGCTATCCGTCACGCGGTGTTTTCCAGATATTCAACGATTGTTCACCCCCTGAAAGTGACATATCGGCAATTTCCGGAAAAACTTGCAGCAGGGCCTAGCCGAATAGCTGAACAGCGAATCCGTCCTGCGCCCACTCGTCCATCCGACGCCAGCCCGCCTGTCCTGCAATCGCGCTGAATTCGTCGCGGTGGTACTTGTAGGAATACTCGGTTAGCAGGGTCTCGCCCGGCTCGAAATGAAAACGCTGGTTCGCCACGATCACGGTCTGCCCGGCAAGGCTGACCAGATGCATCTCGATGCGGCCGGCAACCGGATTGTAGAAAGCGTAATGGCAAAACCGGGCGAGCTCGAAGTCGGCCCCGAGCTCGCGATTGATCCGCAGCAGCAAATTGAGATTGAAGGCCGCGGTGACGCCGGCTGCATCGTTGTAGGCACGATGCAGCTGTTGCGGGTCCTTCTTGAGATCGAAACCGATGAGCAACTGGCCATCTTTCCCTGCCAGATGGCGAAAGCGCGCCAGCAGGACGACCGCCTCGTCGGGCGAGAAGTTGCCGATGCTGGATCCCGGGTAGTAGACCAGCCGGCGCCCCGGGCTCAGATACGCCGCAGCGGCTTCGAGGTCGCGAATGAAATCCATCCCCAGCGCGGTCACTTCGATCCCCGGGTGGTCGTGGACGAGCGGCTCGGCCGCTGTGGCCAGCGCGCTGCCGGCGATGTCCATCACCACCAGCTGGCCAGGGTGCAGGGCATCGAGCAATGCGCGCACCTTGTCGCAATCACCTGCGCCCGGCTCGATGATGCAGTCGACCTTGCCGACGACAGCCGCGATCTCAGGCAGGCGGGATGCCATCAGCGCGCGTTCGGTGCGGGTGAGCGCGTATTCGGGCTGCTGGCAGATGGCGTCGAACAGCCGGCATCCCGCCTCATCGTAGAAATACTTCGGCGGAATCGACTTGGGGCGGGCAGCGAGTCCGGCCAGCACATCGGCCGGCAGGTCATCGCGCGCCGACGGAAAGTCCAGAAACCGGAAAGCCACTCAGGCTACGACCTGCACCTGGCTGCCAGCCAGAAGCTGGCCGATTTCCGCTGCTCCGGCAAAGCCGTGCTGACTGAACACCGCCATCACGTTGTCGCGGGCTTCGGGCGTACAGCTGACCAGCAAGCCGCCGCTGGTCTGCGGGTCGGTCAGCACGGCACGCTGCCAATCGGGGATGCCGGTCAGACTCACTTCGGCGCCGTAGCTATCCCAGTTGCGCAGGCTGGCGCCGGTCACATGGCCGCCCTGCGCCAGTTCGCCCACCCCCGGCAGCAGCGGCAGGCGGCTCATTTCTACACGCGCCTGCAGCTTGGAGGCCCGGGTGATTTCGAGCAGATGGCCGAGCAGGCCGAAGCCGGTGATGTCGGTCATCGCGTTCACCCCATCGATACCCGCCAGATCGGCGCCCGCGGTGTTGAGCTGGGTGGTGGTGGCAATCATGGCCGCATATTGTTGCTCGCTGAGTGCGCCCTTCTTCAGCGCCGCACTGTAGATGCCCACCCCAAGCGGCTTGCCCAGGATGAGGCTATCGCCAGCCTGGCCGTTTCCATTCTGCTTGACCCGGCGCGGGTCGACCACGCCGATGCCGACCAGTCCGTAAATCGGTTCCGGCGCATCGATGGAATGCCCGCCGGCAATGGGGATGCCGGCTGCCTTGCATACCGACTCGCCGCCGGCAAGGATCTGCCGGATCACGGCGTTGGGCAGCTTGCCGATCGGCATGCCGACGATCGCCAGCGCGAACAGCGGCCGCCCGCCCATGGCATACACATCGGACAGCGCGTTGGTGGCGGCGATGCGGCCGAACTCGAACGGATCGTCGACGATGGGCATGAAGAAATCGGTGGTGGCGACGATGGCCTGCTCGTCGTTCAGCCG
>Ga0105101_10001497_pt1 | contig 10209 bp, 10 predicted proteins | sample PPLLak21cMay2015_2_FD_87037 | JGI IMG/M metagenome (GOLD analysis project Ga0105101, IMG submission 87037) | Freshwater sediment microbial communities from Prairie Pothole Lake near Jamestown, North Dakota, USA - PPLs Lake P8 Core (1) Depth... | ecosystem: Environmental > Aquatic > Freshwater >...
TGGAAGCCGTGCGGCGCGTCGGGATAAACCACGATCTCGGATTTGTTTTTTGCCGTCTTGAGATCGTCCTGGAACATCTCGACCACCTCCACCGGAATACCCTGATCGGCTCCGCCGTACAAACCGAGCACCGGAACCTTGAGTGTGTTGGCGATATCCATCGGCTGCTGCGGATGCAGCGCATCCTTGTCGCCGGTGAGCCGGCCATACCAGGCAACCGCCGCCTTGAGCTTGGGGTTGTGCCCGGCATACAGCCACACGATGCGCCCGCCCCAGCAGAAGCCGGTGATCGCGAGTTTGCTGGCGTGGCCGCCGTTCTTCACCGCCCAGGCAGCCGCGGCATCGAGATCGCCGAGCACCTGCGCATCCGATACCTTGGCGACCACGGTTTCGAGAATCTCCTGCACGTTGGTCATCTTCGAGACGTCGCCCTGACGCGCGTACAGCTCGGGTGCGACCGCCAGGTAGCCGGCCTTGGCCAGCCGCCGGCAGACATCCTTTATATACTCGTGCACGCCGAAGATTTCCTGCACCACCAGCACCACCGGAAAATTCGTGCCCTTGGCGGGCATGGCGCGATAGGCCGGGATCTGTCCGTCCTTGACCGGGACCTTCACTTCGCCGGCAATCAGCCCCTTGTCATCGGTATGCAGCACCGTCTGGGCCGCGATCGGGCGCACCGCCGCGGCGAAGCCCACGGCCAGCATGGTGACGACGAAATCGCGGCGGGTAAATTCATTCCTGGGTTCCAGGCTGGCGAGATCGGCTTTGATGTTCATGTGGTTCTCCTCCGGTGGCTGGTTTATTCCGGCGGCCATCGCCGCGTGCGGAAATCCTACTCCCATTTGTGGTCGAAACGAAAACGCCGCGCTTCCGGCCCCTCAGGCTTTGTGGGATCATGGCCGTACACCGGTCGTCCATCATGAACTATCTCGCCCACGCCTTCCTGTCACGCTCGTCTCCCGAGTTGCTCATCGGCGGACTGCTGGGTGATTTCGTCAAAGGCCGCGATGGCCTGCAGCAATACCAGCCGGTAGTGCGCGCCGGCATCCTGCTGCACCGTGCCATCGATCGCTACACCGATGCACACGCCATCGTGCACGCCAGCTGCGCCCTTATCTCGCCCGCGCGCCGGCGCTTCGCCGCCATCCTGGTGGATGTGTTCTACGATCATTTCCTCGCGCGCCATTGGACGCGCTACGCCGAGTTGCCGCTCGAAGACTTCACGCAACGAGTGTATGCAACGCTGCTGCCACACATCGCGAGTTACCCGGAGGGTCTGCAACGCCTGCTGCCGCGCATGGCGGCGGACGACTGGCTGGCTTCGTACACCGAGATCGAATCGGTGGACGCCGCCCTGCATGGCATTGCCCGGCGCTTCCAGCGCTTTCCGCGCGCTGTGGTGCTGGCCGATGGCGTGCAAGAGCTGCTCGACAACTATGCCGCGCTCGAACGGCACTTCCTCGGCTTCTTTCCCGAGCTGCTCGACTTCGTGGAAACCGAACAGCGCAACGCGCAATCGGCCGAGGCGTGCGCGCCGCCGCTGCAGCGGCTCGTTTGATGGGCCAGAAGCGTCAACCACGCGCATCATCGCCAACCCGGCGGCCGACGCCCGCCGAACTGCGCGCCGCGCGCGGACGGCGCGTGCCGGACATCGGCGCGCCAAACCTGAAAATCCTGTTCATCGGCATCAACCCCGGGCTCTACTCCGGCGCCGTCGGCCACCACTTCGCGCGCCCCGGCAACCGCTTCTGGCCGGCGTTGCAGCGCGCCGGGCTTACGCCGCGCTTGTTCGCGCCCCAGGAAGAACGCGAGCTGCTCAAGTCCGGGATCGGCATTACCAACATCGTGAACCGCAGCACCGCGGCGGCCAGTGAACTCTCCAAGACGGAATTGGCCGCCGGCGGCCGGCGCCTCGCCGCCAAAATCAAGCGGCTCAAGCCGCGCGTCGTGGCGTTTCTCGGCATCGATGCCTATCGCACCGCCTTCGGCGTGCGACAGGTGCGTGTCGGACTCCAACCGGTTGCTATCGGCGCCACCCGGATCTGGGTGCTGCCGAATCCGAGTGGCCTGAACGCACACTACCAGCCCAAGGACTTTGCCCGACTGTTTCGCCGCCTGCATGCCACGTTGCTCGCCAAGTGGCCGGGACGGAGCGGGTTTCATCCAACACACAGAAAACGGAGCCCTCCGTGAGTCAACTCCATTATTCTTTGCGCCCACCGTCCAGGGCCGACGCCAGATCCCCCTGCCCCGCATAGACAGGGCGCGCTGAATTCTGGCTCACCCTGCGGATCCACACCGCCTCGATCCGTTCCGGGTGACGCCGGTGAATCTCGTCGTAAATCTCCGGGTCGCGCTCACCATCGTCGCCGACCAGCACGAACCGCACCTGCGGCAACGCCGTGAGCAATTGCTCGATGCGCGTAATTTTATAGCGCACCGGATCGGTCAAGGGATCACCGGTTTGATCGTTGGTGATCTTTCTGGTGATGAGTACGCCTCCCGGAAAGCCGTTGCGATCGAGGAACGTCTGAATGCCGGTATGCAACTGCCGGGGCGATGCTGAAAGATAAAAGAGGGGGGCCGCCGCGGGCTGCGGGTTGCGCTGCACCAAGTGAGAAAAATATTTAGCCGTGCCGGCTACTGCATGACGCTGCGCGTAATTCTCGAACAGCGTCTTGCGGACCAGTCGCGACCTGTCCGTCACGTCCGAGATTAGAATGGTGTCGTCAAGGTCGGTAATGATGCCGAGCCGGTTGTCCGCCGGAACCAGGAGCACCGCGCCCCCGGCCTTGGCATCGCCGCTTTCCGTTGCGACCTCAGCAACCTGCCAACCGGCGGTCATCCCCGGCGGGGTCTGCGCCTCGACGCGGAAGTAACCCTCCGCATCGCTGTGCACGCGCCACTCGCCCGTCCCGAGCCGTACGCGCAGTGAGACATTTCCCTGCTCATCGTTAATCAGTCGTCGTAGCGTTCGCCTGAGATTCGTGAACCAGGAATTGTCCTGTGCCTCTGGCCGGCCGGCGCGCGCCTCGATCACCCGGCCCTCCACGACGAATCGGCTGGCGCCGAAACCCGGGTAAACGACAACCTCGCGCGTGTCGGCCTGTGCAGCACCCGCGTAGCCGGCCATCAGGCCGATCATGACCAGGATTGCTCCGAGTCTCCTGGAAGCGATGCTGTGTTTCCGCGTGATGGCATTCCGCATCATGATTCTGAGTATCCCCGGTTCAGTACTGCCACGATCAATCCCGAATACCAAGAACAATCCTGCGTCACGAACGACGATCGGGTGTGTTGGCTGGCGGCGACGCGGGTTTGCCGAGCAGTCCCTGCGCGGCGAGTTCCGACTTCAGGTAGGCGTAAAACACCGGCGCTGCGATCAGGCCGGCGATCCCGTAGGCCGACTCCATCACCAGCATCGCGAGCAACAGTTCCCAGGCGTGCGCGTCGATGCGCACGCCGACGATGCGGGCATTGAGGAAATACTCGAGTTTATGAATCACTACCAGATAACCGAGCGCCGCCATCGCCACACCGAACGACAGGCTCAGGCTGACCAGGAAGATGGCTGTATTCGAGACCAGGTTGCCCACCACCGGCAGCAGGCCGGCGATGAAGGTGACGGCGATGAGTGTCTTGACGAATGGCAAGTGCACGCCGAACGCCGGCAGCACGATTACGAGATAGAGCGCGGTGAGCGTGGTGTTGATGGCCGAGATCGGCAGTTGCGCGAGCAGGATGCGCCGGAAGCCACCGACGAGCAGCGCGGCGCGCGTCTGCAGGGCGCGCAGGAACGGCGATTGCCGAACGTGCGGCGTCACCTCGTACAAGGCGATCATCCCGCCCAGGACCAGGCCGATGAGAATGTGCACGAAGGTGCGCAGCGTGTCGGTGCCGAGCGTGCGCAGCTCGGCGGCATGCTCCCGGAACCAGCCGGCGATCAGGACTCGGACATCGCGATTCTCGTTCGGCAAGTGTTCGACGACGCCGGCCGGCAACAGGCGGCGCAAGTCCTCGACGATCGTGGCCAACTGCGTCAACAACAGCGCCAGGTTATCCGGCCCGCGACGCAGGAAGATCGCAATACCGATGCCGGCCAGCACCAGCAGCGCCACCACGATGATGGCCAGCAGCGCGACGAACAGGATCTTGGCGTTACGGCTGGTGAGATACGGAATGCGCAACGCCCCGGACAGGCTATGCACCAGCTGGAACACCAGCAACCCGGCGAGCAGCGCCGGCAGCAGGTGCAGCTGCAGGACCGCCAGCAACGCAATGCCCGTCAGCACCCAGCTGGCGATCTGGTGGCGCGACAACGCGGCGGCAGGAGGAGCGGCGCTCATGCAGCGGGGTTAGCGTCTAGCCTGGCGGGTGGTGTCGGCATCGGGTCGCGCAAGCCTGGGCTCGTCGCGTCAGTGCCGCGCCGGTTCGAGCGTCGCATCCAGGTTCAACTCGTCGCAGAAGCGCGTGAACTCGTCGCGCAGACGGCCGATGTTGACGCTGGCCGGAACGCTGATCGTCATGTTCATCGAGAACATCGGCGTGCCGGTGTGTGCGGCCGCATAGGTCCAGGTGCTCAGGTCCTCGATGTTGATCTCGCGCGAGGAAAAGAATTCGGCGATGCCGCTCACGATGCCGGGGTGATCCATGGACACCACGTCGACCACATACGGCACCATGTTCTGTTTGGTGACGCGCGGCTCGGTGATCTTCGAGACCAGCGTGAGGTCGAGTTTCTTCTCCAGCGCCTTGGTCTGGCTTTCGAGCTTGCCCACCGCGTTCCACGGGCCGGTGACCAGCAGGATGAGCGCGAATTCGCCACCGAGCACGGTCATGCGGCTGTCTTCGATGTTGCAGCCGGCCTCGACGATGCAGCGCGAGAGCTGGTTGACGATCCCGGGCCGGTCTTTTCCCAGGGCGGAAATCACCAGATACTTGTTGTTCATGCGTCGCGGATCCTGATGAGCGCCTGGACAGCCCGGCGGCGGTTTGTGCCCGGGGCGGCTGTCGTTCGAGCGTGATATTGTACTGCAAGCGGCCCAGGTCACACACCAGCAGGAGGCAGGCATGGCCAGGACAAAGAAGACCAATGCAGTGTCGCAAGACTATTTTGAGAGCTACGCCGAGTACAACCGCATTCTGCGTTCCTGGTTCGTGGCCTTCGGCATCGGCGGTCTGGCCCTGTTTTTACTGCAGTCACCGGTGCGCGAGGCCCTGCTCGCCTCCGGCCACACCCGCACCGTGGTGCTCCTGTTCCTGACCGGCGTGACCGCGCAGATCGTGGTGGCGTTCCTCAACAAGTACGCCAACTGGTACTGCTATTTCGGCGAAGACAACCCCGCGTTCCTGAAATCGCCCCTGTACCGCTTCTGGGCACGCATCGCCTCGCAGTTCTGGATCGACATCATTCTCGACATCACGACAGTCGTCAGCTTCCTCACCGCCATCTGGATGCTGTTCGAAATCTTCGCCCGTTGACGGTGACGCCCGCCACCCGACTCGCGCGCATGGTCCGCCCTGCCCTCGGGTATACTGCTGGCTGTACGGTTCTTTTTTAGGGAACCTCTGAACAAGTCTGCCGTTCGCCCTGAGCCTGTCGAAGGGTGAACGGCAGCCTTTGAAATAACACGGCTCCGAATGGTTCGTGGTTCGACAGGCTCACCACGAACGGACTTGTTCAGAGCTTCCTTAGCGGCTGCAACGCGAACTCCGACCATGAGCACACACCGCCCCGTCCCGAGCAGCCGCTGCGCCCTGCGTCTCGCCGCTTTCCTGTTTCTCCTGGTTGGCGTTGCCCCGCTTGCCGGCGCGGCGCCAACCGTGTCGACCAGCACGGACGAGCGGGCGGCCATCAAACTTGCGGTGAGCGAACTCATCCGCAAGGAGATGAAGGCCAAAGACATCACTGGCCTGAGCATCGCGCTCGTCGAGGACCAGAAGATCGTGTGGACAGAGGGCTTCGGTTATGCCGATGGCGCGCGGCGCCTGCCGGCGCGCGCCGAAACGCTCTATTCCACGGGCGGCCTCTCCATGCTCTTTACGGCGGCGGCGCTGCTGCAATTCGCCGACCAGGGAACGATCGATCTCGACCAGCCGGTAAAAAAATATCTGCCGGAGTTTTCGATCCGCACGCGCTTCGCCCAGGCACCGGCCATCACCCCGCGTCATCTGCTCGCGCACCTCTCCGGCCTGCCGGCAATGCACTTCAAGGGCATGTGGACGCCGAAACCGGAGCCACTCGCGGCGTTCGTCGCGCGTCTCAAGGACGAATACGTCGCCAATCCGCCCGGGCATGTGTTCTCGCCCTCGTTCCCGGGTTACGACGTCGTCGGGCGCGTGGTCGAGGCGAGCTGCAGCCGTGCATTCGCGGCCTGCCTGCAGGAGCGGCTGCTCGCGCCGCTCGGCATGCCACGTTCGACATTCAATGTCGAACGCGCCGACCGCGCGCTGCTCGCCACGCATTACTGGTCGGAGAAGCCGGTGGCCTCGCTGGCGGTGCGCGACGTGCCGGCCGCCGGGCTGGTCAGCAGCGTGGTGGAGCTGGCGCATTTTCTGCAGATGCTGTTCGCCGACGGAAAGCTGGACGGCAAACAGATCCTCAAGCCGCGCAGCGTGCAGGAGATGCTGCGCGTGCAGAATGCCGGTGTCGCGCTTGACCTCGACACGCGCGTGGGCCTGGGCTGGCGGCTGAGCGGCGTGCGCTTCCCGCAGGCACGCACGGTCGCCTGGCTGAACAACGAAAGCCCGTTTGCGCGCGGCCGCATGCTGATCGTGCCGGAACACAAACTCGGCGTGATCGTGCTCACCAACAGTTCCGGCTCGTCCGAGGCGGTGGAGAAGGTCAGCGAACGGCTGGCGGAACTGGTGCTGCAAAAGCGCAAACCATTGCCACCGGCGGAACCGCGCCTGGCCGTCACGGCCGCGTCCGCGCCGCAAAAACGCGAGGACATCGTCGGCCACTACGCCACGGCCCTCGGTCTCATCTCCGTCAAGGCCGACGCCGACCGCTACCGCGCGCAGATGCTCGGCAAGACCCTCGATCTCAACATGCAGCCGGAAGGCCTGCTGGCGCCGGAGTATCGCTTCCTCGGACTTATTCCGATTCCGATCTCGGTGCTGAAAGAAGCGCGCCTCACCAGTGCGCGTCTCGGCGGGCAGCATGTCGCCGTTGCCTACTACCGCAACCAGGCGCATCGCCTCGGCACTCGCATCGAGCCGCTGCACCTGCCCGCCGCCTGGCGCAAACGCCTCGGCGAATACCAGGTCGTGGAACGCGACCCGCTGCTCGACCTCATGAAGCTTGGCAATGTCGCGCTCGCCCACAGCGACGGCCTGCTGTACTTCCGCTACCGCGTGCCTGGCTGGCTCGGGCTGGTCGCAAAGATTGCCGTCCGGCCAGTCTCCGATACCGAGCTCGTCATCTCCGGCACCGGCTGGCTGATGGGCGAGACCGTGCAAGTCGTGCAGCGCGAGGGCAAGGAAGCGCTGCGTTACTCCGGATACGAGTTCCGACGTATCGGGACTGCGCAGAACCCGTAAGGCGACGGCCCATTCCCAAGCTGGGATAGCCAAACGCCCCTGCTTGGAGGAGACATGCCCTTCGACAGGGCTCAGGACAGGCTCATGGATGCCTGCGCCTGCTTGACGCAGCCCGGCCAATTCTATTTTATGGGCAGGCGTGGCTTGGACGCGGTCACCGGTCGCCACAGGTTTTGATGTGATAAAAAATACTAACAGCCTGATTTTATTCACATCGAGTTTTTTATCAGGCCTAAATGCCGGGTTGCAATCCGGCATTTAGGCGGTCGAATTATAGTTAGGGCTCCAAGATGACAGAGATCCGCGGTCAATGTTCGTGTGGGGCGGTTGAATTCAAATTTTCGCCTGAGTCGTTGTTGGCCTATCAATGCCATTGCCCAATTTGTAGAAAAGCCACTGGTTCAGCTTTTAGCACCACACTAATGGCACCGGAAAGCAGCTTCTCTTGGGCTCGTGGCGAAGATAGTGTGTCGTCATATTCCAAAGAAGGCGGTTACAAGGTTAATTTCTGTTCGCATTGTGGGAGCCCGGTTCCGAATAAATTTAGAAACTTCCCGTTATATAGTGTTCCAGTTGGGAGCATTGATAGCTCGCCAGACGTAAAGGTGATTGTTAAGTTACATCTCGGCTCAAGAGCGCATTGGGATAAAGACGATTTCGAAGGAAAGCAGTTTCTTGAAATGCCAACACTCAATGAAATGCTGGAATTGTTACATGTACAGGCAAGGCCCTAACAACGCCATCAACGCGGACAGCAAAAAGCGGCGCGCCTTCGTCGCGCCGCTTTTTGCTGCCGGTTATGGCGAACGTTAGAGCTATGTATCGGATTCTACTTATAACCATGTGCGTGGCCCCGTTGGTGTCTAGTGCTAATGACACGTCAATTGCGCTGCCGGAGACCTCCTCAATAAGTAGCGCCGTTGTTAATTGTTACGGGGACCGAATGCAGGTTAGTAGCGAATCGGCATCGAACCTCCTTTCATTTCTAAACAGCGTGAATAACGGCTGGGTGTCTTGGGGTTTCAATACCCCGCCCGCTGGTGATATTGGGGTTACGTTTCGTCTGCGCAGTGGAAAGGAGTTTCGGTTCTTTACATGGAGGGACTTTCATTCGGTTGGTGGCGACTTTGGGAAGCGCACACTATCTGCTTTAGAGGCAAAGCAATTAACTCATTTAATTCCACCAAGGTGCGTCAACCGAGGCCCAAAAAATGCGCTCTAACTCGTTGTTCGTGCCGACGCCGGGGACAGAGCGCCGTTTCCTGATGTCGCAGTGGCGGCGCGGCACAACAACACGTTAGACAGGCAGATCATCTATGGGATTTACACTCGAAAAAGTCGTGCCATGGGGGCGTTCGTATGACGAATACGCCAGCATGTTTGGCCTTACTGAGCTCGATCTTGGGCTTCGCATTCTTGGCTGCGGTGACGGCCCTGCGGGGTTTAATTCAGCACTGACCAAAAGCGGCGGAAATATCGTCTCGGTAGATCCCATCTACGTCTTTGACGCAGAACAGATCAGGAGCCGCATCTCCGAAACGTATGAAACTGTGATGGCACAAATGCGCAAGAACCAAGGCGACTACGTTTGGAGAGTCATACCGTCGGTAGAACAACTCGCTAGCATTCGCATGTCTGCGATGGAGACTTTCCTCGCGGACTTCGATGTAGGAAAGAATGAAGGCCGATATATCCCGGGGGAGTTGCCGTCGTTGCCTTTTGAAAGCGGGAAATTCGACATTGCCTTGTCGTCACATTTCTTGTTTTTGTACAGCGTCCACTTGTCAGCAGAGTTTCATCTTCAGGCTCTCCAAGAAATGTTGCGGGTGTCTCACGAAGTGCGGGTTTTTCCGCTACTTGCGCTTGATGGTGCCTTATCGCCCCATCTCGATTTTGTAATTGAACATCTTGCGAGCCACGGCTTCAACCTTGAAGTTCGACGTGTTCCTTATGAGTTCCAACGAGGTGGCAATGAAATGCTGGTCATCAAACCCGTCTAACATGGCGGTCAAGCGGGACGCGCTGAAGCGCGCCCCTTACCTTAAACGTTAGAACGTAAGCTCGTTTTGTTTTGTCGTCCCGGCTTCGTTGCGTTCGTGCCGTCTCGAAGCAAAGGTAGTTTCGTTGAGGGTTCGTTGTTTGTGGCTTGCGGCAAGTCCGTGAAGGGAAGCCGCGTCAGCTTCGGTAACGGGATCAGGGTGGCTCCGGTCATGGCCGGAGCCAAGCTCAAAGCCCAAGCGCTTCGGCCAGTTCTACACCGACTTCGTGTAAGGTCCGTATCCCAGGCTTGCGGTAGCCGTAGAAAAAACACAGGAGGTTTGCCTTGTTGGGTTTCCTGCCCTTCGTCACGTCCCGGGTTCCCCGTTCTAACAAGCCCTTGGAGGGGACGCGGTGTGACGGCGCACCGTTTCCTGATATTTTGGCGGCCCGCGCCCCTCAAGGGCAGCGTTATGCGTTTATATGAACCGCTACCTTAAAGCTGGTCTCGTTGTTGTTGCCATCGCTGGCGTTGGGTTCGCCGGCGGTTTCTTCGTTGGCGTAAAAGAAGGCGTCTGGCAATTCTTTCTCCTAGAGAGTTCGGTCAAGGCGAGTCTGCTCACCTATGAGCTTCAGGCTCTTCGGGCGGGAAATGCAAAGAAAATCATTAACGCCAAAGAAATCGAA
>Ga0105101_10001500_pt1 | contig 10204 bp, 8 predicted proteins | sample PPLLak21cMay2015_2_FD_87037 | JGI IMG/M metagenome (GOLD analysis project Ga0105101, IMG submission 87037) | Freshwater sediment microbial communities from Prairie Pothole Lake near Jamestown, North Dakota, USA - PPLs Lake P8 Core (1) Depth... | ecosystem: Environmental > Aquatic > Freshwater >...
ATAATATCTGCAAAAACTCCCGCAGCAGTTACATCGGCACCGGCACCCGGACCCTTAATTACGATTGGTCTATCTTTATAATGTTTAGTTGTGAATGATAAGATATTATCGTTTTCTGTAAGTGAATAAAACGGGTGCGTTTTTCCGACTTCTTCTAAAGCTATATTAGCTCTTCCGTTTTCAAGCTTTGCAATATAACGTAATACTTTCCCTTTCGCTTCCGCTTTCGTTCTTAACAATTCAAACTCGCAATCGTGATTCTTTAACAGTTTGAAAAAATTTTCAACCGATTCGGCATTCCTTGCAGGAAGGGGAATTAAGTTTTGTACTTTAATATTTTTTAGTTCCATTTCCATTCCTATCTCACGAGCTAAAATTAATAGCTTTCTTGCAACATCAAGCCCGTTTAAATCTTCACGCGGATCTGGTTCTGTATAACCTTTCTGCTTTGCCTCTTTAATTATATCACTAAAATTTTTCTTATTTATAAAAGTGTTAAAAATGTAACTCAAAGTTCCTGAAAGGACCCCTTCAATTTTTTCAACTTGATCACCGCTGGAAACAAGATCTTTTAAAGTCCCTATTACCGGGAGCCCGGCCCCGACATTAGTCTCATATAAAAATCTTACATTATGTTTTAGAGCGGCTCGTTTCAGCTCATTATAAAAGGATAAAGTACCTGAGTTAGCTTTTTTGTTGGGTGTAACAATTGAAACAGCAGCATTCAAAATATCAAGGTAGAATAAGACAACTTCTTTACTTGCAGTGCAATCAATAAAAATACTGTTGGGCAGATTAGCATCTTTTATTCTTGTAACAAATTTATTCAAATCAGTTTTTTCTCCATGCTTAACTAAAATATTTTCCCAATCATTAGCATCAATTCCATCATAATCAAAGTACATCCTTTTTGAATTTGCTAAAGCAATAACTTTGAAATTAAGATTGTATTCTTTTGCAAGATATTGATTCTGGGAAACTATTTGTTTGAGCAAAGTTGATCCGATCAACCCGGTACCGACAAGAAAAATGTTTATTGATTTAGAAGTTACAAGGAAGAAAGCATCGTGAAGAGCGTTCAGTGCCTTAGTTTCGTTTTGTTTCGCAATGACAAAAGAAATATTTAGTTCTGATGAACCCTGTGCAATGGCAGAAATATTAATTCCGTTTCTTCCTAATGATTGGAAAATCTTTCCCGATATACCGGGAGTCTTTCTCATATTTTCACCGACGACCGCAATTATGGAAAGATTACTTTCAACTAAGATTTCCGATATCTGCTTATCTTTTATTTCAAGCTTCAATTCTTCTTCAATTGAACTTTTTGCAGGTGCAGCAAATGCAGGCAATACAGCAAAACATACTGAATGTTCAGAAGAAGCCTGGCTAATTAAAATTACGTTTATCTTTTTCGCAGCAAGTGCAGTGAAGATTCTTTTTGCGATTCCGGCAACTCCTATCATTCCGCTTCCCTGTACTTGAAGAAGCGATATGTCGTCCATAGAAGAGATTCCTTTTATAGAAAAATTCTTTGCATTCGATTTCTCCGATATAATAGTGCCTTCAAAACCGGGATTGAAAGTATTTTTAATTCTAATAGGGATTTTTCTATTCAATGCAGGCTGCATAGTTGGCGGATGAATTACTTTTGCACCGAAGTGTGAAAGTTCCATTGCTTCTTCGTAAGTGAGGCTATTTATTGAAAATGCTTTTTTAACTTTTTTAGGATCCGCAGTAAGAACACCATCAACATCAGTCCAAATTTCAATTTCTTTCGCATTAAGAGCAGAGCCGAAAATTGATGCAGTAAAATCGGAACCGCCCCTGCCGAGAGTAGTTGTTAGTCCATAAGTCGAAGATGCGATGAAGCCTGTTATTATTTGGAGCTTTTTATGTTCTTCAAAATATCTTTTGATTTTTTTATTAGTCAGGTCAAAAATCACTCTTGCATTTCCATGATTATCGTCAGTTATGATTAATTCGCGTGCATCCAAATATTCAGAATCAATATTCCTATTTATTAAAGCCTGACTGATGATATATGCAGAAAGTCTTTCTCCAAAGCTCATGATGAAGTCAAGACTTCTTGGTGAAAGCTCTTTGATTAAAAAAACTCCGTGCAGCAGATCTTCCAGTTCATTGAGACTTAGTTTTATGTTAGTGAGAACGGGGCTTTGATTTTGTACAGAAATTAATTTTTTTACAGCGTTAATATGCCTGTTTTCAATCTCGTCCAGCATGTTTAGATATTCCGTGTTTCCTTCAGAAGCAATACGGCTTGCAGAAATCAGCTGGTCTGTGATTCCATGGAAAGCGGAGAGTATGACAGCTATGTTTTTATTTCTTTTTTGTGATTCAATTATAATTTCAATTACTTTAATTATGTTTTCCGGGGTCCCAACTGATGATCCCCCGAATTTTAAAATTTTCATCTTATTCCTTTGTACAATTAATTTTCTATAAAATGAAAAAACCGACTTGGGTTATTGAAGTCGGTTTTATAAAATTTAAACTATGTCTAACCAACTTCAACCGCTGGGTGGTGCGGTAGCTGTCATGTTGCACATCATTAGTTTTGTTGGGTAATATTTTTCTTTATTCTTCATAATAATTGCTGCAAAACTAATATATAAAAATTGATTTGTCAATAAATTATATGTCAATTATGATTAAGAAGATCGTAAGTGTGGATGAATTATTTTAATCTACAAATCAAATTCCTTTGCAACAGCATAAACAGCCTCCTGCTTATATTTCTCTTCTATCAAACAGGAAATTTTTATTTCCGAAGTTGTAACAAGTTTAATAGGGATATTCTGCAATGCTTTAAAAAATCTTGAGGCAACACCAATCCCGGATTTCATTCCTATTCCTACGACAGATAATTTTATATGTTCCGATTGATATTCGATATGCCAGCCTTCAAGCTCACTAAGAACATGATGCAAAGCTATTTCAAGCTGCTGCTTCCTTTCTTCAATAATTGTAAAAGAGATCGCTAAGTTTTCTTCACTATTGATTATGGAGATCATATCAACATTTAAAGATTCAGCAGCAATCTTTTCGAAAAGATTTTTTACTAGAGTGAAATCAACGGGGAGTTTATTTATTATTACCTGTGTTTCATTTTCCACTACACTCATTCCCGTAACTACAGGTTGTTCGATTATTTCATTTTCATCAACCACGTAACTACCCTCCTCATTATTAAAAGATGAACCACAATAAATTTTTATTCCAAATTTTTTAGCTATTTCAACAGAGCGGCTGTGCAGAACCTTTGCTCCAAGTCCCGCCATTTCAAGCATCTCGTCGTACGAAACGTATTTTAGTTTTTTTGCATTAGGATAGAGTTTTGGATCAACAGTAAAAATGCCTGCAACATCGCTGAATATTTCGCAGTTAACTCCGAGTGCTGCTGCCAATGCAACTGCCGATGTATCTGAACCTCCTCTCCCAAGAGTTGTTAGGTCACCGTCTTCGGTTATTCCTTGAAAGCCTGTTACGGCAAGAACATCCTGTGAATCAGAAAGATTTAAAATTTTTTCTTTATCAAAATTTTTAATTCGTGCGTCGGAAAAATTTCCTGTTGTCAATATTCCAGCTTGAAATGCATTTAATGATTTGCTTTTAATTCCAAAACTGGTGAGAGCAATGGATATTAAGGAGACAGACACCTGCTCGCCTGTTGTTAACAGCATATCCATCTCACGCGGATCGGGATCAGGCGTTATCTCTTTAGCAAGCTTAATTAAATTATCAGTTGTTTTTCCCATTGCAGAAACAACAACAATAACCTTATATCCTTCACTTACTTTTTTCTTTATTCTGTTTGCTACTTTTATAATTTTTTCAGGGCTTGCAACGGAGCTTCCCCCATATTTTTGAACTATTAATTCCATAATATTTTTTAAAGATTTCTAAGCTCGTTAACAAGCTGAGTTTTTTGTTCAGTTTTTTTATCAACCTTTTTTATAGCTTTTGCAGGAACTCCTGCAACAACAGTATATTCATCAACATCTGAAACGACAATAGATCCGGCTGCAACTACCGCACCTTTGCCAATTTTAACTCCTTCAAGTACAACTGCATTTGCGCCAATTAAAACATTATCTCCAACAATTACCGGTTCAGCGCTTGGCGGTTCAATTACTCCGGCTAAAACAGCTCCGGCACCGATGTGGCAATTCTTCCCGACAATTACTCTTCCGCCGACAACAACATTCATATCAATCATAGTTTTCTCACCAATTACAGCACCGATGTTAATGACTGCCCCCATCATAATTACACAATTATCTCCAATCTCAACAAAGTCTCTTATTACAGCTCCAGGTTCAATGCGGCAATTATACTTTGTGAGATCAGCAAGAGGAATTGCAGAGTTTCTCCTGTCAGCTTCAATTCTAAAATTATTAATGTGGGTTTTATTTTCATCATAAAATTTTTGAAAAACTTTATACTCGCAAAAAAGAATTCCAAATCCATCTCCACCGAAGAAATCTAAACCTGAAAAATTAATTTTTTCAAGATTACCTTTTAGATAAGCTTTAACCGGAGTTTTCTTTTCCGATTTTGCGATGTAATTAATTATTTAATAAGAATCCATTTGAATCCTTTTATTTTGTTTATTAGAATATCAAACTTCCATATCACAGACTTTTCTAAAGAAATGGCTATGCCAAAGTCTGCGTTATGATGAAAGAACATCTTTAATGGTGTAAAAACCATTTTGTTTATCAAGAATAAAATTCACTGCTCTTAAAACTCCTTCTGCAAATGTTCTTCTTGAAATGGCATTGTGTGTAATAGTTAGAGTTTCTCCTAACCCTCCGAACGAAACAGAATGTTCACCAACAACATTACCTAATCTAAGCGATGAGATATTTATTCCAGCCTTGCCGGCTGGCCGGTCTTGGGCTAAAACACTTTTAATCATTAATGCTGTTCCGGAAGGTTTATCTTTTTTGAAGCGATGATGTGTTTCAACTACTTCAACATCCCAATCGGTTAATTTTTTATTCAACAATTGGACACATTCTAAAAGTAATTGGACTCCAACTGAAAAGTTATAGCTTTGGACAACTGGAATTTGCTTTGAAATTTCTTTCAGCTTATTCATTTGTTCATCGCTTAAGCCTGTTGTTCCGATAATGAACGGAGATTTAAATTTTATTCCATAATCAATACTTTTTTCAAATACTTGTGGTAATGAAAAATCAATTAAAATTTGAGGAGAATCATTTTCCCATTCTCCATCTAAATCATATTTAAATACAAGCTCGTTTCCATTTTCATTCATAATGGCAATGATCTCTTTTCCCATTTTACCTGAAGCTCCGACAATACCGTATTTAATTTTACTCATCTTTTATCCAATTACATGGTACAAAGTAAAAATGATAGATAATAATAAAAATATTTCGATCTTTTAACTTTAAGTTTTTCAATCGTTTAATTTTTCCATCTCTTCATCAATTAATTTCATCACTGTTTCAGAAGCTTTTATTAATGGCAGACGCAAAGTGTTTTTACAATAACCGATTTTACTAACTGCATATTTAACCGGGATAGGGTTAGCTTCAGTAAATAATAAATTCATAAAACGCAAAAACTGGTTGTTGATCTTTCTTGCTTTTTCATATTCTTGATTTAGAATTGCTGAGGTAAGTTCAGACGTTTCTTTAGGATAAACATTTGAAAGAACAGAAATCAATCCTACTCCACCCAAAGCCATTATAGGTAAAGCTTGATCATCATTCCCTGAGTAAACAGAAAAAGTTTCCGGTTTCATCGAAATTAATTTTGCAATTTGTGAAATATCTCCTGATGCTTCCTTAATCCCAATAACATTCGGACAGCTTTGATGTATTTTCAATGCAGTTTCGGGAAGAATATTCATTGATGTTCTGCTCGGTACGTTGTAAAGAATAATGGGTAAAGTTGTTCTTTCTGCAATGTATTTGTAATGTTCAATCAGGCTTGCCTGTGTCCCTTTATTATAATAAGGATTAACAATCAATAATCCATCGGCATTGCATTCTTCTGCTGACTTATTTAATACTACTACTTTTTTTGTATCGTTTGTTCCGGTTCCTACAATTACAGGAATTTTTCGATTAGCTATTTCAACCGAAATTTCCACAAGCTTCTTTCTTTCCTCAGAATCAATAGTAACTGCTTCGCCAGTGGTACCAAGAACGATTAAAGCATTAATTCCATTTTCGATTTGGAATTTTAAAAATCTTTTCCACGCTGCATAATCAATATTCAAATCCTCGTCAAAAGGAGTGATTAAAGCTGTTCCGCAACCTTGAAACATTTTGTACCTTTAAAGTATTATTTGATCTGCTTTTAGAAAGATTCGTTATTCAAAAAAAAACCGGCTTCAAATGGAGGCCGGTTGACAAATCTTTTTAAATCTATTCAGCTGCAGCCTCATGATGCAAGGATGATATTCTTTTTATTAAGCTTTTTAGATTTAAAATAATATGATAACATAAATTCTTTCATGCCAATAAACTCTGGCAAAAGTAATATTAAATTTTTTATTTGTCAATTGAACTGATTAAGGCGAAGGAATATTTATTCATTTAGGTTAATCTATATTCTGTTATCAAAATATTTTTTTTAATTGCTTTTGTATAAATAGCTTGACAAACAAATTATCATCTTTTATATTGGAAATGAAATTAGTAAGGAAAATGAACGACACATTAAAAAATATAACCACAAGTTTTTATAAGGCAGCCACACCAAATAGCTGCATCAGTGTTGTTCCATCTTTATCAATAAACTCCCTTCCTTTTGATATCATTCTAGGGATTTCCATTATCATTAGTATCCTAGGAATTATCCTAGGTTAATAAGATAGGTCAATCCCAAAATCAAAATAAAAGATAAATAAAAATAAAATCAGATTTCGGGGTTGACCCGAACCCTAAATTTTATCTTAAGGATTTAATTTAAATTAATTGCAGCCCTATGAGATCTGATTTTAAATATCCCGGATTTAATTTACCTTTCAAAAGAAACAAGATTACCTCATCGTTTCTTTCACAATCAAAAGGAATCATTTTTATTAAATCAGATTTTTAAAGAATAAATATTTTTATTCATTTGTATAGAGAACAACATAATCATAGAGAAATCATTTAAGAATACTTGGAATTATTTAGCTATAGAAAGGATTAATTATGAAATCCAATAAACATCTGCTTTCCGGTGCCGATATATTTTTTGAATGTTTAAGAAAAGAAAAGGTTGATACAATATTTGGTTATCCGGGTGGTGCTGTACTGAAACTTTATGAAAAGCTGTACGATGTTGATTTCCTTCAGCATGTGCTTGTAAGGCATGAGCAGGGTGCCACACATATGGCAGAAGGGTACGCAAACGCCACAGGGAAAGTTGGGGTTGTGCTTGTTACTTCCGGTCCGGGTGCAACTAATACTGTTACAGGAATTGCGGATGCATATATGGACTCTGTCCCAATTGTTATATTTACCGGTCAAGTGCCTACTCATTTAATCGGCAATGATGCATTCCAGGAAGCAGACATTGTTGGAATCACAAGACCAATTACCAAACATAATTTTTTAGTTAGAGATGTAAAAGAATTGGCAGCTACAATTAAAAAAGCTTTTTATATCGCTTCAACAGGGAGACCCGGGCCTGTTTTAGTTGATCTTCCTAAAGATATGATCGCAGCAGAATGTGAGTTTGAGTATCCTGAAAAAATTGAACTCCGCGGATATAAGCCTACATTTCTTGGTCACCAAAATCAAATTAAAAAAGCTGCCGATGTTATAAAGAATTCTAAACGACCTTTGCTTTATGTTGGCGGCGGCGTTATTATGTCGAATGGCCACCGTGAATTAAAATTATTCGCTAAAGAAAATAATTTACCCGTAACTATGACTTTACAGGGATTAGGTTCTTTCCCGATGTCTGATCCGCAATCGTTGGGTATGCTGGGAATGCACGGTACATATTGGGCTAACCAGGCAGTGAACAATTGTGATGTTCTTGTTTCTTTAGGTGCGCGCTTTGATGATAGAGTTACTGGCAAGATTGATCAGTTTGCACCAAGTGCGTTTAAAATTCATGTAGATATTGATCCGACATGCATTGATAAAAATGTAATTGTTGATCTTCCGATAGTAGGAGATGTTAAACATGTAATTGCAGAATTAGCTTCCGAATTAAGTGAACCGCTTCAGCTTGATGATTGGTGGGCACAGATTAATGCATGGAGGGAAGAATGTCCTTTGCATTATGAAAAACATGATGGAAGATTAAGATCGGAATTTGTTATTGAGAAGATTTCGGAAAAGACAAAAGGAGAAGCAGTAATTGTAACCGATGTTGGGCAGCATCAAATGTGGGTTACACAATATTATCAGTTCAATAATCCACGTTCTCATTTATCCAGCGGTGGATTAGGAACAATGGGATTTTCTGTTCCGGCTTCAATCGGTGCTGCTTTTGGTATAAAAGATAGACCGATTATTTCTATCAGCGGTGACGGCGGTTTTCAAATGAACATGCAGGAATTAATTACCGCAGCATACTACAAGCTTCCAATAAAATTTATAATACTTAACAATTCTTTTTTAGGCATGGTGAGGCAATGGCAGGAGCTTTTCCATGCTGAGAAATTCAGCTTTACCGATCTTTCCGATAGCAATCCCGATTTTGTAAAAGTCGGAGAAGCTTTTGGATTAAAATCTTTTTCAACCGATAAACCGGGGCAAGTAGATAGTCTCTTAGATGAAGCTTTCTCAATTAATGATGGACCGGTGCTGATTGAGTTTAAAGTTGTGAAGGAAGACATGGTCTTCCCGATAATTCCTGCCGGTAAATCAATTAAAGAAATTATGACTAAAAGGCTTGACCCAAAGGAGATGGTCTAAATTATGAAACACACAATATCAGTGTTGGTAGAAAATCAATTTGGAACTTTTAACCGCGTTGTTACTATGTTCAGCGGTAAAGGTTTTAATGTTCAAAGCATTTCCATAGGCGAAACTGAAACACCTGAAATATCCAGAATGACCCTTGTTACAACAGGGGAAGATAAAATAATTGAACAGGTAGTAAAACAGCTAAACCGTTTGATAGATACTATTAAGGTTGTTGACCTTACGGGACAATCGAGAATAGAACGAGAACTTGCCTTGATCACGGTTTTTTATCAGAGAGGAACCCGTGCCGAAATAACCAATGTGTGCAATATTTTTAGAGGCAATGTTGTTGATATAAATAATAAAACAATTACTCTTGAAGTTACCGGGCCGCCGGATAAAATTGATGCGGCAATAAATGTTCTTGAACCTTATGGAATAAAAGAGATGGCTCGCTCCGGTACTGTTGCTCTTAAACGGGGTGAGCAATTAAAAGCAGAAAAAAAAGAACCTTTAGTAACTTGATTGGTTGTCATGCTGTCCCGATTTTATCGGGATCAGCATCTTTTGGCATTAAAGGAGATTTCGAACCGAGTTCGAAATTACAGAGAAACTTAATCTGAAAGGAAATCTATGAAAGTCTATTATGATCAAGATGCTTCTTTAGAATTTTTAAAGAGCAAAAAGCTTATTGTTATTGGCTTCGGAAGTCAAGGGCATGCCCATTCGCTTAATCTTCAGGATAGCGGAATGAATGTAATTGTTTGTGAATCAAATCCTGATACGAAACAGAAAGCCGAAAAATCTGGATTAACTGTAAAACCAGTTGCCGAAGCTGTTAAATGGGCTGATGTAGTTATGATCCTTGTACCGGATCAAATTCAAAAAATTGTTTATGATCAGGAAATTGCTCCTAACTTAAAATCAGGTCAAACATTATCCTTTGCACATGGATTCAATATTCATTATAAACAAATAATTCCACCTAAAGATATAAATGTTATGATGATAGCTCCCAAGGGTCCTGGACATCTTGTAAGGAGAACTTTTCTTGAAGGAAGCGGAGTACCTTGCCTGATTGCTGTTCATCAAGATCCAAATGGCGAGACAAAAAATTTAGCTCTCGCATGGGCAAAAGGAATTGGCGGCACCAGGGCAGGTGTCATCGAAACAAATTTTAAAAATGAAACCGAGACAGATCTTTTTGGCGAACAAGCTGTTCTTTGCGGCGGCTCAGCAGAATTAATTAAAGCCGGGTTTGAAACTTTGGTTGAAGCTGGTTATCCGCCAGAGCTTGC
>Ga0105101_10001501_pt1 | contig 10201 bp, 5 predicted proteins | sample PPLLak21cMay2015_2_FD_87037 | JGI IMG/M metagenome (GOLD analysis project Ga0105101, IMG submission 87037) | Freshwater sediment microbial communities from Prairie Pothole Lake near Jamestown, North Dakota, USA - PPLs Lake P8 Core (1) Depth... | ecosystem: Environmental > Aquatic > Freshwater >...
AAGGTCGATTCCTTCGGTAAGCTTGAAAAGATCGTTTTTGGTGACGGGGCTGTTGAGGAAAACGTGATATATCTTCTTCCTTTTGTATTTCGGGTGGGTAAGTTTTCCCGTAAGTTCTCCATCATTGGTAAGCAGGAGCACACCTGTAGTCTCCTTATCGAGCCGTCCGACGGGATAAACCCTTTCCCTGCATTCATCCCCGATTAGCTCAATGACCGTATGATCTGCGTGCGGATCCTCAACTGTTGTGACATAGCCTTTGGGCTTATTCATAAGGATATACACCTTCTTTTCTGCCTTAAGCTTTTTGTTCTTATATCTGACATCATCGCTCATTGATACTTTCACGCCGAGATCAGTAACGGTTTTTCCGTTTACCATGATCAATCCGTTCTGAATGAGCACATCTGCCTCCCTTCTCGAACATACGCCACTGTTGGCAATATACCTGTTAAGACGGATCTGATCATCTTCCTTTTTCTCAACCGCGGGTTTGACTATCTTAACGTGCAGGCGTGATTTCTGCCGCGATCGCGTCGGGTCTGTCTTCTTATATTTATCCTCGCTTTTCAATTTCTTCTTATTCTTTATAGACCCCCTTTGTGCTTACACCAGGGGAAAATGATTCTGTGGTTGTCTCCTACCCCCGGGGTAATCCCGAATACCCGGGAGGGATGGGGGTCTGCTTTATTCAGGGTGCAAAGGTACAATTAATTACACTATAATGTTTCATGTTTTTTTTGCACCTTTGTTGCGATAAATTTAGCGACGTATGGCATTGGTAAAATCCATCTCAGGCATTAGGGGAACGATTGGAGGAAGACCCGGTGAAGGTCTTACACCCGTAGATATTGTAAAGTTTGCGGCAGCCTACGGGACCTGGCTCGCCAGAAAATATGAAAATCAAAAACTCAGGGTCGTGACCGGACGTGATGCGAGGAGATCGGGTGCAATGGTCAGCAATATGGTGATCAATACATTGCGGAGTCTTGGCATCGATGTTACCGACATCGGTCTGGCAACAACTCCTACTGTTGAGATTGCTGTTACCGGATCAGGTTCGCAAGGCGGAATTATCGTAACTGCAAGTCATAATCCCGCTGAATGGAACGCCCTGAAATTGCTTGGCGGGGAGGGTGAATTCCTCTCAGCAGCCGACGGGATGGAAGTTCTGAGGATCGCTGAATTGGAGGATTTCAGCTTTGTCCCTCTTGATGATACCGGATCGCTTGTAAATGATGACTCATGGGGCAGGAAGCATATTGAAAAGGTCCTTCAGCTCAGGCTTGTTGACATGAATGCCATTAAGGCTGCAGACTTTTCAGTGGCAATTGATTGCGTTAATTCGGTGGGAGGCATAATAGTTCCCGATTTGCTGAGGGGTCTTGGTGTCAGGAACATAATCGAACTTAACACCGTCCCCGACGGGAAATTCGCTCATAATCCCGAACCCCTTCCGCAGAATCTGACAGAGATCGCTGAACTGGTAAAAATGAAAGGAGCCGACGTTGGCTTTGTTGTTGACCCCGATGTTGACAGGCTCGCAATCATTTGTGAGGACGGCTCGATGTTCGGAGAGGAATATACGCTTGTTGCCGTTTCTGATTATATCCTGAATCAAACTCCCGGGAATACGGTTTCCAATCTGTCATCGACCCGGGCATTGAAAGATGTGACTGAAAAATATGGCAGGAACTATTTTTCTGCAGCTGTTGGAGAAGTTAATGTGGTGGAGGAAATGAAAAAGAGGGAAGCCATTATCGGGGGTGAAGGCAATGGCGGCGTCATTTATCCTGAATTTCACTATGGACGCGATGCGCTTGCAGGCATTGCATTGTTCCTTTCACATCTTGCAAGGAGCAGGATGAAATGCACCTCACTGAGGAAACTTTACCCTGATTATGTAATTGCAAAGAAAAAGATGACGCTCCCCGAAGGAGCTGATTTTAATTATCTGCTTGATATTGTACGGAGCCATTTCACCGGTCATGAAATCGATGAGAGGGATGGCATGAGGATTGAACACGCGAATGGCTGGGTCCAGATCCGTAAATCAAACACGGAACCTGTAATCAGGATTTATGCTGAAGGAAGAACAGCTGAAGAAGCTGAATCTCTTGCAGATAATGTAATAGAGATTGTTAAAAAAGCCTAATTTATTTTGTTTTTTTTACAGATGCCGGAATAAATTCAGGTGATTGCGTGTCTTTAGAGAGTGAAACAGGAGTAGCCGGAAATATTAAAAGTTGTTAAATATTAAAATCAGAACTTCAATTCAATACTTTTGTATCATTTTTTACTGAAATATAAAATTAAATAAGTATCAGCTCAATGAAAAGAACAACAATTATTGCAGGTATTATTGTAGTGTTAGTAATTATCGTTCTGATTGCCATCGGCAAGTCGTCAAAAAAGAAGGATATTGCCAACCTGTATGTTGAAGCACAGAAGGGACAGTTTGATATTGTGGTTACCACAACCGGTGAACTGCAGGCTGAAAACTCCAAAGATATAATAGGTCCTGAATTTACGCAGAGCAGGAACATAAGAGCCATGGATATCAAGATAACTGACCTTGTCCCTGAGGGTACCGAAGTGAAGTCCGGCGATTATGTTGCCACGCTCGACAGAACCTCATTTGACAACAGCCTGAAGGATGAGCTTGAAAGACTGACAACCTCAGAGACCAACCTGGAGGTTAAAATGCTTGACACGGCAGTTACTCTCAGTAATTTGCGTGATAATATCAAAAACCTCAGGTTTTCGGTCGAAGAGGCTGGAATCACCCTGCAGCAGTCAAAATATGAGCCTCCCACAACAATCAGGCAGGCTGAAATGAATCTTGACAAAGCACAGCGGTCACTTGAGCAGGCAATAAAAAGTTATGAGCTGAGGGTTGAACAGGCCAGGTCCGATATGAGAACTATAAAGTTCAATCTGTCAGAACAACGCCAGAGGGTGGCCGATCTGCAGACGATCCTTTCGAAGTTTGTTGTTACAGCACCTTCCGATGGGATGGTTATCTATAAAAGGGACAGGACCGGGGCAAAACGGAAAGTAGGCTCTTCAATCTCACCATGGGATAATGTAGTTGCCACTCTGCCCGATATGTCGTCGATGATCTCAAAAACGTATGTGAATGAGATAGATGTCAGTAAAGTCACACCCGGACAGAAGGTTGAGATTATTGTGGATGCTTTTCCTGAAAGATCCTACACCGGAACCGTGACTTCAGTGGCAAATATCGGTGAACAGCTGCCGAATGCCGATGCAAAGGTGTTTGAAGTCCTCATTAAAGTGGATGGGACAGATCCGATCCTCAGGCCCTCGATGACTTCAGGCAATAAAATTGTAACTAAAACAATAAACGATGTAACATACATCCCTCTCGAATGTGTACAGGCCGGAACCGACAGTATTCCTTTTGTTTATACAAAAAGCGGTAATAAACAGATTGTCGTTATTGGCGAATCGAATGAAAATAATGTTGTGGTGGAACAGGGTCTTGAGCCGGGAACAGTTATCTATCTCAGTTCTCCTGAGGATACCGAGAAGTTTAAGATTGCAGGTGACGATCTCATTGCAGTAAACAGGGAACGTGCAAAAGCAAAGAAAGAGGAAGAAATGAGATTGAGGGAAGAAGCAGCAAAGGCAAACCAGAGACCGCCGATGATGGAAGGGATGACCCCCGAGATGATGCAGCAATTCCAGAATATGAGAGGTAATCCATCCCAGGGTGGAGCATCGGGCAGGACGAGAGATACAGCTGCTATGAGGAGGTTTATGCAGAACAGGGGCAATCAGCCTGCGGGACAGGGGGGAGCAAGGGACACCACCATGCGACGGAGGACGAATCAGCAGGGAGCAGGTCAACAGGCCCCGGGTCAGAATGCACCTCAAACCACACAGACACCAGTCAGAAACAATTAATCCGTAAAAAGTATGTTCAGGTTTATCTTAAGATATTTTCACGACATAGAGATTGCTGTCGAATCCATTGTGTCGAATAAGCTGAAATCAATGCTTACGGCGCTAGGAATAATATTTGGCGTTGCAGCGGTTATCGCAATGCTCGCAATCGGGAAAGGAGCCAAACAGGAGATCATGGACCAGATGAAAATGGTCGGGGTTAATAATATACTTATCAACCCGGTAATCCCTGATAAATCCTCATCAACCGAAGAGGGGGAGAAACAACAGAAAAAATTCTCAAGAGGCCTCAATATGCTCGATGTGGAGTCAATCAGGGAAACTCTCCCATCAGTCAAGCGGATCAGCCCTGAAATATCATTCAACTCAACAGCAATGCTCAACGGAGTAAAATACACTGCCAAGCTTGTTGGGGTTTCAAATGATTATTTCCATTTATATAATCTTCCTCTGACATCAGGGACCATTTTTAATAATTACCAGGAAGAGAATGGCATACAGGTCTGTATTATTGGTGCCAATATAAGGGCAAAGTTCTTCAGCAAGATTGATCCTATCGGCCAGTATATAAAGTTTAACGGCATCTGGCTTAAGGTAATTGGCGTGCTCCAGAAAACCAACGTCAGCCTTACCGGATTCGAGGAACAGGGAGTGAATGTTTATAACGACAATATCTATATACCTATCCAGACCATGCTGCTCAGATACCAGAACAGGGCTCTTTTGAATACAAAGCTTGTTTCTGAGGCTTCATCCAATACCATGGTTTTCGGAGGTCCGGGTGGAGGTGGTATGGCAAGGGTCGTTGTAAGCAGTTCCGATGCATCAACAGATGCTGAAACCAATTACAACCAGCTCGACAGGATCGTTGTCCAGGTAAACGAAACCGAACAGCTTAACCCTACAACCGAGATCCTGAGCCGTATGCTTACACGCCGTCATACAAACGTCAAGGACTTTGAAATAACTGTTCCTGAATTGCTTCTCAAGCAACAGCAGAGAACAAAGGATATCTTCAATATTGTGCTCGGTGCAATCGCAAGTATCTCCCTTGTTGTGGGTGGGATAGGCATCATGAATATAATGTTTGCTTCTGTAATGGAAAGGATAAAGGAGATCGGAACAAGAATGGCCATAGGCGCCAAGAAGATGGATATAGTTGTTCAGTTCCTTGCCGAAGCTGTCCTGATCAGCGTTACAGGTGGTTTTATCGGGATTTTCTTTGGTGTGATCATGGCAAAACTGATTGAGCAGATCGCCGGCATTATGACCATAGTATCATTTTTCTCTGTATTTATTGCATTCGGTGTATCAGCTGCCGTAGGTGTGATCTTTGGTTATTCGCCTGCCAAGCGAGCTTCTGAAAAGGACCCGATAGAATCATTACGATACGAATAAACTTTTGACAATGAAGAAACTATTTTTATTTGCGGCTATAGCTTTTATTACATTTTCCATTCAGAAAATCACGGCGCAGGAAATCAAGAGACTTACCTTCGATGAGGTGATCAGACTCTCGGAAACGCAATCACCAAATGCATTAATAGCGCAACACAGGTTCCGCGCAAGCTACTGGATGTACAGGACTTTTGTCGCACAATACCGGCCTTCGCTCACACTTTCCGGATCAACACCCGACTACAGTACGGCATATACCAGGGTCTGGAACTCCACCACAAGCCAGTGGGAATATCGTGCCACCAATGTTCTCCAGAACCTGGCATCACTCTCGCTATCGCAGAATATTGGATTTACGGGAGGATCGATTTCGCTTAATTCGGACCTGACACTGGAAAATGACCTGGAAGAGGATTCAAGGAATTATATTACCTCGCCCTTAAGTATCAGGTTTGTCCAGCCGATCTTCAGGTACAACTCACTCAGGTGGGAGAAGAAAACTGAACCACTCAAGTATGAGGCTGCTAAAAGGACTTATTTATCAAATATAGAATCTGTTCATCAGCAGGCCGTAATGAGCTTTTTTTCTCTTGCACTTGCACAGATAAATAAGCAGATTGCAGAGATGAACTATTCGAATGCCGATACCCTTTACAGGATAGCCCAGGGAAGATATGAACTCGGAACAATAGCTGAAGATGAATTGCTCCAGATGCAATTATCGTGGCTTAACACCGAGACTGCCCGCAAAGAGTCTGAAATGAACCTTCGTGACAGGGAGATCCGTCTTAGATCTTTTCTTGGCTTTAATGAATCTGTAAGGCTCGAACTTATTCTGCCGAGCGAAATCCCTTCTTTACAGGTTGATCCTCAGGAAGTCCTGAATCTTGCAATGGCAAATAATCCGGAAATACTCCAGCAGCAGCTGACCATACTCCAGGCCCAGAGCAGCATGGCACAGGCTAAATCTGAAAGAGGCTTTAATGCAAACATAATTGCATCGTATGGATTACGCGATCAGGACCCGGATTTCCGTTTGGCTTACCAGGAATCAAACCGCCAGCAAACTGTCAGATTGGGATTTACAATGCCAATACTTGACTGGGGATTGGGGAAGGGAAGGTTCAGGATGGCCCAGTCGAGCCTTGAGCTTGCCCAGGTTCAGTCAGATCAGGCTATTGTCGACTTTGAGCAGAACCTGCTTCTCGACGTTGAGCAGTTTAACCTGCAGGCCAGCCAGGTGGCAACCGCGGCAAAATCAGACACCGTGGCCATGAAGATGTTCGAAGTGACAAAGCAACGGTTTCTCATCGGCAAAATAGCGGTTCTCGAACTTAATAATGCTGATACGAGAAAAGACCAGAACAGGAGGGCTTACGTGCAGGCATTACAGAATTACTGGAATTACTTCTTTAATTTACGGAACCTCGCATTATACGATTTCGTGAATCGTAAACCCATAGAAACCGAATTTGAAAAATTACTTGAATATAACTAAACAGGTTTTTCTGTTTTAGAGGGAGAGAACAGGGACTTTGCATGCAGGGTCCCTGTTCTTTTATCGGACCATAGTTTTTTACTTCCTTCTGTTTTATCCTGACCACACTTTTTTATAAAAATTTAATATCTTTGCGCCTCTATTACAAAGAAGATTAGAAAAAACTTCACTATAACCCAAAACAGAGACAGATGCAAAACAAAACGGCTATTATCATTCTGGCAATTGCACTTGGATTGGTTTCACTTTACCAGCTATCATTCACAGGTGCTACATTCAAAGTCAGAAAAGATGCGAAGGTGTATGCTAAGGGAGATCTTGTTAAACAACGTAACTATATAGATTCCATTTCGGCATTACCAAAGGAGGATTGGAGTTATCTGGGCAATACATTCAAGGAAGTTCAGAGGAAAGAAGTGAATCTGGGCCTCGACCTTAAGGGAGGTATGAACGTTATCCTCGAGGTATCGGTTGAGGATATCCTCAAAGCCCTTTCAAACTATAACACTGACAAAACATTTACGGAAGCGCTTGCAAGAGCAAGGACTGAATATCAGCAGCAGCGTCAGTACGACTATCTGACCCTTTTTGGCAGGGCATTTCAGGCTGTTGACCCTAACGCCAGGCTTGCTGCCATTTTCGGCACTGTCGAATTGAGGGACAAGATCAATTTCAACTCATCAAATGAGCAGGTACTTAGTGTTCTTGATGAAGAGGTGTCTGCTGCTATCGATAACGCCTTCAACATTTTGCGTACAAGGATTGACCGTTTTGGAGTCGTTCAGCCGAATATTACCAGGATGGCCACCAAGGGCCGTATACTCATAGAACTCCCGGGCCAGGATGACCCTGCCCGTGTCAGGGAACTGCTTCAGGGAACGGCTAATCTTGAATTCTGGGAGACTTATGAAAACAGTGAAATAGTCAACTACCTTGTTCAGGCTAACAACGCTTTGCGTGAAATACGGACCAGCACCCGTTTGACGGATACTGTTAAGACTTTACAGCCGGCAGAAACTGCAGTTGCAGATACTTCAGGGCAGGATCAGTCACTGCTCGATCTTTTGGGAAAAGACACAACACAGGCCGCAACGGCAGATACCAGGGAAGAGTTTAATCTGCAGAATCCCCTCTTCGGGATACTGAATCCAAGGGTAACCGAACAGGGGCAACCGATGGCCTCAAGCATGGTGGGCCTTGCTGCCGGGATCGATACTGCAAAAGTGAACAAGGCTCTCAACATGAACCAGATCAAGGCTATTTTCCCGCGTGACGTCAAATTCCTCTGGAGCCAGAATCCTTATAAATACGATCCCACCGGAACACTCTATGAACTTCACGCCATTAAGGTGACTACCCGCGACGGAAGACCTCCTCTCGGAGGAGACGTGATCACCGGAGCAAGGCCTTCGTCAGGTGTTACCGGCTCGGAAGTAAATGTTGACTTCAGCATGAACGCTGAAGGTGCAAAAACCTGGGCCAGGATGACCCGTGAAAATGTCGGCAGGTGTATCGCAGTTGTACTTGACGGTTATGTCCGATCCTACCCGAGGGTTGAAAATGAGATCACTGGCGGAAATACCCAGATCGAAGGTGATTTCACGATTGAAGAGGCTGACGACCTTGCCAATATCCTGAAATCAGGTAAACTGCCGGCACCAGCACATATCGTTTCAGATACCGTTATCGGCCCGACACTCGGTAAGGAGGCTATAAATTCAGGTCTGATATCATTTATTATATCGTTCATTATTGTACTTGCTTACATGATATTCTACTATAGCAGAAGTGCAGGTACAATAGCGGATATTGCCCTTGTGGCCAACGTATTCCTCATTTTTGGGATTCTGGCTTCACTGGGAGCTATTCTGACATTACCAGGTATAGCCGGTATTGTACTTACAATGGGTATGTCTGTCGACGCCAACGTTCTGATTTACGAAAGGATCCGTGAAGAATTGCGGGCCGGCAAAGGGATGAAGCTGGCTATCTCCGATGGCTACAAGGGTGCCTTGTCAGCTATCCTCGACTCAAACGTAACTACATTGCTTACAGGTATCATTCTTTACGTCTTTGGAACAGGCCCGATAAAGGGATTTGCGACAACACTTGTCATTGGTATTTTCACATCACTTTTCTGCGCCATCTATATTACCCGTCTTATTTATGAGTGGCAGCTGAAAAGGAATGCCAACCTTACGTTCTCTATCAAAATGACGGCTAATATCCTTAAAAATACAAGTATTGATTTTATCGGCAAAAGGAAAATATTCTATGCAATTTCTATTGCAATAACGGTAATCGGAATAGCGTCGCTGATTATCAGGGGTCTTAATCCGGGGATCGACTTTGCAGGAGGCCGCACTTATGTTATAAGATTTGAACAGAGCGTTAGTACGGCAGATGTTGCCGCCAGCCTTGAGCCAGGCTTCGGAGAGCGGCCTCAGGTGGTAACATTCGGATCGGACAACCAGGTAAGGATTACCACCAAATATAAAATAAACGAAACCGGAGTCGATGATGAGGTAGAAACTATCCTTTACGACGGATTGAAAAACATGGTAGGAGGTAATGTTACAAAAGAGGAATTCCTTTCAGAGAACCGCAAGAGTTCGGAGACGGTGGGCCCGACAATTGCAGCCGATATTAAGAGCAGGGCTGTCTGGGCAGTGGCCCTGGCAACTTTAATGATGTTCATTTACATCTTCGTGCGGTTCAGGAACTGGCAGTATGGTGTCGGCGCTGTGGTTTCAACTATCCATGATACCATGATCGTGATAGGAATTTATTCATTGCTCTGGGGAATAATGCCATTCTCCATGGAGATCGACCAGTCTTTTATTGCAGCAATACTGACGGTTATCGGTTATTCAATCAACGATACTGTGGTGGTTTTTGACCGCCTCAGGGAGTTCCTCCCGCTTCACCGGAAACGCCCGGTAAAGGAAGTCCTTAACCTCGCCCTCAATGACACTCTGAGCCGTACTTTGAATACCGGTATTACCTCAATCCTGGTTCTTATTCTGATGTTCTTTTTAGGGGGTGCAACAATCAGGGGATTCCTTTTCGCGATGATAATCGGCATTGTCGTCGGGACCTATTCTTCAATATTTGTTGCCACTTCAATAGTTTACGACACTACAAGGAAAACAGGATTTAAAAGCTGAACACTCCTTTTAAACATATTTTTTGTTAACTTTGTCATGTTATTTTTAAAGGATCTGAAGCAGTATATTAGATGAGCGGTCAGGAGATTTTCGTTATAGTAATTGTGGTGCTTTTGTTGTTTGGCGCTGACAAGCTGCCTGAGATAGCAAAGGGGATAGGGAAAAGCATGCGCGATTTCAGGAAGGCTACTGATGATATCAAGCGTGA
>Ga0105101_10001504_pt1 | contig 10198 bp, 10 predicted proteins | sample PPLLak21cMay2015_2_FD_87037 | JGI IMG/M metagenome (GOLD analysis project Ga0105101, IMG submission 87037) | Freshwater sediment microbial communities from Prairie Pothole Lake near Jamestown, North Dakota, USA - PPLs Lake P8 Core (1) Depth... | ecosystem: Environmental > Aquatic > Freshwater >...
CGGAAGGTGCTCGAAGAAGGGAATGTCCCCGATGATGACCTTGTAATCGGGTCGGGTGACATTGGCTGAGACAACGACTGAATCAATGGAGGCTGGGTGGTTCGAGGCGATGACCAGCGGCCCCTGCGGCGGAATGTTCTCAATACCCCGCGCGCAGTGGCTTTTTACAAACCTTGGCAAAAGCCAGCGCGCGCCCGCCGGGATTCCACCTTCGGCAGTCGCGCGATCCAGCCCGATGCCCACTTCTGCAGCGGCGCGCACGGCTTTGCCAAAGATCAGCCGGACGATCCCTTTTGCGCGTTCGGACCCGGGCAACCCCAGAGCCTTGGTCAGTTCATAGATCAATGTCTCGGCCAGGGCGTGGATTTCAGCATCGTGTGAATTCATGGCTTTTTCCACTCGGTGGTTGAGTAGTCCCGCCGGGTTTTTCCTGACACCCTGCACTAGAATGGTGCGCAGGACGTACACTGGCACCGTACGTGATTTGCTTGGCAAATCATGCGGTGTCGAAACCACCAGTACGCAAATTGATTTTGGTCATTTGTTGGTTTCGACTGCTTGCGCTCAACCAACGGTGTCCTTCTGAAACAAAACCAGGCTGACGGCCGGTCGCGCTTGTCGTCGAATCCGTCGCGGCGCGAAACGAGAGTCCATCGGGAGGAGAGAAGGTTCAGGTCCGCCTCCACAAGCCCCGGCCCCGCGTGATGCGTGCCCGGTTTGAAGAATCCGTACAGAAGCCAGAATCCGCCGGGAGCAAGGGTGCGCTCCAATTCTCTTAAATATTTCGATTTCCCCTCTGCTGGAATGCCGTGGAAACAACCGATATCCAGGGCCAGGTCAAAGGGGCCGGGAATCCCGCGCAATTGGGTCACATCCCTGACGAGTAATTCTGCCTGAATCCCGGCTTCCCTGGCTTTTTGTTTCGCCAATTGGATGGCGCGCGGCGCGAAATCCACCCCGGTCACCTGCCAGCCGCCACGTGCCAGCGTGAGGACATTGGTTCCGGTTCCGCATCCAATATCGATGGCGCGGCCGGGTTTGTGTTCATGGATGAAGTCTATTAATTCGGGAGGACTGATGCCTGTATCCCACTTCGGCTGGCCGAAATACCAGTATTGGAAGAGCAGGCGGCGGAACAGGTTTTGCACGTTTTATTCGTTGACTGGTGCTGTTCACCGTCCCGACACTTGCACCTTGCACTGCAGCGCAAGCTTCAAGTGCAGGTGAGGCTTGAATAGCGCCACAACGTTTTCTTCAAGGGAACCTTCGGGACGTTTCATCATAAATAATCGTGAGGGTTCTCACTTTGACAATTCAATTGAGTTCTTTTACAATCACGCAGCTAACTTAACATCCTAAATGGAACAGGAAGGGCTTTTCGATGAAAGAGTATACCACCGAGTTTCTTCGCAACGTTGCACTGGTCTCGCATGGAGGGGCGGGAAAGACAATGTTGGCGGAAGCATTTCTACATGCAACAGGGGCGACCACCCGCCTTGGCAAGGTGGAGGATGGGACGACGGTTTCTGATTATGATGATGAGGAACAGCGTCGAACGATTTCGATCTATGCGAGCGTCATCCCTGTGGAGCATCGCGATCATAAGATCAACCTGATTGACGCGCCCGGTTACACCGATTTTGTGGGTGAGACAATTTCCGCCCTGAGTGTGGCCGATGGCGCGATCATTTTAGTGGATGCAGTCGCGGGCGTGGAGGTCGGCACGGAACTGGCCTGGCGCTATGCGGATGAGTTCAAACTCCCGCGCTTTTTCCTGATCAACAAGATGGATCGCGACAACGCCGATTTTGAAAAGACGTATGCCGCGCTGGAGGAATTTGCCCGCTCGCATGGCAAGCGCACCATTAAGGTGCATTTGCCCATCGGCGAGAAGCAGGAGTTCAAGGGCGTGGTGGATATTATTGGGATGAAGTCTTACATGGGGGATGGGAAGACAATAGCTGAAATCCCTGCAGAATTAAAAGAAACAGCGGAGAAGGCCCACTTCACGCTCGTGGAGGCTGCCGCTGAGGGGGAAGACGAACTGATGGAGAAATATCTCGAAAGCGGCTCTCTCTCGGACGCAGAAATGGTGCGCGGTCTGGAGGATGTTGTCTACGCTGGAGAATTCATCCCGGTCTTCTGCGCGGCGGGCGCCCGTGAAATTGGCGCGCTCGCGCTGCTCAACGACATCATTGACCTGATGCCTTCCCCATTGAATGCTCCCAGGCGTGTAGCACAGGGCAGGGAGGGTGAAGAGGTCTTAAAGCCATCTGAAACCGAACCTCTGGCCGCCTATGTATGGAAAACAACCGCTGACCCGTTCGTTGGCAAGATGACTTATTTCCGTGTATTTTCCGGATCCATCCAGGCAGATGCGCGCGTCTGGAATCAAAATAAAAATGTGGAAGAGCGTATGTCGGGTCTGCACTTCCAGCGTGGCAAGGAAGGCATTGCTGTCAAAGTTGTCCACGCGGGTGACATTGCTTCCGTGTCCAAGCTAACCGCAACTTCGACAGGCGACACGTTCTGCGACAAGGGCCATCCGCTGACCGTTGCAAAACCGAAATTCCCGGCCGCGTTGTATCGTGTGGCAATTGCACCCAAGACGCAAGCCGATGCGGCAAAGATCTCACCCACGCTGACGCGTTTGGTTGAAGAGGATATGACTCTCACCTGGCAGAACGATCCGATCACACACGAGACTGTTTTGCAGGGAATGGGAGAGCAGCACATCGATGTGGCTCTGCATCGGGCGCAGACCAAGTTCCAGGTAGGCCTGGTTCCGCATGAGCCCAGGATTCCGTATCGCGAAGGCATCACCCGCAAAGCCAGTGCACAATACCGCCACAAAAAACAATCAGGTGGCGCGGGTCAATTTGGTGAAGTGCACCTGCGCATCGAGCCCTATCACGAAGGCGACTTTGAATTCACCGATGAACTCGTCGGCATGAATCTCTCGAAGTCATATCTGCCTCCGATTGAAAAAGGCATCAAGGCCACCATGGAACGTGGCGCCTTCGCGGGTTACCCCATGAACAATGTGAAGGTGATCGTTTACGATGGCAAAGAGCACGAAGTTGACTCAAAGCCGGTGGCGTTCGAAATTGCGGGACGCGAAGCCTTTAAACTTGCGGTGCAAAGCGCGGGCCCCGTGCTGTTCGAGCCGATCATGGAAGTGCGCGTCAGCGTCCCTGACTCGAACATGGGCGATGTGATGAGCGACCTCAATACGCGCCGCGGACGTGTCCAGGGCACCGAAGCTGAGCGCGGCTACACCACGATCATCGCGCACGTCCCCATGGCTGAGATGATGCACTACACCACGCAGCTCCGCTCCATCACTGGTGGACGTGGTTACTTTACGATGGAACTCGATCATTACGATGTCGTACCTTCGCACATCGCGGGTACGCTCATCGAAGCCCATAAGAAGGAAATGGAAGCGAAGAAGGAAGAGTAAGATTAGTAATCGGTAATTCGTAAGTATGTAAAAGAGGCTTTCCGAGAGGAGAGCCTCTTTCCGTTTGAGTTTCATTTATGCTGCTCCTGTCTGACCGAAATTGAGTAAAATACTTCCATGCCACTCGTTCGTTTTCCTGCTGTCATGAAATACTATGTAAACAATCAGTCGGAGTTCCTTGTACCTGCCTCCACTGTTCACGAACTGATCGGAAACGTGATCGAACAATATCCGTCCGTCAAATTCCATCTGGTGGATGCAAATGGTGATCTCCGCAGGCATTTCAATGTTTTTGTGAACGGCACGCATGTTCGTGATTTGCAGGGGATGGAGACACCGTTGAACGAGGAGGATAAAGTCATTTTGATGGCCTCCGCCGCGGGGGGATGACTCTGGAGTCCGACAGCTTGCTGTCGGAATTTCCAAGAGCAAGCTCTTGGACTCCAGAACAATAATTAACTTGACAATTCAGGTAAGAACAGTAAAATAGCCGTCATCTTACTTAAGTACTATGAAAACATTCAACCATTGCTTGTGTCTACGGCGGGGCTCGTAACCACCGCCTGAGACGTAAATTTCGCAGTCAACACGCCCCTTTCGGGCTGTCAGAACGGTGGACGACTCCCGCGTGCTCTCATCTCTCGCGAGGCGTTTGTTCGCCGTTCTTTCATTTCATCTGTTGACTGTTTTTCGTTTAAAGTACCGATTGCTCATCGTTCAAGGAAACCATGACGTTACTCGACTACAAGATTGCTCGATCTGATATGGAATCGATAAGAGACTTAACCGGCCATGTCGGCAACACGCCCCTCCTGCCGCTTCGACGACTAAGCCGGAAGCTGTCTCCGCGTGTAAAAGTGCTGGCTAAGGCGGAATGGTTCAACCCGGGCGGTTCAGTCAAGGATCGACCGGCTCTCAACATCCTCCGAACGGCGCTGGCAAATGGTGATCTGGGAGACGGAAAGCGTCTGCTGGATTCGACCTCCGGCAACATGGGGATTTCGTATGCCACATTCGGCGCCGTTCTCGGGATTCCGGTCACGTTGGCAATTCCCTCCAGCGCCAGCAGCGAGCGATTTGCCATCCTGCGCGCGCGGGGTGCCGAGCTGATCCTGACGGACCCAACCGAAGGGTCAGATGGCGCGATCCTTGTGGCGCGAAAGCTTGCGGAAGAAAAGCCAGACTCCTACTGGTATGCGCGTCAATATGACAATCCGGCCAACTGGCAGGCGCACTATCAAACCACCGGCCCTGAGATTTTGGCCCAGACCGACGGAGCAGTGACTCACTTCGTCGCGGGACTTGGAACTTCAGGCACACTCATGGGCACCGGCCGCTATCTGCGCGAGCAATTGCTCGACGTGAAGATCATCGCCTTCCAGCCGGACGCCTCCTTCCATGGGTTGGAAGGACTCAAGCACATGTCCACTGCCATCAAGCCCGGCATCTATGATCCCTTGTTGGCGGACGAAAACCTGGAGGTCCGCACGGAGGAGGCGCACGCCATGATGTTACGTCTCGCGCGCGAGGAAGGTCTGTTTGTCGGAATCTCTTCAGGCGCAGCCGCGGTCGCGGCATTGAAAGTGGCCAGCCAATTGGATGAAGGTGTAGTTGTCACGGTCTTCCCGGACGCAGGCTACAAATATCTGAGCGACAAAGGCTTATGGGAGGGAAAGTGATGCTGGTCATCCCGCAGGAATTGCTCCGCCAGATCCATGTGCATGGTGAGCAAGCGTATCCCGAGGAGGGTGCAGGATTTCTCATCGGTGAGGCTGGCAAAGTGGAAAATATCCTGCCGCTGGAGAACGCGCGTGAGGACGGAGCGCGTCACAACCGTTTCCTGATCACGCCGGAGGAGTATCTCAAAGCCGAATTAACGGCAGACAGGCTCGGGCTGAGTCTGATCGGCGTCTTCCATTCGCATCCCGACCACCCGAATCGCCCCTCTGAATATGACCGCGAGTGGGCCCAGCCTTTCTTTTCCTACATCATTACAACGGTGAATGAGGGAAAGGCCATCGAAAGTCGCTCGTGGATATTGCTCGAAGATCGTACGGAATTTGATGAAGAAGAAATAAGAATTTCATGAATAATCGTTTGTTGAGTAGCCCCGTGTTCGTCGGGGCGTATCGAAACCAACAGGTAATAAGGAATATTCCAATAACAGGTGGCCTCGACTGCTTGCGCTCGACCACCGGGAACACAGGAAAATCATATGGCCTCTCAAACTCTTCAAAAAGTAGATCACTCTGCTTTAAAGACAAATCAATTAATGATCATTTCGCTGAGTGTGCTGGCGTTTATCCTGGACCAGCCTGCTCTTGCTGCCTTTGTCGCGCTGGTAATGGGGATTGGCTCCGCGTTGAAGGTACCGGGCTTTATTCTTGTGTATAAGAATCTGCTCAAGCCGCGCGGTTGGATGAAACCCGATGTGCTGGACGATAACCCTGAGCCGCATCGCTTCTCCCAGATCCTTGGCTTCGTATTCCTGATCGCCGGCTCGGTTGCGCTGTTCCTTGGCGCGAGCGTGTTGGGCTGGGGATTGGTCTGGCTTGTCGTCGCGCTGGCTGCCTTGAATGCCTTTGGCGGATTCTGTGTCGGCTGCGCGGTGTATTACTGGCTGAATCGACTCAACCTGCCCGGCTTTACCAAGCAGCCGCCCGCGGGCACGCTCCCCGGTATGAAGCCGAGGCTGGGAGCCAGCCGATGAACGCGGAAACCGCGGAAACGATGTCCATCGTCTTGCGTTTCCTCCTTGCCATTGGTATCATCACAGCGGGCGCTGCGGCCTACTGGTTGATCAATCAGCGCCTGCTGGTGCGTGCAAGGAACAACGTATTTACGTTGTTCAGAACCCTGCCGAAGAAGCCTGTCATTGTTTATTTCACGACACCAGATTGCGTGCCGTGCAAGACGGTCCAGCGGCCCGCCATTGATCGAGTATCCAATCTATTTGGTGAAAAGCTGCAGGTAGTCGAGATCGATGCCACGGAACGCCCGGATCTGGCAAAAACCTGGGGCGTGATGAGCGTTCCCACCACATTTCTGCTCGATTCGCGCGGCGAGGCGCGTTACGTCAATAACGGCGTCGCCCGCGCAGAGAAGTTGATGGAACAGTTGCAGACACTATGATTTTTTGGAGTCCAACGGCTTGCCGTTGGAATTCGCAGAAGCAAGCTTCTGCACTCCATACTTATAATCAGGAGAGAATCTACATGCCAGTTTTACGAATACCGACACCGTTGCGCGCCTACACCAACGGACAAAGCGAAGTGGCCATTACCGGTTCGAATATTTCTGACGCGCTCACAGATTTGACCACACAGTATCCGGCCCTCAAGCCGCATCTATTCAATGAGGGTGGCGAGCTGCGTCCCTTTGTCAATTTGTTTGTGGGTGAGCACAACATCAAGGATCTGCAGGGGGTGGACACGCCCATCAGTGACGGCGAAAAGATCATGTTAATCCCATCCATTGCCGGAGGTCGTCACACCTGCACTGCACCGAACGCAGTGCGGCGCAAGTGTTGCGAGCCTTCGGGAAGCAATCTCCCTCTCGTAGCAGGAGGTAATCGTGTCACTCCCTGAACTTTCTCGTGATGAAATCCTGCGTTACTCGCGTCATCTATTGATTCCAGAAGTGGGATTGGAGGGCCAGCGCAAGCTCAAGAACTCATCGGCTCTGATCATTGGCACGGGCGGACTCGGTTCGCCGGTTGCCCTCTATCTGGCGGCGGCAGGCATCGGTCGTATTGGACTCGTGGATTACGACACCGTCGATTCATCCAATTTGCAGCGTCAGGTGATCCATGGCACCTCCACCATTGGCAAACTGAAAGTGGAAAGCGCGCGCGCCAAGCTGCTGGATCTGAATCCGGGTATCCAGGTGGATGTCTACAATGAGCCGTACACCTCCGAGAATGCAATGCGCATCGCGAATGACTACGACATCATCCTCGACGGGACCGATAACTTCCCGACGCGTTATCTCACCAATGACGTGGCCGTGTTCCTCGGCAAGCCCAATGTATACGCATCCATCTACCGCTTTGATGGACAGGTGAGCGTCTTCTATGCCAAGGAAGGTCCCTGCTATCGCTGTCTCTTCCCCGAGCCGCCTCCTCCCGGACTTGTCCCTTCGTGCGCGGAGGGAGGTGTGCTGGGCGTTCTACCCGGCACGATCGGCACCCTCCAGGCCACCGAAGCCTTGAAGGTCTTGCTGGGCATCGGGGAGCCGCTGATCGGGAAGCTCCTGCTCTACAACGCGCTGGACATGTCCTTTGACTTTGTCAAGCTGAAGAAGAATCCTAACTGCCGCGTCTGTGGACCGAACGCCGACATCAAGGAATTGATCGACTACGAAGAGTTTTGTGGTGTCCCAAGCCACGATCATGAAGAAGGCTCTGCCGGCGCAAACTGGGACATCACGGCGATAGAGCTTGCCGAACGTGTAAAACATAACCATCTCAAACTCGTGGACGTGCGCGAGCCTCATGAGCTGGAAATTTCCCGCCTGCCGGATGCAACAAACATCCCACTTGGTCAATTGGCCGCGCGGCTTTCTGAGCTGGATTCAGCAGAGGACATGGTGCTATTCTGCAAGAGCGGATCACGCTCCGCACGCGCACTGGAGTTGCTGGCCAGCGCAGGATTCAAGAAGATGAAGAACCTGAAAGGTGGCATCAACGCCTGGGCCAGAGAAGTGGATAAGAGTTTGCCGATCTATTGAGTTTGCGCTGAGTGCTTCGCAATCGAAGTGCTGGATGAGGAAAGAAGAAAGAGGAAAGAAAAGCTCCCGTCGCTGTTTCGGCGGGAGCTTTGTTGTCAAATTATATGTTGACAAAATGCTCAGGAAAAACTGCCATACCAGGAAACTCTCCCACCACTTGTTTATCGAAAGTGACCAGTGTTAAGTTCATTTCTTTAGCCAGGGAAACGTATTCACAATCATACGATGTGCATTTGCTCATACTGACAAGTTCAAGAACAAGGTTTGATGAAACGAACCTTTCATGTTCCATCATCAAAGCGTGCGCTTCATCCATGATTTGAGTTGCTCGATCCAACTTGATGATATTGTGACGTAGATAACTTGTTATCAGGCTTCGCACCTCACTTTGCCATAAGAGCGGGGCATACCAGTCCGGGTCTTTTTCAAAAATCCGAGTGGCTAACGGCGATTGGTCGCTTTGAACAAACAGCGCCCCAATCAAGTTTGCGTCAACGATGATCATTCCCGACCCTCTTTCTTCCAGCGGTCAATTTCCTCATTAGTTATTGTGTAATGGGCTGTTAGTTCCCTGACCTTGCGTGCGCGTTCTAGGATTTCTTGAACGTCAATTGGAGTCCGCTTTTGAACGGCGTGCTCGAAAATGGAGATAATCTCACTATTCACACTACGCCGATTTGCCTTGGCTTGCATTTTTATCTTTTCATAAATATCTTCTGGAATGTTTTTGATCGTTACAGTCACCATATCTTCCTCGCGGTTCCATTTTGGAACCATTATGCAATATCTTTGACGAACCGTCAAGCGTGAATTCTGCGGTTTTCTGGACAGGTATAATTGCATAAAATAGGTCATAACCAAAGGAGAGAGAATGACAGGGTTACCGGTTTCGGAAGAGAAACGAGTCTTCGATAGCATTCTGGGTGCAATAGGGAATACACCGCTCGTGAGGTTGAGTCGTATCGGGCGCGATCTGCCTGTCCCACTGTATGCGAAACTGGAGTTCATGAATCCGGGCGGAAGTGTCAAGGATCGGGTTGGCGCATTCATTATCGAGCAGGCCGAAAAGCGTGGGGAACTGAAACCGGGCGGGACTATCGTTGAGGCGACTAGCGGGAACACAGGCGTGGGGCTTGCCATCGCCGCGGCTCTCAAGGGATACAAAACGATTTTTGTTATGCCGGATAAGATGAGTAATGAAAAGATCTTATTGCTGCGCGCCTATGGAGCAAAAGTTGTCATCACGCCCACGGCCGTCGAGCCTGACGATCCACGATCATATTATCAGGTGGCAGACAAATTCGCGCGTGAGACTCCCAATGCAATCCTGGCGAATCAATATCATAATCCCGACAACCCGTTGACGCATGAGCTGACGACCGGCCCCGAGCTGTGGGAACAAACCGATGGGCGCGTGACCGATGTCATTATCGGTATGGGGACGGGCGGGACGATCTCGGGAGTCGGCTGGTATCTTAAGTCGAAGAATCCAAATATCAAGATTGTGGGCGTGGACATCGAAGGCTCGATCTTAACTGAAATCTGGCAGAATAAAGGGAAGATTCCTGAAGGCGCCTATCCAAAAACCTACAAAGTGGAAGGGATCGGTGAAGACTTTTTGCCCTCTGCCACTGATCTCTCAGTTGTCGACTGGATCGAACGCGCCAATGACAAAGAGTCGTTTTTATGGGCGCGGCAACTGGTGAAGCAGGAAGGGATTTTTGCAGGTGGCTCATCGGGTTCCGCGATTGCGGGCGCGCTCAAGTATTGTCGAAAGCTATCGGCGGATCGTTTGCCCGTTGTGATCCTGCCTGACTCGGGGTCCCGCTATCTTTCCAAGTTTTATGATGACAAGTGGATGCGCGAGCTCGGCTTCCTCTCGATGGAATTCGGAGAAATGCCTCTGGGTGATCTGCTGATCGCGAAGCCGGACAAGGTCTTGTATACGGCAACCTTGGGTGATTCGATCCGCACAGTGGTGACGGTCATGCACCAGCATGGCATCTC
>Ga0105101_10001506_pt1 | contig 10194 bp, 8 predicted proteins | sample PPLLak21cMay2015_2_FD_87037 | JGI IMG/M metagenome (GOLD analysis project Ga0105101, IMG submission 87037) | Freshwater sediment microbial communities from Prairie Pothole Lake near Jamestown, North Dakota, USA - PPLs Lake P8 Core (1) Depth... | ecosystem: Environmental > Aquatic > Freshwater >...
CCAGCCAGCGGATCGAGATCGCCCGGGGCGAGGAAGAAGATCCCCACACCGCCGACCTCGATCAACCGCGTGTCCTCCACCGGCCTGACCGTTACCGCATGGCCGACCCCCTTCTCCAGCGCTTTCTCCAGCCGTTCCTGCGCTGCTTCGGCCCGCTCCTCCGGGGTGTAGCCGGTGACCACGGCGCGCAATACGACGATCTCGCGGTTGTGGAAAACCAACGGCACGGGATCCGGCGCAGCAACAGCGCTGAGTTGCGCGAGCGCAGTCGGCGGGCTGGAGGCGAACAGCGCGACCAGCATCATGAAGACCAACGACATCAAATAGGCGGGCATTGCTTCGCAAACGCAGCCGGGGAATCGCGACGGATCATAGCGCCCCCCCCACGCGCGCTGATAAAGGGAGGGGAGGAGTGCCGGGTGCCGGGGCGCAAGCCGGCCGCCTGCAACAGCCTCAGATGATGCCCTGCTTTTTCAGCGCCTCGATGATGACCTTGGCAAAGCCTTGGGTCTCCTTCTTCACGTCCTCGGGCGCGAAGGTCTCGGTGATCCCGGACCACACCAACTCGCCGACGTTGAGGCCGTACACGCTGGTTTCCGCAGTCACCACATCATACTGGTACACGGTGGGCGGCTCGTAGTAGCCCACCCAGGCCGACGAGTACCAGCCATAGAAGCCGACCGTGGGCACGGGGCGGTAGTAGCCCGGCGAGATCTGGGTCTTCTGCTCGGTCTTGACCAGGCGGGTCACCAGCACACCATCGGCGCCAACGTCCTTGATCGCCTGCTCCAGGACCGTCTGTTCGGCCTGCCCGTCTTCCGAGATCACGGTGTAGCTTGGGACTGCATCGACGCCGGCGGCCTTGAGGGCGGCCGAGAGCTCGTCCTCGAAGATGCGTCGGGGACCGGGCTGGGTCGACACACCCACCACCAGGACCTTCTTCAACGGCGGCCCGCTGTAGCTCGGGCTCTTCCACTGGTCGATCAGGCTGGTCGAGGCGCATCCGGCCACGGCAATCGCTGCGACGAGCAGGACGCCCGCAGTTAGGTATGCTGAGCGGATTCGGAACATGGTCTGTCTCCGGTTGGTTTCCGCGTATTGTGCCGCAGGTGGGACGGTGGGGCCACCGAGCAGTTTCGGGCTGTGGCACGGAGTGTTGGCCCGGCCGCGCAACGTCGGATACAGAAATGGCGGCTGGCGGAAGCCGGGTCAGCAGCCGCAGACAGGGCAGCATGATGGAAGGGGAGCACTCGTGGCCGCACATGAAGCAGGTGCCGCCGGGTTCGAAGCGCTAGGAGTGGCAGGATCGGCCGAGAAGGTGCTGCGAGCCTCGCGCATCCCACTGACCGAGCCGGGCGTCCATGTGTGGCGTGTGCCGCTTCGCCCGAGCGAGCTCGATCTCACGGGCAGCATCGCCCTGCTATCGGCGGATGAGCGTGATCGCATGGCCCGCTTTCACCGGGATGCGGACCGCGATCGTTATGCGATCGCGCACGGCAACCTGCGCCTGCTTCTCTCCAGCTATCTCGGGCAGGACCCGCACGATCTGGTATTCGCTACGGGTACCCACGGCAAGCCGCACCTGGTATCGGCGCCCGCGATCGAGTTCAACCTGACCCACTCGGGCGAGCTGGCGCTGATCGCGCTATCGCGCAACCGGGCGGTCGGCGTAGACGTCGAGAGTCTCGGCCGCAAGGGCTTCGATATACCAGCCCTGGCACGCCGGGTGTTGTGCCCGCGCGAACACGAATGGCTGTTCCGGATCGAGGAGCACTCCCGGGCCCAGGCGTTTCTGCGGCTGTGGGCATGCAAGGAGGCCGTCTCCAAGGCGGCAGGTGCTGGCTTTACAGCTGGCTTCGCACAGATAGAGACCGACCCGAACGTGTTGTTTTCCGAGCGGTCGCAGCAGCTCCGGGCTGTTGGCGGCAATTGGTGCCTGCACGTCCTCGAGCTGGGCGAGGGATATGTGGGTGCGCTGGCGGTTGCGATCGAGTCCGCCGGTTCGAGTTGACTACGAAGTGACTCGGCGAGCGGTGGGTCGAACGTCGTCTTTCCGCGGCTGCCCAGGAGGGCAGAACCGGGCATCCAGTGATCTCTCGACCTCGATATCTGGATTCCGGTTCCGGTACGCGGCCCCGGAATGACGACCTGAGGTGATGGTGGCTACCGCCGGAAGGTTAGGCGCACAGCCCCGTCCCCGCTCTCCAACACAAGGTCGGTGCCCTCCATGCCCCAGCGCGCTACGCTCTGCAGCGCCTGCAGAAACGCCGCTTCCTGCTCCATCAGCTCGGGGGGACCCGCCATCTGCGTGGAGCCCATCGGCCCGGTCCACGTTACGGCACCGTCCTCGCTGAACCTGGCCGCGCCGAAATACCGGTTGATGGTGGCCAGACCGCCCACGGCGCCATCCGTCCGCATCCGCAGCGTGGCCTTCGATCCCGCCCGCGGCTCCAGCGTCTCTCCGTTGCGCTCGAGCTTCACCAGCGTCCACTCCACGTCCGCCACAGCAGCGGGTATGAGGTAGCTGGGCGGAGTCTCGGGATGCCCCTCAGGCGGCTTCGGCATCTGTGCGAGCAGGTCTCGTGTGCGCTGCTCCGCCAGCGCGATCTGGCAATCACGCATCATATCGCCGGCGCCGCTCCCGCCCATTGCCTTGACCGCTATCCACTCGCAGGTGTGGTCGCTGTACTCGCGGAAAGCGCGCTGGCTCGCCTCGAAGGCGGGCGCCGCCACTTCGCGTCCGACGGCGCGGTCCAGCCGTTCCATCTCCGCCAGCATCGCCTGATAGACATCGGCGAGCGCGTCACTGGCGGCATCGAGCCGGTCCTGCAAGCAGGCGCGGACCTGCTGCCGGTCCGCATTGCTGTCGTAGCATTCCTGCAGCGGCGTCTGCGCGTGCGCATGCATTGCGAAGAGCATGGACAGAAACAGGTTGGTGGGGATTCTCATCGCAGAACCGACAGATTGACCTCAGAGCGCGGTGACCGCACGGCGTCACGCTTCGCGTATCACCCCTCCTCGGGCAGGCTCCCACCACCCCGTCGCGCTGCGCGCGCCACCCCTCCTCGGGCAGGAGGGGAAGTATCCCACCTCGCCTCTCTCACGAGGCGGGGTGCCGGTGCAGGCGGCGGGGCGGTGTGGTGTTGGCGTCCGACCACTCGCGCGATTGCAGATTCAAGCGCGGCGCACGATGAGCGCGGCGTTGGAGCCACCGAACGCGAAGGAGTTGGACAGCGCGTACTCGAGCCCCGGCGCTTCGCGCCCGCGGCAGGGCACGCAATCTAGGTCGCACGCGGGGTCGGGAACGGTGAGATTCGCCGTGGGCGGCAGGCGGCGCTGTTGCAGCGCCAGCACAGTGATTGCGAGCTCCAGTGCACCGGCGGCCCCGACCAGATGCCCATGCATCGACTTCGTGGCGCTGATGGCAAGCCGCTGGGCATGCGCCCCGAAAGTTTCCTTGACAGCGTTGATCTCGACCTTGTCGCCCACGGGGGTGGCAGTGGCGTGCGCGTTGATGTAGCCGATGGCCGCAGGCTCGATCGCCGCGTCTGCAAGCGCCGAGCGCATTGCCCGCACCTGCCCACCGAGAGCCGGCTGCGTCAGATTGTGCGCATCGCTCGACGCACCGTAGCCGAGGATCTCGGCCAGCGGTTGCGCGTCATGTCTGCGCAGCGCCTCTTCCGACTCGAGGACCAGCACGGCAGCGCCTTCGCCGAGCACGAACCCGCTACGGTCGGCCGCGAACGGCCGGCTGGATGCGGCTGGCCCATCCGGATGCTCCTTCGCCAGCACACTCAGACTCTCCCAGGCAACGATCGAGCCGTCGTTGAGCATCGCCTCCGTCCCGCCGGCCAGCGCCCGGTCCAGATATCCGTCGCGCACTGCGCGAAATGCCTCGCCGATCGCAATCGCCGACGATGCGCAGGCGATGGAGTAGGTCAGGGATGGTCCAAGCACCCCATAGCGCATCGAGATGTGAGCGGCCGGTGCGTTGGTCATGATGAGCGGGACCGAGGTCGGCTTGACCTTGCGGCTGCGGCGCTGATAGTAGGTGCTGTAGGCGTCCTGGATCGCCTGGGCCCCGCCCAGTCCGCAGCCCATGTAGATCCCGGCGTCGGCTGGTCCGCGATCGTCGGCGAGCAGCCCGGCTGTCGCGAGCGCTCGGTATGCGGCGACCACGGCCATCTGCGAGACGCGATCCATCGTGAAAAGCTGGGACTTGGGGATCATGCCGGCGGGATCGAGCTCGGACTGCGCCATCAGCACATCATTGCCGAACTCCGCGCTCCCGCTGCGGACCTTGCGGATGGCCGACTCGCCGGCGTAGAGCCGCTCGAACATTGCGGCGGGGTCGCTGCCGTGCGGCGAGACGAGGCCCAGCCCGCTAACGAACACGCGGCGCCGCCCGCCCGCCATCGTCTCAGCTCCTTTTGGCTTGGATCAGCTCGTCGACGATGGCAGCGGCTTCGCCGAGCGTCTTGAAGTCGGTGCGATCGTCGGGGACGTCGATGCCGAACTTGTCCCCCACGTCGAACAGGAGCTCCGCGACCGAGAGCGAGTCGAGCCCAAGCGCCTCCAGTGTCGCCTCCGGTTTGATGGCCTCCGGCTTGATGTCGTACTTCTCGGTCAGTACTTCCTGGAGATAAGCAAACGCATTCACGTTGGTAACCCCGGTTTTTAGCCCGCTGGCCGCGAGTACGCAGTAACTATATCATCGCTGCGGACCCGAGGGCGGCAGAGCCCGGTCAGGGAATCCGCGCCGGCCGGTCGCGAAGCCATGCCCTCTGGTCCGATACCATACGAGGCAGGCACCCACGAGTTGCGCGATGAACCGTGTGCCTCGGATCGGGAGGATAGGGCACAATGCATCGGCTGCGTTCGCGGCAGGAGGGTCTGCTGCTCCTGGCCACTGCGCTTGCGGTGGCCTCCCCTGCGCTGGCGGACGAGTTGAAGACGCGTAGTGGCGAAACGCTGCTCGGCACCATCGTCGAAGAGCGCCCTGCCGAGATCGTCTTCGACTCCGTGACGTTCGGCCGGCTCACGGTGCATCGCGACCTGCTCCTGAGCCTGACGCGCACGCCGGCACCCGCACCAGCGGCCGACGCATCAGCGCCAGCCTCCCTGGCAACTAAGGCCGAGAAGGCAGAGCAGGCAGAGAAAGCCGAGGCAGCGGCCGCTGCCGAGGAGCGTCAGGCCGAGCTGAGCACCGATACAGTCGGCAGGTTCCTGGCCCGCATCAACCCGCTCAAGGGCTGGAAGACCAATCTCAACCTGGGATTCGTCGCTCGTCGCGGCGACGACAGCGACAACGATCTGACCATCCGCTTCCGCAGCAACCGGAAGACCGATTCCGGCGACGAGCACACCCTCGAGGCGCGCTACTACTATGCGGAGGACGTGTTCCTCGACAACCAGACGACGGCGACAGACGATCTGCTGACCGGCTTCTACAACTACCGGCATCCTCTTACCGAAGCGTGGTTCTTCCAGAGCCGGTCTCAGTACTACCGGGACGCCATCAAGCAGCTGGATCATGAGGTCACCCAGACCTTCGGTATCGGGCTCAATGCCACGGGCGAGCGCTGGCGGCTTACCCTGACCCCCGCGGCAGGCGTGCAATGGAAACAGGTGGCGGGGGTCGAGTCTACCGGCTGGGTCGCAGGTCTGTACCAGCAATTCAAGCTCGACGTGACCCGCACACTGAGTCTGGGGCAGAGCCTCGACTACCTGTTCGACATAGACGACCCGTCCGATTACTCGAACCGCATTGCCGTGGAGCTGGCGCAGAAGCTCGGGGCTGCATGGTCCCTCGCGCTGCGCTACGACTACACGTATGACGCCGTCGTCGGGAAAGACTCCTCGGAGAACCAGGAGCGCTTCGCGTTGACCATCGGGCTGGAGTTCTGAGCGCCGCCAGCCTGCGCTGCATAGCGCGCCCCTATTGAGCCTTGCAGAATCGGGGGGCAGACCTCCACACCACCCCTCCGGCTGCGCCGGCACTCTCCTCGGAGAGGAGGGAGTGTCTCCCCTCCTTTCAAAGGAGGGGTGGCGCCGAAGGCGACGGGGTGGTTGGCGTTGGATTTTTGCGGCTTGAGCGTAATGGATTTGTGCAAGGCTCAATAGGGAGACGAACATGGTCCACATCATTGCCATCAGCACCAGAGTGGAGACCGCACCATGATGATCACCAGGCTTGGGACAGTCCTGCTAACGGCGTTCGCTTCTGTCCTCCCGTTCGCGTACAGCTGGGCGCAGGAGGTCCCCCCGGCCGCGCCGCCTGAGGCTGAAATTCGAACGGCACAGGTGCGGTTCGATGACCGCACGTTGTTCAGGGTGCGGGGCGTGTCGTCGTTTCCGGCCGCGGAGCGGGCCGCTGCCATCGCCGCGCGCATCACCGCCGTTGCGAGAGATCGTGCCGTCGGCCCGGATGCTATCGTCGTTGCGCCAGCGGCAGTCGGCCTGGAGATCCGCGCCGGGGAAACGGTGTTAATGGGCCTGCTGCCGGCGGACGCCGCGCTGGAGTCCGTACGCCTGGATGTGCTCGCTGAGGCGCATCGTCAGCGGATCCGGAACGCGATCACGCAGTATCGGGCGGAGCGCGAACCGGCAAAGCTGCTGCGCGGCGTTGTACTCTGTCTGCTGGCCACGGGTGTTTTCGTGACCCTGGCGTTGGTCATCGGCAGGCTGTTCAGGAAAGGCGTTGCCGTGCTGGAGCGCCGTGTCCGCGCCCACATCGAGGGCCTGCCGCGCGGAGCGTTCCAGTTCGTCCAGGGCAAGCAGCTCTGGGAGGCGGTGACCGCGACCGTGCGCGGGGTGCGCTGGATCGTGGTCCTCATCCTGGTCTATCTCTGGCTGCAGTTCGTGCTGAGCCAGTTCCCGTGGACCCGGTCGCTCGCCGAGGAACTGTTGAGCCTGCTGGTCGGTCCGCTGCAACAGATGGGAGCGGGGTTCATCGACTTCGTGCCGGACCTGCTGTTTCTCATCGTGCTCGCACTGGTCACCCGTTACAGCCTGCGGCTGATCAAGCTGTACTTCTCGGCCTTGGAACGCGGCACGGCGACGCTGGCCGGCTTCGACCCCGAGTGGGCGCTGCCCGCCTACAAGATCATTCGCACCCTGGTGATCGGCCTGGCGCTGGTGATGGCCTACCCGTATCTACCCGGTTCGGGAACCGACGCACTCAAGGGGATCTCGGTGTTTGCCGGCCTGATGCTGTCGCTCGGTGCAGCCGGAGCCGTGAGCAACGTGATCGCCGGGTACTTCAACACGTTCGGCCGCGTATTCCGGGTGGGCGACCTGATCCAGGTGGGCGAAGTGCGCGGCGAAGTCACCCAGGTGCGGCTGTTGACGACCCGGGTTCGAACTTTGAAGAACGAAGAGATCACCATTCCCAATTCCACGATCATTACGACGCACGTGGTCAACTACAGCGCGCTTGCGCAGAGCCAGGGCCTGATCCTCCACACCGAAGTGGGCATCGGCTACGAGGTGCCCTGGCGCCAGGTGCACGCAATGCTCGAGGAAGCCGCGCGCCGCACACCCGACACCCTGCGCGAGCCGCCGCCGTTCATCCTGCAGCCGCGGCTGACGGACTTCGCGGTGGTGTATGAGCTCAACGTGTACTCGGGGACGGCCAAAGGAATTGCAGGGATCTACTCGAACCTCCACCAGAACATCCTCGACGTGTTCAATGAGCACGGCGTGCAGATCATGACTCCGGCGTACGAGGGCGACCCGGAGATCCCGAAGGTGGTGCCGAAGGAGAAGTGGTTCAGTGCGCCGGCGAAGCCGCCGGGGAAGCAGACGTAACGATCCCCCGGCAAGACCGCGATCACCGGTACCCGCACAGTGGAATTCTTCCTGCTTGCCTTTCCCGCTTTGTTCTCGATTATCAACCCGCTGGGCGGGGCTTTCGTGTTCCTGGGTGCGACCCGCAAGCTGTCCCGCCCGCTGCGCGAGCACCTCGCACGCTGGGTTGCCATCCACAGCTTCGTGATCCTGAACGCCTCGCTGTATGTCGGCGCCTACGTGCTGAGCTTCTTTGGCATCTCCATGCCGGTGCTGCGAGTGGCGGGTGGCATCATCATCGCGGTGGCCGGGTTCAGGATGCTGAACGAGGGCGACGACACGGCCGAGCGCGAGGGTGCACTCGAGGCAGCCAGCGAGCGCGACGCGAGCCGGCTCGCATTCTTCCCGCTCACGCTGCCGATCACCGCGGGGCCCGGCACCATCTCGGTAGCGGTAGCCTTGGGCACTAACCGCCCGAGTGGCCTGGAGTTCCTTTGGTTTGCGCTGTCCGCGACTGTTACCACGATGGTCATGTGCGCGCTGATCTACGTGATGTACCGCTATTCGGATCGCGTCTCACACGCGGTCGGAGCGACCGGTACCACGATCATCGTGCGGCTGTCCGCATTCATCCTGTTCTGCATCGGCATCCAGGTGCTGTGGACCGGGGTAGCCGAGCTGCTGCAGAGTCTCAACGCCTAGCCCGGATATTTCACCAGGCCACCCCCGTATTGCTTGCAGATGCACACCAGCAATAGCTTTCGAGATGATTGCCGGGCAGGACACTTTGGCTTTGGGGTTACGCGGTTTCTGGCTCGTTCTGGACAGCCATCTCGGGCATGCCCGTCTTACCAATAGAATGATCTATTGGCTGCGACGGTCGAGCCCGACCTGGCTCGCCCAGAACGACCCAGAAATCCGCGTCCTGATGAAATATCCGGGCTAGTGCTGCGACACGCTATTGAGCCTTGCAGAATCAGGTTGCAGACCTCCACACCACCCCGCCGGCTGCGCCGGCACCCCTCCTCGGAGAGGAGGGGAGTGTCTCCCCTCCTTCACTAAGGAGGGGTGGCGCCGAAGGCGACGGGGTGGTTGGCGTTGGACTTCTGCGGCTTGAGCGTAATGCATTTGTGCAAGGCTCAATAGTTCCATTTCTCACCACGAAGCCCGCCCCAGACTCCGATGGGGGGGACGCGAAGACACGAAGAAAACCGGAACCAGGGGTATGCGGGCTTCCGGCGCTCGCCGCCTCCACCATGCGATGTTTCGCAACTAACGTGTCTCTGCACTAATACCGCAAGAGCGAAGCGAACCCTTCGGTCCGTCGAGAAAGGCGTCCACGCACGCCTGGACGTACGCAAAGAACGGGTTGTAGCGCAGGCGAATGAGATCGCTGGCGGGCACGGCCAGCAGACCCCGCTCTCCGCGCAACTCCAGCCGGCCGAGGTAGATCAGAGTCTGGACAGCCGGCGGATGCGCGCCGTAAACTGGGTCCTCGGATGAGAACGGCAGGGCGACGTGGGACAGCGAGTACACTCCCTGGGGCCAGGTAAGCGCGGCGGGAGTGCGCGTGTAGCCTTCCTCCTCCGCGAGACGCTGAAAGGCGTCGAGAGCGGTTGGATCGCTGCCCGCATTGGCCAGCACGGTAACACCGAACGACAGCGGCGGGCCTTCGAGCAGGTTCTCCTTCACCATCAGCGTCCCGGGCGCAAAAAGCTCGGCTGCCTCCGCGTATCGGTTGATGTCGAACAGCACGAGCTGATGCCCTTCGGCCGCGAGGCGCCGAAACAGCGCGTCGATGACCGCAGGCGTGGACACAGTGGCATCGGCCACCGACTGGAACGCCAGGATCCGCGGCACGCCCTTGACCGGTCCTGAACGGCCGAGCGCGTCGAGCCGCCGCGCGATGACCTGGGTCAACTGGTAGACCTGGTCGCCCGCGTTGACCGCAAACGACCGGTACTTGTAGGGATCAAGCTCGGGGCCGATGTCGTTCCAGGCGACTTTGGGTGCGTCCAGCAAGACCGACAGGCGCCCCTGCCACACGGCGAGGGCCGCAACTCGCCCCACGCCGATGGCTGGCGACAGCAGGACCAAACGGTCGACCTGCGGCAGAGTTTCGCCCTGTACGCGCGCCAACGCGTACTCCACAGCGAGTGCGGCACCGTTCGAGTACCCGATCATGTGGAGCGGCCGGTCCGGCCCGATGTGTGCGCGCAGGTCGCGCGCGGCCAGATGCACCGCTGCGGCCATGTCTTCCCAACGCACGCGCAGCAGCCCGGACGGCGCAGTGCCGTGGCCCGGAAGACGCAACCCCACGACGCGATAGCCGCGTGCATGCAGATGCTCCCCCAGCGCGCGCAGAGAATAAGGGGAATCGGACATCCCGTGCAGCAGCAGCACGCC
>Ga0105101_10001507_pt1 | contig 10191 bp, 10 predicted proteins | sample PPLLak21cMay2015_2_FD_87037 | JGI IMG/M metagenome (GOLD analysis project Ga0105101, IMG submission 87037) | Freshwater sediment microbial communities from Prairie Pothole Lake near Jamestown, North Dakota, USA - PPLs Lake P8 Core (1) Depth... | ecosystem: Environmental > Aquatic > Freshwater >...
CACGATTTCCGGGGACTCTGATCATTGATACCGAACCCTGGTGATCGTGGGAATTGTATCCTTTCCTGTCAGTCCTCTGGTTGCGGGATCCGTTTCCTTTTACATTAGCAATGTAGAGATTATTTCCCCTTTTATTCAGAACAACCGACCCCGGATACCAGCCTGTCGGGATTAAACCCAATACTTTGGCCGGTGCTTCTGTCTGAATGACACATATCGCATTTTCTGTACTGTTAGTAACATAAAGATATTTCCCATCAGGCGATACAGTGAGGTCTCCGGGTCCGCTGCCGAAAGGAATCTCATCGCTCATGTGCACGGATATTTTATCAGATACCTCATCACGTTCCGTATCGATCACGGATATAATATCACTGTTAGCGCAGGCAACATAAAGTTTTTTATGATCCGGACTTAATGCCATCCCGGAAGGGTGAAGGCCGACTTCGATAACTTTTGTCTGCACTTTCCTGTCAAGATCCACGACGGATACTGCCCCGTTATTTGCGATTCCTGTTTTCGGATCGACCAGCACATTACTTCCCGATGTGGTATAGACAGATTCTCCTTCAAGGGGCTGGCGGCCGCCCCAGTTGCTCACATATGCCTTAGATGATGAAGTACATAAAACATCGAACGGAGCAATACCCACGGGAATTTCGCTAATTGATTTATTAGCCAGACTAACTATCCCGAGGGAGTTGTTCCTGCTGAGTGTGACAAATATCTTATCCCCGCTCTCACTGACAGCAACTCCTCCCGGAGCAGGAAATCCGCCGATTGACGGACCCGGTAATACAACAGGATCCTCCCATTGCAGGATATTGCTATTATCCCGGCTTGCCACACAAATGCGATTTTCTGCGTCGGTTGCATAAATCCTGCTTCCATCAGGGGAAATGCAGATGCCGGTGAATGAAGCGCCGCTCCTTCCATATGGCAGCGATTGCAGGACCGTCCTGTCGCTTAACCTTATCAGATCAAGGTCGGACCTGTTTTTTACCAGGAGGAATCTTTCATCAGGTGTCAGGATCAGATCCACAGGCCTGCCGGGAAGAAAAACCTGGAATCCTGCGGGACGTAAAAGCTGGTTTGTCGGGACCAGGATGCTACCATCAGGCTGGGTACCGACTTTCAATGCGAGGGCACTTTTCTGTTCTTTTTCTTTGCATCCTGATATCAGGGCCAGTGCTAATATCAAAGAGGTGAGGGTGATTGTTTCTTTATTCATTTTTGGGAATTATTTTAAATTAATTAATGTTTGCGGCTTGCGGCTTGCGGCTTGCGGCTTGCGGCTTGTGGCTTGCGGCTTGCGGCTTGCAGGGTGAATTGTAATGACTGGTTCACATCATCTCAGAGAGGCTCGTTTTTTGAGCCATCTCTCTCTTAATCTGAAAGAGTCGAAGCCAAGATAATTTCCACCCGAATTGTCATTTTTTCCTACAAGTTCAAGACGGATTGTATGCTTACCCTTTTTAAGAGTTGTGCTTCCCAGGTAATAATCCTTCACCAGGATATTTTTCGAATAAAAGTCGATGATCTTTATATTTTCTGTGGGTGCATTGAAATCCATATCAATGGTCATCGGGACATTCGGGACAGCAACACCATCGATAAATATCTTATAAATACCATAGTCGACAGAATGTGTCATTCTGATAACAAGGCCTCTTGATTCTTCTTTATCGATCTCGATGTCGGTCTCAAGCCATGCCCTGTCTCCCAAAGGTTTAAAGAATATCTGTCCGTCGCCCGTCCAGTCGTAGCCGCTTTGCAGTTCTATTTTTCCAGGGGAATGACGAACGGTTTTCATCATATCTTTTCCTTCAAAAATAAGATCGAGCTCCGGCAGAACTCTTTCAGAATAAGACGGCAGGCTGGTAAATCGTTTGGGCTGTCCGATCTGATACCAGAAAGCAACAGTTGCCATATCATCCTCACGTTCAACATGGCCATCGACTTTCCCTGTCTCAGTTTCGTCGGCCGATATCCATCCGTTGTGTTCAATTTTAAACTTAATTGATTTACCGAACCTGACAGGATCATTAATATGCCAGCGGTAAAGGGTAAACCTGACCCCAAGATCCTCCTCTGAATCCATACTTTTGTACGGACAACCGAAATATGGGGTCATATTCTGATTGAATCCCCATGCGCACAGAAAGTAATCTTCGGTACCCGTGCCCCAGATCGAAGGTTCTTCTTCGCCATCAATACAAAATTTGGCATCCCCTTCGCCAAACCAGTATGGGCTTCGTGACCTGACAGACATTACTGTTCCAACATAGTGACCCTGCCCTTCTGCATCAAGTATCAGGTAGTCATCTCCTGTCTTTTCGGGATATTCCTGCCGGTACTGAGCGCAGAAATATGCTGTATTACGGGGCAATTTAACGACTTCAGTATAGTCGATCTGGTAGTAAAAGCTCCTTACATTTTTATTACCATCGTTAGTTGCTGTGATTCTGGCAGACTTATGGAACGGCATTTTCCAGAAGCAGTTATAACCGTCGCCGCCCTCAACGCACACCGGAATTGATATTATCTCGTTTCTCAGTCCGAATCCTGCGGCGAAAAAGTCTCCAAGAGGAGATTCAACGGCAGGCTCCGAAGCATCATCCCAGTAAATCCTGAGGACAATCTCGGCAGGGTTGGCTGACCCGCCTGCTTCAAGCCAGTTTGGCCTTGCTTCATTAAATGTCAGCCAGATATGGTTGATTATCGCCGGACCTTTGATATTTGCAAGCTCGGCAGTTTCACCTGGTTTAATATACTGAAGCCTGTCGGCATTGCTGAAATCAGGCGCATGGGAGCTCACAGCTCCCGACCTGCCGTTTACTACAGCTGCTATGCCCAGATCGTGGTTTTCATGACTGCCCGAACAGGACACCAGTACAGCAAAAAACACTGTAATAGCCTCAATATAAGCATGTAATCTGTGTTTCATAATATCAGGTTTAAGAAGTATCAGACAGTAATAAGTTTTAGAATTGGAAATTATTAAAATAATGTGAGTCTGACAATATAAAATAAAAAAATATGAGATTAACGGAAATGTCTGATCCGATTCAGAAAATGTTAATATCTAATGGCCTATTGTTCAAACAAAGCACATTTCTGTCATTATGGGCGTAAAGATTTGTCTGAAATTTACGTCAACTATCATGAAGAAGATCAATTTATTATCAGTTCTCTGTTTACTCGCAATGTCATGTTCCGTGACAAATGTATCTGTCGTCCAGGAAGACCAGGTGTTCCTTACACGCAGGTATGCCGGTAATTTTGTCGACTATATCTATTCACAGCCGGATAAATTCGGCGATCCTCCTCTGATATGGATTAAGACCACCCTTGAAGATACATATGGCGAAATATCAGCCTATTCAAAAATTTGCAAATTCCAGCCAGGGGAAAGATTATACATCCGGAGGATTTATGCCAGATCAGGCGGAGTCTTCGGATCATGGGTATACCAGATAGAATCGGATATCGATAAAACAAACTATATGTTAAGCCAGTTTCAGTACGAAAATAAGATACTGGTTCAATCATTGTACTGATACAGGAATCAGACTTCGTTTTTTAAAATATTGAAACCAGGAATAATCCTGTTAATATAAATTTCAGCAGCACCCCCATCCCAATAATCAGGTAAAACCATAATCTGTTTTTCTTTTTCATATTTCAGGCATTCCGGATATAATTAACAAATTATTGCTCTGTTTGTTAAAACTGAAATCAATTTATTTTAATATGGAATCTCTGCCTGTTATCAAATAGCGTAGATAAAGGCACCCTGCAAGGGGTGAAATGATCTTTATGCTGTTTTTACAGATTTATTAATTTGAATTTAATCCAATCTTAATTCTGTTTTAATCTGCTCCGGATTTTAATGGTCTAATTTGGTCATTCACAAATCCGGCAGATGGTTGCCGTTAATTGAAACATTGACTTATTTAAAACAAGTATTATGAAAATTCCAGCACACTCGAAATCTAGAAATGGAGCCAGATTGGTCCGGATTGATGAAACAACCTGGATTGAGACGGTTGCCGATGTGCCTGATAATGTTGCACGTGATAAATTTATGGAGAAAATCGCAAGAAGATCTGCAGGAACCATCGGACAACCTGTAAGAAATGTAGCTGTCGGATAAATTCATTTCAGGATCAGGATTCCGGGAGTTGATGAAACCTGACAAAATCAAAAGCTTCTTCCTCCAGAGGATTATTACGGTAATTTCCGGCATTTAAGAAACCAATTCCATAATCAGAGGCAAATCTTGCCTCACTGTCACCACGCTTTCTGACCTGGTCGGCATGAACAAGTTCATGCATTAGTATATTCAATCCCTCATTTGTACTTTCCGGGCTTGTACCTGCATAATAAATCGTATAACCGAATGTCATAGCGACATATTCAGCTCTTCGTTTTAACCAGTTTGCAGGTATTGTTGATCGAGGTTTAATTCTTATGCGCACTAAATCAAGAAATGGAAATAGCGGTTTCATTATCTCAATAGTTTCTGAACCAAGCCCTTGCTTTCTGATCTTAATATTAGAGATTCCGGCAGCCAGTTTTGCAGTCATATAAACGAATACACCGCCTGCGCTCCCGGCTACTACTTTCATTAATGAAAAGATACTCATTAGTCTTCGCAGTTTTTTACCTTTGCAAATAAAAACAATTAAAATGAAAGGACTCTTTTCCTTTTTGCTTACCATTTCACTGACTGCCGTTTCATTCTCCCAGGACAGGGTTACAGGGCACGATTTTGCTACCAGGTCAGAGGTGATCGCCCGCAACGGGATGGCAGCGACCAGTCAGCCGCTGGCCACACAGGTTGCCCTGGATATCCTTAAGAAAGGAGGAAATGCCATTGATGCTGCAATTGCGGCAAATGCTGTTCTTGGTCTTGTCGAACCAACCGGATGCGGTATGGGTGGTGATCTTTTTGCTCTGATCTGGAGCGCGGACAGAAAAAAACTCTACGGACTTAATGCAAGCGGACGCTCACCAAGATCGCTCAGGCTTGATTATTTCAAGGATAATGGTTATGAATTCATCCCGTCACTCGGACCATTGCCGGTTTCCGTACCAGGATGTGTGGATGGCTGGTTTGAAATGCATGAGATGTTTGGCAAACTTCCTATCAGGGATATACTTCAACCTGCTATAAATTATGCACGTGAAGGCTTTCCTGTCTCTGAAGTCATAGCTTATTATCTTGACAGGGGAACAAAGGCTCTTGAAGAATATCCCAACATAAAAGAGGTTTATATGCCAGGTGGAAAAGCTCCTGCCAAGGGTGAGATATTCAGGAATCCATTACTGGCGAATACCTTTGAAAAGATCGTCAAGGGAGGCAGAAATGAATTCTACAGGGGAAGCATAGCCCGTGACATTGCTGATTTCGTAAAAAAGCAGGGAGGGTTTCTTACATTTGATGATATGTCGCGCCACCATTCCGAATGGGTGGAGCCTGTTAATACTGTATACCGCGGGTATGAAGTGTGGGAACTGCCGCCGAATGGTCAGGGTATAGCTGCTCTTCAGATGCTCAATATACTTGAGGGTTTTAATATCAGGGAAATGGGTTTCGGGTCACCGGAATATATTCACACATTTACCGAAGCCAAGAAGCTTGCCTTCGAGGACAGAGCTAAGTATTATACCGATCCGCTTTTCAACAATGTTCCTGTAAATCAGCTTATTTCAAAGAAATATGCCGCTGAGAGGCGCAAACTGATCAATCCGGAAAGAGCTGCCAGAGTCTATGACGCTGGGGTGATTGAAGCCGGTAATACTATTTACCTTACAGTCGCTGATAAAGCCGGCAATATGGTATCACTCATTCAAAGCAATTACCGTGGTATGGGTTCAGGGATGTGTCCGACCGGCCTTGGTTTTGTTTTACAGGACAGGGGTGAGATGTTCAGCCTCGCGCAGGGGCATGCAAACGTTTATGCACCAGGCAAAAGGCCGTTTCATACAATCATTCCGGCTTTTATAACAAGGAAAGGTATCCCATGGATCAGCTTCGGGGTTATGGGAGGAGACATGCAGCCACAGGGGCATGTTCAGATTGTTGTCAATCTTATTGACTTCGGAATGAACCTGCAGGAGGCTGGCGATGCTCCAAGGATCTATCACACCGGCTCCTCGGAACCCACAGGGCAGCAGATGACGGATGGCGGTTTCCTGATGCTTGAAAGCGGTTTCAGAACCGAAGTGATTCAGAAGCTTATGTCAATGGGTCACAAAATCCAATGGAACCTGGGTGGTTATGGCGGTTACCAGGCTATCCTGCGGGATGAAAAGACCAAAGTTATGTACGGCGCCTCCGAATCAAGAAAAGACGGACAGGCTGCCGGGTATTGAGCGTAGAGCGTTGAGCATTGAGCGTTGAGCGGTGAACAGTTGAGCGTTAGAAACCAGGACCCAGGACCCAGCACCCAGTACCCGGAACCTTATATTGTCATCTGCATCTCAGGTTTAACTTCCCTCACTTCGAGTACCTGCGTATTTCCCCCGGTTTCAAGGTTGATCCCGTGAGGTTTGTTGGTTTTCCATGAACCTCCTGTAAAATCAGGCACATCTATGGAATTTGACCTGTTTGCCACTGACCATTCACTTAACGGTGCGATTGAGCTCCAGAGTGCCCCGTCATAAACATCATGATCAAGAGGCAGTCCGTTCCTGAGACAATCTATCAGGCGCCAGTCCATAATGAAATCCATCCCACCATGTCCACCGACTTTTTTGGCCATTTCGCCAATGCGTCTGATAATCTCAGGGGTGAATTTTTCCTGAACATCTTTCATCTCGTCATCATTTAACCAGTTGTGGTTAAGCGCAATACGTTCAACAGGGTATTTAACCGCTGCTCCTGAGGTACCGCTTATCAGGTGAATCCTTGAGTATGGACGCACTGATGACACATCGTGTTGAATCATTATAGTTCTTCCAAGGCTTGTGTGCACGGTGGTTGTGTTCATGTTACCCCTGAAGTTTTTGTTGGCAAATTCGGAATAGAACGGATCGCCTGCAGCCAGCTGACCTGCATGTTTTCCCATAGTAAAATCGGAGCTGGACATTGATGTCAGATATTCCATTTTGTCTCCCCTGTTGATATTCATGATCTGACAGACCGGGCCAAGTCCGTGCGTTGGATACAGGTTACCGTTACGGTCAGCATTCTCCCTGAGACGCCACATATTTGTATAGCCATTGTCACCCTGAATATTATCATCTGGTTTAGCAAAGTTCAGTTCAACAAGGTTGTGAATATAGGCTCCTTCACCATGAACAAGATCCCCGAACATTCCCTGACGGGCCATATTGAGAGTTAACAGTTCAAAGAAATCATAGCAGCAGTTTTCCAGCATCATACAATGCTTTTTCGTTTTTTCCGAGGTCTCAACAAGCTGCCAGGCTTCATCGATTGTTTTTGAGATAGGAACTTCACTCACAGCGTGCTTCCCGTTTTCCATAGCATAAACTGCCATAGGAGTATGAAGTTCCCATGGTGTGCAGATATAGATCAGATCGAGGTCGGTAAGTTCTACCATTTTCTTCCAGATATTTTCATCACCGAAGAACTCCTGGGCCGTAGTTCTTCCAATCGTGGAAAGATAGGCCTGTGAGCCTTTTACAGCTGCCTCTCTGAGGTCGGCAAGAGCTTTTATCTCGACTCCCTCAATTCTGGATATTCTCTCAACTGCACCTGCTCCACGGTTGCCAAGTCCGACAAAACCTACTCTTACAACAGGCAGTGCGGGAGCTGCATATCCCGACATATTGAACTTCTGATTATGAGTTTTTTTAACTGACTCCAGAATGGCTGAAAGTTTGGATTCAACTTCTTTTTCTGTTTTGCATCCGGCCAGAATTCCGCCCGCCATGGTACCGGCTCCCGCAAATGTTGCTGTCTTTAGAAAATCGCGACGATTACTTTTCATGATGTGATATATAAGATTAAACGATCAGGTAAATTCGATGCAAATTAATATATTATTTTACTCCAAGCAACTTATAACTACCTCTGTGCAACTCTGTGCCTCCTCTGTGTCTCTCTGTGTAACGAAAAAAAATCAAAAACTTACACAGAGCGACACAGAGAACCACAGAGCGACACAGAGAAAATATCACCATTATGTATTGTTCCTCCGGAATTCCGTTTTCATCTGGTTAAAAATTCCCTTATAAAAGTCAACTACCCTTTTGCTTTCGTTTTCCCAGTTGAGCGTTTCCGAGGCCCTTACAGAATTCTTTTTAAACCTGTTAAACAGATCATGATCATTTCTCAAAGTGTCTATTGCTTCGATTATTTTCAGAGGAGTTACCTCCTGTATAATTATACCACAATCATTCTCTCTTACAATTTTCGAAATCTCAGGCAGGTTACTGGCGATAACAGGTATTCCCGCCGAAATATAATCACATAGTTTATTCGGGATACTGAATCTGTAATTAAGATTAGTATTCTTCTCGAGACTCATCCCTGCATCAGCAGATTTTGTGCATCTTATAAGCTCATTCCATGGAATTTTAGGAATAAATCTCACCCTCTCTGTAACATTCAGATCCTGAACCATTTGTTTCAGAATATGAATGATATCCCCAGAACCGGCGATAATAAGCGATACATTTTCTGTCATGCTTATGGCTTCAACAAGCTCCTCCCCTCCCTTATCAATATTGATCCCACCTCCCTGTAAAATGATCAGAAAATCCTGCTGACTTATTTCAAGTTCCTGACGGGAATAGCCTTTTACAGATGCAGATTGCTTTGAAAAGTTCCTTACAACTGCCGGTCTTAATCCATATTCTTTTTCATATTGGGCTGCCAATGAATCGCTTACGGTCATTACATATTTCAGGTACGGAAAAATAAATCTCTCAATATTTTTCCACACCCATTTCACAAAAGGTCTGCCTGTCAGTTCCGGAACACCTGTAAAATATTCATGAGAATCATAAACCAGAGGCACATGTCTCAATTTTGATACAAGGAAATTTGGCAGCAATGTATCCAGATCGTTGGCGACCAGTAAGTCGAATTTTTTAAAGAGCAGATAAAAGAAAAGCCGCAGGTTAATTGAACTATAGAAAAGAAATCCTTTTTTAAACAACATCCTGAATCTTACTGTCCGAAAAGGCACTAAATCTTTTTCACAACAATCGTCAAGTTTTCTTCCGATTATTGTAATATCACATCCAAACCGCGAGACAACCTCTGAAATCTTCTGCACCCGTTGATCGAAACAGATGCAGTTTGTGACGGAAAATGCAACGTGGTACTTATAAAGCAGATCAGGCATGGAGTAAAGGTAGTAATAAGGGCGTAACGGCGCAAGGGCTCAACGGTAAGGAGCACAACTGCACGACCGTATAATTGCATGACACTTATATAATTCCGGGTCTGATGTTCTTCTCTGCCAGTTCTACAATCCTGATTATCCGTCTTTCCCTGGTTTCAGACCTCTTTCCACTTTTAAGCCATTCGATATAGATCCTGCGGGCAGACTGGCTGAATTTCAGGAAATTATTCAATGCTGTTTTGTTCCTTTTCAACAATTTCATAAGATCTGCCGGTATCTCAGGATCACCATCTGCTTTGTTGTCATAAATCAGTTCAGGCTTTTGCAATGCTTCCTGGTAAGCCTTCAGCCCGGCAGGTGCCATAAGTCCATTTTCGATAAGCTTCTGTATCCGCACAATATTGTATTTTGACCACCGGCTACCCGATCTTCGGGGAGAAAACCGCTGTATATAATAATCATCATTTATTCTCTTAAGCTTCCCATCAATCCAACCAAAGCATAATGCCTCCTCGACTGAATCATTGTAAGGGATTCGCGGTTTGCCTGATGATTTTTTGTAAAACTTTAACCAGACCTCATCTGCTGTGTCATGGTTTTTTTCCAGCCATTTTCGCCATTCCTTACGAGTTTTAAAATACAGATCCATCATGTCCTGAAAATTTTTTCTTAATGACCTTTGTACCCTGAATTTATAATCCAGCCCTTCCCTTTCGCCATAAAGCCATTGAGCCGTTGAGCCGTTGAGCCGTTGAGCCGTTGAGCCTTTGAGCCTTTGTGCCGTTTAATATTTATATTTTCTCCTGAACAACCGGATTCCAATAAAGAAATATAGCAACGCCAGTGCGGTAATCCAAATCAGCTCAAA
>Ga0105101_10001508_pt1 | contig 10190 bp, 10 predicted proteins | sample PPLLak21cMay2015_2_FD_87037 | JGI IMG/M metagenome (GOLD analysis project Ga0105101, IMG submission 87037) | Freshwater sediment microbial communities from Prairie Pothole Lake near Jamestown, North Dakota, USA - PPLs Lake P8 Core (1) Depth... | ecosystem: Environmental > Aquatic > Freshwater >...
AGCTTCGATGTCATCTCGAACGAGGTGGAACTGCCGGACCTTGACGTCGGGGAGAGGGTCTACATCACGTCGGCAGGCGCCTATACCACTGCCTACGCGTCGCAGTTCGATGGTTTTCCCATACCGGCAATCCACTTTCTGGAATAGGGGCAAACGATGACCGAACTCCAGTTCCAAGAGACAGATCCCTTCGCGCCAATCCACTATGTCTACGATGTCGAGGAGATTGTCTGCTCGCGCCGGACTGAGTACCAGCAGTTGCTCATCTTCAAGAGCGGCTACTTTGGAAGGGTGCTGGTTCTCGATGGCGTGGTGCAGCTCACCGAGCGGGACGAGCACTTCTACCACGAAATGCTGACCCACGTGGCCCTGCATGCCCATCCGCATCCCGCCGACGTACTCATCATCGGCGGCGGCGACGGCGGGTCGCTGCGCGAGGTGCTGAAGCACCAGACCGTCAAGCGGGTGCAGATGGTCGAGCTGGACGGAGGGGTTATAGAGGCCTCGAAGCAGTTCCTGCCCACGCTGTCCGCCGGTTTCGCCGATCCACGGGCCCACGTCCTGGAGACCAGGGGAGAGGAGTTCCTAGCCTGGACCAGGGACAAGTTCGATCTGGTAATCATGGACTCCACTGATCCCGTAGGTCCTGCCGCCGCCCTTTTTGCCGACGAGTGCCTGACCAACGCGGCTTCGGTCTTGAAAGACGAGGGCATGTTCGTGGTCCAGACGGAATCGCTTCACTTCCACCTGGACTTCGTTCGAGAAGTCCAACGGAAGCTGGCGCGTATCTTCAAACTGGTCGACCTGTACACGGCACCATTGGCCACCTACGGGGGGAACTGGTGGGCCTTCTCCATCGCCTCCAAGGGACATGACCCCCGCGAACTGCGGCGTCCCTGTGAAGTCGACACCAAGTACTATGCCGAGGACGTTCACCGTCAGGCATTCCTGCCGAGCAGCCTGCGGCGGAAGCTGATCGACAGCGAAGGCTAGTCTCGCTTGAAACCGCATTGACACCACACGCACGGTGCTTTAGAGTAGCCACAGCAGCAAGATGGGCAGTTCGCTTCACCTGGGCAAGATCCTCGACATCGAGATAAGACTCCACTACTCGTGGTTTCTGATCTTCGCCATCGTCACCTTCTTCGTGTACTCCTATTTTCGTGAGGAATACACCGCCCTCGTGAGTCTGGCGATAGGTTTGTTGGCCAGCCTTCTATTCTTCTCCTCGGTGGTGGCTCACGAGTTGGCCCACAGCGTGGTGGCTATCCGAAACGGCATCCCAGTGCGGAGCATAACGCTGTTCATCCTCGGGGGCGTGGCCAACATGACCAAAGAGGCCGAGCGCCCCAAAGCCGAGATGCTGATGGCCATCGCCGGGCCCTTGTGCAGCCTGGTAATAGGCTTGGTCTTTGGGGCCGTGTGGCTTACCACAGGAGGACTGCACGAAGACGCTACCCGCTTCCACGACCTGCTCTTCATTCTGGCCCAAGTCAACGTGTTCCTGTCATTGTTCAACCTTCTGCCGGGGTTCCCTCTCGATGGAGGTCGCGTACTGCGTGCCGTTCTCTGGCAGACCACCAAGAACTACCGGAAGGCAACGCGGATTGCCTCGATCGGGGGACAGGTCATAGGCTGGCTGATGGTCGGTGCTGGTGTCATGGCTGTGGTTCTCTACTTCCGTATGGAGAACCCCCCATTGGACATCCTGGATGGCATCTGGTTCGCCATAGTCGGCTGGTTCTTGAGCAGCATCGCGGCCAGCAGTTATCGCCAGGTGGTCTGGCGTGAAGCCATGAAGGGCATCACCGCTTCCTCAGCCATGGTCGGCGACTTTATGACCATACCCGCGGACATTAGCCTGATGCAGTTGGTGCACGACTACATACAGCCCAACCGGTACCGCAGTTTCGTGGTAGCCACGGATGGCAGGTTCCAGGGAGTGGTAGACATTGAGAGCATCCGCAAAGTCCCGCAGAATCGCTGGGACCAGACCACTGCGGCTTCAGCCATGACACCGGCTGGCAAGGTGATTACCGCGGACCCCGAAGAGGAAGGCGTCAGCGTAGCAGAGAAGATGGAGGAGCACCGGTTGGACGGGATACCGGTGGTGAGGGATGGTGTGGTCATAGGCCTGGTCACCCGGAACAGCCTGGCACGCGTGATGCAGATGCGCTCTCAGTTCGGTACCAGATGATGGAAGTCAGCCCGGTCAACTGGAGAGTCGACGGCATAACGATTTTCGGGGAGTTGCGTCTTCCCGCCGATGGAGCCGCACACCCGGCAGTCTGCATCTGCCACGGCATACCCTCCGGCAAACCGCCGGATCTCGGCGACGCGGGTTACCCCGGTTTGGCAGAGAGGTTCTGCCTGGCTGGCTTCGTCACCCTCATCTTCAACTTCAGGGGGACTGGGCCGAGCGGCGGCGATTTCGACATGATGGGCTGGACGCGAGACCTCGAAGGCGCTGTCGAATACCTGTACTCTTGCCATCAGGTGGATCGGTCGCGCATCTACTTGATGGGATTCAGCGGTGGGGCCGCCGCCTCAGTCTACGTGGCCGCGCACGATGCGAGAGTCGCCCGGCTGGTGCTCTGTGCCTGCCCGGCGGAGTTCCGCCGTATAGTGGTGGAGAAGAGGGCTGACTTCTCGATCGAACATTTTCGTCAGATCGGCCTGATCAGGGACAGGGGCTTCCCTCCTTCGTTGGACGAGTGGACCAACAGCTTTAGAAAGGTCACCCCTGTGAACTGGATAGACCGGATTGCCCCCCGTCCGCTGTTGATGATTCAAGGCAAGGACGATGACTTGATCGGCGAGAAGCAAGCTTGGCGTCTCTACGAAAAGGCCGGTGAACCCAAGGAGATAGCCATCGTTGCCGGAGCCGGGCACAAGCTGCGGCTGAGCGACCGGGCCATGGATATCGCTTTGAGCTGGTTGAGGAGGCCGTTGCCGTCCTCTGTCTAGGATTCACGGGAGGGCAAGTAGCGACGATGGCAGCGCCTGCACACCAGTCCGTTCCCGTCAATGCCATCTTGACTGTAGCCGAGCAATGGTATAATCGGGCCACACCAGGTGCTCCCGTGTGGGCGAGCTTCTGGGTGATGGGTGGGCAACGAATCTCCTTGATGTCGCATACTATCGAATTCCCGCAGACCTGGTCGCCTACATGATGACCACTATACAGCGATCAGGGCATTCTCCGGTTGACCTGCGTCTTGACGAGACGACAGAAAGAAGGGAGGGAAGCAGTGAGCCTGTATGACGACGTGGTCAAGATCGCCAAGCTCTACCTGGGGCCGGCGGCCGAGAGGTTCGTGACCCGGCAAGTCGGCAGCCATTTGAACAAGACGGTATCTGAACTGACCGCTGGTGACCTCGAAGAGCTGGCGAAATGGTGCTTTGTGTCAGGTAGGCTGGTGATGCCTGAAGAACGTGCCAAGGAGTTCGGCGAGGCAGTCAAGAAGATCAAGGCATGAGATATCTCACGAGGGAGGGCACATGAAACGGTTCAACAAGATTGGCTGGAAGTTCATTGCCACCAGCACCATAATCCTGGTGATTGCCCTGGTAGTGACGACGGCGATCTCCACCAACCGTTTCGGGAAGGCGGTCACTGGTTTTGCCAAAGACGACCTGCAACGTACTGCTGAGGAGAACGCAGCTTACATCTCCAAGTTCTATGATGACAAGACAAGGCTCTGCGAGGCACTATCCGAGGAAGATCTCATCATCCAATGCTGCCTTGACCAGGCCGGATCCTTGAGGGGAAACATGGCCAACCCCACTTACCACAACTACGCGAAGGATGTGAATCCAGCGAGATGGAACGAGCTCTGTGTCTATCTCAACAGAAACTGGGAATACTGGCAAGATCAGCTCGAGAATATGTTCGTGGGAGACATCTATGGATATGCGCATTGTGGTGCCTTTGAAGTGATCGGCATACCAACTTCCGGTATACCGATGAATGTTGAGGGCAGAGGCGGGAACTACTGGGCGAGAGCTATTGAAGGAGAGATTGCCTTCGGGGACCTCGAGTGGTCTCCTGTTCCGACCCATGAGTTCCTCGCTTCCTCTATCGCCGTCCCGGTCAGGGACAGCCTCGACCGTGTGTGCGGTGTTGCCGCTGTGGCTATTGATTCCAGGCCTGTCATGTCGTACATTCAGAGGAACGCAGTCGGCAGCACCGGGTTCACGATTCTCCTTGATAGATATGGGCGGATTCTGTCGCATCCCAATGCCGAATACTGCCTGCACGGATTGCCGGACGACGGGACTCTCACAGAGACCTACCTGAAAGACCTGACAGGTACTGGGTGGGCGGATCTCCAAGAGAGCATGGTGGCTCTGGAGGATGGTTCTGACACTGTTGTCCAGGGCGGCAAGGAGTACCAAGTCTACTACCGGTCTGTAGACCCGGTGGGACAATACGCAGGCATGGGTTTGTCCGTGGCATCGGTGATCAGCGACAGCGAGTTGCACGAAGAGGCGAAATCGATGAGGAACACCATCATCATTATTGCTCTGATAGCGATTCTCGTCGCGGTGGTGTTGTGCTATTGGGTCGCCAGCAGAATTACAAAGCCCATCAAGGATCTGCAGGTTGCAGCGGACAAGATCAGCAAGGGTGAAATGGATGTGGCCATTAACGTCAAGTCCAAAGATGAAGTCGGTGACCTGGCGGAGAGCTTCAATCGCATGGTGCAGGCAGTGAAATACCTGATGCAGGACAAGGATTGAGGGGGCCAGTAGTTGGCTCTATGAGGATCGGTTGATCGTCATGCAACTCCCTTCGGCGTGGTGCTGACATGCTGCGAGTGAAGCTCATGAGATGCCGAGGGATGGCGTACCCGGCAGTCTTCCAGCGCCGATGGGATTCGTGTTTCAGCACCGGACTCCGAAGATCAGACTCATGGATGGCAGGGGGTTAAATGAAGGTCAGGGTAGTGACCGACAGCACGTCGGATCTACCACTGGAAGTAGCCAGAGATCTGGGCATCACAGTGGTTCCCGCACAGATCCAGTTTGGTGAGCAGGTGTTCCTGGATGGTGTTGAACTGACGACTGATGACTTCTACCGCAGACTTCAGTCCAGCCCGGTGCTGCCCAAGACCTCTCCGGCTTCGATCTCCACGTTCAACTCCGTCTACCGCCGCATCGCTGAGGAAGCTGACGCCATCATATCCATCCATGTTGTGGGCAAGTTGAGCGTTACCTACGACATCGCCCGCCAGGCCAGCGCCGGCTTGAAGTGCCCTGTGTCGGTGGTCGATTCACAGACAGCATCGATGGCGTGCGGGCTCCTGGCCATCACCGCCGCCAAGGCGGCTCGCGCCGGCGAATCACTGGAGGACATCGAGGGTCTGGTGCGGCAGTCTATACCCTGTACCGTCACCTACGGTGTGTTTGGCACGCTGGAGTACCTGGCCAAAGGTGGCCGAATCGGCAGAGGCCAGGCTTTCCTGGGGACGCTGCTCAAGATAAACCCCATACTGGCGATCAAGATGAGCGAGGTGGTGCCGGTGGAGAGAGTGCGTACGCGCGTCCGCGCGGTGGAGAGAATGTGCGAAATCGTGCGCGGTCTCGGAACGCTGAGAGAGCTCTCGGTCATGCGCACTACTGAGCCGGAGGAGGCCGAGGACGTGATCCGGCGTCTCTCGTCCGTCTTTCCGCCGGAACGGGTCTATCGCGCCAGCATCGGCCCGTCGATGGGTACTCAAGTGGGGCCGAACGCTGTCGGTGTAGCTCTCATAGCAGAGAAACCATTGCCTTGATCCTGGCGGATGGCCCGCCTCCCGGTGAGGCGCTGGGGAGTGCATTCTAGGAGGAGGTTCGGCATGAATGCTCAGCAGTGGACACTGATTGGCATCAACGTCTTGGGGGGCATCCTGGTTCTAGGCAGTTATGTGCAAGGCTTGATGGCGCATCCGGACAACCGCAACGCGATTTGGGGCGGTGTGCCGGCTTCTGTGCAACCGCTGTACACCGTCGGCATGATTTCGGCGGCACTGGGCTACTTCGCGTTCACCTATTTCATCATGTTCAGGATTGATGCTGAGGTTCGCATGGCCGACCGCTTTGGCTTCTGGATTTTCTATCTGATCTACATCCTCATTCTCCTGCCATCCGCCCTATGGATGCCGTTGACATATGCCGCCCTAGGAAGCCACAGCACCGGGCTGTATTGGGCCATACGCATCGTGCTGGCCGTGGTGGGCCTGGGCTCGCTGGCCTTGCTGGCGGCCCTGCTGAGCCTGCGCACCGGCGGGTCCTCGTATGCCTACTGGCTGGCTGTGGCCGGAAGCGCCGCCTTCTGCCTTCAGACGGCGGTGCTGGACGCTCTGGTGTGGCCGGCGTTCTTTAGGGTATAATGGCCAGTCAACTGGCATGAAGAGGCACTTCGAGAGACTAGGCTGGAAGGCCATACATAGGATGTCGCCTTCTATTCCCAACTACATCTTCCGATCGGCCTCCGTTTGGGCAGTATTCTTAGAGAACCAGAGGTAAGAGAGGAATGGTACAAGAAGAGAACATCATCAGCGCCACAGGCATCCACAAGACTTACCGCACGGGAACGGTGGAGGTGCAAGCTCTGAGAGGCGTTGACTTCATGGTCAAACGCGGCGAGATGGTGGCCGTCATGGGTCCCAGCGGCTGCGGCAAGACCACTCTCCTCAACTGCCTTTCCGGGCTTGACAGTTTCGATCAGGGCGAGGTGGTGATAGAGGGGACTCAGCTCCCGAAGATGTCGGACAACGAACGGACCGACTACCGGGCCCGCCGCATGGGCTTTGTCTTCCAGCTCTATAACCTTCTGCCGGTACTGAGTTCCGTGGAGAATGTGGAGATGCCACTGCTTGTCTCCGGGGTGCCATCGGCCAAGGGCCGGAAGATGGCCCTGGAAGCCTTGGGGATGGTGGGGCTCCCGGGGGTGGCGGACCGAATTCCCGCCGAGCTCTCCGGTGGGCAGCGCCAGCGGGTAACCATTGCCAGGGCGTTGGTCAATCAGCCGGCCATAATCTGGGCTGACGAGCCCACCGGTGACCTGGACAGCGAAACGACGGGCGAGATCATGGACTTGCTGTGCAAGCTGAACAAGGACAACCAGCAGACCTTTGTCCTGGTGACCCACTCAGATGAAGTGGCCAAGAGGGCCGACCGCATTGTGCGCATGCGGGACGGCCTGATCGTGGACGGGAAGTAGCCATGCAGGAACTCTTCGGCGTTTCACTCACTACCATCGCCATCGTCATGCTGGTCCTGTTCGGCATCGTGGCCATTGTGGTTGTCACTTTGGCTCTGCGGAACCGGATCATGTTCAAGCTCGGGGTGAGAAATATCCCCAAGCGCCCGGTCCAGACCGCCTTGATAGTCTTCGGACTCATGCTCAGCACAGTGCTCATCACGGCCGCGTTCAGCACCGGCGACACCGTAGTTTTCACCATCAGATCGCTGGCAACGGATGCCCTCGGCAACACGGATGAGGTAGTCGCAGCGCCGAACAGAGAGACGGCTCCGGATTCAGGCTATTTCGACTATGCTCTCTTTGACCAAGTCAGCGAGGGTCTCTCCGGTGCCGATGTTGACGGCATTCTGCCGGTGATACGGGAGCAGGTTCCGCTCATCAATCCAGGGCCGATGCTCAGTGCCCCGAGTGTTACCCTGTTCGCTCCCGGGCCGGAGTATGACGACTATACCAACCTGACCGTGGTGGGAGGAGGTGATGCAAGTCTCAGTGACTTGGCGTCAACCGAAGGTGACATCAGGGTCTTCATCGATGAAGACACGGCGGAGGACCTGAAAGCGGAGGCTGGCGATCAGCTCATCCTGTTTGTCGGTTCTGAACCGAAGCCTGTGGAGCTGGCGGGAGTCGTGAAAGGGGCCTCATCCGGGGGCTTCTCGTTTGTTCTGATGACTTTGGAGAGCGCGCAGGCCGTCCTGGACAAGCCAGGCCGGATAAACACCATCTATGTCTCTAACACTGGGGGAGTGCTGGGTGGGGCCAAGTACAGCGATGAGGTTGAAGAGAGGCTCTTGACTCTCCTGGAGGGGACCGGGCTCGAAGTCTCGACTGACAAGAAGGAGACCCTGGAAGCTGCCGATCTGGCGGGAAGCGCCCTGACTACCATGTTCGTCGGTTTTGGTCTCTTCTCAATCGCCGCTGGCGTCCTGCTGATATTCCTCATCTTCGTGATGCTGGCCGCTGCCCGCAAGTCGGAGATGGGTATGGCCAGGGCGGTGGGTACCAGGAGAAACCAGTTGATACAGATGTTCCTGTTTGAGGGTGTGGTCTATGACCTGATGGCGGCCATCGTCGGAGTGGGGTTGGGAATACTGGTCACCTATGCCATCGCCGGCGTCATGGCCAGTGTCATACAGGGTTCTCCCATAGATATCCGTGTTCACATCGAACCGAGGAGCCTCATAGTGGCTTTCACGCTGGGGATACTGGTCACCTTTGCCACGGTGGCCGTCTCTGCCTGGAGGGTCAGCCGTCTGAACATCGTCAGAGCGATACGTGACATTCCTGAACCGGTCTTCAAGAGAGTGGGTCGCGGCATGCTGGCCACAGGTGTGGCTGTGGGCATTTTCGGTCTTCTCATCTTTGTAATGGGCATAGGTGCCAAGCAAGGAGCCCCGCTCTATTTGGGTTTGGCGCTGATCATCATTGGTTTGGCGCTCATTGCGCGGTGGCGAGGAGTCAGAGAACGCCTCGTTTTCACTGTGGCCGGCATCGCATTGCTGGCATGGTCCTTGCTACCGACCGATGTCTTCGAATCCATCTTTGGTGATGAGATGACGATGGGGATAGAGATGTTCTTCATCGCCGGCGTGACGATGGTCCTGGGTGCGGTGTGGGTGGTTTCATATAATCTGGATATCATTTTGCGCATCCTGGTCGGTGTTCTGGGCCGGCTGAAGAGTGCTGCTCCGGTGCTCAGGGCAGCGATGGCCTACCCGATGAAGAACCGGCTGAGGACCGGCCTGACCATTGCCATGTTCTCCCTGGTCATATTCACTATCGTCTTCATGTCGGTGGTCATCGGCGCCAACACGGCTGTCCTTTCGGATTCGGACTCCTTTGCCGGCGGTTATGATATCATGGCGAACGTCAGCTACATCAATCCCATCGCCGATATTCAACAGGAGATGGCAGACAAGGGTTTCGACCCCGATGACTTCGAAGCCATCGCCGGGTACTCCACGATCCCGCTGAAGATCAGGCAGGCCAACACTGAGGGCGAGGGAGAAGAGTTCAAGGACTACGCTCTGAATGGCGTGGATGATGTCTACCTGGATACCAATACCTTTGAGTTCGCGCTCGTTGCTCCCGGCTATGACTCTGCTGTGGAAGTGTGGCAGGCGGTGAAGGACACGCCGGGCCTGGCGGTCATCAGTGCTGATTCTGTGCCTTCTCGACAGTCCTTCAGTGTCTCTGTTGGGGGAGCACAGTTCACCCTTGAGGATGTTTATCTGGAGGATGACGCACTGGATAGCCCAATACAGGTGTAGGTGATGGATCCGTACACGGCCACCGAAACCGAACTCACTGTCATCGCGGTCCTTGACGCGGTGAGCTTCAACTACGGCGTCTACACCTCCGAGAGAACCATCAGCCAGGTTTGGCCGGCGGCCATTCCGACCACTGCGTATCTCTTCAAGCTGAGCGAAGGTGTGGATGCCGCCGATATGGCCGAAGAACTGGAGTCGGAGTTCAGCGTCAACGGCTTGCAGGCCACCTCGATCAAGGAACTCCTGCATGAGATCAGCCGGACCAGCTTCACCATCAACACTCTGCTGCAGGGCTTCATGTCCCTGGGCCTGGTGGTGGGTATTGCGGCCCTGGGGGTTATCAGCACCAGGGCAGTGGTGGAGCGGCGTCACGAGATAGGCATACTGAGGGCCATTGGCTTCAGACGCAGCAGTGTGCAGGCCGCCTTCCTGCTGGAGTCGTCCATTGTGGCCATCCTGGGCATTGTCATTGGATCGGTTCTGGCCCTGGCGCTCTCGTACCAGGTCCTGGACGATATGAGGGATACTATTGAGAACCTGGAGTTCCAGATGCCCTGGGTGGAACTGGCCATCATTGCCGGGGTGGCCTGGGTGGCTTCCATGCTGATGACCATCATCCCGGCTTGGCAGGCCTCGAAGATCTATCCGGCGGAAGCGCTGCGCTACGAGTAGGC
>Ga0105101_10001512_pt1 | contig 10181 bp, 7 predicted proteins | sample PPLLak21cMay2015_2_FD_87037 | JGI IMG/M metagenome (GOLD analysis project Ga0105101, IMG submission 87037) | Freshwater sediment microbial communities from Prairie Pothole Lake near Jamestown, North Dakota, USA - PPLs Lake P8 Core (1) Depth... | ecosystem: Environmental > Aquatic > Freshwater >...
CGCAAGGGCCCGACCGAGAACCGGATGACGCCCCGGGCGCAGACGACGTTCAACGAGCAGACGCCCGAGCTCATGGACGAGACCGCGACCGGAGACTGGCTCGAGTTCCTCTGCGGCCAGGGCCTGGCCTATCTCCGGGCCCACGTGAAATACCTGGGTTCGGCCGAGTTCACGGTCGTCCGGATCGAGGAAGAGGTCCGGGACCGGGTGCGCTTGACCCTGGTCCGGGCGAGACCCGGCAAATCCGGGACGCCTGGGAAATCCGGGACATGAAAAGAAGGGACCAGGTCTTCGCGATATCGGCCGTTCCCCTGGACTTGCGAAGACCTGGTCCCATTTGATAAGATAGCCGAGCCGCCTAGGGAAAAGAACGGGGAGCGATGGAACCGCAGACCAACCTTCTGATCATCTCGGACGACTTCTCGCTCTACGAGACCGTCAAGAAAGCCCCCGTCGCGGCCGACTTCAACGTCTTTTTCTCCCAGACCGACGACGACTACCTCGGCGTCGTGCGGGAGAACGGCATCCGGGTCGTCCTCGTCGATTCCGGCGACGCCCTCGCCGCCGGGCTCCTGATCCTGAAGAAGATCAAAAAATTCGACGTTCTGGTCGACGTCCTCGTCGGCGGCGAACCCGTCGGCCGGGAGGCCGCCCTGGACGTCGTCAGCGCCGGCGCGACCGACTTCGTCCCCCGGCCCTACGAGCGCGACATCCTCGCCGACATCCTCCGGCGGATCTCCCGCAAGCGCACACTCCGCCGCGAAACCCTCCATCTCGAGAAAAAGCTCGAGCGGAAGTACGACTTCGAAGGCCTGATCAGCCGGAACCCCACGATGCTCGAGATCTTCGGGCTCGTCGAGAATATCGCCAAGTACTTTTCGAGCGTCCTCATCACCGGCGAGACCGGGACCGGCAAGGAAGTCGTGGCCCGGGCCATTCACGGCCTCAGCCCATCCAAGGACAAGCCGCTCGTCGTCTGCGATTGCGCCTCCGTCCCGGAGAGCCTGTTCGAATCGGAGCTCTTCGGCTACAAGAAGGGGGCCTTCACCGGCGCCGACCGGGACAAGCGCGGCCTGTTCGAGGAGGCCGACGGAGGGACGATCTTCCTCGACGAGATCGCCGAGATCCCGGCGGCCGTCCAGGCCAAGCTGCTCCGCGTCCTGGAGAACCGTGAGTTCCGGCCCCTCGGCGCTAGCGAGAGCACGACGGTCGAGGTCCGGGTGCTGGCCGCCACGAACCGGGACCTGGCCGAGAGGGTCCGGACGGGGGCCTTCCGCGAGGACCTTCTCCACCGCCTGAACAAGGTCGTCATCGAGCTCCCCCCCCTGCGCGAGCGGCCCGAGGACATCCCCCTGCTCGTCCGGCACTTCCTCCAGATCGCTAACCGGAACGTCGCCAAGAGCGTCCGCGGCGTCTCCCGCGATGTCCAGAAGCTCTTCCTCAAGTACGGCTGGCCGGGTAACGTCCGCGAACTGGCCAACGTGCTCGAGAGCGCCGTGCTGCTCTGCAAGAAGGATTTCGTCGACGTCGCCAACCTGCCCAAGTACCTCCGCGACTACATCCCGCCCGAGGGCGCGATGGCCTTCGCGGGGCACGGCCGCCTGTCCTCGCTCGAGGACCTGGAGAAGGACTACATCGTCTATCTCCTCAAGGTGACCAAGGGGAACCTGCGCCAGACGGCCAGGATCCTGGCCATCTCCCGGACGACGCTCTACAACAAGCTGGCCAAGTACGGGATCCGGAACTGAGGGGGTCCGGCCGCCGTCAGGCGACCGCCGGGGCGTTCTTCTTCGACGACTTGTCCTGGTACATCCTCCCGTCCGCCTGGGCCAGGAGCTCCTCGAGCGAGACGGGCCTGTCGGGTTCGTAGCGGGCGATCCCCAGGCTGAAGGAGATTGGATACGCGACGTCGGGGCGGGCGTTCCTGGTCTGGACCCTCTCGCGGAGGCGGCGGGCGAGGGCCGTCCCCTTGCCCTCGGCGACGTCGATGGCCAGGACGACGAACTCGTCCCCGCCAAGCCGGGCGATGATGTCGGAATCGCGGAAGACCTCCCGCAGCAGGTCGGCGGCGGCGACGAGGGCGCCGTCCCCTACTTTGTGGCCGAAGGCGTCGTTGACCTTCTTGAGATCGTCGAGGTCGGCGTAGAAGAGGGACATCTCCTTCTTGGTCCGGTGGGCCACCTTGATCTGCTGCTCGGCCAGGGTCATGAACCCGCGGCGATTGTAGACCCGGGTCAGCTCGTCGACGAGAGACATCTCCCTCAGCGCGTCCTCGGTCCGGGTGCGCTGGACGGCGATGGCGTAGAGGGCAGCCAGACGCTCGACCGCCTTGAGGTCCCTCTCGACGTAGGGCTCTTCCGCATTGGCGACGACGATCAGACCGACGATCTTCCCGGACATCACGGCGGGCACCGCCAGAAATTGGCGGACGGGGATGTGCCACTCGGGCATGCCGGTGAAGCGCGGGTCCAGACTTGTCATGTTGGTCAGGATGGGCCGCTGCTTCTCGAGGATCCAGCGCCACATTCCAGAGTTCCCGTGGAGGGCGCCGTCCCCCCCGGGGTATTCGGACAGGAGATCGCGGGCGTCCGGGGTCAGGGCCGCCGGCGCGAGCCGCTGGGTCCGTTCCTCGACGATGCCGACGAAGGCCGTGGCGCTCGAGGTCAGCCGGCGGGCGTGCTCCAGGACGACGGCCGACATCTCCTCGATCGGGGTCGGGGACAGCAGCCGCTCGGAGACGTCGCCGACCGAGGCCTGAAGCCGCACGTCCCAGGAGTGCTCCTCCTCCATCTGTTTCTTCCGGGAGATGTCCTCGATGATCCCGTCGTAGAACAGGACGTTGCCGCGCGAGTCCTTGGCCGCCCGGGAGGAATCCTTGGCCCAGAAAAGCGTGCCGTTGCTGCGCCGGAGCTGTGTTTCGAAGATCTCGACCAGGGGGCTCGAGTCGAGCACGGCCTGCCAGCTTTCCCGGTCGCGGGGATCGTGGTGGATGTCCCAGAAGCTGACGGCCTTGAGGGCCTGGACGTCGGGATAGCCGAGCATGCGGGCCAGGGTCGGCGCGGCGTCGAGGATCTGGCCTTGGGGGGTCGTCCGGTAGAGGCCGAGGGGATAGTGGAAGATCCGGGTCATCTTCTCTTCGCCGGCCGCGAGGACGGCTTCGGCCTCGACGGCCCGGTCGCGTTCCTGGGCGAGAGCCCGGAGCGTCCGGACGTTCATCAGGGCCAGGCCGGAGATGCGGGCCAGCCCGAGGGCCAGGTTGAGATCGTGGTCGCGCCGTTCCGGGCCGCCGAATCCCGTCAACTCGACGATCCCCAGGAGCTCCCTGTCGTGGGCGACCTTGAGGAAGACGGTCCGGCGATCTTCGGTCCAGGCGTAGTCCGCGTTGAGCCCGACGATCCGGTCGACGGGAGAGCCCTCGGGTCCCGGCACATCGATCAGGGACTCCGCGGCGTGGAAGACGACCTCGCGGGGCGAGAGGAGGACGCGGAAGAGCTCGAGGACGCCGGCCCGGGCATCGGCCGCGGTCTTGACGCCGGTCACGGCGCCGATGAGTTGCCCGATCCGGGCGTAGTCGGACATCTGCTGCCGCGCGCCGGCCAGGCGGTCTTCGACCGCCGCTTTTTCCATTTCCACTCGCCAGGACAGGGCGATCCGGACCAGGTTGAGCCGATAGTGCTCCAAACCGACGTGACAGACCTCGTGAGGGAGCCGCAGGAAGCGCGCGAACGACTTGAGCTCGCGGTCGATCCCGGGATGGACTCCCGTGTCGAGCAGGACGATCTTCCGGGCGAGCTCGCGGAAGAAGGTCTGGGCAGCCTTGCGGTCGGACGGCCAGCGGGCGTCGACGCGCGCCTCCCAGTCGCGGAGCCAGCCCGGCAGGACGAGGAGCGCGCCGTCCTGGAGGAGGCGGTCGAGAACGTCCTTGTCGGCAAGCCATTCGAAACACTGGCTCTTCTGATGGAGCCGGCTGATGCCTTCGAGGCCGAAATCCTTCGCCGGGCGGGTCAGGCAGTAGCCGCCGACCAGGGCAACCGGGCAGCCTTCCTTGCGGCACGAGGCCACGGCCTCGCCGAGGCCGGGCCAGGGCGCTTCGACCTGGTCGCAATCGACGGGGTGGAGGCGGAAGCGGACGTGCTGGAGGTCGGGAGAGGATTGGACGGCCAGGATCTCTCTGTCGAAATTCGCGCAGGTGATCAAACAGAGCTGATTAGCCATTCGCGGCGTACCGTATACCCTATTTAATTGTCCTATATATGAACATAGCAATTATAACATAGGAAATCATTTTAAGTCAAGCATAATGTTAGTGTTGGCAATAATTATATGTCCTATTACGATACATATATAAGTGTAACATACTCCTATTTTATTTATAATTAATGAAATATGTCTCAGCCGATCAATCCGGAAATTTGGCTAGATGAATCGAGCTTCAAAGACTAATCCCTGGAAACCCGGGCCTGACCAGGCTAGGGCCATCGCGTAGCCGGCGAAAAGCGGGTTGGCAAAATCGCAAGGTTGTTCTAGAATGGAACCGCGCCCGGCAGAACCTTCCATAGGCCGGTCGGAGTAACCATGAAAAATCCTGCCGCTCATGTCATCGGAGTTATCCTGCTGGCGACGCTGGCCGCCGTCGCCCTGCCCGGGCAAAAGGCCCCGGGCCCCGCCGGGAACAAGGAAGCCCTGGCCGTCCTCAACAGGATGATCGAGGCCCTGGGCGGACGCAAGGCGCTCGGAGCGATCAAGGACATGACGGTCACGGGGACCGTCGAAGCGCCCGAGATCGGATTGACATCCCCCTTCGTCCTCTACCAGAAAAAGCCCGACAGGATGCGCATGGACATCACCGTGGCCGAGGCCGCCACGACCATCATCCAGGCTTTCGACGGCCGGAAGGGCTGGGGAACGGACGCCAGAACGATGAGGCAGGAGGAGATGCCCGAGGTCGAGTCCCGGGACGCGTCGCACAAGGCCCTCGGGAACGCGGCGTTCCTCGATCCCCTGTCGCTCGGCGTCGCCTACGCTCTGAAACCCAAGGAGACCCTGGGAGACAGGGACTACATCGTCCTCGAACAGACGCTCGCCGACGGGCACAAGACCGCGTACTTCCTCGATCCCGAAACCCACCTGCCGGCCCGGCTCTCGACACGGACCCTCGATCCGGCTGGGGCCGAAACCGAAGCGGAGTCCGTCTTTTCCGACTACCGGGAGTTTTGCGGCGTCCGGATCGCCTGCTCTTCCAGGACGCTGCGCGGCGGGAAGGAAGTGCAGCGGCTGACCGTAACCGGAGTGACCTGCAACTCGGGGCTCGACGACACCCTCTTCGAGCTCAAAAATCGATGATCAAGACGGCCTAGTAGGCAGGATCAGATCCGGGCGCCCTTGAGATCGGCGAGGTCGAGCACGGAGGCGTAGATCTCCGCTTCCGCGGCCAGCTCGCCCTCCACGAAGGCCTTGCCCTTCATCTGGAGGATGCGGCCCTTTTCCCGGGTCCATTCGACGTCCAGCCGGAGCTGGTCGCCGGGCACGACCATCCGCTTGAACCTGGCCTTGTCGACCTTGCTCAGGACGACGAACTTCGTCTCCGGGTCGGGGATCGAGCCGAAGAGGAGGATCGCCCCGGCCTGGGCCATGGCCTCGACGATGAGGACGCCCGGCATGATCTTCCATTCCGGGAAGTGACCCTGGAAGAACTGCTCGTTGCAGGTGACGTTCTTCAGGGCGACGATGTTCTTGCGCGGGACCAGGTCGACGACGCGGTCGACCAGCAGGAAGGGGAAACGGTGCGGCAGGAACCGCATGATCTCTTCGACCGTGATCACGGCACGCCCTCGCCCGGAGCTACTTCTTGGCCGGCGCCGCTTTAAGGGCGTCGTAGCGCTGGACGACTTCGGCGGTCAGGTCGAGCGCGGGGGTGAAGTACACGGCCCCGCCCTTGACCACGTCGAAGATGAGGTCGAGCCCCTTGTCCTTGCGGAGCTGTTCGATGATGGGAATGAGGTCGCTCTGGATCCTCTCGAGCGTCCTCGCCTGGAGCTCCTGGAAGCCGCGCGAGGCGTCCTCGATGGCCCGCTGACGCTCGGTCTGCTTCTTCTGGATGTCGGTCTGGAGGGCCATGGCCGCATCGGGCGTCAGGGTCGTTCGCTGGGTGCTCAGGCGGTTCTGGAGCTGCTTGATCTGGTCGTCCAGCCTGGCGATGTCGTCGGCGTATTTCTTGTCCGCCGCCTGGACCTGGGCCAGCGCCCTCTTGCCCTCGACGGACTTTTCCAGGATCTCCTGGGAATTGAGCATGCCCATCTTGCTGTCCTGGGCGAGCGCCAGGCCGGAGAGCCCGGCCGCGGCCAGGGCGACGAGCGCGAGCGTACGGATGTGTCGTTTCATGCGAGGAACCTCCCTAGAATGTCGTGCCGACGGCGAAACGGAACGCGAAGTCCGGGTCGGTCGAGTAGACCTTCTTGTTGTTGTAGGAAAATATCAGGCGGAACGGCACCCGCAGGGCGGGGATGAAGAGCCGGGCCTCGAGGCCCATCGAGGAGTACATGTTCCCCCACCGGAGCTTGTCCTCGTAGGCGATGGCGTTGCCCCGGTCGTAGAAGAAGATCGCGTAGAGCGGGCCGCCGACGGGGATGATGTATTCCGCGTTCAGGACGAGGGACTCGGTGCCGCCGACGTTGTAGCCGTTCGCGTCGACGGGTCCGATGCTGTAGACCTCGTAGCCGCGGATGGACCGCTCGCCGCCGAGGAAGGTCCGTTCCCAGTAGGGGATCTGCGAGCCCCTGAGCGCCTTGATGACCTGGTACTGGGCGTGGACGCCGATGACGTGGGCCTTGGATCCCCGGCCGATGACCGGCTGGTAGTGGGTGAACTCGAGCATCGGCTTGAGCAGGAAGATATCGCCGCTGAGGAAGGGGAAGGCGTACTTGAGGGCCGCCGAGTACAGCGTCCCGCGGGTCGGGGTCAGGGGGCTGTCGATCGTCGACCGATAGAGCATCGGCGTGATCGAGCTCATGTTGTACTTCTGGTTGCTGTAGTACATGTAATAGGACGTCGGCAGGTTGAACTCTTCGCTGTCCGAGACGGTCATCTTGACGTTCTCGAAGTTGTAGACCAGGTTGGCCCGCCACATCCCCCAGAGCCGCGCGCCCAGGCTGAGGTCGATGCCCGCCCCCTTCCGCCAGAACCAGGGGTAGTGGAGGTCGCGCTTGTAGACGTTGAAGCCGGCGGTGATGGGCTTGTCGAAGACGTACGGCTCGGAGAAGCCGAAGGAGTAGTTCTTGACGAGCTTGCCCTGCTGGATGCCGAGCTCCAGGGTCTCCCCCGCCCCGAGGAAATTGACCGTGGAGTAGCTGAAGGCGACGAAGGTCCCCTCGTACCCGCTGTAGCCGGCCGTGAACTGGATGTTGTTCCTCTGGAGCTCCTTGACGTTGACCTGGACGTCCATCTTGGTCGGGTCGGTCGGGTCCGGCTTGATGTCCGGGTCCTTCTCGAGGTCGACCAGGCCGAGCTGTTTGATCCGGAGGATGCTGTTCTTGAACATGGCCAGGCTGAAGCGGTCGCCCTCGCGAAGCATCATCTCCCGGCGGATGACCTTGTCCTTGGTGTAGTTGTTGCCGCGGAACTCGAGCCGGTTGAGGTAGGCGATCTCGCCCTCGGCCACGTTGAGCGTGAGGTTGACGACCTTCCTCTTGGGATCGAGGTTCTCGACGGGGATGACCTGGACGTAGACGAAGCCGCCGTCGCGGAAGACTTCGGCGATGTCCTCGGCCGATTTCTCCCGGACCTTGGTGCTGTAGACATCGCCGGTCTCGAGCTTGATCAGGGTGCGGAGGTACTTGACGTTCAGGGTCTTGCTGCCCTCGATCTTGATCTCGCCGGTGCGGTAGAGGTAGCCGGGCGTCACGGGGAAGACCAGCCGCATCATCTTCTGCTTCTTGAAGACGACCGACCGCTTCACGAACTCCTCGGTCCGGGGCTGCCCGACCGAAGCCTCCATGTAGCCCATCTCCTGATATCGCTTGCGGAGGAGATCGACGCTCTCCTCGACCTTGTTCGCCTTGTAGACGTCCTTGCCGGCGATGAAGTTGAAGAGGCTGTGGGGACGGTTGTCCTTCAGCGCCCAGGTCAGGTTGCCCGGCGGGATCTTGGCCGCGCCCTCGAAGACGACGTCCCCGACGCGGACCTTGGGCCCTTCGTCGACCCGGATCTGGACGTCCACCTCGTTCTTGCCCTGCCTGACGACCTCCGTCTCGATCTTCGAGGCCAGGAGGCCCTTCTCGAACAGGAGGTCCGTGATGGTGTCCTTGATGCGCTGGACCTTGTAGGGGCTGTAATAGGAGTAGGGCAGGATCGACTGGTCCTTCTCCTTGAGCTTGTCGACGATGTCCTTTTCCTTGACCTTCTTGCCGGTCTTGTAGGTGACGGCCCGGACGACGGGCGCCTCCTCGACCGTGATCTTGAGGATCTTGCCCCGCGATCCCGTCGATTCTTCCAAGACGATGTTGGAGAAGAAACCGGTCGACCAGAGGACGCGGAAGTCCCGGCGGAACCGGTCGGCCTCGTAGGGGTCCCCTTCCCGGGAGGACAAGTAGTAGAGGATGGTCTCGACGGTCACACGGTCGTTGCCGGTGATCTCGATCTTCTCCAGGATCTCCTGGGCGGCCAGGAACCCGGGGAGGAGGAGCAGGACGAGGGCGACGGCGAGCTTTTTCTTCATAAACATCCTTCTACCATATACCATATCGACCGGGTCAGGTCAAAGAGACGGACCGCGGAGGGACCGGAGCCCGCCCACCCCGTTCAACGCTCCGGGAGAGCGGTTGGTTTCATCTGGCCCGCCTCCATCATGTAGACGCTGTGGCAGTAGCGGGCGATCTTTTCGTTGTGGGTGACCAGGATGGAGGACAGCCCCTTCCGCTCGTGGAGGTCGAGGATGAGGCGGAGGACGTTCTCCCCCGTCTTCCAGTCGAGGTTCCCCGTCGGCTCGTCGGCCAAAAGCAGGCTCGGGCCGTTGACCAGGGCCCGGGCGATGGCCACGCGCTGCTGCTCCCCGCCCGAGAGCTGACCCGGCCGGGACGCGGTCTTGTCCTCGAGCCCGACCTCCCGGAGCATCGCCTCCGCGCCGGCGAAAGCGTCCTTCTTCGTCGCCCCCCCGATCATCAGGGGGAAGGCGACATTCTCGAGGGCGGTGAACTCGGGCAGGAGGTGGTAGACCTGGAAGACGAACCCGATCTTGCGGTTCCGGACGGCGGCGATCTCACGGTCGGACCCGGCGAAGAGGTTCCCGCCGTCGAGGAGGACCCGGCCGGCCGAGGGCCGGTCGAGGCCACCGAGAAGATTGAGCAGGGTCGTCTTCCCGACGCCGGAAGCCCCCATCACGGCCGCGAGCTCGCCGCGACGGAGCGCGAAGTCGAGGCCCTCGAAGACGCACAGGTCCCCCTTCTGGAGGGGGTAGGACTTCCCCAGGCCTTCGGCGACGAGGACGGAATCACTCATATTTCAACGCCACCACGGGATCGGTCTTGGCCGCGCGGCGGGCCGGGAACAGCGTCGAGACGAAGCTGAGGAGCAGCGGGATGCCCACGATCACGGCGAGATCGAGGGGTCTCATCCGGAACGGGACGTAGGAGATCTGGTAGATGTCGACGGGGATCTTGATGAGCTCGAAGGTGTTGGCCAGGGCGCACCAGCCGAGACCGAGGAGGACGCCGAGGGCGGTGCCGATGACGCCGATGAGCGCGCCCTGGTAGAAGAAGATCCGGTTGATCGTCCGGGGCGTCGCCCCGATGGCCATGAGGATGCCGATGTCGCGGGTCTTCTCCATGACCATCAGGATGAGCGTGGCGATGATGTTCAGGGCGGCCACGATGACGATCAGCGTGATGGTCAGGAACATGATGTTCTTCTCCAGCTTCAGGGCGGAGAAGAGCGACTTGTTGAGCTCCATCCAGGTCGTGATGTAGACGACGGGCGGCAGGACGGCCTTGATCCGCTCTCCCAGGGCCGGGGCGTCGAAGATGTCGGCGAGCTTGACCTGGATGTAGCTGGCCCGGCCTTCGAGGCCGAAGAGCCTCTGGGCGACCGCGATCGAGGCCAGGGCGGTCGAGCTGTCGAATTCGTACAGGCCGGTGTTGAAGATGCCGGAGACCTGGAACCGCTTGCGCTTGGGCATGAGCCCCAGCGGC
>Ga0105101_10001514_pt1 | contig 10173 bp, 8 predicted proteins | sample PPLLak21cMay2015_2_FD_87037 | JGI IMG/M metagenome (GOLD analysis project Ga0105101, IMG submission 87037) | Freshwater sediment microbial communities from Prairie Pothole Lake near Jamestown, North Dakota, USA - PPLs Lake P8 Core (1) Depth... | ecosystem: Environmental > Aquatic > Freshwater >...
ATCCATTTCACCCGATGGCTCGGTAAAGGGAAAATATGAAGGGCGCAGCCTGATCCTGGTCTCCTTGCCATACAATTCCCTTGCAAAGAAAAGAAGCGTTTGCCTGAGGTCAGCAAATGAGACATTTTCATCTATGTAGAGTCCTTCTATCTGATGGAATATGCAATGGGCCCGCGCCGAGATTGCCTCATTCCTGAAGACTCTTCCGGGAGATATGGTGCGGATTGGTGGTTTCTGGTTTTCCATCACCCTTACCTGGACTGACGAGGTATGGGTACGCAGAAGGATGTCGCCAGGGTCAGAATCTTCAACTGATGCCCTTGAAATGTAAAAAGTGTCCTGCATATCACGGGCAGGGTGCTCTGGCGCAAAGTTAAGCTTTGTGAATACATGATTATCATCTTCTATTTCAGGGCCTTCAGACACTGTGAAACCGATCCTTGCAAAGATTTCGATTATTTCCCTTCTCACGATTGAGATAGGATGCCTCGAACCGGTATTAAAGGGATAGGCCGTCCTTGTAAGATCATTCTCCGTCGATGCATCCTCCGTTGTGCTGATTTCGTCCTTCAGGCTGTTGAATCGTTCAAATGCTTTCTGCTTCAATTCATTAAGTTTCTGCCCCACTTCCTTTTTATGTTCTGCAGGTACGTTTCTGAAGTCTTCGAAAAGATCCGAAATGAGTCCCTTCTTACTCAGGTATTTAATACGGAAGGATTCAAGCTCTTCCGTTGTATTTACTTTTGCGAGTCCGATCTCGTCAAGCAAATTCTTAATTCTTTCAAGCATATTAATTCAATTTTTTCTGCTATTGCTTACTTGTTTGTTATTTTCATTTTAATGATTTTGACATCGTTCACAGGTTTGTCAGCCTGGCCGGTTTGAACTGCGGCGATCTTATCGACAACCTCCAATCCTTCAATTACTTCACCGAAAACAGTGTAGGTGCCATCAAGACGCGGAACGCCGCCGATGGTCTTATAGTCATTTACCTGGGCTTCGGTAAATTTATAATCACCCGCAGTTGACAGGTACCCGAACATTTTAATTGAAGCGCGTTCCTGGATTTCGCTGTCCTGCAGCGGTACTCCGGCCATCCGTGCACTGTCGGCCGTTTCTTTTATAAGCTTTGCGAACAGGCCCTGTTTGATATTGTTGTTGATGCGATCCTGTGCCGCAGCCAGTTCGCTGTCCGTATATCTGATCCCCTGTACGATATAAAATTGGGTTCCGGATGACCGCATATCGGGATTTACTTCATTTCCCTGGCGTGCAGCCGCAACTGCTCCCTTTTTATGATAATATTCCTTGCGGAACTCAGCAGGGATAGTATAGCTGTCAAGAGTGTCAAGCTGTTCCTTTGTCAAACCGGACCTGGTGGCAGGGTTACCTGCCTGTATCATAAAGTCCTTTATTACCCGGTGAAATGAAATACCGTCGTAAAAACCCATGTTGACAAGTTTGACGAAATTATCGCGGTGGATCGGAGTGCTGTCATAGAGTATGATTTTGATGTCTCCAAGCGTGGTCTGGATTGAAACCACTACGTTCTCATTGACTCCCGGAGCACTGCAGGAGACTACCACCAAAAAAAGAATGATACTAACAAATTGTTTTACAGTTGTGTTCATGAAAACCGTTTTTTGGTTAATAACGTGCTGAAAATAATGTGCAAAGATATTTAACTTTGACCGATACCCAAAAAGATTGGTTTTCAAATGAATGTTTTTTTGGGAAACAGATTGCAGCAACGGCCGAATGACTCAATAGAGCTATATTTGTCATCATATTTTCAGACATGAACGAAGTCAGAAAACTTGCAGGGCAGACATTGATCTACGGACTGGGGACCATCATTCCCCGGTTTTTGAATTATGCCATAATGACCCCCTTCTACACAAGGATTTTTTCTGACAATACAAGCGCGTATGGTGTTATTACCGAATTATATGCATGGATGGTACTTCTTCTTGTGATCCTTACATACGGCATGGAAACAGGATTCTTCAGGTTTTCCCAGAAAAGCCAGGACCCTGAAAAGGTTTACAGCACCGCACTTATAAGCCTGCTGGTGACTTCAGTGTTGTTTGTACTTGTTGTCAATATCTTTATAACCCCTGTTTCAGCGCTGATGAAGTATGAAAATAATCATGATTACATCAGGATGTTTGCAGGGATCGTGGCAATTGATGCTTTTAGTTCAATTCCTTTTGCAAGATTGAGGAGGGAAAACAAGCCGTTACAGTTCAGTGTCATTAAGATTGTGAATGTTCTTGTAACGATCGGAATTGTGATCTTTCTTCTTAGAATAGCTCCGGGAATATGGGAGAAAAGCACCGGCTGGTTCAGAAATGCTTACAATCCTGACTACAAGGTAGGTTATGTGTTCCTTGCCAACCTGATCGGAAGCGGAGTAACGCTTGCATTGCTGCTGCCTGTAATTCTTAAAACTAAATTCAGGTTCGACACAGGGTTGTGGTACAGAATGGTAAGTTATTCCTACCCCCTGTTGCTTGCAGGTTTAAGCGGCTCAATAAATGATGCACTCGATAAAATTATTCTGAGAAGAATGATCGGCGAGGCTGATGGTTTATCGGTCGTGGGCAAGTATGGCGCGGGATATAAGATCGGAGTTCTGATGGCCCTCTTTATCCAGATGTTCCGATTCGCGGCCGAGCCATTCTTTTTTGAAAGGGCAAAAGCGGCGGATGCAAAGGAAACCTACGCTTACATTATGAAATATTTTATAATAATAATGCTTGTTGTATTTATTGGTATCAATCTCTATATTTCTTTATTCCAGTATATTATTGATTTTAATTACAGGGAGGCAATTGTAGTTGTTCCGATTATAAGCATGGGATACCTTCTTTACGGTATCTATATAAACCACAGTATCTGGTACAAACTGAACGATCTTACAATTTATGCAGTTTATATTACCTTTGCAGGCGCATTGATCACCGTTCTTGTAAATGTGATCTTCATACCGGCTTATGGATATATGGCTTCCGCATGGGCTCATATAGCTTCGTATGGAGCAATGATAATCTTATCCTTTATTTTTGCGGAGAAAAAGTATAAGGTTGATTATAATATGAAGCAATATATCCCCTATTTCCTGATGGCGACAGGAATGGTGGCTTTTGCGCAGTATTTCAGCTATCCGGGGCTGGCGTCTGAACTTGTTATAAATACGGTATTGATTGTCAGTTTTATAGTTTATGCCCAGTACAAGGATAAAGTTGTAACAGTTTTCTTCAGAAGAAGCAACGCATGAAAATTAAAATAATAAATAAGTCGAAATACAAATTGCCTGAGTATACAACAGAGCATGCCGCAGGGATGGAAATCAGGGCAAACATTGAGGAGGATATTATTCTTGAGAGGCTTTGGCCACACCGGAAAGCATTGATGATGAATAACGTGAAGAATTTACTAATCCTGCTGTTACTGCTCATGATACCGGTTTCGTCGTGCACCAGAAAGATAATACCCGGATTCAGGCCCGGAAAAGCGGGGAAGGAGTATGACCAGGCCGGCTTCAACTATATTTATGCTGAGGCTACCAGACAAAAGCTCATGGGTAATACAGGTGATGCCCTCAAATATTTCGAACAGGCGCTTCTTGTAGACCCTGAAAGTGATGCAACTTATTATCAGATGGCACAGATAATGCTGAATTCCGGGGACCTTCAGAACGGTAAAAAATATATGAAACGGGCGTCTGAGATAGAGCCGGGAAACTTATGGTATCTGATGACTCTGGCAAGTGTCTATTACCAGGAGAAAAACCTTGACAGTGCAATTGTTTGCTATGAGAATGCTGTAAAAACATTTCCTGAAAAGGAGGGATTGCAGGTTGCCCTGGCAAATCTGTATACTGAAAACAGAAAGTTTGATAAAGCGAGGGTAATACTGAACAGATTCGACGAAAAGTATGGGGTTAACGAGGGCACAACGCTTTCACTGATAAGCAACCTTATGGCTGAAAAGAAGTACCGGGAAGCCAGGATAAAAGTTGAGGAACTCTTAAAGCAGGAACCCGACAATATACTCTTTAACGGCCTGCTTGCTGAAGTTTACAGGGGAGAAGGGGATAATTCAAAAGCCATGGAAATCTTTAAACGCCTGATGGACCGGAATCCTGACAACCCGCAGATACAACTCTCACTGTGTGATTTTCTTGTTTCCCAGAAGAATTATGAAGAACTGATAAACCTTTTAAACACGGTGATGCTGAATGGCAAGATCACCAGGGAGGAAAAGGTATCACTGCTGGCTGATCTTATAGGGAATAGTGAGATAATAAAGGACTTTGGCCCGAAGCTTGAGGTTATTGCAATGGTTCTGGAGGCTAACTATATGAATGATGACCTGATTTTACTGCTCAGACCGGATGTGCTTCAGAAAGAGGGAAAACTTGCTGATGCGGCATCAAGGCTTGAAGAGATCATCCGGGAGAATCCTGATAACTATTATGCATGGGAAAAACTGCTGCTTGTTTATTATGATATGAAGGAATTTGGCAAGCTGCAGGAGAAAGGAAAAGAGTGCTCAACGAAATTCAACAGGTCGGTTCTGGCCAAGATCCTCTATGCCAGTGGGGCTATGGAAAACAAAAATTTCGAAGTCGCCCTTGAAGAGTTGAGGAAGGCAGATATACTGGCCGGTGACAGCAAGGAAATAAAACTTCAGGTTCAGACGATGCGGGCGGATGTTTATTACAGGATGAAAAACTTCGAAGAGGCCTTTAAGGCATTTGATGAAGCCCTGAAACTGAACAACTCGGATCTGACTGTCATGAATAACTATGCATATTACCTTGCAGAGCAGGATATGAGGCTTAAGGAAGCTGAAGAAATGGCAAAGGAAGTGATTGAAAAGGAGAAGGATAACACGACTTTTCTTGATACATATGCGTGGGTCCTTTATAAGCGGGGTAAAACCCGTGAAGCCGCAAAAATCATGGAAGAGATTATTGGCTCGGGGGAAAAGGATGACGCGGAATGGTATGAGCATTACGGGTTTATCCTCAAAAAAATGGGGAAATGCAAGGACGCAGTTGTTAAATGGGAAACTGCAATAACGCTTGACAAATCAAAATCAAATCTTCAAAAAGAGATAGAAAATTGCAAAAGATAAGTTTATTACTGATAGTTTTAATTCTCTTCTCGGAATCGTGTTCCGTGTCGAGAAGAACAGGAAGCAAAAAAGTTAGCTCAGCCAGAACAGGCGTGACTTCGGATATTGCTTCATCAATTACTGCAAATAATTTGTCAGGGCGCAATTTCTTTATAAGAAAAGCAAATATCTCCCTGACAAAGGACAATGTCACAAGTCAGTTCAGCGCAAATATCAGGTACAAATCGCCTTACACGCTTCTTATAACTGTAAAGTCAAAGCTTGGAATTGAAGCAGCAAGGGCTTACCTGACAGAAGATACGCTGCTTATTAATGACAGGTTTAATAAAAGGCTTATTACAGGCAGTCCCGAAAAGCTGCAGTCCAGGTACGGGATTTCATCCGATATGATCTTCGCCCTGCTTGGTGATTTTATTATTGAAAATAAGGATGAGAAAAGGATATTAAATTGCAATAATGGGTTTTATAGTGGCAGTTATACGCTGGATGACCGGAGGGTTGACTATAAAATTGACTGCAACAGGAAAAAGGTCACTGAGGCATATTTTGAAGGAGGGCTTACAACCGGGAATATAAGTATGGTATTCAGCAGGTTCAGGAGCATGAATGGTGCCATCGTACCTCAGGTAGTTTCATTGAGTGATGACCTTAGCGGCTTGAAAATAATCGTAGAGATTGAAGACGCGGAAATTGGATGGAACGGTGAAATTGATTTTGTTCCGGGTAAGGAATTTGAAGTGGTTTATCTGAAATGAGGAAATTCGTAATTAGTGTTGCTGCATTTTTTGTAACTGCCCTGGCTCTTTTTTGTCAGACAAAAGCTGAGCTTGAAGATCAGCGGAGGAAGACAATGGAAGAGATATCCTATGTCGACAATCTACTGAAGGAGACGGCCAGGGAGAAAAGCGAAGGCCTCAGCGAATTAAGGATTATAGGGAATAAATTGAATTTGCGTGAGAATGTCCTGAACGGATTGAAGGAGGAGATAGATCTGTTAAATAACAGGATCAGCCTTAATACATTGGCTATTAGCATGATGGAGAGCGATCTGGTGGTATTGAGAAAGGATTATGAAAAGGCTGTGCTTAATTCATACAGATCATCCAAAGGTAACTCAGAAATAGGTTATATTTTGTCGGCAAAAGATTTCAACCAGGGATACAAAAGACTGAAGTACCTTCAGCAAGTGACAAAATTCAGGAGGAATGAAACAGAATTGATAGTGGACCTGAAAAATGAGGTAGAGATTTCACGTAAAAAGCTGGAGGCTGACCTGAGTAAAATTTCAGAGCTTAAGTCGAGGCAGGAGGAGCAGAAGATTCTGTTGCAGGGCGAACAGAACAGGAAGCAAAGGATTGTAAAGTCATTAAGCAATAAGGAAAAGCAGCTGCAACGGGAACTTGAGGAGAAGAAGCGGATAGCAAGAAGGATCGAATCGGAGATAGCCAAAGTAATAGAGGAAGAGAGAAAAAGAAGTGCAAAAGCCAATGTAAGCCCTGAACAGAAAATTTTGGGTGATGACTTTTTGGAGAATAAGGGACGGTTACCGTGGCCCGTTGATAAAGGCGTTATAACGGCACGTTTTGGAGTTCACAGCCACCCGGTTCTTAAGTACGTTACCGAAAAGAACAGTGATATTGAGATTACAAGCCTTGGAAATACACCTGTAAAAAGTGTATTTAAAGGGATTGTTGCAAGTGTAGTTTCTATCCAGGGTGTTAATATGACAATTATCGTAAGGCACGGGAAATATTATACCGTGTATTCAAATCTTGTGAATATAAAAGTGAAAAAAGGAGACAGGATAGAAACCGGACAGGAGATCGGAGAGGTTTACAACGATTCTGAGAAGGGTAATGAAGCAGTTCTTAAATTTATGGTCACAGAGGAGCAGAATGAAATGGACCCGGAATTGTGGATATCGAAAAAAAAATAGAACTTGCATAACTTTTACAGTGTAAAGGGTAAAATTGCTATAGTATGGCAAAGATGTACAAACGACTGAAAATAGGATCGGTCATGACCAATCTGAGGGTCATTGAAAATGCAATTGACGAAATTACCGGTTCAATAGGCGTGAACCAGGATAATTACGGTAAGATATTGGTTGCGACCCTCGAGGCCGTGAATAATGCCATAACTCATGGCAATAAGGCTAACCCTCAGAAAATGGTTGATGTGGAAATCACATTTGATAAGAATGAAATGATAATAACCGTCACGGATGAAGGACCGGGATTCAATCCTGCCGCAATCCCCGATCCGACCATGCCGGAAAATATTGAGGAGTTAAGCGGACGCGGTGTGTTTCTTATGAAGAAACTTGCTGATTCAATTAGTTTTAATGAAAAAGGAAATAGTGTAACTATGAACTTTAAGGAGGTAACTATTTGAGTATTAAGATCTTTTATGATGAAGTAGAATTCAGGTTAAAAGGAGCAGGGAAAATCAGGAAATTTCTGGAAAAGGTCATCCTGGGTGAAGATAAAGTGCCTGGTGACCTTAATTTTATCTTTACAGGCGATGAGAGGCTGCTTGAAATCAACATCAAATTTCTCGGGCATGATTATTATACAGATGTGATTTCATTTGTTAATAGTGAGGGAGAAATTGAGATAAGCGGTGAGATCTATATCAGTATTGAAACCGTTGGGAGAAATTCCGAGATTTATGGTGTGACGAAAGATGAAGAGGTTTTAAGGGTAATGGTTCATGGAATCCTTCACCTTTGCGGTTACACCGACACAACAGATGAAGAGAGGAATAAGATGTTCTGGAGACAGGAGATTTTACTGGAAGAGTATGGGAGGGATAAATAGATGGAATTCAGATATGATATAATTGTTGTCGGGGGTGGTCATGCCGGATGCGAGGCAGCTCATGCGGCAGCAACTATGGGTGCACGAACGCTGCTGATAACAATGGACATGACGAAACTTGCACAAATGTCGTGCAATCCTGCGATGGGAGGTATCGCTAAAGGTCAGATAGTCAGAGAAATTGATGCACTCGGGGGAATGAGCGGGATTGTTACTGACAGGAGCATGATACAATTCAGGATGCTGAACAAGTCGAAAGGTCCTGCAATGTGGAGTCCCAGGGCCCAGTGCGACAGGCAAAGGTTTACAATTGAATGGAGGAAGGTCCTGGAGTCTACTGATAATCTTTTTATATGGCAGGAGCAGGCTCAGAAGATCATAATTGAAAAGGGAAGGGTAGCAGGAGTGGAGACTAGCTTTGGAACAAAGTTTTATGCCCTGGCTGTTGTGCTTACGAACGGAACTTTTTTAAACGGTTTGATGCATGTTGGTTTCAGGAATTTGGAAGGAGGAAGAGCAGGGGATCAGGCTTCGGTAGGGCTGAGCGAGCAGTTAAGGGAGGCAGGATTCGAAGTCGAAAGGATGAAAACGGGAACCAGCGCCAGGGTTGACGGACGGACGATCGATTTTTCAGTAATGACGGAACAAAAAGGCGATACCGAAGGGCAATCGTTCTCATATATGAATAGTTACCTTGAGATTCCGGACCAGAAAAGCTGTTTTATAACACACACGAATGAAGAAGTTCATGAGGAACTGAGAAAGGGACTGGAGTACAGCCCCCTATTCACAGGAAGGATTAAAGGAAGAGGTCCGAGATACTGTCCGAGCATCGAGGATAAGATTGTTACTTTTAAGGACAAGGAGGCGCATCAACTATTTATTGAGCCGGAAGGTAGGGAAACCGTGGAATATTACATAAATGGCTTTTCGAGCAGCCTGCCTCTTGAAGTTCAGCTTAAGGCGCTGAGAAAGGTGCCCGGATTGGAAAAAGCTGAAATTTTCCGTCCGGGATATGCGATCGAATATGATTTTTTCCAACCTACACAACTGAAACATACTCTCGAGACAAAAAGAATTGAAAGGCTCTACTTTGCGGGTCAGATAAACGGAACAACAGGTTATGAAGAAGCAGCTGCGCAAGGCCTGATAGCAGGGATCAATTCAGTGCTGAATATCAGAGGTGAGGAAAGCTTTGTATTGGGAAGGGATGAATCATACATAGGTGTCCTTATTGATGACCTTGTAACGAAAGGTGTGGATGAACCATACAGGATGTTTACAGCAAGGGCGGAGTACAGAATTTTACTCAGGCAGGATAATGCCGATGAAAGGCTCTCGCAAAAAGGATACTCGATAGGACTGGCTGGTAAGGAGAGGATAATGAAACTGGAGAGAAAGAGACTTCTGGTTGAAGAAATTATCGGAATACTTGAAAACAAGAGGCTTGAACCGGATATTATAAACAATTACCTCTCAAGGATAGGGACAACTGCAATAAATCAAAAAGTAAAGGCGGTGGGCATTGCAACCCGTCCACAGGTAGTCCTTAAGGAATTTCTTAAAGAAATTGACAGCCTCGGGGAACTTGGGATAAAAGATCCTGATCTTATTAATGAAGTAATTGAATCTGCAGAAATCCGGATAAAGTATGAGGGATATATTCAAAGGGAAAAAATAGTCGCTGAAAAAATCAAACGACTCGAGAATGTTATGATTCCCGACGATATTGATTATACCGAATTATTATCTATTTCAACGGAGGCAAGGCAAAAGCTCTCAAGAATAAAACCTGTAAATATTGGTCAGGCAGGACGAATAAGCGGAGTATCACCTTCGGATATCAGCATACTGCTGATGTACTTAGGAAGATAAATGTTCCACGTGGAACATATCTTTGAATAAAATCTATTAGTTTATTAATAGTTGTAATTTCAATTTATTTCATTGAAAAAATTGTTCCGGTAATTTAGTGTTAGAACTGAGAAGAAGTATTTCCCCCCTTTGGGGGGAATAAAAGGGGGGAGCCTGAGTCAGGCTGAAATGCCCTTGCCTCCTGCGTCGGCATCTCCCCCACAGGCTGCAGCAATTTATGACTTTCACCCCCTCTGCCTCCTTCGTCGGCATCTCCCCCAGAGGGGGAGAAGACCCAGTGCTCCCACAAAGCTTAGTTACGTCCGGGGATATTTCCCCCCTTTGGGGGGAACAA
>Ga0105101_10001516_pt1 | contig 10169 bp, 11 predicted proteins | sample PPLLak21cMay2015_2_FD_87037 | JGI IMG/M metagenome (GOLD analysis project Ga0105101, IMG submission 87037) | Freshwater sediment microbial communities from Prairie Pothole Lake near Jamestown, North Dakota, USA - PPLs Lake P8 Core (1) Depth... | ecosystem: Environmental > Aquatic > Freshwater >...
AGTTAGAACTGGGTTACCCTTGAAAAGCTGTGATACACAACCTTCAAGCCCGCCATTGGCTATACCCGGTGTTGGCAGCAGTAGCTTATTTACAGTATCTTCTTTTAATCCGTTTTAATTCCTTGCAATCATTTACATTTAATCCTAGTGATTCAGCTTTCTTAATTTGATGACATGACATATCAAATAAATTCTCATAATAATATACCAAAGCAAGATTAGCATAAAATGTCGATTGCATTGAATCTATCTTAATAGCTTTTTGATAATCCATAATTGCTTTATCATTTTCCTTCAACTTATAAAAAAGTAATCCTCTATTATTATAAAATCCTGGATATGTACTATCAAAGATTATGGCAGTATCAAGTAATGCAATTGCAGTCTCCAAATCATTATTCCATGCATAAGTTTCAGATAAATCGAAAAGTAATGTTGGATTCTTTGGTTCAAGGTTTCTGGCTTGCTCATAAACAAGGATCGCATCGTAATATTTTTTGTTTTTTCTTAATTCAAAAGCTTTAATGCTTAATTGTTCAGTTTCTATAAATTCAAATCCATATGGTAGAGTTACTGGTATACCTTTAGTATCTCCATACCTATCATACCAAGGTTTTGGAATATATTGGCGTGGTGATTTATGAAAATCGAAACCAAATAAAGGAATTGTCAATACAAGATATAGCAATGTAACTGTGGTCAATTTTATTTGTTTGTCTTTTTCTTTTAATAAATATATCAGTGAAGTAAAAATAAAAAAGGGCACAATAATTAAGCTAGGATAATCTCCGAAAATATGATATAAGTATCTAGTAAATAATGAAAATGACATCAATACTATCATAATTTGTAAAACAAATGTTGTTTTAAAAGATTTTGCTTTTATTGATTTAATTGTTTTTATTATGTAATATGTAAAGAATCCAAAGAAGCCAAGTGTTATAAGGATATTTCCAATTGGAAAATCAAATATCCGAAAAATGATTCCGATTGGAATCAATAGAATTGTTGATATGAATACTAAATTTCTAAATATTTTCATTTTTACTTATGTTGTGCAGGATTACGTCATGCTATTGCTGCCAAACGTTTTCGCGTATGGACAGTGGCGCCTGCCTGCCGGCAGGCAGGGAGTTCAGGGCGATCACTTATCCAGATACACGAAAAATGATTCGAAGCGCAAACTTAAGCACTACCAATAGCCCGCCATTGGGTATATGCGGTGTTGGCTACAGTGCATTTTTAACTTCTATTTCTTTATTAATTAAATATCTAAAATTACTATCAACTCCAGTAAATCTATAAATCCAAATCTGGTTGTTGCTGGTAAGGATACTTATTTTAAATTTATTATCCTCAAATGTAAAATCGCATTTTTCAATATCAGGTGAATCAAACATCATACACTGATCTGATGGATAGACTTTGTATCTGTTATTAAATAATATATTTGCATAATCATAGTATTTGGTTTTATCAATTGTATAAGGTACAAAATCCTTCTGTGAAATAGAATCAGTATGCATATGAAGAAAATGCTGATAAGGAATAATTATACCTTGTACATCTTTAAGTGTTGATTCTACAAGTGCTCTTACTCCATCTGTATTAAAATAAAATAATGTGTCATCTACCGTAAAATCAATACCTGTTCCGATAGTATGCCAATCTAAAAGTTTTGATTGTTGATCTTGAATACCTGGTGATAAAGATTCAAAAATTCTTATCCATTTATTTGCAGTTGGATTCTTTTTAAAAATTATTATACTTGGAAATTCTCTGTAAGGCATTTTTAGAACGGCTATTTGCAAATCATTTATTGAAGGAAATAATTCTTTAACTGAAACATCAAATCCCTTTGAAATAATCATTTGATCAGCCGCTTTTTGAACTTCATTTAAGCTAAGACCTTGAGAATAAAGGTTGTAGCTAGTTAGGATATAGATAATAAATCCAAATATTTTTTTATACATAAGAGTTTGTATGCATTGTAGCCAAACGTTTTCGGGTATGGTTCGTTGCCTGGATCGGAGCGCTCACTTTTCCGGATACAAAAAAGGATATTAGATGAATTGACCCTTGTAAGAGCACAAAGCCGGCAATGGACTATACCCGGTGTTGCCAGCAGTTTTTTATTCATTATCAATCAAGTAGTATATTATCGAATCGTAAATCATTATTTTTACATCATTTTGTGTTAATGCTCCAAGTCTCAATACAAATTTTCCTTTTCTCGGAATATACAATTTAAAAAAATCATCTCCTCGAATAAACTCTCCCATTTGAGTTGGAATCCATTCATTTTTATCTAAATCATATAATCTCGTTAGAAGCAAACACTCAAATCTGGGTTTGATATTAATTGTAACTGTATCGTTTTGTACTTTAAAATACCCTTTCTTAGAAATTGTCTCGGTGAAATTTAACTCATGAAATAAATTAGTATAAACTGGAAATCTCATATAATCATCCAGACTATATTTTGTTCTGAGCAATGACCAGTGATAATCCAATGGATAATGGTTTAAAATAAATATCTTGGGGTCTGTCTGGAAATAAAAGTAATTGATTTTTTTATTTAATGTATCTCTTGCCCAAGTTACGTCAAACAAATACCATCTATTATTTAATTTTGCAGAATTCCATGCATGATTTGATTCATTGAGAAAAATCGTTTCAATATCATTTCTAGCGTATCCAGAAATCACCTTACTTTCAATATTACAAAAGTCTAACATTGTTTTGAATAGATTTGAGTATCCTTCACACACAGCTTTTCTCTCCATATACACAGTCTCTGGCTCTATCTGAATCGAAGTAACAGTCTTATTTTTAAAATTCACATAATCATACTTGATATTATCTGCTATCCAATCGAATATTGCTCTTACTTTTTCAACATCCTGAGGAAATGGTTTAGTTAATTTCTTGGTCAATTTATCTAAAGTCAATGTCTTACCATGACTAAAATTCTCAATATAGGAATCCACTTTCTCAAATTTCTGAGAAAATAATCCAATTGGTATAAAAATCAGTATGAATGCTAATTGTTTGTACGTCATCTTAAAATTGCTGGCAAACGTTTTCGCATATGGCCAGGGGCGGAATTCGGAGCGGTTAGGTGTCCAGGTAGCACTAAGCAGCTCTTGAAACATTATGAATAGCAACCTGCTGAGCCCGACATTGGCTATATGCGGTGTTGTGCACAGTTTTATATTATTAATCCTAACAATACTAAAATCCACAAGATACTACCTATTATAATAAGAAACATCTGTCTGTTATTGAATTTATTTTGTTCAATTACTTTATATCCTTCACAATGCATTATTGCGAAATTAAAAGCATTGAAAGGTGGAAGAATATAAACAAATGAAAAAAGCACTACAAAAAAGTAAGGTTCCGGTAAGTATCCTAGAAAGCAAGTAATTAAATAGCCAGCAAATAATAAAAAAGAGTTATAATTGTTTGTGTAACCTAAATTCTTTGCGAATTTTAAAATCTTTATGAATAATGGTATTAAAAATATAATACTAAATATTGTTCTAATTGCTGGCATTATTTCAGATTTGTCCTTATCCTTAAAGAATAACCAAGATTTATATATCCACCATGCATTATACAATCCAAAAGTAATTATATATAAAATAATAAACTTATTGACATTTAATACATAAATAGTACTTGCTTTTTCGTCAAGACCTTCAGACATTGTTTTAGTTTCTATAGGTTCCATAATTCTTTCTTTAGTTCAATTATTATTTGGTGATTTATAATGAAGGATCTATTTTCAAGGGGATTATTTCTAAAATTGTGCACAAACGTTTTCGGGTATGGTTCGTTGCCTGGATCGGAGCGCTCACTTTTCCGGATACAAAAAAGGATATTAGATGAATTGACCCTTGTAAGAGCACAAAGCCGGCAATGGACTATATCCGGTGTTGGTCAACGTTAATAATTTTTATATTCTTTTAATATTGTAATGCTTTCCATATTAATTCCATTTAATGAAGACCTTATAATTCCTTTGTTTTTTTGAAAAACGTAATTGTCCTTCAAACCAATAAGATAACCTTGATTTATTGTTAAATTAATTTCCTCAGTAGTCTCATTAAGAGTCTTGCTTTGAAAAAATTCTATTACACACTCACCTAAAAACGCGTGTTGTACTGTATCTGTCCAACATGTATCATTTATTTCTGTATATAGCATGTCAATAACATATTGCTTTTTAAACACTCTATTAGTGTCAATTATCAATGAAAGTTTATTAGATTGGGTATTAAAATAGTTTTGATCAAATCTCCTTGTGACAAAGCATCCTTTAAAAATATTATGGCTTGGAATTATAGTATCAAGTTTTGTTTTACAATAACTTTCATCGATGCTGTCGATTATATCATCATAGTAGCATGTAGTAGTAGTGTATAACCATAAATCATTGGTATCTAATGGGAAAAATGAGTTGTCATAAAGATTTATTATTGTATCATTACTTGGAATTGTATCATTGTCGTCTATTGGATTATCTATTTTATCTTGTTTTTCACAGGATAAAAGTATAAGAACCAACCAAAATATTATAAGAATATACTTTTGCATAGGATTTTTCCTAATGTTGCCCAAACTTTTGATGGTATGGTGTCGTGCGGGATTACGAGGCGATTTCCTATCAGCCTGCCTACCGGAGCGGCAGTATCGGCAGGGAAGCTAAACCCGCATGCACTATACCATGTGTTAGCGTTTCGGCATTTATATTTCTGTTTCAAATTCACTATCTTCAATCGTTTCAATTGATTCTAATTCCTTCAGTTTTTCAATATTCGGTGGTTTCATTCTTTCAATTTTTCCCAAGTCGAACTCAATTCTAAGTGGATATTTGTTTTTTAGATCCTCAAGCTCACTAATAGTCAATTTACAAAACTCAAATCCATTCACAGCAACTTTCTGCTCGACAAAAGATAGATGAGCTTTAGAAATTTCAGTCATTAATTTCTCAATCAATGAAGTCTCTGTTTCTCTATCCCAGAATAATAGAAAATTAACTTGATTATATTTCTCGGGGTAATTTCCTTCTGGATTTCCAACATTGTCATAATATTTTATAATCGAACTTTTTAGGGAATCAATATGCATTAGTTGACCGTTAACAAGTAATTGATTATTTCTATTTATCATTATTGTATAATAGTATCGAACTCGCATAGGAACTGGACAATTTTTGCCAATTGGATAGTCAAAGTCTGCTATTACTTTTAAATATCCTTTTTTATTATCAAACTCAAAGGGTATTTTAAAATCCACCCAAGAACACCTTTCACACAAATCTTCTTTAAATTGATTTTGAATCTCGTCTCTTATAGAATCAGAATGCTTTGAATATTCTATTTGAATAATAGGGATATCCGAATCGCAACTTAAAAAGTTGAATCGATTTTCACAATTGTTTCTTGTAGAACAGCTTATTAAAGTCAATATGGTTAAAACTTTCAATACTGTTTTCATTGCAGTGTCTTTCTAATGCTGAACGCTGTTAGCGGTTCGGCAATTACTCTGCCTTGTTAATCTTTATATATTTACTAATCTTGTAGAAGTCTTTTTCGGGGATATCAATTGTTGTTGCAAATGGTTTCCCTACAACCAATCTCTTGTAACTAGTGAATAGAACTTTCTTATCCTGCAAATCAGTTATTTCATTCCAAGGAACAAGGACAGGTTTTGAGAACAAGCTAAATGGAACTGAAGGCCTTAAATATAGACCTTGATCAGATACTTTGATGTTTATTACATTTTGACTGCTCAATCCATCAATAGATATGTTTCTAATCCGTATTTTCTCTCCATAGAAGATACCAGAATCATATTTATATCTCTCCTGAATGTTATTCCAACCTCGCTTATGTAAAGAGTTCATTGTAATAATGAAGAACAGAATTAATAATGGTATAAATATCAATATCAGATAGTTTGGCATAATCGAGAGTATTTTAATTGCATATATAAAAACTTTATTGTCCAATTTTCATATTAAAAGTGGTCACTTTTTTGCTGACCGCTAACGGTGGGCATATGAGTAGTGGCTGGTTTCGAAGTAGGTGGTTGTCCACCGAGGCAGCAGCAGCTATATTAAAAGTACTGCGCTTGGCAACCCACAAGTCCAGCCATTACTTATATGCTTTGTTATAGCGCGTTTTTATTATAATAGGCTTTTCTCTATATTTTATTTTAAAACAGCAATTATTTTTGTCTACTGGGGAATAAAAATTAGAATCTTTATTCTTTAAGATTTCAGATTGTGCTTCAAATATAATATTACTCAAACTATCTTGAAGATTATTCCTATCGCAATTATATGACACTAATTTTATAATCTTATCATTATCAAAATATGCTATAATCTTTTGGAAATACTTTAATTCTGGTTGTGCTTTTATAGCCTTGTAATACAGAATCAGTTTGTTGTTTTCAAAGTAAAATTTTTCGTAAACATCTTGATTACCATTTCTAAACAACTTTTCTCTAATAATCAAGAATATTAATGAATCCCTTTTTATAACCCTAAAGTAATTGAGACTATTCCATTTCCAAAATATCCCAAGAACCTTTTTACAATCGCAATTCTCTAATTTATTAATTTTAAATGTTGTATCGTTAGTTGATCTATGATCTATTGTGTTTATCAATGAATCAATTTGTGAAACTTTTAAAGAGTCAGTTTTTGAAGCTCTTAAATAATAAGATAAAAGTATTAGAATAATTGTACAAACTAATTTCATAAGTAATGTTTTTCTTAAAATGCACTACAAACGTTTTCGGGTATGGACAGTGGCGCCTGCCTGCCGGCAGGCAGGGAGATCGGAGCGGTTAGGTATCCAGGTAGAACTGAACTACCCTTGAAAAGCTGTGATCCGCAACCTTCAAGCCCGCCATTGGCTATACCCGGTGTTAGCGGCAGATTTATACTTAATAATTATTTCCACTCGTATATTATTGTATCGTCCATTTTCAGTTGAGTTAGTATCTATTGGAAATTTGCTCCCTTTGCCATAAACAACGATTCTATTATTTGAAATTATACCTTTCGACAAAATATATTTTGAGATCGAATCAGCTCTTTTAAAAGAGAGTTCGTTATTATAAGATTCAGTCCCAATGCTATCTGTATGTCCAATAATGATTATTGAGTCAATATAAAATGTGATTATGTTAAATACTGAGTCAATCTTTTGAAAAAAATAACTTGATGGTTCAAAACTGTTAAATTCAAATAGTAAATCATTATATAGAAATATCGTATCTGAAAATATCGCAGTAGTCTGATTTTTTTTTAAATCAGTCTTTTCTTTCTCAGCCCAATTAAAGAGTGTGTCAGGAACAGGATGCCTAAAATCATGAGAATATATTCTAATCTTATTATTGTGAATTACTGATGTATCATGTTGAGTGTCTATTGGTATTAAGGAAATATTATCAATGTAGTAGTAATAATCGTTAAATTCTTTGAATTTACCTTTTTGATAATGATATTTCAACTCACTATCTGTCAAGAAACAACCAATTATGATAAATTTGGCCTCTGAATCAGAAGTAAATTCATAGTCAAACTTTTGCCATTTCTTATCGTTTTTATATCCTATATAGTTTTTATTATTAGTGAAATCAATTTTTGGTTTAAGGTTTAGTATGTTATTTGTCCTTGATAATATTATTGAATCTGAAAAAAGAACGCCAATGCTATTTATTAAAATATCTCCTGCTAAAATATTTATTGATAATCTATAACGTTTACCAACATGTAATTTATCTGACAATCTTGATTGCAAATATCCACGAAGGTTTCTTACCGATGAGTTAAATACAACAAATCCAGAATAATGATTTCCATCATTTTCAAAATTCTCAGCTATTAATGTTGAAGTTTGTCTCCATGCTTCTGGTGAGCATGGAGCTAAATGTTCTGAACATATATTTATATCCTCAAAATTACCATTTAAGATCAAGTTTTGAGAAGGACAATTTTTTGAAAAGAATCCAAAAAATAATATTATCAAGATCACTCTCATAATTTCAGTTTCTCTCAAATTTGCCGCTAAACGTTTTCGGGTATGGTGTCGTGCGGGATTACGAAGCGATTTCCTATCTGGATACACCGTCCTTTTTCACGAGCCACAAACGATCGAAAACCGCTGAAACCCGCATGCACTATACCATGTGTTAGTGGCTGGCAATTATTCATAATATTTTATCTTAACTTTGTATAGCAAATCAAATCCACGGTCAGGAGAGTCTAATCTCCAATCATTTAAATAATCGGGAATTTTTCTTTCACCATATTTCTCATAGTCTCCAATTCGTAAATTTTTTCGAGCAGTAATTGTTTTTTCCTCTACACACCCAATATTAAAATCACTATATAATGTTTGCCATCGATTATTAATTTTAGCCCAGCTATCCTTATCAATTACTATAGATTCAAGTCCAATAAAAAATCCCTCTTTGGGAATTAATAACCTATATTCTGATAAATCAACTTTGTTCCACCCTTTTTTTAAATCTTTTGCAATTACATTAACATTTAAAATATCATTTTGAGGAGTCTGTTTTATTGAATCAATATTATAAATCCGTATCCGTGCATTTTTATCCCCGTTAATCTCTGTTATATAAAAGCTAAAACTCTCGATATAGGCAGGGAATCTATCACTTTTGAAAAGTCGCATATTTTGCGATGCAAAGTATAGTGGTGATGACCTTAACCATTTTCTATTACCACTTCCTAAAGTTTCTGTTTTTCGTCTTAATTTATTCGTTTTAATTATTACTTCATTAATGCTAATCAATTTTAAGTCTAATTCAATTACTATGTTATCAGAAGTTTCCAAGTGTTTTCTATAAACCGTTTTTCTCTCATATCCGACACAAGAAATAGTCAATGAATCAGGTGTTGTATTTAGATTATTTAAAGTAAAATAGCCATTAGCATCACAAATGCAACCAATATTAGTACCCTCTTTAATTACATTTGCAAACTCAATTCCTTGTTTTGTTTTAGAATCAATAATTTTTCCTTTAATCATAATTTGAGAGTTCACAAATCCAAAAGTTAAGAGAAAGAATAAAATAAATATTAATTTCATTTTTATGCTTTTTTTATTAATTATCGTAATGTGGTTTTTTGCTTGCCACTAAACGTTTGCGGGTATGTGGCGTTGCCTGGTTCGAAGCGCTTACTTGTCCGGGTACACCAAAGGAACTAAAAAGAACTGATACTCGAAAGAGCACTTTGCCGGCAATGACATATACCCGGTGTTGTAGCCAGTTTATTTTTAATTTTTATCCTACAAATGTTGAGCTATCAGGGTAAATCCTAAAAAAGCAAAAGTGTATCCACCTGCTGGATAATTACTAAATGAGAATCTGGGGCCGATTGTAAAATAATTAAATAATGTAAAATCTGCATTAAGTCCGAATTCATAGCCAATCCTAAAACCAGTATTCTCATCAATATCACAAAACCAATCATAATTTTGAGTAGTTCTATTATATCTTATTCCATAACTATATGAATGTCTTTCATAACTATATCTAAGAGCTGGACCTATCGATGGGTAGAAACGTAACTTTTTATACTGTAATACAAAATTATATTCGAGGACAAGCTCTATACCATTCGAAACCTGATAAAAGCTCCAATCAGGATTATTTTCAAAGTTTTTCATTACGTCAATTAGTGTTCCTGATAATCTATAATCAAATGCATTAAGCTTTGTTAAAAAATATTGTCCTCCAAGCATAAATTTGTGACCTATTAGATCTCCTTTCCCTGCTAATACAGGGCCATAGCCAATTCTAATCTTATTAGTATTTAAGAAACTGGGAGTTCTTTTATGTTTTATAGAGGAATCTGTTTCTTGTGCAGATATAATTTGCGAGATAAGAATGCTAAGTAGCATAGTAATTATTACTCTCATGGTCTTAATTATTGTGGATAACAAAATATCTAAAAACGCTTGGTATCATGTACGATAATAAATTGGCTACAACGTTTTCGCATATGGTTCGTTGACTGGTTCGGAGCGCCCACTTGTCCGGGTACACAAAAGGGACTAAAAATGAACTGACCTTCGAAAGAGCACTTTGCCGGCAATGAACTATACCCGGTGTTATGG
>Ga0105101_10001519_pt1 | contig 10167 bp, 8 predicted proteins | sample PPLLak21cMay2015_2_FD_87037 | JGI IMG/M metagenome (GOLD analysis project Ga0105101, IMG submission 87037) | Freshwater sediment microbial communities from Prairie Pothole Lake near Jamestown, North Dakota, USA - PPLs Lake P8 Core (1) Depth... | ecosystem: Environmental > Aquatic > Freshwater >...
CGCTTTCTTGAAAGCCCTGAAACACGCGAGGGAAAGGACTCAATTCCAGAAACCGATCATCGACTTTCAGGCCGTAGGCCACAAGCTTGCGAGAATGTGGAGCCAGATTCAGTCCCTCAAGTGGCTCACCTATTACGGAGCCTGGTTGTGCGACCACAAGAACGAGACCACAGCCGGCTCCATCCCTCTTTTCACCTCCATGGTGAAACACCACGTGCCTCAGACGGCCAAGCAGGTCATCGACGAAGCCATCAGCGTCTTCGGCGGCTACGGATATTTTCTCGAGCAGGACGTGGAGAGGAGATACCGCGACAACCGTATCGTGGAGATCTACGAAGGCACGGTGGAGGTTCAACTCAACAACATGGTGCGTCTTCTCAAAAAGCTCAACCTTGACTTTCTCACCTCAACCCTTCTCTGAGAGGCGGAGAGAGCCTCTCCAGAGAAAAGTATGTAAAAACTTGCCAAAACCTGGAATTCCTTTTCACAGAGAAGTGGTAAGCAATTTCTCACCGGCATCCTCGACAAAAGACGCACGCGCCGCAAGGCCCTGGATTTGAGCGGAATTCCCTGACAGGGCCTGTTTGGCACGAGGTTTGCTCTGAAGTGATGCAGCGTCTATCGATTGTATTACAATGCATTTCCCTCCGCGTCCGGAAACAGCCAAAGCATCCGGGAGTCGGTCACTGAACACACCGGCGACGCGAGGCGCGGAGGCAGTCGGGTTGCCTCGCAAGGCGAGTCCACAACCCCATCGGCTTTATGGAAGGAACTTCACGCAGTGGAAAAAGATGCCGTTTACAGCATGCGAATGAACAGCAAAATACGGGAAGCGCTTAGACGGGCCGCCAAAAAGGAAAGGCGCACCGTGGCCTCCCTCTTGGACAAAGTGATCACAGACTTCCTCCAAAAAGAAGGGTTTTTCCTGGGCCAGGAACTGGGTGGAGAGCGGCGCCGGTTCCCCAGGAAAAAGATCACCCTGCCCGCCACGACGGTTCTCGGAACAGGATCAAAGGCTGAGACTTATCCGGGGGTCATCCTGGATATTTCCAGAGGCGGGGTCCTGGTGACTTACGCCAAAGGGAGTGAAATCCGGTTCACCTCCAAGGGGGAGTTGCCTCACTTCAGGGTGGGTTTTCAGGTGCCCCAAAGCCGGAAAGAGATTTGTTTCGATTGCGTTGCCCGCCACATGCGGGATACGGGAGAAGAGATCCAGGTCGGGGCCAACTTCAGCGACCCGAACGAGAAGAACATCCAGAGGCTGGCTCCTTACCTGATGTAGGGGAAGGGAGCATGAGGGACCAAGCCATGAGGTCACAATTTTACGGTAGTGTATTACAAAAGATGAATTATGAAATACATTCAAGAACCACTCGATTTCGGAGTTGCTCATGCCGCTTGACGGCCGGTGCCTATTTCTGTGGTCACAAGGTGCAGGAAAACACTTTTAGTCTCATCTCCACGCCCGGTGGGCAGTGTCCGTTTGCATGAGACTAGGAAGAGGAGACCTTGATGGGCGTTTATCAAAAGGTTGATGAAAGAAATGGTAGAGAACGATCCTACGCCAGAACGAGGAAAGGCTCAAAAGGCGCCGGAAAGTTCGATGATCGGGAAGGTCCGACTCCACAGGGAAAAGCAGGCCCCGGTGCGACGGCTTCAAGAAAAGCGATCGATATGACCCTCGGTCCGCACTGGGATCAGATAGAGGAAGTGAGAAGAAGAACTCGCGCTTTTCTGAAAAATCAGGGACTTTCAAAAGAGCTCATTGATGCGGTCACGATGGTCAGCAGCGAGCTGGTGGAAAACGGCATGAAGTATGGCTGTTTTGAAGACCCGGAGAACGGACTCACCTTCAACCTCAACATTGTTGAAAAAAACGTCATCGTTGAAGTCACTCATCCCACCAGTCCCAGTGCAGCGCCACACCTGCGGCGACTCGATAAGACGATTCAGTGGATCAGAGGATTTCAAGATCCGTTCCAAGCCTACCTCGAAAAGCTCAAAGAGGTGGCACGACGTCCGATCACCGACAGTGAAAGCGGGCTGGGTCTGGTCAGAATCGCCTATGAAGGAAAGTCCATCATTGATTTCTTTGTAGCGGAAGACAACGCGCTGAACGTATCCGCCGTAGCGGGTATCGAAAAAGGGCTCTGGAGGTAATTATGGGAGAGACAAGAACATTCACCAACAATTCCCTGGAGATCAAGGTGACGGAAAACGAGGATTCCATCAAGCTCACGTGGTCGGGCAAGAGTATCGATCGGGAACCCGGCAAATTCATCAGCCCGATCCTTCTCGACATCATCAAGAGAAGCACCGACGCAGGGAAAAGGGTGATCCTCGATTTCTGCAAACTGGCCTACATGAACTCCTCCACGATCACGCCCATCATCAAGGTGCTGGAACGGGCCAAGAAGGGCAAAAACAAGATCACCGTCATGTACGAGAAGTCCCTGAGATGGCAGGAAGTGAACTTCTCCGCGCTCAGGATATTCGAAACCACCGATCAAAGAGTGGAAATCAAAGGGATGGCACGCTGATGAACCTCGCAGAGCACAACACAGACGCTTACCTCGTCACAGAGGCTGACAAGATACCCATCCTGGCCGCTTTTGGGTCCAAACACACCGTGCTGGTAAGGTTCTTGAACGGTGACCGCTTTGATGACGGCTCCAAGTTCTGCAATTTTCAGATTCGGTTCAACGGCACAGAGTTCCAATTGGGCCCCTGCCGTCTGAGAGGGAACCCCCAGACGGACGGTTATGATGCCAGCCTCGATTTTCTTGGGGATGTCTACAACCTGGAAACCCTGTTCGCCGAAAAAAAGCTGATCAGTCTCAGGGATTCCTTTTCCAACCTCCCTCTGGTTCTGGACTACAAAAGCAAAATCAAGCCGTCCTTCAAGGATTACACGGCCAATCTCTCATACGATCTCAACGTCTATCGAAGCTTTTTTGACGACCTGGATCGAGAGTACGCCAAAGAGTCTCCGGAAGCCAGGGATCATATCCAGAAAGTCCTCATCGAGACGGAAGGCCGCAAATTCATGGGGTTCCTTGACGAAAAGCTCGGTGAACTCGATCGCATGGTTTCCGGCTTTACGCGAGAAGAGCACGAGTGTCACGGCTACTTCTTCAGAAGATTGCTCTGGAACGTCATCCTGTGCTCCCCCTTCATGCGCCGAACCAACCTGAAGCCGAGAGGGTACGCCGGGGACTATATCATGATGAAGATGCTTTACCTGAACCGCTATGAGGGGGATTCGACCTTCTCAAAGCTCATGCACAAGCACCCCGTGGAGCATCCGGCTGCTCAGGCGGTACGCAACCGGCGAAGGTTGATCACGCAAACCCTAAGAAAAGCCCAAGCGGACCGATCCCCAAACGGGAAGAGAATGAAAATCCTGTCTGTCGCATGCGGGCCGTCCTATGAATTAAAGGATATTCTGGTCTCCCCTGAGGAGTGTGAAAAATACCATTTCACTCTTCTGGACCAGGATCAGTCCGCCCTTGATGAAGCAGCCGGTCTCATCGCCAAACTGGAGAAGGCATGGAACACCACGATCCATGTGACCTACCTGAACGAATCGGTACGCACCATGCTCAAAGGTTCCACCTTGGTGGAGAAGTGGGGACAGTTCGACTTCATTTATTCCATGGGCCTTTTTGACTACCTCACCCCTCCTGTGGCTGTGGGCATTCTGGCTAAGCTCTGTCAGCTACTGGACAAGGACGGTGACTTGCTGATCGGGAATTTTCATATTTCCAATCCCAGTCGCTGCTACATGGAGTATTGGCTGGACTGGGTGTTGTATTACAGGAGCGAGGAAGAGTTCCTTCGCCTTGTGCCTGATAAAACCGTGAGGCAGGCAAGGGTTTTATTTGAGGATACAAGGAGCCAGATGTTTCTTCACGTGAAAAAATAGAAAACGCCCCGGCCCGTGGTTCTTCTTCAAAAGCGGAAGGACACAGGCCGGCAACGGGTGTCCCGAATGCTCTCAGGGGCCGGCGTTTAGGGGTTTTTGGGAACGGATCATTGTCCGTAGTGGGAAGGCGTCAAACACTCTGTCCGAGGAAACCATGAGTCTTCGTCCTGAGACAACCTTCGATTTCGATGCGGGCGACTTTTCGACCTATCTGAACAAAATCATTCATGAGTGGTCGAAGACCGTCGTGATTCTGGTCTTTGTCCTCGTTCCTGTCTTTTCGATCCTCGACTACTTCGCCGTGCCTCAGCATCTCCAATCAACTTTCGGAGGCTGGCGTCTGGTCTGTGCCAGCATCGCCATAGCCCAGTATCTTGTTCTGCGCTCCTCAAAGCCGGGGAGGCTCTCCTACATCCACGGCTATCTGGTCACCCTTTTTGTGGGGAGCACCATCTCCCTGATGACGGTGTATTTGGGCGGCTTTGATTCAAACTACTATGCCGGACTCAACCTGGTCATCATTGGGGTGAACCTGCTCCTGCCATGGGGGGTGATCCATTCGGGAATCAACAGCGTGGTGGTGATCCTTCTTTATGTCAGCCTGAATGCGTGGGCGGGACGTCCCTATGAGGGGAGAATCCTGGTCAACAACCTTTTCTTTCTCAGCTCTACCGCCACCATGGCCGTGATCATCACCTATGTGAGACAAAAGTTGGTGAAACAGGAATTCTTCCTGCTTGCCGAACTCAAGAAAGCGAGAGATGCCCTGTGGAGCGAAGTGGAACTTGCTAAGAGAATGCAGACGTCCCTCTTGCCCGGCACCGGGAAAAGGATGAACGGTTTCGAGGTCGTCGCCAAGATGGCTCCCGCCAAGGAAGTGGGCGGCGATTACTACGACATCATCGAGATCGATGGAGATCGGGCGTGGGTGACGGTGGGCGATGTGTCCGGTCACGGGTTCGACTCGGGACTGGTGATGATGATGGCCCAGACCAGCATGCTTTCCGTCATCAAAAGGGCCCCTGATGCCCGTCCCGCTCAGGTGCTGGAATCGGTCAACAAGGTCATCAGGGAGAACGTGTCCAGGTTGGGTTCAGACCACTACATGACGGTGAGCGCTCTGCGTCTGGAGGGGTCCTCCCTGGCCATGGCGGGAAAGCACCAGGATGTGATCCTTTACAGAGCGGCGTTGAACAGAACAGAGGTGATTCCCACGGAAGGCACGTGGCTGGGCCTCTCGGATGACATCTCCGCCGAACTGACGGAAAGGCAGATCGATCTGGATGAAGGCGACATCATCGTGTTGTTCACGGACGGAGTGACCGAGGCGATGAACCGGGAGGGCGCCCTTTTCGGGCAGTCGCGACTCGAAGAGGCCTTGAACCAGTATGCGGACTTACCTCCGGGCCGGCTTCTGGACAAGATTTTCGAGGAAGTCTCCAATTTTCAAGCGGAACAGATGGACGACATGACGCTCGTGGTCATAAAGAAATTGGTCAAAGAAACGCCGGGAAACCCCACCTATCTCTAGAACAGGGGGACGGAATGATCGCTTCCACTCTTGCTTTACCTCCAGATTTTCAGCACAGCGTGATCACCCTTTCCTTTGAAAAGGGCGTCGAAAAGGCTTTTCAAGAGGAGTATTACCGAAAGTCGCTCAGACACGTCAGGGTCGCCATCCTTCTGGCGATCGCCTTCTACGCGACTTTTGGAATCCTGGATGCGCTGTTGGTCCCGGAACAAAAGCACTGGCTGTGGCTGATCCGGTATGCAGGCTTTTGCCCGTTGGCCTTTGCCGTTTACTTTTTCAGCTTCTCAAAGCAATTCGAGCGGTACATGCAGCCGGCCATAGGCGCCGTGGTGCTTTCGGCCGGTGTCGGGATCATCGGGATGATCCTGATCGCGCCTTCCCCGGGACGGTACGCCTACTACGCGGGCTTGATCCTCGTGTTCATGTTCGGGTACACGTTCTTCAAGCTCAGGTTCGTCTATGCCACCATCGCGGGGTTCACCATCGTCATCGGCTATGAGATCGCCGCCATATGGTTGAGCGAAACCCCGTTCCCGATCATCGTGAACAATAACTTTTTCTTTCTCGGAGGGAACATCCTCGGGATGCTCGCCTGCTACTCGATTGAGCTCTCCGCCCGCAGGGATTTCTTTCAGGCTCAGTTGCTGCAGCGAGAAAGGGAAAAGGTGGACGCGAGCAATCGGGAGCTGGAAAAGCAGGTGAACAAAAGGACCTGGGAATTGGTGGAGGCGATCGAGGGTCTGAGGAAAGAAATCGCCGATCGGGAACGAGCCGAGGCCCAGCTCAAGGAGAGCGAGGAGAAATACAGAACCATCCTTGAGACCATCGAAGAGGCGTACTATGAGGTGGACCTTGCCGGGAACTTCACGTTTTTCAATGAGGCCGCGGAAAGACTTCTTGGATACCCCAAGAGGGAACTGCTCGGCATGAACGACCGGCAATACACGAACGAAGAAAACGCCAGGAAGCTGTACAGAGCTTTCAATACGGTTTACCGAACGAAACAACCGGCCAAGGGCTTTGATTGGGAGATCATCAGCCAGAACGGAACAAGGAAGTTTGTGGAGGCGTCCGTCTCTCTTGTCAGCGATACCGAGGGCAAGCCCACCGGGTTTCGTGGGATCGTCAGGGACATTACCGAGCGCAAACTCGCCAATGAAGCGCTTCGCGTCTCGGAGGAGAAGTACCGGCTCCTGGTGAACAACGCCAATGACGGCATCTTCATCGTCCAAGACGGTTTCATTGAATTTGCCAACCCCAGGGCCATGGAGTTGTTTGAGTACGATGAGGAGGGCTTGGCGGGAATACCCTACAGCCAGCTGATCCATCCGGACGACCGATCCTTCCTCTATGATGCGGGAATGGGCAGTTTTGATCCGGAGGCAGCGCCAGGGCCTTATTCCTTGAGGATCCTGGCCCGGAGCGGAAAAGAGACCTGGGTCCAAACGAACGCGGTGGACATTTACTGGGAAGGGAAACCCGCAACGCTCAATTTCGTGAGAGACATCTCGATTCAAAAAAGGCTCGAGGCTCAACTTCTTCAGGCCCAGAAGATGGAAGCGATCGGCACCCTTGCGGGCGGAATCGCCCATGACTTCAACAACATCCTCACCTCTGTCCTGGGCTATACCCAGCTCGCCCAGGGCGACGTGCCCAAGGGCTCTCAAGCCGATCGGGATCTGCAGGAGGTCGTGAGGGCTGGCCGGCGTGCGCGGGATCTGGTCAGTCAGATCCTGACCTTCAGCCGCCAGACCCAAAAGGAGCTGAAGCCTCTCGACCCCGTGCCCATCATCAAGGAGGTGATGAAGCTCTTGCGTGCCTCTATCCCTGCAACCATTGAAATAAGGCAGCGCATCGAGAAGACCGAGGCGAATGTGTTGGCCGACCCCACCCAGATCCACCAGATCCTGATCAACCTCTGCACGAACGCAGCCCACGCCATGAGCGGAAAAGGCGGTGTTCTGGAGGTCACTTTGACGAAGGTCGCCTTGGATTCGGTCTTTGCCTCAAGACACCCGGAGGTTGCGCCCGGGGATTATCTTCTCCTTGGGGTCACGGATACGGGACACGGCATTGCGCCTTCCATCCTGGATCGGATTTTTGATCCCTTTTTTACAACCAAGAAACGCGGCGAGGGCACGGGCATGGGCTTGGCCGTCGTTCATGGGATCGTTCGAAGTTGCGGCGGGGCCATCACGGTCTACAGCGAAGTGGGGAAGGGAACGACCTTCAAAGTCTTTCTTCCCTGCTGCACGGGAGATGCGGATTGCGAGCGCGCTGTGGAGATGGTCGTGGCCAGAGGGAACGAGCGCATTCTTTTTGTCGACGATGAACCGTCGATCGTGACCATGGCCAAAAGGATGCTCGAGAGGCTGGGATATTCCGTCATGTCAACCACCAGCAGTGTGGAAGCCCTGGATCTCTTCCGAGAGGGCTCGGGAGAATTCGACCTGGTCATCACGGATCTGACCATGCCCAAAATGACCGGAGAGCAGCTGGCCGTAGAGCTGACCCGGATCAGACAGGATATTCCCATTATCATCTGCACAGGATACAGCAGCACCCTGACCGAAGGCAGGGAGACAAGGCACGGGATCCGTGCCGTTGTCACGAAGCCTCTGATCACGCACGAGATCGCGAGAACCATTCGCGATGTTTTGGATGAAGGCACGTATCGGAGAGAGGAACCGCGCTTTGGAGCAACCCGTCACTGAGGTGAGCCATGCAAAAGATCCTGATCGTAGACGACGAAGAGCCCATCCGAAAGCTCTTGATGCGTTACCTCGGCACCAGGAACTACGATTGCGTCTTGGCGGCAGACGCAGTGGAGGCAAGGAGCCGTTTTGAAGAAGAGGAGTTCGACGTCATCCTCTGCGACATCAATATGCCGGGCGAATCCGGCCTCGATTTGCTCCGGGATCTGAGAGGCAGGAACACGGATTTGGCGGCGGTGATGGTGACAGGGGCGGACGAGCCTTCGATCGCCAAGACCGCATTCGAGATAGGAGCTTACGACTACATTGTCAAACCTCTGGAGCAGAACAGGGTTCTCATCAGTGTCACGAACGCCTTGCACCGCCGGGAGCTTGAGTCGGTCAGCCGCACCTATCGCAGCATGCTGGAGGTGATGGTGGCGGAACGGACGGAAAATCTTCAGAATACCCTGGGAAAACTTCAAAGAACGCTGGACGGGGTGATCCACGCCATGGCCCTGACGATCGAGAAAAGGGACCCCTATACCGCGGGTCATCAGGAGAGAGTCGCCCACCTCGCCTGCAGCATGGCGAGGACGATGGATCTTGGGGCAGAACAAGTCAAGGGGCTTGAAATGGCGGCCCATATCCATGACATCGGTAAAATACGAGTCCCTTCCGAGATCCTCAGCAAACCCGGACAACTCAGCGACATAGAATTCGCGCTCATCAAAACCCACCCAAAGGTCGGGTACGACATCCTGCGGCCCATCGAGTTCCCCTGGCCTGTTGCAGAAATAATTTATCAGCATCACGAAAAAATGGACGGTTCGGGTTATCCTCGGGGGCTTTCTGGTAAGGAGATTCTGCTGGAAGCCAAGATTATTGCCGTTGCCGATGTGGTTGAGGCCATGGCGTTTCACAGACCGTACAGAGCGGCTCTGGGCATAGACAAGGCTCTCACCGAAATCGTGAGAGGCAAGGGGCGGTTCTTTGAACCGGAGGTGGTCAAGGCTTGCATGGCTGTCTTCAAAGGAAGCCGCTACCAATTCGATTCCGAAGAGGGATCCCATCCAAAAGGAACCAACGCGATGATGTGCTGAGCACCCAATGCAGGGCTCCGGCCGCAACCATGGCCTTTTGAGCCTTGGGTGGTGTGAGGGGGACTGGATATGCTAGGGGAAAGCGCGGATTCTCTCATCCACCAGATGACCCATGAGAAGAAGCCACTCCAAGGTCTCTTTCCGGGTGTCATATCCGGATAACGTAACCTGATAAGCCCCTTTTCGGAAGTTCAGGTAGTAGTCTTCCATGGCTGCTTCTTCTCCCACAGGGACCGTGGCTCCTCTGTCCCCTGCTTTCTTGCGGTGAATCCTTTTGGCGCTCTTCGGGGAAAGCATTTCATAGACCTCCAGGTTGATCCGCTTTCCCTCGCTGTTTATGTAAGTCGCCAGGAGCGCTCGCCTGAACCCTTGTTTTACGTATTCCTCTGCCCCGCCGTTGATCAGCTCGAACAACGCCATCCCTTCAGCAGTCTGGGGTTCTCCGTCGAGCGTCCATCCCTTAAGGTCTGATTCCAACGGTAGCAGGCGCACCAGCGCTTCCTGGGATGGGGGTTCCTCTCCCTGCGAGTTCACGGCTGAAAAAGAGACGAAGAGACAGGAGATCAGAATCCAACGCATCACGCGGTAGAGCACTCTGTTGTTGCTGGGTAGTCTGAATTTCATGGGTTCAAACCGAAAGGGATTTGACTCTCAAACGGCCAAGGTTCATGTTGCCCAGGCAGTGCCGGGACGCCTTGGGGATCATCAGAACATTCTCGGGTTGAAGGCCCAGGAACCGGCAGCAATAGGCATCCAGGCTGACCGCATTGGTCGAAGCGACGATGCTTTCGGCTCTGCCCAGCTTGCCCGGGCCGTAGGGGCCGTTTTCAGTAATGAAGGTCGTGGCATCGGAGATGCAGAGCGCCGGCTTTTTGACGAGATTCAGGTCGGCAATGCACTGGTTGAGATGGTCCA
>Ga0105101_10001520_pt1 | contig 10164 bp, 7 predicted proteins | sample PPLLak21cMay2015_2_FD_87037 | JGI IMG/M metagenome (GOLD analysis project Ga0105101, IMG submission 87037) | Freshwater sediment microbial communities from Prairie Pothole Lake near Jamestown, North Dakota, USA - PPLs Lake P8 Core (1) Depth... | ecosystem: Environmental > Aquatic > Freshwater >...
ACATCCCTCTATACCAGAGAGAGGATGATATAAACGAAGAGGCAATAGAAAAGCGTCTTGCCATTTATCATGAAGAAACAGAACCGATTCTTAAAAAATATAAAGACAAAGTAATCAGGATTAATGGAGAACAGGAAATAGAAAAAATAACTAAAGATATCTTGGAAAAATTAAACTGAAATTATACATTTAGAAACAAACAGAGAATTATAAAAAATAATAAAAAATAAAAAATAAAAAAGGTTATTTACGCTTCTACTTCTTCCTCTTCACTGCTTTCTTCCTTTTCTTCATCACTGCTTCCTTCTTCTTTTACTTCTTCACTGCTTTCTTCTTCGCTACTTTCTTCTTCACTGCTTTCTTCTTCGCTACTTTCTTCTTCGCTACTTTCTTCTTCACTGCTTTCTTCTTCGCTACTTTTTTCTTCTTGAACTTTAGGCATTTTTACCTCCGATTTTTAATTTGATTAATAAATATATGAACCTAATTTATTTTTAAACCTTGCTATAACAATGTAGTAACTCATGAATAGATAAAAAATAGAAACAGATTTGTAATGTTACGAATTCAAAAAATTTTATATGTCCTCAATGAGTTTAGATGATTATGCAGAGTACAAAAGAGCAGAGGTTATTAGTTAAAGTTTTTAAACCTCTTTTATCTTGTTTTCATAGGGGGGCATAGGATAATAGAAACTTTTAAATATAACCGTATATTAAATCTTTATGAGTAATCAAGAAAAAGAGAGAATAAAAGAGTTCTTAAGAAAAAATCCTAATGCAACTTACAGGGATATAAAGAAAAAATTGAATGTGCATCTAGAGAGAGTTTACAAAGATGGGATGGGCGAAGCATTCAAAGAGGCGGGAGTTGAACCGCCAAGAACCTTAAAGAGAAAAACAAAAGAAGAAAGAAGAAAGATTATAATTGATTATATCAAGAAGAATCCCTTAGCAGGCTGGCACAATATAAAAAAAGATACAAAAATCAATATCGCATCAGCATTCAAAAGCATTAAAGAGGCTTACAATGAGGCGGAGATAAAATACCCAAGAGAAGAGTCTTATAGAGAATCTGCAGACAAAAAGAAAGAAAAGCTAATTAAAATCTTAAAAGAAAATCCTAGAATAACCGTCATAGAATTAATGAAAGATATAAGAACTAACCCTTATCGTTTTTTTAAAAGTATAAATGAGCTATATGAAAAAGCAGGAGTTAAAAAGCTAGCGGGAAATGATAAAAGAAAGATAAGGAAAAGGCAAATGGTGATTAATTTTATTAAAGAGAATCCATTTGCAACTCAAAGAGAAATAAACAAATCGTGTAAAACACATGTGCAAGAATTATTTAAAAAAGGCATCTTTGATGCCTATGAGCAAGCAGGAGTGAAGTTTCCCTATGAAAGATTAAAAGAATATGGAATAGGCTTAAAAGAGATAAGGCAAAGAGCAAAAACATTTGAAGATAACATTGCAATAAAATTGTCCGGGTTTGGAAAAGTAAACAGACTAGTTAAAACAAAAAGAGGGTTTGCAGACATAATTTTTGAAAGAAAAAATAAAAAAGCAGTAATAGAAATTAAAGATTACGAGCTAAAAGACATTTCAGTCTCCCAAGTAGAACAGTTAAACAAATACTTAGAAGATTGCAATTGTAACCTTGGTTTTTTAATATGTTACAAAAAACCAAAAAAAGATAGCTTTTTAATAGGCAAAAACAAGATATTTATATTGGAAGAAGATGAGTTAAGCAAAATAGCGGGTTTAATTGACGGGACTGTAGTTCAACAGCTCAGAATAATCGGCTCCAGAAAAATTAGAGAAACCGATTGATGGGGGTGCAACTCCCCCCAGGCCCATTCTAATCTTATGCAGAAACCGCTAAGCGGGGGTGCAATTCCCTCTGTCCCCATTTTTTTCCAAATACGAAACGTTTATAAATTATTTTTTTCTAGTAAATATGAAAATGAGGAAATTAATATTATTTATATTTGCATTTCTACTATTAGCAATAAGCATAATTGTTATAGTATCTGCAGGATCTGTACAGCTAGAGATAACAACCTACGCCAATCATGATGTAACAGTCAATATTTTAGACCCTGTCAGGGAAGACCCTCTTCTTACCACCTTAGAGGATAGTACTGGCCAAGATGGAATAGCGAATTTTAATTTTGAAGCTACTGCCAGTAAAATAGATATCTCTGTACTAGTAAGAAAAAACGGCAAGCTGGTAGTTTTTAAGAAATTTGAAGGCTACACTCCGAGCGGTACAATAAGCTTAAGAGTGCTTAAAGAAACTACAACAACTGTTAACCAAACAGCAAATAATACCAATCAGACAACAAGTACTGCAGCCAACAACGCGACAAATCAAACTGCAAATGCAACTTCTGTTGCTCCTACAACAAACACTTCTTCAACCGAACAAAATGCTTCTGCTAATAAAACAAGCGAGTCCAGCATGCCAAAATACTTTTCTGATTTGCCAATAATGAAAATTATAATGTATACCGTAGGGATACTTGCCATAGTATTAATAATCGTAGGATTAATTTTATTCTTAGTTTTTAGGGGCAAGAACAAAGCCCCGGGAGATATAAAAGTTAAAAAATACAGCGAGTTAAAAGAAGAGATAAAAGAGAAGAGCAAAACTGTAGACGAGAAAAAGATAGAAGAGTTAGAGGAAAAGATACAAGGGCTGCAAGAGGAAGTTACGGATATAAAAAACAAGAAATACAAAATAAAGGAAGTTGAAGAAAGGATAAAAAAAGATATGGCAGAATTAGAAAGGTTAAAAAGATAGTTCTAATAATTCCCATCGTAACGTTTATAAATTAACTATTCCTAAATACTAATATGATAAAAAAAGATGTGAAAATGGAAAGTTCTAGCAATAAAAGGCTTACAAAAGCAGAGCTAGAAAAAATGCTGATTGAGAATTTTGTGAATCTTCAAAGAGTGCTCACGAATCTCTCCGTAAAGTTTGAGGCGCTAAGCGACAATATATCCAAACTGCTCCAGCTCTTCGAACTATCAGCGAAAAGTCTTGCTGAAAAGCGGGGAGGAGAAGACAATAATTTCCCACCTAAGGACCAAGAACTTATGAATAAACTAGAAGTTCTGCTAGACCAAAATAGGACTATAGCAAAAGGGCTCACATTAATTGAGGGCAAACTCAGAGAGCATACTTACTCTTCTGACCTTAATCTAGAGAGTTAAAAATGCTTAATCAAACTGACGAAGATACGATGCTCTTTTTAGAGTTGTTTACAAGAGAGCTGATACTAAATTCTAGAACAAAAGAAAGTCCGGAACAAATAAAAGAGAAAACCCTAAAAAAGAAAATTCAGAAGGAGATAAAAATAACGCCCTTAGTTGCTTCAGAATTTAACATACAAGAAGAGATAGTACCTGAAAACTTAACCGTATATAAAAAGCCCGTAGAGTATAGAATAAAAGAAGTTAACCTCCCAAAAATAGTCCCCCCTAAAGAATTCAAAGAAATCGCTCAGCCCAAAGTTGCCAGACCTAACAAAACTAGAAGAATAATACCAACAGGGGGGATAACACAATCTCAGTATCCCCCTCCAAAAATTAAAAGGGCCCCTCTGAAAGTCCAAATAAAAAGAAACTTCACCACCCCGATTAAAACACAAGCCCCCCACATTCCTAGCGCAACGGTTGGGCCAGCTCCAGGCATGGAAGTAGATCTAGGCAAACTAAATATGCTAGCGACAGATAAGTGGGTGACGGTCATAGAGTGCCAAGGTCCAGAAAAATTTGTGCTCGTTAAAAAAACAGGGAAGGTAAATCTCACTCAGATAAAATTGTCTCAAGAAGAGATAAATAATATAATCAGCGCTTTCTCCGAGAAAGCAAGGATACCAGTAATGGATGGAGTTTTTAAGGCCATAGTAGGAGACATATCAATTAATGCCATAATCACAAATTCGATATGCAGCAGATTCATGATCTACAAAAAAAGCCTTTACTCCTTCCTCGAACAATAAGCTTAAAAAGCGAGAAGCATTAGTAGCCAAATAAAAGAGGATCTCCAAATGGAATATTGCTGGATAATTTCGGGTATATTGGCCTGCGCAGTTGTAATCCTAATAACACTAGTTATCATACTGTTTATGAGCTATAAAAGGTTAAAATACAAGATACTCCATGGCATCCGGCTAGAATCGAGAAAAGAATATCCCCCAGACAAACGCTTTGAAGATAAAATCCAAGGAATCACAGAAAGTATTTCTTAAATGAGATACTAAAAAGAAGGCTCTTTTATCGAATTGTCTTTCTTATTTTTCGTCAAAGAATCAGGTTTTTTCGGCTCGCTGCTTTTATTAGTAGGAGGACTATTTTCTTGTTTTTGGGCAGGGGGTTGATTTTCTTGTTTTTTGACTGGCAGTTCTTGTTTTTGGGGGGCTTGGATTTTCTGAGGTGGAGTCAGCGGGGGAGCAGGGCTAATTTTCTGCGCCTGTTGGTTTGCTTTCCCTCCTTGCTCTGTCGCTTGCTTCTGAGTCTGTTGGTTTACTTTCTGCACCTGTTCTGCTGCCTGCTGCTTTTCTTGCTCTAAGCGCATCTTCTTAAACGTATTCAGCCTTTGAACTACTCTATTTATTTTATCTCTGTCTAAAAGAGTTTCTGTTGGAACCCTTGCCTTTCTCAGCCTCTCTTCAGCAGCCTTGTCCTCCTCAAAAGAGCTTTCCATTTGCTTCTGTTTTCTTAGCTCTTCAATAGGGGAGTCGGCATATGACCTAGAAAGTTTTACTGGGATGACCTTAAATTCAGAAGGGGCGAGGGTATCTTCTGAAATAACTTCCCTTGTAAATGCTTTACTCAATCCTTTTCTAACAACCATATCTTTTTCCTACTTTTTTTTCTTGCTTTTTTTAACTTTTTTTATTTTTGGAGTAGGTAGTTCTGGAAGTTCTGGAATCGCGCCTATATTTTCCAGTGCTTGGATTGCTTCATTTTTCTTAGCTAGGGACTGAGATTCGCTTTCTTCTTTTACCTTGTTTAATTCTTTCTTGACTATCGAAACCTCTCCAGCTAACTTTTCAATGACTTCTAGGATAGTATCTGTCTTTTCCTGATAATCTTCAAAGGTAAAATTACCTATCGCCTCTCTGTTCTGCTTGGTCAAGACTGCAGTTTTTTGAATAAGCGACTCAAATCCTTCCATCTGTTTTCTGAACTCTAATGAAATATTTGTACTGCTTTCTTTTCTCATTCTTTCTATTCTATCCGCGCGCCCCCTTATCTCAGATTCCATGCTCTTCATCTGAAGCAGTCCTTTTTTAACCTCCTCGTTCAATTTTAACAGTTCTTCCGTACTTACAAAAATAGCTGCTCGCTCATTTAAGTTTTCAATCTCTCCAGAAAGCCGAGCTATCTCTTGTTTATTGGCTTCTGCTTCCATATCCAATTTTTTAGCGTCCATCCTCAATTTTTCTAAATCTATTTTGCTTGTGAGTTCTATAGCTCTAGCCGAATCTTTAAGCGCCTGGTTTATACTCTCCTCGTTCTCAGATACTATTCTCCTCATCCTAGATAAACCATCTATTGCAGGAGAAAATCTTTCATAAAACTCTTTTATCCAATCGACTATAGAATTAATTTTTTCGTCCATTTTCCTAAATTCTTGAACTATAGCATCAGGACTCTCGGAAAGGACACTAGATGAAGGAGCGGCTGAAGGGACGTTCTGAACCGAAGAGTCGAAGGAGCGGCGGATAAAGTTGCTGCTTGGACGTAAAGAATTTGCACTCCCCGCATTATAACCTTCTCCAGAATCTGCAGAGAATCCTCCGGACATGCCAGAAGAAGAATCTGTTTGCTCTTCCTCGTAAGACTTAGAAGTCTCATAATCCTCCTCTTCATCAGCTCCTAGATCGCCACTAGGAATAAAATCATCTTTATCCCTAACAGCTTCTTGTTCTTCGCTATAACCTTCTTTCTTTTTATCTTTGAAAAACATCTCGCCTCTTTTTTGCTTTCGCAAAGTTTTTGTGTTTGTCTAAACTTTGAATATTGAATATAAACTTTTAGAGATTTTACTTTATATATTTTACTCTTTTTAATATTTCTTATCTATTTACTGGCCGGGCCTCTTAAACCTTATTTAACTCTCTTTTTTATCTCTCTCAGCTTATCTCTTATCTCTTTCGCATCTTTTTCTCCAAAACTAGGAGACTTTACTTTTTTCGCCAATTCTGCCAATTGAGACTTGACTATTATCTGGCTAACCAAATTCTCAGACCATCCTTTTTCAACAAAAAGCTTCTTAATGGCCACTTCTTGATACCCTTCTTTGTCCAATCCTCGAATAATCTCCAGGCCCTTTTCTATCTTCTTCAGGTCTTCATCGCTCTTAGCCAAAATCTTTATACTGCTATTTAAATCCTTTATTTCCTTATCAAGATGATCTTTTAAATCAGACAAAGAAGTTTCTTCAGATTCTTCTTTCAGTTCAACTAGGCTCTCTTCCTCTTCTTCCTTTTGTTTTTTAGGCTCTTTCTTTCTGGCTTGTTTTGGCTGTTTCCCTTTATTTTTAAGCAAACGCCTTACAATCAAGACAATAATAACAGCCACAAGTATCAAGGAAATAGCTAAAACAATATAGAGCATATATGGGGTTGTAGAAACAGCTTCAGAACTCACTTCAACAGAAGCAAGAGAAGTTGCCTGTAGCTCTTTTCCAAGATTATTGTAGGTAGCTATTCCCTTAACAAAATACTGCCCATCTTTTGCACTATAAGGAATCTTTAATTTTCTTATAAAATCCTCGCTGGTTTTAACAGCAAACTCTTCTTCGCTCCTGACAAAAGTCTTGCCTGTCTCAGCCTCTATCAATTGTAGCTCAAAGGTCCCATTTACTTCTGAAGATCCAAGATTAATTAAAGCTACCTTAACCTCGAGTGTATTGCCTGGCTTTATTTTTGAAACAAGAGGGTCTACTTTCAAGTCAAGCAATTTACCTTCTGAAAGCACAGTTATGTTAACAGCTATCTCCCCGCTCTTGTTTCCTATATTTACTCTAATCTTCCCAGCATAGCTATCTGGAACAGCATTTTTAGGTACGCTTATTATAACTAAGAAATCCTTGCTCTCTGCTGCATTCAAGCCTATTGTAGCATTGGCAAAGGAAAGGAAAGACGCAGCCTCCCCCTCCGCAGCTAAAGTTGCAGTTGCTGGCTTCGATAGAGTACTGGTAAGACTTACGCTCTCTGTCTTGCTGTCTCCTGGGAACATCTCCTCATAAATCGAGCTTGTTCCAATTTTTATTCCACCAATAGTGCTTATGTTTGGAGCAGGTTTTGAAGGCCCGCCTCCACCGCCTCCTCCACCTCCACCACCATCAGAAGATGCCTTACAATCTGCAGCACAATTTGCAGAGGTCTCTCCATACCCTGGCTCACATCCTTTTGTACCGCAGGAATTTTCAGTTAAAAAATAAGCATTGTTGCCAAATCCAGTTGAGTTGGCTGTGATAATCCTATCAATAGGCATATCGCTTATGTTTCTAGAAGAAGGTAAAACTTCCCAGCTGCCAAGACAAGCCCTTCCAGTATAATTCCAATTTGTGCATTTTACAATTTCAAGTTTACCAGGAGCACTAAGAAAAACTGGCTCGTAATTAAATATTATATTTACGTTATTGCTTTCCAATCCGCTTGAATTGCTAGCTATGCCAAAAGAAGAAATGTCGTTAAACCTATGAAGAGGGATTGTTTCTGTTAATTGTCCATTATCCCTATAGAAGTTTAATGAAGGGATATTTGATGGATTTGTAAAATCAACATTCCTCACAATAAATTTATCCAAAGAAATCAAACTATTAATATCATAAAATCGTTTATTGACTAAGAAACTTGCATTCCCATTCGTGTCAGTTATATTAGATAAAAGAACTGTTTCTGTGTAAGGCCGGCTCAAGACGATGTTAGCGCCGCTTACAGGCAAAGTAGTAAAATCTGAAAGAGAAACTTCCCAGTCATATCTATCATAAACTTCAAACCAGTCTTCAGTCGAGTTTTTGTTTCCAATAATGTCAGTTGCAGTATAATTAACAAGATACTCTCCTGGTAAAACCAATGCTAAAGAAGAGCATCTCCATAATCCTGAATTATAAACTAGATCGCATGCTGTAGTTGTTGAATCAGGATAAGTAATTTCTGCTCTGACACTTGCAACTCCATTTTTATCGCTAATATTTGCCTTAAGGTTTATCTGCTGCCCCATGTCAATGTTTCCTCTTATAATCTCTAGGAATATTGGAGGAGTTGTATCAAGAGTAAGTGTTCTGCTTGAAGAAGAATTGCAATTGTTTAATGTATCGCACGAATAATAACTCCAAGTATAAATATCATCGTAAGGAAGAGTAAAAGGAATGCTTACAGAAGTAGAGGCTCCAGAAATTGTTCTTGTTGCTGTAAATATAAGATTTCCTGTTGAGTTTAGTATATAAAGAGTTGCATTTGCTAGCCCTCTATCTGTAAAATCAGCATTAAAAGAGTTTCCTGCAACAGCAATAATAATCCCGTTTGCAGGAGAAACAAGAGTTACTGTTGGAGGAGACAAATCAATAGTAAAGTTCCATATTCCCGTCTGAGAGCTATTGTCTCTTCCATCACTTGCCAAGCATTTCCAATAATAAGTTCCATCAGTTAATCCTGTCCAGTTATAATTGGTTTTTGTATTGTTCTCCCCTAAATAAGTCACTCCAACAGAATTATCTCCAAAATAATGATAAGATACAGCATCCCCATCTGCATCAATAGAACCAGAACAATTCAATAAAACAGATGGAGAATTAAAAATAGAATCGGCAGCAGGAGCATTTTGAACAGAGAGAGTTGGAGCAATATTATCCACAACGTCATCTTCGTAATAATCGTCTTTGCTGCTTCCCCAACTATTATTCCCTTTTGAATAAACTCTTATAGTATCATGAACATCGCTCGCAGTTATTGTGTACTGGTTTAATGAACCCCAATTTTGCCGAACCATGCTGTCATTAACGTTATAAAACATAAATATGTACTCTACAGGGTCTCCATCCGGGTCTGTTGAGCCAGTTGCACTAACTATCAACGTCCCCCCGATGTATAAATTTGCAGGAAATCCGCTAATATCTGTAACGTTTGTTGGCGGCTTGTCTCCTACAGTAATAGACTCTGCGTAAACTGTAGAATTAACTGTCCCATCATTTGCCACACTTCTTATTTGTATATGTTTATGGAAATCAGAAGGTTGGATAACATAAGTGCCGACTGTAGAATTTGGTTTGACTATCTGGAAGTTTTCTACATTATAAAACTCATAATAATAAGTTATTGGGTCTCTGTCTGCATCAACAGAGTCAGAAGCAACTGCAGATAAAGTGTCCCCTACATAAACTGGCTGAGGAGATATGGCCAAAGATAATGGGGGTGTAGGCAGAGAATTTTGAATAGTTGCTAAATTGCTTGCTGAAACCAAATCGCTCCAATCATAACCATCGTATACTCTCATCTCACACTTAATAGAATCCCCTTTATCTAGTCCTTCAACAGTTAAGCTTAGTGTCTGCCCATTTTGCCCTGAAATTAAAGAGGCTCCATCATACCATCTAAACTCTCTGTTTTGTTCGCTATCTTCATCATCATTATCAGAAAAAGTTCCGCCATTGCAAGAGATAGTATCATCAGTATAAGGGGATATTTTATCGATACCAGGTGCTGAAACAGAAGGTATCCTGTTTGCTACTATAAAGGTTTGCTGCACTCCGCCTGCTAGATTTCCAGCAGAATCATTTGCATACCAGTAAAAGGTTACAGTATCATGGGCAGTATAATTACCTTTTTTAACAGTGTAGTAATAATTATCACCAGTATGAGTAGAAACCGTATGGTTTACTAGCCCCGTAGCCTCCAAAAGCTCTAAAAGTACTTTTTCTAAATTTATATCACTCACTATAACATTCGCTACAACATCTTGGTCTTCGTTTGGAGGATTTGGATTGATTTGATAAGTTGAAAGAACTGGAAATGTAGTATCGACTGTATAGCTTAATTGAGTGTTTGTTGATGCTGTATCTGCATTTGGAGTTGATTCAGTATCGTCTGTGCATGAAATGTAAACTACTTCTGCTCCTTCTGTTAAACCTGATGTTGAG
>Ga0105101_10001521_pt1 | contig 10164 bp, 10 predicted proteins | sample PPLLak21cMay2015_2_FD_87037 | JGI IMG/M metagenome (GOLD analysis project Ga0105101, IMG submission 87037) | Freshwater sediment microbial communities from Prairie Pothole Lake near Jamestown, North Dakota, USA - PPLs Lake P8 Core (1) Depth... | ecosystem: Environmental > Aquatic > Freshwater >...
GAGGATCAGTAATGGAAAACGTACAGCGTGTAATTAAAGTCGTCGCCGAGCAATTGGGCGTCAGCGAGGCAGACATCAAGAACGAGTCTTCCTTTGTCGGTGACCTGGGCGCTGACTCGCTCGATACGGTTGAACTGGTAATGGCGCTGGAAGAAGAATTCGGCTGCGAAATTCCCGACGAAGATGCGGAAAAGATCACCACCGTCCAGCAGGCGATTGACTACGTCAACGGCCATTCGAGCTGATCGTTCACCCCAGTCAAGAGGACTGAGTTTTGTCCAAGCGTCGCGTCGTCGTCACCGGACTGGGGATCATCTCCCCGGTCGGCAATACCATACCGGAAGCCTGGGACAACCTGGTTGCCGGTCGCACCGGGATCGCCCGCATCACCCGTTTTGATCCCTCACCGTTCGCCTCCCACATGGCAGGCGAGGTGAAGAATTTTGACGTTGCGCAATATCTCAACCCGAAAGAAGCGCGCCGCATGGATGTCTTCATCCAGTTCGGCGTGGCCGCCGGCATCCAGGCGATCCGCGATTCGGGCATCGAGGTTACCGAAGCCAACGCCGAGCGCATCGGCATCAATATCGGTTCCGGGATTGGCGGCCTGCCGCTGATCGAGGAGACCCATACCTTGCTGACGGAATCCGGCGCGAGGAAGATTTCCCCCTTCTTCATCCCGGGTTCCATCATCAACATGATTTCCGGCAACCTTTCCATCCTCTATGGAATAAAAGGCCCCAACCTGGCGGTTGTCACTGCCTGCACCACCGGCCTGCATGCGGTTGGCCTGTCCGCCCGCATGATTGAGCATGGTGACGCTGACGTGATGGTCGCCGGCGGCGCCGAGTGCGCGACTTCGCCGCTGGGCCTGGGCGGCTTCTCCGCCGCACGCGCGCTGTCTACCCGCAATGACGACCCGGCTACCGCCAGCCGTCCGTGGGACAAGGATCGCGATGGCTTTGTACTGGGCGAGGGCGCCGGCGTACTGGTGCTCGAAGAGTACGAGCACGCCAAAAACCGTGGCGCCAGAATCTACGCCGAGGTGGTGGGCTTTGGCATGAGCGGCGACGCCTACCACGTGACGTCGCCGAGCACCGACGGGCCCAGGCGTTCGATGCTGAACGCGATGCGCGATGCCGGCGTCAATGCCGATCAGATCAATTACATCAACGCGCACGGCACCTCAACGCCGATGGGCGACAAGAATGAAACCGATGCGATCAAGCTCGCGCTGGGCGATGCGGCCTACAAAACGGTGGTCAACTCGACCAAGTCGATGACCGGCCACCTGCTGGGCGGCGCTGGCGGCGTCGAGTCGGTATTCACCGTGCTGGCGCTGCATCATCAGGTGTCGCCGCCGACCACCAACATCTTCTCGCAAGACCCGGAGTGCGACCTCGATTACTGCGCCAACACCGCGCGTGACTTGAAGATCGACTTTGCGCTCAAGAACAACTTCGGGTTTGGCGGTACCAACGGCTCGCTGGTCTTCACGCGCGTTTGACCCTCGCTGCGGATCGCCTGAGCACGCCGGAAGTACGGGAATGGCCGCTGCAGTCCAACCCGCTGCGGCCTGATCTGGTTCGGCTTCAGGCGTCCGATCCGCAGCGTTATCCCGGCCTGTTTCTCAGCAGCGGTGACAGCGGCTGGGACGTGCTGTTTGCGTTTCCGCAAGACGCTACGCACATCACCGTTGCTGATGGCCTGCGCGGATTGCAGGCACATCCGGCAATGCAACTCCACCTCCTCCAGTCCGCTCAGTCTGACCATGGTCTGCCGTTTACAGGCGGCTGGCTGTGTGCGTTTGCGTATGAACTGAGTGGATTGTTCGAGCCCAGCGTGGGGCTGGCTGAGGATGCCGATTTCCCCCTTGCCTGGCTGACCCGTATTCCGGCTGCGATCCTGTTCGACCGCCACAACGGGCGTTGTGTACTGGTGGCGGAATCCGGGCAGCATGCGCTGATCGACACCATGGCGCGCGATCTTGCGCAGGCGCTGCCCCCCCTCCCCGTTTTGCCGGATATCGTCACTCTGCATGAGGACGATCCTGCCGCCTTTTTGACGGGCGTCACGCGCATCCAGGACTACATCCGTGCAGGCGATGTGTTCCAGGTCAATCTGTCGCGCGGTTGGCAGGCCGAATTCGCGACACCGGTTCCCGCCGCGGCCCTGTTTGCGCGGTTGATGCAAAAGAATCCCGCACCGTTTTCCGCCCTGCTGCAGATGGATGAGTGGGCGATTGTGAGTTCGTCGCCGGAACGACTGGCCCATCTCGGCCGTGACGGCAGGCTGGCGACGCGGCCGATTGCCGGCACCCATCCACGCAGTGAGGACGCAGCGGAAGACGCCGCCCTGCGCGCGCGCCTGCAGGCGCACCCCAAGGAACGTGCCGAGCACGTCATGCTGGTTGATCTGGAACGCAATGATCTGGGACGGGTGTGCGAACCCGGCAGTGTGAACGTGGTGGCCCTGATGGAAATCGCCAGCTACCGCCACGTGCACCACATCGAATCCACCATCTGCGGGAAATTGCGTGAGGGGGTGAGCGTGTTCGACGCCTTGCGCGCAGTGTTTCCTGGCGGCACCATCACCGGCTGTCCCAAGGTGCGCACCATGCAGATCATTCATGAACTGGAGCAAACGCCGCGTCGCAGCTACACCGGCAGCGTCGGCTACATCAATCACGACGGCAGCTTCGATTTCAATATTCTGATCCGCAGTTTCCTGCTGCGCGGACGCGAATTGAGTTTTCGCGCCGGCGCCGGCATCGTGACCGATTCCATCGCCCAGCGCGAACTCGACGAAACGCGTGCCAAAGCCCGGGGGCTTTTGCGCGCGCTGGATTTCGCATGATCTTCGTCAACGGCCAATGCGCTGACACCGTGAGTGCACTGGATCGCGGGCTGGCCTATGGCGACGGCGTGTTCCGCACCCTGCGCACGCACGCCGGGCAGCCTCTGTGGTGGTGCGACCATTACGCCAAGCTGGCTGCCGACTGTGCGGCGCTGGCGCTGGCCTGCCCCGACGAAGCTGGATTGCGTGCCGAAGTCTGCCAGGTGGCCGAGGCCGGGGAGGGTATCGCCAAGATCATGCTCACGCGTGGCGCGGGTGCACGCGGCTATGCGCCCCCGCAAGACCATGCCTGCACCCGCATCGTGTTGTCCGCGCCCTTGCCGTCGCATGCCCATCCCAATGCGCCCGTAGACATCCACGCGCGTTGGTGCACGCTCAGGCTGGCGCGGCAGCCGCGGCTGGCGGGGATCAAGCACTTGAACCGGCTGGAAAACGTGCTGGCGCGGGCGGAATGGGACGACCCCGCGATTTTTGAGGGCGTGTTGTGTGATGACAGCGGCGCAGTGATCGGCGGCGTGATGAGCAATCTGTTTTGGATCAAGGACGGCGAACTGTTCACGCCAGATTTGAGTCAGTGCGGGGTGGCGGGTGTGGCCAGAACGCGCCTGATGCGCGCTGCGGCGCGTCTCGGCATCCGCACCCATATCGACCGTGTGTCGCCAGCCGCTATACTCGCTGCCGACGAAGTGACGATCTGCAACAGCGTCATCGGCGTGCGCCGGGTGGCCCGGCTGGATGACGTGACCTGGCCGCCTGCGGGCTGGACGACTCTTTTGAATGACGCCTTGTATGAAGATGTGGATTAAGCGATGGGTAATGCTTGCCGGCCTGGCTGCGCTGGTGGGGGCAGGCGGACTGGCCTGGTACGCCAACCAGCCCCTGCGCATCGAGCCGCTGCCGAAAACCATCAACGTGATGCCAGGCACGCATCTGAAAAGTCTGAGCGTAATGCTGGAACGCGAAGGCGTGATCGGCAACGCGCGCGCGTTCTGGCTGCTTGGGCGCGTGCTCGGCAAGGGCGGGACGCTCAAGGCCGGCGTGTATACGCTCGACCAGACGCTCACGCCGCTGGCGCTCTACGCCAAGATTGAGCGCGGCGAGGTTTCGCGGGCGCTGGTGCAGTTCATTGAAGGCTGGAACTGGCGCGAGGTGCGCGCAGTACTTGCCGCACAACCGCTGCTGAAAAATGACAGCGCCGGCATGAGCGATGCCGAACTGCTGCAAGCGATCGGCGCCGAAGAAAGCCACCCCGAGGGCCTGCTGTTTCCCGATACCTATTTTTACGCGCCGCATACCTCCGACCTCAACGTGCTACGCCGCGCCTACCGTCTGCAGCATGAAAAACTCATGGCGGCCTGGGAAACCCGCGCACCGGGTCTGCCTTACCGCACCCCGTACGAAGCGCTCATCATGGCGTCGATCGTGGAGAAGGAAACGGGCGCCGCGTTCGAACGCCCGCAGATTGCCGGGGTATTCCTCAACCGGCTCAGACTGGGAATGCGCCTGCAAACCGATCCCACGGTGATCTATGGACTGGGCGAGCGTTTCGACGGCAACCTGCGCAAGGTCGACCTGCAGCGTGACACCCCGTACAACACCTACACCCGTACCGGGCTGCCACCCACGCCGATTGCAATGCCAAGCGAGGCGGCGATCCAGGCTGCGCTCAATCCGGCCAAAACCGACGCCCTGTATTTCGTCTCGCGGCGCGATGGCACCCATGTTTTTTCCAGCAGTCTCGCCGCCCACAACAATGCAGTAAACCGCTACCAACGATGAGCATGCAAGGAAAATTCATCACCCTCGAAGGCGTCGACGGCGCCGGCAAAAGCACCCACCTGGGGTTTGTCGCCGACTGGCTGCGCCAGCAGGGCAGGGAGGTCATCGTCACCCGCGAGCCCGGTGGCACCCCGCTTGGCGAAACCCTGCGTGAACTGCTGCTGCATCGCGACATGGATGCCGATACCGAGTTGCTGCTGATGTTTGCTGCACGCCAGGAACACCTGGCCGGGCTGATCTTTCCGGCGCTGGCGCGCGGCGCGTGGGTGGTGTCCGACCGCTTCACCGATGCCAGCTACGCCTACCAGTGCGGCGGGCGCGGCATCGCCGTGGAACGTATTGCCGCGCTGGAAGCCTGGGTGCAACGCGGCTTTCAACCCGATCTGACCCTGCTGTTCGACGTGCCGCCGGAGGTGGCGGAAGCGCGCCGCTCGGCGGCACGCACCGCCGACCGTTTCGAGCGCGAGGCCGACCCATTTTTCAGCCGCGTGCGCAACGCCTATCTCGACCGCGCGCGCGCCGAACCCACGCGCATTCGCGTGCTGGATGCGTGCCACAGTATTGCCGAACTGCAGGCCGAAATCGGCCAGCTGTTGCAGGGGGTGACGTGAGCGCACCCTATCCCTGGTTGGAAGCGTCGTGGCAGCGCTTGCTGGCGACCCGCTCGCGCCCGGCACAGGCCCTGCTGCTGGCAGGGCCGTGCGGAGTGGGCAAGGGCGCGCTGGCGCTGGCGTGGGCGCAGGCCCTGCTGTGCGAAGCGCCGCTCACCGACGGCGCAGCCTGTGGCCAGTGCCCGGCCTGCCACTGGTTCGACACCGGCGGGCATCCGGATTTTCGCCTGATCACCCTGCAGGAGAAAACCGGCAAGGAAGGCGAAACCCGGATGGCCACCGCTATCGAGGTCGATCAGGCGCGCGAGGCGGTCGATTTTGTCCAACTCTCCACCTACCGGGCGGGTTTTCGGGTGGTGCTGGTCAACCCGGCGGACAGCCTCAACCTGGCGGCCGCCAATGCGTTGTTAAAGGTACTGGAGGAACCGCCGTTAAATACAGTATTCGTGCTGGTCTCGGATCAACCGAGACGGCTGTTGCCGACCATCCGCAGCCGCTGCACCCGGCTCGACATTGGCCTGCCGCCTGCCGACGGGGCAGCGCAATGGCTGGCTGAGCAGGGCGTGGACGATGCGATGAACCTGCTGGCGCTCTCCGGCGGCACCCCGCTCGACGCGCAGCGCTGGGCCGGCAGCGGCGAGCTGGATGAACGCCGCAGCGTGCTGGAAGGCCTAGCGCGTCCCGACCAGCTCGACCCAGTGACGCTGGGTGACCGCTGGAAAGCGATCAGTCCGCAGACCTGGCACAATGTGGCGTACAAGTGGCTGGGCGATTTGCTGGCGGTCAAGTTGCAGGGCAGCGTGCAGTTCAACCGCGATTTTTCCGAGGTGCTGGCTCGGTTGGGCAACAAGGCCGATCTGGCGAAGCTGCTGGCGCTCGCCAAAACGCAGGCGAACGAGGGCCGAACGCTGGCGCATCCGCTCAACCGGACCTTGCAGCTGCAGGCCTGGCTGATTCAGTACCGGCACGTGTTTGATTAAAGAAAGTTGATCATGAATGCAGCAGTAAATGATGTCGCAGCACCAGTCCGCCCCGGCGTGCTTTCCCTGTCGATCAAGGAAAAATCCGCGCTGTTTGCGGCCTACATGCCTTTCATCAAGGGGGGTGGGCTATTCATTCCCACCAACAAAAGCTACAAGATGGGAGAGGAAGTGTTCATGCTGCTATCCCTGATAGACGACCCCGCCAAGCTGCCGGTGTCGGGCAAGGTGGTATGGGTAACGCCCGCCGGCGCGCACGGCAACCGCACCCAGGGGGTCGGGGTGCAGTTCGCTTTCAACGAAAGCGGCAAGGCGGCGCAAAACAAGATTGAAGGTTTGCTCGGCGGTTCGTTAAAATCGGTGCGTCCAACCCACACCATGTAACGCCGTAATGCGGCGTTATCCGAGCCGCATGTATATCGATTCCCACTGCCACATCAATTTCCCCGATCTCGCTGGCAAGCTGCCAGCGGTGTTCGACCTCATGGTGGCGAACCAGGTGAGCCACGCGCTGTGCATCAGCGTGGAGCTGGAAAAATTTCCCGAGATTCGCAGCCTGGCCGAGGCGCACCCGAACGTGTATGCCTCGGTCGGCGTGCATCCCGACCACGAAGACTGCACCGAGCCGACGGTGGAGGAACTGGTCGCGCTGGCCGATCACCCCAAGGTGGTGGCGATCGGCGAAACCGGGCTGGATTATTTCCGGCTCACCGGCGACCTCGAGTGGCAGCGCGAGCGTTTCCGCACCCACATCCGCGCCGCGCGTGCCTGTTGCAAACCCTTGGTGATCCACACCCGTGCTGCGGCCGACGACACTCTGCGCATCATGCGCGAGGAGCAGGCGGGCGAGGCGGGGGGCGTGATGCACTGCTTCACCGAAAGTCTGGCGGTGGCCGAGGCGGCCATCGGGATGGGATTTTACATTTCGTTTTCCGGCATCGTGACCTTCAAGAATGCCGCCGCGCTGCGCGAAGTCGTAGCGGCCATTCCGCTCGATCGCATCCTGATCGAGACCGATTCGCCCTATCTGGCGCCGGTGCCGCATCGTGGACAAACCAATGAACCGGGATTCGTGAAGCACGTGGCGGAGGAAATCGCGCGGGTGCGCGGGATGACGGCCGAGGCGGTGGGCGAGGCGACGACGCAGAACTTCTTCCGCCTGTTTGCCGCGGCCCGGCCCTGAGCCGGGCTCAAGGCGCCGCTGAAATTCGCGCGGTCAGCCCCTGAGCGGCAGTTTTTCCGTAGCGGTGTGGTTGCTAACGGCTTCCGGCCGATGGAGGAAGTTGCCCTGTCCGTAATCCACCCCGATTTCCTTCAGCGCCAGCAGGGTCGCCTCGTCCTCGACGCACTCAGCCACGCAGCCGATTTTCAGGGTTTTGGCGATCTGGGTGATGGCAACGACGATGGAATGATCGTGTTCGTCATGCACCATGTTGCGCACGAAGCTGCCGTCGATCTTCAAATAATCCACCGGCAGCATCTTGAGATAGCCGAAGGAACTCAGGCCGCTGCCGAAATCGTCCAGCGCGAACTGGCAGCCCATTTTCTTCAACTCCGTCATGAAACGGGCCGCATGGGACACGTTTCGAATGGCCGCGGTTTCGGTAATCTCGAAGGTCACCAGGCTTGGCTTGACGCCGCTGCGCAGGATTTCGCGTTTGACGAAATCGAGCAGGTCCTCCTGTCCCAGCGACTGCCCGGAGAGGTTGATGGCATAGGCGGCCAGCCCCATCTGGGTGCCATGCCGGGCAATGAGTGCCAGCGCATTGTGGATGACCCAGCGGTCGATATCGGGCATGTGGCGGAAACGCTCGGCGGCGGGAATCAGCCGCCCCGGCAGGATCAGCGTGCCGTCCTCCTCCAGCATGCGAACCAGCAGCTCGCAGCGGGGGGCTTCCGTACTGTCCGCATCGAGCGGATAGATTTTCTGGCAGTGCAGGACAAAGCGGTCATTTTCCAGGGCGCTGGGAATGCGCACCGACCATTGCATCTCCAGGTGGCGCCGCGCCTGCTCCACATCGTCCAGGCTGGAGACATGAATCTGGTTGCGCCCCTTGTCCTTGGCCACGAAACAGGCAATGTCGGCTTTGCTGAAGATATCCACGGCCGCGACCGTGTCCGGTCGGATGGGAACCACCCCGATGCTGATCCCCACCTCGAAGGTCTGGCCTTCCCATAGAAAACGATAATCGCGGACCCGGTTGCGGATGTCTTCCGCCAGGGTGCGGGCCTCGTTCAGCGGGATATTTCGCATCAGGATGCCAAATTCGTCGCCCCCCAGACGGGCGACGGTGTCTACTTCGCGCACCCGGTGGCGCAGCATCGTCGCGAGTTCGATCAGCAAGCCATCGCCCGCACTATGCCCGCAGGTATCGTTGACGACCTTGAACTGGTCCAGATCCATGTAACAGAATGCATGGTTTGTGCCGTTTTCCTTGGCATCGCGCAGGACGACCTCGACTTGCCGCTCGAATTCGCGGCGATTGATCAGTCCCGTCAGGGCGTCATGGGTGGCCTGGTGGGCCAGCATGCGGGAGGTTTCCCTGGCCTCGGTCACATCATGAAACACCAGCACGGCGCCGATGGTTTTGCCTGCCTTGCCGCGGATCGGGGCGGCGGTTTCCTCGACGGCGTAGGCGCGGCCGTCGGCACGGACCAGCTGGGCGAGGTTGACGCCACTGATCACGGTGTCCTCAGCCAGGCAGAGGCGCGCAGGATTGGCCAGCGGGCTGCCGGTGGATTGATCCAGGATCCGGTAGACTGTTTCAATGGGTTTGCCCACGCTCTCGGCCGAGGTGCAACCCGTCAGGATTTCCGCCACCGGGTTCAGATAGAGCACGCGGCCTTGTAGATCGGTGGTGATGACTCCGTCACCGATAGAGTGGAGTGTCACCTCGGCGCGTTCCTTTTCCTCGTGCAGTTCCAGTTCGGATTGACGCAGGGCCGCAATTCGGTTGCGGATCGCATCAGTCATGGCATTGAAGTTACTCGCCAGCAGGCCGATTTCGTCACGGCTTGTCACCGGGATGTGCAAGTCGTAATCGCCCCCGCTGATTTTTCGGGTCGCAACCAGCAGCGTCCGGATATGTCGGGTCAACAGGAAACCAGCCAGGCCCAAGGCAAGCAGGGTGAACAGAATCTCCGCCCCGGCGATTATCAGGCTCTGTCGCAGGATGTCGTCCTTGGAGGCCATATAAGAAGCCAGCGAAAGCCCGTAGCGCGCGTAGCCCACGGTTTCATCCCCGAGCGTGATCGGAATGCTCGTGTCAAATACCAAATCGTTCAGGCTCATTCCTATGTTTTGATCGATTGCGGGCAGATTCGCGGCATCGACCTGGCCGGCCTGGGCGTAGGTGACGTTTTTGTCATCGAAGACGACGATGTACTCGAGTTCTGCGACCGAACTGTGGACAAGTTGCTGCAGGATCTCGTTGATCGACGCGTGGTCGCGCTCGAACAGGCGCGCGCCGAGCGAGGCGTTGAGCAGGGGGTTGACGGTTTGCAGCCGCGCCTCGGTGCGGTCCTCCATGACGTCGGTCATCAAGCGCACGCTGTTGGCAATCAGCAGCCCCAGCATCGTCACTTCGATGAGGATGCTGACGATGATCAGCCGGGTGCGGATGGAATGGAAGAAGGGGGTCTTGTTCGAGGTCACGGACTGGCCGGTTTAAGGAATATCTGGATATAGGGATCAAGCCCTTTCATGGCCCGGTCGTCAACGGCTTGGAATTTTTCGAAGCCATTGGTCGCAAAGTAGGATTCGCTGTTTGGCTTCAGGTGGAAATCCAGCAGCAGCTTTTTGATCTTTTCGATGTCCTGCGCAGCCAGTCTCGGGTGCGCCATGACCAGGAAACCCGGCGCTTCCTCGGTCGTGCCGATGATCTGCAACTGCTCTTTCTGTTTGTCGTCCAGCACATACCACAGCAGCTTGCCCGTCA
>Ga0105101_10001524_pt1 | contig 10157 bp, 10 predicted proteins | sample PPLLak21cMay2015_2_FD_87037 | JGI IMG/M metagenome (GOLD analysis project Ga0105101, IMG submission 87037) | Freshwater sediment microbial communities from Prairie Pothole Lake near Jamestown, North Dakota, USA - PPLs Lake P8 Core (1) Depth... | ecosystem: Environmental > Aquatic > Freshwater >...
AATACTACACGCGATTTGCTTGGGATGGATTACCGACCGCCGTTTTTACCTTAAGTGTTTGATAAATATTTTTGTCGAATATTTATTCACCTTAAAACGATTCACTATTGTTAGTTAGCTTTTGTTATGACACGTGATGTCACGATAAAATATCGGAACTATTAAACAAATTAGCCGATAAGATGTAAACATGAATGGGCCGGTAGGATAAACAGGCCACCAAAGGTATGCCCCAAGTGTAAGTCTCCCTACTGGCAAACCATGCGCTGGAAGGGGGTGAAGAAATGAGAGCCGCTATCTGTAATCGACCTCGTGCCTGCCCCTTTTTATATTTAAACCACGGGCAGTAATATATCACACGATGGATGCCCTCATGGGGTTCGTAGGTAGTGTATCCTTTTTAGGTAAACAATTGACGATGACTTTTCTTTGGGCTAGACTCTTAGAGCCTGGGGAAGTTACGACATGCCACTGGACGAGCAATCCGTTCTGAAGGCTCTAGGATACCAACCTCCAGCTCCTGAGGCTGTCTTTGACCTGACCCCTTAAAACGATACCAGATATAATATCGTAAAAAGGGGGGATAAATGGACAAAAAGGGATACACACCAGAACAGATCATCAATAAGCTCCGCAAGGCTTAACTACTGCTCATCCCTTCCTCGAACTTACTTTCGTTGAAACTAATCCATTGATTGAGCAGGGGCGAAGGGAATATAATCAGGTACATCCACCCTGTCAAACGGAAAAAGGAGGAATAATAAATGCCCGACAAGCTTATTTTTGAAGTAACTGTGGATATTGATCCGGCACAGATCTCTCAATTAAAAGGACCCGCAGGAGAAGTACTCATGATACCATTCGGTGGTACGGTCGAAGGCGAGCTCTTTAGTGGACGGATCCTTCCCGGCGGAGTCGACACCCAGACGGTCGATCAAAACGGGGTGAGGCATATGTCCGCGCGCTATATGCTTGAAGGCGTTGATAAAAACGGAGAGAAATGCAGGATTTATATCGATAACAATGGATGGTTCTCAGGCGAAATGGTCATGCCGTTCAAAACAATCCCAACCCTCTTCACTAATAGCAAAGCTCTTGCACCCTATCTCCACAGCAATAATTTCCGCACCGAAGGACACTCTCGCCAAGGTGGTGTCACTATCAAGGTATTTGAAATATGCAATGCATCATGAGACGCACAATGATGCAGAGAAAACTGCTGGTATATTTTCGAGGTTTGGGTAATTATCCTGCCTACAGTATGTCGGCCGGCTGGTCGGGAGAGACCTTGGTTGCAAACTCTGCATATCTGGCGGCTACTGCTGGCGAAAATGGCGCCTTCAGTTTCTGGACGACGTATTTGTTGTATTTTGATTTGGGCATGGTCGCTTGTACTCCTCGTCATTTTATTGATTGCCGGATTGTAAGGGTAATGTGAATTATTAGTAATATTATTGCACTTCCCACGCTTGCGCCCTTGCTACAGCCCGTTTCCAGTGATGATATAGAGTTTCCCGCTCATCCGCACTCATTCGTGGCTCAAAGGTAGCAATGCTGTGCCACTGTTTTTCGGTTTCTTCTACACCCCGCCAAACCCCTACAGCTAAACCGGCCAGATAAGCCGCTCCTAATGCTGTGATTTCGGGTATCTGAGCCCGTTGAATAGGTATACCAAGAATGTCTGCCTGGAATTGCATCAGGAGGTTATTAACGCTACCGCCACCATCGACACGAAGTACCGGAATCTCCGAGTTGGATTCTCCTTTAATAACATCGATAACATCACGGGTCTGATAAGCGATTGCTTCTAAGGCTGCTCTTGCCAGATGCCCTTTGTTGCTGCCTCGGGTGAGTCCTAGAATTGAACCCCGGGCATACATATCCCAATGAGGAGCGCCCAATCCCACGAAAGCGGGCACAAAGTACACACCGCCGTTGTCAGGCACGGTGGCCGCCAGAGTCTCACTTTCGGCAGCGGTTCCGATCAACCCCAGATTATCCCGTAACCATTGAATAACCGCCCCGGTAATAAAAATGCTTCCCTCCATGGCATAAGTTACCTGATCTCCGAGTCCCCAAGCCAGGGTAGTGATGATTCCTTTATCAGAAAATACCGGCTTTTTACCTATATTCATAAGCACAAAGGATCCCGTACCGTAGGTGTTTTTAGCCATACCCTTTTGATGGCAGGCTTGACCGAATAAGCTTGCTTGTTGATCTCCGGCTATACCGGAGATGGGTATGTGTGTACTCTTAAATAGTCCCTCAGCAGTTTCCCCGTATATCATGCTTGATGGTAGCACCTGAGGCAATATGGTGTCTGGGATATCCAGCATTTGAAGAAGATTGGCATCCCACTGGAGCGTATTGATGTTAAACAACATGGTACGACTGGCGTTGGAATAATCGGTTACATGGATTTTTCCCCGGGTAAGATTCCAGACCAACCAGGTATCGATTGTTCCGCAAACCAGGTCTCCCTGTCTTGCTCGCTTCCAGCCGTTGGGGATGTTATCCAGTATCCATTTAACCTTGGTACCAGAAAAATATGCATCGACTGGTAATCCGGTCTTTTGCCGGATGACCTTTTCCAATCTTTTTTGTTTTAACTCTTCGCATAGACCGGAAGTGCGGCGGCACTGCCAGCAGATTGAGTTGTGGGCTGGCTTACCGCTGGACCGCTCCCAAACTATCACGCTTTCTCGCTGGTTAGTAATACCCAGCCCCTTAATATTTGAGAAAGGAATACCGGCTTTGGCTACAGCTTCATTTCCCACTGTAACACAGCTTTGAAAAATCTCATCAGGATCATGTTCCACCCATCCCGCTTGCGGAAAGATCTGGTGTATCTCCCGGTAAGCCCGGGAGATCACATGGCCTTTTTCATCAAATAATAAAGCGGTGCTGCCCGTGGTGCCTTGATCTAAAGCTAGAATGTAACTTCCCGTAACCATCAGACAGCTCCTTTTCGGAATTTCTGACTTACGGCTACCAGATTCCTATAATCCTGGATTTGTTTTTGCTTTTCCTGATTGTCCCAACCTAGCAATAATGCCATTTCATGAGCGACCGATTCTACAGCGTCTTGCCCTTGAGATGAACTCAGACCGAGAGTGCTGCGCCGTAACAAAAAATCATTCACTGTCAGGCCTTCCTCCTCCGTAACTGCATGTTTTATCTGAGCGCGTATATCCGGATACCCGGATCTGATACGTCTGGACAATCCGCTGTCTTCGTTAACATAAGCCAGTACAGAAGCTAGCCTTGATCCATAAATACCCGCGAGATAGTTAATAGTTTCTAAAGGGAGTCCTTTTGCCTGGGATATTTTCAGTAAATCATCTTGACCAATTGCCGGATATCCGGGGAGGGGAGTTAGCGCCGTAGTACAGGGTAACTTTACCATAAGCTTTTTGCACACCAGGTCTACAGTCTCTTCAGCAATGGCACGGTAGGCGGTTATTTTTCCTCCTAATATTGATATTAAACCTGGCACGCCGTCTTTTTGTTCATGATCTATAAGTTTGTGAGCCCTGGAAGTATTAGACTCCTTTTTTTCTCCAGTTGCCACTAAAGGTCTCAATCCTGCCATTGTATAGTAAATGTCGTCGGGATTAAACTGGGGAAAATAATTACGGGTCTCCGATACGAGATAATCGACATCCGAGTTATCAGCGTTCACGCTATCTAGATCACCTGAATAGTCGGTATCGGTTGTCCCGATTAGTGAGCAATCATTCCAGGGAATGATGAAAAAGAGGCGGCCGTCGCTTTTAGCGAATAGTACCACAGCCTGGTTAGTCAGCTTCCGAGTCACCAGATGGATACCCTTAGTACGACGGAGATTATACTGGTGGCTAAGGTTGACCTTGTTCCAGATCAGGTTAGCCCCCGGTCCTGCCGCATTGATAACCATGCGTCCCCGTGCAACGTAATCATGTCCCGTAATATTGTCCCTAAGTTTTATCCCCTTGACCGCACTGCCGTCTAAGAGGAAACCGGTAGCTTCGGCATGGTTCAGGATGCAGGCGTTTTTTTCTGCTGCACCGAGAGCATTTTCCAGGCAAAGCCGCTCCATGTAACGGGCCTGGCAGTCATAAAAAAGATAAGACCCTACTAAATCTGGAACACTAGCTAGAGCCGGCTCCAGGTCTAGAGTTTTTTTAAATGAGAGATATTTACGAGATGGCAAACTTTTTCCCAAGGCAAGTACATCGTACAGCCACAAACCAAAAGATAACGATATACGAGATAATGGTTTACTCCGCAGTAAAGGAATGACGAAACGGAAGCGGTCTACAAGGTGGGGTGCGATATGCAGCAGGACTTCCCGTTCGTGCAAATCCTGCCAGACTAGCTTGAATTCAAGCGTACGCAGATATCGCAGCCCTCCATGGATAAGCCGCGTAGAACTCGAAGTAGTACCGCAGGCAAAGTCCTCTTTTTCTATGAGTAAGGTATCGAATCCACGGAGGGCGGCATCACGAACGATTCCAGTCCCTATGATACCTCCCCCGATTACAATCAAATCGTACGTTTTCTGGTCAAGATCTCCAAAATATCGCTTCATGAAGCATCCTTTCTGATGCGCGACTAAATATTGTGCGCTGTATACAGGAACAATAGCTAACAGCCTACGTGTGATTTTTTAACCACTCCTCCATATCGGTCATAACTTGAAGATATTCAGGCTCGTTAAATATCTCGTGTAAAAGTCCGGCATAGGGCTTATGTGTCTTATCTATAGCCCCGATTAAGTCATACAGGACTTTACTGCGTGGGCCATCATCACCGCCGGCACCGGCCATGATCAAGACCGGTAGATGAATATTCTGGACCCGGGCGGCCAATTCCTGCATCATGTTCCTCATGGCATGATTTAGGGGAACAGGCCCATGATATACTAGGGGATCGTTGACATAAGCGGCGATTACCGACGGGTCTCTGCTGAGCGTGGTAACAGGAAGCGATTGACCAGAAGGTGGAGGCTGCATCGGCGGGTCACCGGGTCTGACCAGACCTCCGCCGGATGTGATCAATCCGGCCAGTTCATTCTGATGCTCCAGGCAATAACATAGGCTAATTATGGATCCCATACTGTGTCCGATAAGAAATGTTTTACTTGCCGGATTCTTCTGACGCACGATATCAAAAAACGTTTTAAGATCTTTGATGTAGTCATGAAAATCATCCACCTGGACGCGTTCCCCTTGCGATTTACCGTGTCCCCGATGGTCCAGGGCATAAACAGCATAGCCCCGGGGAACGAAGTAGTTGACCACATTACCGTAGCGTCCGCTGTGCTCGGCAAAACCGTGGGCAACCAACAGCACTGCCTGAGGGGCATTTCCCGGCAGCCAGCACTGGTAATAGATGTTGTAATTATGGTATCCCTTAAAATATGCTTCTTGGTGCTCCACGGCAATATCCCTCCTCTGATGAAAATTCAAGAAAGCTCTTTTATGCTTATTTTTCTAATATTTATATTTTTCCTGAAATATTCTTGATAACCGATGTGATTGGATTGACAATCAATCCGGACTATAGTTAAGTATTAGTAAATATCGGTAAATACTTACATATTTGACAAAAAATGTCAATATGTATAATTATTGTGTAAATACCTGTTTAAAAAAATGGAGCCTTTAGATGAAAATCAAAAGAACCAACACACGAAGTCAAATTATTGATGCTGCATCTGCCTGTTTTGCAGAATACGGGTATGATAAGACAACCTTCGATGACGTTGCCAAAAAGGCCGGGATATCAAGGGCGCTAATATATACCTATTTTAGAAGTAAGCAGGAATTTTTCTTTACCATGATGGACGAGAAGCATAAAAATTATCTGCGCCAATCTCAGGAAGTACTTGAATCTGATCTTTCAGGCAAAGAAAAATTACGTAAAATTATTGATATATGGATAATAGACCCTCACCGGATTATTTATAAATCTCCCTTCCCTAATATTTGGCTTAAACCGGCTAAAAGTATCCAGCAAAGTGAAAAATTATTAAGGGGAGACTTTATTGAATCACTCGTTCCTTTAATCGGTCATGATTTGGCAGAGGTGATTGTATACTCTTACAAAGGGCTGCTAGATGATAAACCCTCAATTGAAATTTTAGAAAAACGGACTGATATTCTGTTAGATAGTCTAAAAATACTCCGGGACGATGATTAATTATTCCAGGTAGCGTCTAACCATGATCCTGACATTGTAGTTATTGATTTTGGAAAGGAACGTGGATCCAATGCAAATCGTTAAAACGGATAAAGGCTATGTTTCAGGAACAAAGATTGGTGAATCCGGGAAAGAGGTATCTATCTTCAGAGGTATTCCATTTGCTGCTCCTCCCGTGGAGGAATTACGTTGGAAACCACCGCAACCAGCAGCAGCTTGGGATGGTGTGCGTGAGTGTACGAAATTCAGTGCCATTTCTCCGCAAATGGAGATGCCAGGTATGCCTTCGCCGCTGCCTATGAGTGAAGATTGCCTCTACTTAAATGTGGTAACCCCTGCCCGGCAGCCGAATGAGAAGCTCCCCGTCATGGTCTGGATGCACGGCGGGGGATACTCTATGGGGTGCGGTAACGACAGAATATGGAATAATTACCGACTGCCGCAATGCGGCGTGGTGGTAGTAACCCTGAATCACAGACTCGGACCATTCGGTCTGCTTGCCCATCCCGCACTCTCGAAAGAATCTTCTAAAGGTGCTTCCGGCAATTATTTGTTCCTTGACATTATCGCCTCCCTTCAATGGATACAAAGGAATATCGCGGCATTCGGAGGCGACCCGGATAATGTGACCATTTTCGGCGAATCCGGCGGCGGTGCCAAGGTATCCATAATGATGGCATCCCCCATGGCGAAAGGCCTGTTCCACCGGGCAATATGCGAGAGCGGTACGGCTACAGCGATACTGACGGGAATGAACCTTGCCGATATCGAAGCGAACGGTGAGAAACTGTTCAAAAAATTGGGCGTAACTTCGGGGAAGAATGCCCTCGAAGAGGCCAGGAACATACCGTTCGAAAAGGTACTAGAAGCAGCAATGGAAATGGAGGCTCCGCGAAAACCCGGGGCACCGCCTGTTCCTCTCTGGGATGCAGCAGTCGACGGCCGGGTAATTCCGGTAAGCCCGACTGAAAGCTTTTTATCGGGTTCTATCAACGCTGTCCCGCTCATCGTATCGGCAAACCTGGGAGAACTTGTCGGCCCTGGAATGCTGGTCATGCCCTTTATAATACCGGCATATGTCGATATGCTGAAAGCTGTTACAAAGAAAGGCTGTGCCGGATATGCCTGTATCTTCGACCAAATACCGGCCGGCTGGAAGAAAGAAGGATGCAACTCTGTCCACTCAATGGAGTTACCGTATGTGTTCGGAGACTGGGATGATTCGACGGGCTGGTGGAAATCAGTCGGTATGATTGCGCAGTCATCTGGAGCGAAAACGATGAATCCGGGTCTCACCGGACATGACAGGACCGTCTCCGAAGCCATGATGAATTTATGGTCGAGTTTTGCCGAAACAGGGAAACCAAAAGCTGGGGGGATTCCGGACTGGCCAGAATACTCGGCCAGATCAAACTGCTACTTGTATATCGGAGAAAAATTTGAAACAAGATCCGGATTTTCGAATGTAGCTCAATAAAGATCGGAAAGTAAGAAAAAATTAAAGGGCTTCAGTAATACCCAGATCTCTTTAACATTCTATTGGTAGAGGTCAATTAGAATCGACCTCTACCGCTAATATATTCGATTATACAATCTGACGGAGTGACGCGCTCTGTAGATCTTCGGGGAAAATGGGACACTTTTAAGACAAAGGTTGATAACCTTAGCGTTTGTCGATGTATCAATTATTTATGGATTGTTATCTATTACTGTGTAACCATTACGATGAAGAACGCGCCTTGCGCCGTTTCCTTTTCCACCCATAATAAGCCCGAGTGCTCGACAGGCCTCTGCACACGAAGCCCTGGAAACGGGCAAGTTGACGCTAGATGACCTGTCTCCCCGGATCAAAGAGCCTCGTGCTAAACAGGACGAGCTTGGCAAAGACATAATTATCACGGAGGCGGAAATGGCGGTACAGGGTTTTCAACAACTCGATATTGACACGGTTAGGTCTTATGTTACGGACCTTCGAAAACTGCTGGATGAAAGTGAATTTGCCCAAAGAAAGGCGTTTCTAAGGTCGTTCGTTAAGAAAATAGTCGTCGATAAAGGCATTGTAAAACTATATTACAACGTTCCGGTGCCTCCGGAAGGCAAGCGGATGGAAACGGTGCGAGTTCTGCCTATTGAACCCTCAAGTGGAGCCGAGGGGATTCGAACCCCTTACCTCTTCGTTGCGAACGAAGCGTTCTCCCGAGTGAACTACGGCCCCCGCGTTGATAAGATTATTATAACATATCCCGGCTACCGCTCGATGCGTTCGATCCGGTAACGCCGTTTCCCCGCCGGTGCCGTCACTTCTACGATGTCCCCGTCGCTTTTTCCCATCAGCGCTTTGCCCAGCGGCGACTCTTTGGATATCTTGCCCTTCGGCGGGTCTACCTCACGCGGGTCGACTATCTTGTAATGCAGTTCTAAACCGGAAGTGAGGTCGTTCAGGACGATGCTGTCGCCCACACCGGACTTGAGGGCCGGCTTTTTCACCTCGTCGATGATGATAGCGGCTTTAATGGCTTCATCTAGTTCTTTAATCCGCCCCTCCACGTGCCCCCGCTCCTCCCGGGCGGCATCCAGCGGCGCGTTCTCGCGGAAATCTTTGTCCGCTGCCGCCAGCTGTATGGACTTGACGAGCTCTCGGCTCTTGTTTTTCAGGCTCTCCAGCTCGGCCACCAGCTCATCGTATCTCTGCCTCGATAGCGTCGCGGCCTCCGGTTTTCCCCGCTTGTTGGCGGCTGCCGGACCGGCTTTCCCTTTCTTGGTCTTCAGGTGGGTCGCCAGGTTGGTCCGGCTCCAGCCGGCCTTCTTGGCGTGGGCGAAGAAGGCCCGCAGCACCTCGAACTTCTTCTCGTAGTCGGTGGCGGAAACATCGAGCTGCTCCGCGTAGTTGGCGACGTGCGGCGGCGCCAGCTCGGAAAATGGCCTCTCCCACCCGTACCACCGGGCGAACTTGTATACCTCCGGCTGGCAGGCTTCCCTTTCTTTAGGGGCCAGTTTGGCCAGGTATTGCGCGACTGCTTCGCTCAGGCCTGGACTGCGGCTTTCGTTGGTCACCATTCATCTATCTCCGGAAGCGTGATGATTTATTCTAGTTGGTTTGGAGGTTAACGGTCAATTTATCCGGGTTTGAACGGCAACTTGATTCGCCCGATCGTCCTGGCGATTGCCTGGTATTTGAACAGCGCCGTTATCGTCCGGCCGTGCCAGTCAAACGAGACGTCCTTGGCTTTGAGCAGCGCTTCGTCGATGCCTTGACTCTTGACCATTTGAAAAAGGCGGTCGATTCGCCGGTTGCCGAGCCGCTCGAACAGTTTACGCGCCCAATAGCCGGTACGCAGCTCGCCTCCCAGCTTTTTTCGCCACCCTCGTTCGTACTTGGCCAGCCTTCGCGCCGAGAGGTCGTCGTCATCGAGTGCCTCGTGCAGCGTGTCCGCGGCGATGTCGGCGCTGAGCAAGCCGTAGTAAATGCCCCCGCCGCTGGTCGGCTTTACCTGCCCCGCCGCGTCCCCGACTGCTATCAGCCGCTCGCCATAAGTGCGGGACAGCGGCTTTAGCGGTATACCCCCGTACCGTATCGGGACATCGGCCGTTACTATCCTGCCCGCGTTTTGCAGCTCCGCCAGCCACTTCTTCAGGTATAGACCGGGATTCACCCGCGTTATCAGCCCGGCCCGCACTTTATCCTGCCCGGCGGGCACCAGCCAGGTGAAAAACCCCGGCGCCATGTCCCCGAAATACACCTCCACCTCGCCGATGTGCGGGGCTTCGACCTCTCCCTGCGCGCCGATGGCGTAGTCTTTATACCTGCCCAGTCCCAGTTTTTCGAGCAGTCCGGGATTAAAGCCGGTGGCGATAACTGCGACTCTTCCCCGGATGGTCAGCGTTTTTCCGCGGCGGTCGGCGGTCACCATAACGCCATCACTTTGAACAGTCACGTCGTTAACGTGAGTGTCGAAGCTGTATTCCGCCCCGGC